>OLRA01000083.1_pt1 | contig 118186 bp, 108 predicted proteins | sample 1673011 | NCBI WGS metagenome assembly OLRA01 (sample SAMEA3136746, study PRJEB25190) | human gut metagenome | reverse complement strand
CAGTCCTCGGTAATGTCCCGGATGGTGATCTTGTCCAGAGGTTTCTTCAGCATCATCCGCTTTAAAGATGCTTCCAGGCCCTGCTTGGTGGTATTTGACATAACAGTCTCTCCCTGTGTTTGATAGGCTTATTATACCGCGAATTTCTCTGGTTTCAACCCGCATCACCTGACCTCCCCCCTTCTTTTCTTGTAAACCGCCTCAGTCCTGATTATAATGAGCATATCACATTGAGACGTTCAAAGGAGATGGAACGATGGAAGACCATGAGCAGACAGAGCTTCTTCGCCAAAAATTGTTGGATGAGGCATATGCCGGGGCTTTCTCCGGTCTGGGCGCTATGCTGCTGGATGCGGAAGAAATTCGGCAGGCCGGACCGGATGAGCTTTCTGTCATCGCCAAACGCTGGGGGATCCAGTGAAACCGCAACAGGAGGAACCTTTCGATGCAGACCGCCAACGACCTGAAAACTCTGCTCTCCCGCATTGACCGCAGGAGCTACCCCGCTTACAAGGACACCCGGGGAACCTATCAATTTCCCGGGTACGTGCTATCTATCGACCACGTACAGGGAGATCCCTTTGCCTCCCCCTCCAAGGTGAGTATCCATGTGGATGGCCGCCAGGCAGGCTTTCCCAAGGAGCTCTACCGGCTGTCCTGTCAACGTATCGCCCTCCAGGACGAGTTGACCCGCCGGTTTGGGAAGCAGGCATGTCAGGCCTCCTTCCAGGCCAAGGGCTCGGGACACAGCGGTCTTATCTCCATCAGCCGCTGCGGTCAGGAGGTGCTGGAACGCACCGCCTGCCGGCTAAATCCCAACACCGGCGGGCTGATTTTACGCTTGGAGGTCGGTTTTCCCGCCAATGGCCGCACCATCAACGCCCGGGAGCTGGAGAAAATTTTCTTTGATTTGCTCCCCCGGTGCGTGGAGAACACCCTGCTTTACCGTAATTTGAATCCGGCACATCTCCAGGCCATCGCTGATCTGGCGGAGGACCAACAGTATATTCGCGACGCGCTGCCCCAGATGGGCCTGTGCGCCTTTGTGGCTGATGGGAGCATCCTGCCCCGGGCCTCCGGTGTCTCCTCCCTGTCCATGGAAGAGGCTGTCCCCTTCCGTTCTCCCCAGGAGCTGTCTGTCACCCTGGACCTGCCCCACCGGGGCAAACTCACCGGCATGGGAATCCGCCAGGGAGTTACCTTGATTGTAGGCGGCGGCTACCACGGCAAGTCCACCCTTCTCAAAGCCCTGGAGCTGGGGGTATACAACCACATCGCCGGGGATGGCCGGGAATATGTAATCACCGATGAGAGTGCGGTGAAAATCCGCTCGGAGGACGGCCGCAGCATCCGCCGCACGGATATCTCCATGTTCATCAACGACCTGCCCAACGGCAAGAACACTGCCGCCTTCACCACGGAGGATGCCAGCGGCAGCACTTCCCAGGCAGCCAACGTGGTAGAGGCCATGGAGGCGGGGACTTCCCTGCTGCTCATTGACGAGGACACCAGCGCCACCAACTTCATGGTCCGGGACGAGCTGATGCAGCGGCTCATCCACCGGGACATGGAGCCGATTACCCCCTTCATTGACCGGGTGCGGGAGCTCTATGAGGCGCACGGCATTTCCACCATTCTGGTGGCCGGAAGTTCGGGAGCCTACTTCCATGTGGCGGACACCATCCTTCAGATGGACCGCTATGTCCCCAAGGACATCACCGCGCTGGCCAAGCAGGAGGCCGCCGCGTTCCCGATCAGCGTCACTTCTCTGCCGACTGCTCTCCTGCCCAGCTTCAAGCGTTGCCCCACCCCTTCTCCGGAATTTCGGGGCGACCGGATCAAGCTCAAATCTCTGGGCCGGGATGGAGTATCCATCAACCGGGAGACCATCGGCCTGCGGTATGTGGAGCAGCTGCGGGACAGAGAACAGTCCGCCGCCCTGGGCTACGCCATGGTGTGCGCCCAGCAGCACCTGATGGACGGGAGACACACTCTGAGTCAGATCGTAGCAGAGCTGGAGGCTATGTTGGATGAAAAAGGTCTGGAATCCCTGTGCGGAGGCCACTCCGGTGTGCCCTTTCTGGCCCGGCCCCGGACCCAGGAGCTTTTCGCCTGCTTCAACCGTTATCGAGGCTTACAGCTATAAGGGATGACAAGTTTTATCCCCTTACGAAAATGCGCCGCAGAGCAGTTGCTCTGCGGCGCATTTAGTTTCCCGGGGAATCAGAAGAACACCTGCTTGTCCACGGGGGCTGTGCTGGCAATTAGTTTTCCTTTACGGTAATTGCGCAAGATGGGCGCATCGTAGTTCAAAGCATCGTACCAGTCCTTGGCATCCAGAATGACAAAGTTGGCGTCCTTCCCCTCTGCGATGCCGTAGTCATCCCCCAGGTGGAGGGTGTGGGCGGCATTGGTGGTGACGAAGCGGTAGGAGTTTACGATCTCGTCATAGCCCAGCATATGACCGGTATACAGGCCCATAAACACCTGGTCGCGCATCTTGGCGTTGCCCAGGGGGTTCCAGGGATCGAAGATATCGTCCGAGCCGAAGGAGACGTTGATTCCCTCATCGGTAAGCTCCTTCACCCGGGTCATGCTGCGGCGCTTGGGATAGGTGTCAGCCCGGCCGCCCAGATGGACGTTGACGCAGGGGTTGGCCACAAAGTTGATGCCGGAGAGCTTGAGGATGCGCATGAGACGGATGACATAAGCGTTGTTATAGCTGTGCATGGCGGTGGTGTGGGAGGCGGTGACCATGTCCTTCATGCCCGTCTCATAGGCACGGGTGGCCAGGGTCTCCAGGCCCCGGGAGGCCTCGTCATCAATTTCATCGCAGTGGACGTCAATGAGCTTATTGTACTTCTGAGCCAGGTCGAAGCAAATGTTCAGGGACTCCACAGAGTACTCCCGGGTAAACTCAAAGTGGGGAATGGCGCCTGCGGCATCCGCTCCCATCTTCAGAGCCTGCTCCAGAAGCTCCGCTCCCTTGGGGTAGCTCAAGATGCCGTACTGGGGGAAAGCCACGATCTGAATGTCCATGTAGTCCCGGACTTCCTCCCGCAGCTCCAGGATAGCCTCCAGGGCGGTGAGCTTGGGGTCGTTGATATCCACGTGGGTACGCACATACTGGATGCCATTGGCCGCCTGCATGCGGATGGCCTTGTTGACCCGCTCCTTCACCTCCTGCTTGGTGAGGAAGGGCTTGTACTCCTCCCAGCACTGGATGCCTTCAAACAAGGTTCCGGTGAGGTTCCAGCGGGGACGGCCCGCGGTCAGGCAGGTGTCCAGGTGTACGTGAGACTCTACAAAGGGGGGCAGCACCATCTTGCCCGCACAGTCGGTGACCGTTTTCTCTCCCGGGATGGGCTCCAGGTTGGGAGCAATCTGTGCAAACTTCCCGTCGGTGACCCGAATGTCCACCGTCTCCTGGGCGTTGCCCAGGTGCAGATCTTTCAGCAGCATAACCGTACCTTCCTCTCTAAAAATATATTACCGGTCTTTCCGGAGCAGTTCGCCCACAAAGAAGCAGATAGCCGCCACGATCATGGCGTTCAGAGCGGCGATACCCCAGTGCAGGGTATTGGCTACCGCAGCACCCAGCACGATGCCGGCGATGTTGAACCAGTTGACTGCGGCAGTCTGACCGTCTGCGGCAAACTTTTTGCGGTTTTTCAAGAAGTCCAGGATCACGATGGCGCCGATGGGAGGCAGAGCACAGTTGAGGATGTTCAGCCAACCCACAAAGTTCCAGTACAGCCAGATGGCCAGGGCGGTGCCCACGACACCGGCGATCCAGGTGGTAAACTTCATCCGTACGCCGGAGACGTTGGAGATGGCCAATCCACCGGTGTACAGGGCGTTATTGTTCGTGGTCCAGATGTTGGCGCCCAGCACGATGAGAGCGGGGATGGCCAGACCCTGGGCAATCATCACATAGAAGATATCATCCTTGCCGGTAAAAGCGCCGCCCACCGCGCCAAAGCAGAACATCAGAGTATTTCCCAGGAAAAAGGCAATCACAGTGGTCCACACGGCGATCTTGCTGTTTTTGGCAAAGCGGATGAAGTTGGGGGTGGCGGTACCGCCGGAGATAAAGGAGCCGATGACATAACCGATGCCGGTCATCAGCGTGATGCCGCCGGCAGACTGGGCAAAGATGGCGGTGAGTCCTCCGCCTTCGCTGGTGGCGGTGATCATGGAGTACATGCCCAGAATGACGATCAGGGGCACGGAGATGTAGCTGACGATCTCCAGGGCCTTCATACCGGTGGCCGCGGTGGCAGTCATCAGCAGACCGGCGATGATGGTGAGGGCCCACTCATTGACCCCCATCAGCTGGGCGGCAGGAATGGAGAACATGGCCACACCCACGCCAAACCAGCCGATCTGAGTAAAGCCCAGAATGGCGGAGGAAAGGTAGGAGCCCTTCTCACCAAAGGTGCGGCGGCACAGCAGGTCCATGGTCATTCCGGTCTCGGAGCCGATATAGGCCAAGATACCGCAGTAGGCGGACAAAATCACGCCGCCAATAAGGCAGGCCCAGAAAAACCCGGACAGGTCCAGACCGTTGCCCAGCTTGGCGCCTACGCTCATGCTGGCAGAGAAAAATGTGAACCCCAGCATGACGAAGAACATATTCCAAAAACCCTTTCGGGCGGACTCCGGTACTGCTTCCAGGGAGTAGTCGGCGTCTACCTGCGCATTCTTTGGCTTGTTTTCGTCTTTTTTCATATTTGCAATCACCCTCTGTTTCTATTTCATTCCTTACAACAGCTATTTACTATATCACAATACTGGAATTGCTGTCCACATTTTCACTCTCTTCCTTTCTCAGGAAAACGCCGAAAAATGCTCTGGAACATACGGTATTTTGCACCAGGATGGCCCTTTGGATTCTTCTGGACAGTTTCGTCTCAGCGCACCCTGCATATAAAAAATTCCCCGGTGCCGACCTTCAGGCCGGACCAGGGAATCCTTATTATTTTTTATGGATTTTATAATTTTTATCCGCTTTGCGGCTCAGCGCAGGAAAGTCTGCACATGCAGGCCGGTTTTTCGGCTGAGAAACCCGCAAAACTCACGTACGCTTCTGCCCTCCAGGCCGCGCTTATCATAGGCCTGAGCCTGGTTTTTGCCCAGGATCAGGATGATATAGTCCTTGGTCTCCACCAGGGCCTGGACCTTGGTATACTGCCACTGGGTCTGAACGCCGGCGATCTCCGTTTCATAGAACTCGGGGTAAAAGTGCGCCCGGCATACATCTGTTCCGGGCAGAGCCTTTCGTTTGGCAAAAAAGGCGTTCAGGTAGTCCCCCTTCCACTGCAGAAACAGGACTAACACCACTACCGTCAAATAGATCCCCCGACGCCATATACTCTGGGATGCGTCCATGACTGTGCCCAGAGCCAGGACGACCAGCCCTAGAAAGAGCAGCCACTCACACCAGGAGGTTTTTTCCGCGTCGTCCTTCGCAGCGCCTTGGACATGGCGGCCAGCGTCTTGTGATCATAGACCGTTTTGCAGGCAAATTCCATAACATGCTCCTCGACTGTTTTTTAACAGTATAACAACCCGCCCCTTACACACCAAGAAAGGATCTCTTAATTTCATCTTAAGTTCTATTAAGGTTATTTTATCGGGAAGATGCGGTTGTATTGTGGTAAATTTCTTGTTATGATAAAGAGGAATCGGCAGGCCTTTCGCCTGACCTCAGCCAGCCGTGCAGATCCCTGCACGGCTTTTCCTTCCACAAGGGGCTTTTCCGCCCAAATACTATGAGGTACCGCATATGAAATGGAATCTTTCCTTCACAGCCGTTCTTCTTTCCGGACTTCTGCTAGCCGGCTGCACAAGCACCAATCCCGGCTCTTCCAGCACCCCAAGTTCTGCTCCCTCCAGCTCCTCCCATCCGTCCTCCCAGAGCGAGAGTAGCAAACAGGATGCCATCCCCTTTTCCGACGGGCAAAGTTATGCAGTGGCCCATCTGGGTTATCAGCAGATCGAAGATCTGGACTACTACGTCCAGCAATATCTGGACAGCGAAGACATCCCGGTCCACTATCTCTCCTCCGGCGATTACTATCTGGTGATCCCCCGCTACTCCGGCATGGAGCTCTCCCTCTACAAAAATGACCTGGAGACCTCCGAACGCACCCTGTTCTATCACGACCCCGATTGTGAACCGTTTATCATTCAGTGCAACGTCAGCGATATTTTCTCTGACGCTACCATACAGCTTACCTATCAGGGGGATACGGTGGAATTTTCTCCCTTTATCTCCCTGAAAGACGGCTCCCTTGAGATTGGAGAGCACGGGCTCAATTTGACCCGGACCGGCTCTGGCAGCCAAAGCGGAAATTAAACAGGCCGCACTCTACACCTTTATTAAAACAGCGGAGCCGCTGACTTCCCATTTCCCCACAACAGAAAGGATCGATGAAAATGGCCGCACTCTACACTGTGATCGTCGCCGATGACGAGGATGAACTTCGGGAAGCCGTATGTACCATGATTCCCTGGGAAGACTACGGGTTTTGCCTGGTAGGAAATGCCAGCAACGGTCTGGACGCCCTCCAGCTGGTAGAAAAGCACGAACCCGACCTGCTTCTGACCGACATCCGCATGCCCTTTATCTCTGGCATCGAACTGGCGCGGCAGGTGCGTGAGATCCGCCCCGCCACCAACATCGCCTTTCTCAGCGGCTACGACGACTTTGAGTACGCCAAGCAGGCCATCCAGTATAACATCATCAGCTATATGCTCAAGCCGCTGACCCTGGAAGGCCTGGGCGCGGAGCTGCGCAACATCCGCCAAAAGATCGATGCCCAGTTCGCCCTCTTTCGTCAGGCGGTTCCCCGCGCAGACGAACAGGACCTGCGGGCCGCCTTTCTTATGCCTCTGGTTCTGGACGACTATCCAGATCCGGACGGCGCGGCCCAGGCCGAGGCTCTGGCCCGGCAGTGCGGCCTGCTGCGGGATGCCGATGACCGCCCCTACTACACGGTCATGGTATCCATCCTCCTCAATGAGGACGGCTCCAACTGTACGGACCCCTCCTTTCCGTCCTCGGTGCATACCCTCTCGGAAAAATATCTCCGCGGCTCCAGCTTTTTTGCCTCCGGCAAGGTCATCTCAGTGCTGCTGGGCAACCCCTCCGATTTCGAGGAGTACCTGCACATCCTGGCTGATGAGATCCCCCAGATGGCCTCCCGTGTTCTGGGCAAGCGCTGCCGCATCGGCGTGAGCCGTCCCGCCAACTCCCTCTCCGCACTGCATGACGCCTACCGGGAAGCCATGGAAGCTCTGCGCCAAGGGGATAAGACTGAAGCCGGCGCTCAGTTTATCAGCGACCTGGCCCCCGCCGTCAAAGGGGGCAATCTGCTGTGCAAGCGGGCGCTGGATACTCTGGACCAATACTATATGGATGCGGACCTCTCTCTGGTGTCGCTGAGCGGGATGCTGGACGTCAGCCCCAACCATCTCAGCGCCTGCATCAAAAAATATGCCGGCGAGACCTTTATCAACATCCTCATCCGCAAGCGTATGGAGGCCGCCCGGGATCTGCTGAGCACCTCCTCCCTGAAAATCCAGGAGATTGCCCAGCGGTGCGGCTACACCGATCAGCACTACTTCAGCTACTGCTTTAAAAAGTACTGCGGCGAGTCCCCCAACGCCATGCGCCGCCGCCTGGACCTGGAAAAGGCGGGTGAGCCCTCTTGAAACAGAACGCTCCCCGCACCGGAGTACGAATTACCACTATTCTGGTCTCCATGGTAGTGGGTGTGGTAGCCATTATCCTGTGCTGCTGTATCTTTCTGTTTTTAGACCGCTACCGCAGCGCCATGGTTCAGAGCGCCCGCACCAGCAGCGCCCAGGCAGTTTCCCAGGTATCCAACACGGTGGGCAACTATCTGCAAGACATGGACCAGGCCATGACTTTGGTCAAGCAGTCCATGCTGGAGCATGAGAGCGACCGGGATGAACTGCTGGCCGCATTTCTGGAGTTCCGCCCCGACGTGGTGGCTGTCACCAGCTATTCCGCCCAAGGAACCCTGTTGGACTGCTGGTCTCCCGGCCGACAGCCAAAGGAGAACATCTACCAAAATCTCTCCTTTAACCTGGAAAAGGCGCTCAAGTCTCAAACTGCCTACATGACCGCTCCCCACGTGGAGACCATTTTTGAGAGTTACTACCCCTGGGTGGTCACCATGACCGCTCCCCTGGACCAGGGCGGCGAGGCCGCCTGGGTCTCTCTGGACCTGAGCTTTTCCAGCATCTCCAGTTACATTAATAATGTAAGCATCGGCCAGCGGGGCTACTGCTTTCTCATCGACCGGGACGGCAACATCATCTATCACCCCCAGCAGCAGCTGCTGTACGCGGGCCTGAAATCGGAAGATACCGAGGCACTCTCCGCCCTGAGGGATGGCACCTATGTGGACGATACGGTCATCTACTGTCTGACCAGTGTGGCGGGCAGCGATTGGCGCATTGTGGGCGTCAGCTATGTTGACGAGTTGGTCAACCGCAACGTGCGGGATATGATCCGTCTGTCCGCCATGCTTGCAGTGGTCGTGCTGGTTTCCGCTCTGCTCACCAGCTGGCTGCTCTCCCGTCTGCTGGACCGCCCCCTGCGCGGGCTGGCTTCTGCTATGGAGAGCTTTGAGGCTGACGCCGACCACTTTACCTACCGGCCTGTGGGCGGCACCCGGGAGGTGCGGGAATTGTCCGACTCCTTCGGCCACATGGTGCTACGCATTCAGCAGCTCATGTCCACCGTACGCGAGGAGGAGGTCAACCTGCGCAAAACAGAGCTGAAAGCTCTCCAGGCCCAGATTAACCCACACTTTTTATACAACACACTGGATTCCATTGCCTGGATGTGTGAGCAGGGACGCAACGCCGATGCGGTAAAAATGGTCCACGCCCTGGCCCGGCTGTTCCGGATCAGCATCAGCAAAGGACATGAGCTGATCCCCATCTCCAAAGAGATCGAACACGCCGAGAGCTACCTGCAAATTCAAAAATATCGCTATAAAAACCAGTTCACCTATCAGTTTGATGTGGACCCGGATTGTCTGGATTACTACTGCAATAAGATCACCCTCCAGCCCATCATTGAAAATGCCATTAACCACGGTCTGGATCTGCTGGTGGACGAAGGAGTCATCCTCGTACAGGTGCGGCAGGATGGAGAGGACATCGTGTTCTCCGTTCAGGATAACGGTGTGGGCATGAGTTCCGAGCAGATCGACTCCATTCTCCGGCACGGCCCCAAGGACCGCACCGGCATTGGAATCAAGAATGTCAACGACCGTCTGAAAATCTACTTTGGCAAACAATACGGTCTGCATATCACCAGTGAGCTGGATGTGGGTACCTGTGTAGAGATCCGCATGCCCAAGATACAGGAGGGAAACTATGAAGCAAAATAAATGGGCCGTTCTGAGTACGGCGCTGACTCTTTTCCTACTGTGCGGCTGCACCGCAAGCATCGCTCCCTCCTCCCAGCACACGGTGGCCATTGTCGCCAAGTCCACCCAGACTGAGTTCTGGCTGTCCGTCTTTGCCGGAGCGGAGGCCGCCGCCACAGAATATAACGTGGAACTCATCATCACCGGTCCCAAGGCCGAGGAGGACTACGAAACCCAAAACCAAATGGTGGCCAATGCAGTGGACGCGGGCGCGGAAGCCCTGGTCTTCTCCGCCATCGACTACAAGAACAACGCCGCTGCTATCGACGCCGCCGCCCAGGCAGGGGTCCAGATCGTAGCCATCGACAGCAACGTAGCTTCCAGCGCGGTGAGTACTTATATCGGTACGGATAACTATGCCGCCGGACAGATGGCTGCCCAATCGGCCCTGGACCGGATCAGCGGTCCCCTCAAGGTTGGCATTATCAACTATGATATCAGCAGCGCCAACGGCCAGGAACGGGAACAGGGCGCAGTCGACACCTTCACCCAGAGCGGCCGGGCGGAGATTGTCGGGATCGTCAACACGCTGGCTGAGGCCAGCCATGCCCAATCCGACACCACCGCACTTTTGGAAAAATATCCGCAGATCAACGTCCTGCTGGCTTTCAACGAACCCACCAGCGTGGGTGCTGCCAATGCGGTGGAGTCTCTTGGCCTCTCCGAGGACGTATTTCTGGTGGGCTTTGACTCCAACGTCGCCACAGTGGACGGGCTTCAGGAGGGCAGCGTTGATGCTCTGATTGTTCAAAATCCCTACGCTATGGGCTATTTAGGGGTGGAAAGTGCTTATAAACTGCTCTCCGGCCAAGGCTCCTCTCTGGAGCGCACGGTGGACACTTCTACCAAAATTGTGGATCGACGCAACCTGTTTACCATGGACAGCCAAAAAGCGCTGTTCGCTTTTGAGCAGCGAACCATTGAGTAAAACGCACAATTTCTTTTCATTATGTTTTGGCACATTGTTGTATTGGCATAATTTTTTACCCTTCTTTCGGTGAAATTTATACTTGTTTTTCCAGTTGTCTTTTAATAAAATTAAACATGTGAGATGGAGTCAACAGGAAAGACTCTATACAATTTACACAGAAAAGGAGAATCATTATGAAGAAAGCTCTTGCACTGACCCTGGCTGCTACTATGGTTCTTGGCCTGGCTGCCTGCGGCAGCAGCGGCGGCAGCTCCGCCTCTGGTTCCGGCTCCGGCAGCGGCGGCGACAGCACCACCGTAGCCAACAAGGACAAGCCCGTTGTCTGGTACAACCGCCAGCCCTCCAATAGCTCCACCGGCGAGCTGGACATGAACGCTCTGCAGTTCAACGACAAGACCTACTACGTGGGCTTCGACGCCAACCAGGGCGCTGAGCTCCAGGGAACCATGGTCAAGGACTACATCGAGGCCAACATTGACACCATCGACCGCAACGGCGACGGCGTTATCGGATATGTCCTGGCCATCGGTGACATCGGACACAATGACTCTATTGCCCGTACCCGCGGCGTCCGCTCCGCTCTGGGCACTGCTGTTGATACAAACGGCGCTGTCAACAGCGATCCTGTCGGCACCAACGTTGACGGCTCCGCCACTGCTGTCGTTGACGGCACTCTGGAGATAAACGGCACCACTTACGTCGTCCGTGAGCTGGCTTCTCAGGAGATGAAGAACTCCGCCGGCGCCACTTGGGATGCTGCTACCGCCGGTAACGCCATCCTCACCTGGTCCTCTTCCTTCGGCGATCAGATAGACGTTGTTGTCTCCAACAATGACGGTATGGGCATGGCCATGTTCAACAGCTGGTCCCAGGCCGAGGGCGTTCCCACCTTTGGTTATGACGCCAACTCCGACGCTGTGGCCGCTATCGCCAACGGCTATGGCGGAACCATCAGCCAGCATGCCGACGTTCAGGCTTACCTGACCCTGCGTGTGCTGCGCAACGCTCTGGACGGTGTTGACATTGACACCGGCATAGGCACCGAGGACGATGCCGGCAACGTGCTCAGCTCCGACGTGTTCTACTATGACGAGGCCGCCCGCTCCTACTACGCACTGAACGTGGCCGTCACTGCTGAAAACTATGAGGACTTCCTGGATTCCACCGTGGTTTATGCTCCCGTGAGCAACCAGCTGGATGCCACCGCACATCCTGAGAAGAGCGTATGGCTGAACATCTACAACTCCGCCGATAACTTCCTTGGCTCCACCTACCAGCCCCTGCTCCAGAAATATGATGATCTGCTCAACCTGAAGGTGGAATACATAGGCGGCGACGGCCAGACCGAGGCCAACATCACCAACCGTCTCAGCGATCCCAGCCTCTATGATGCATTTGCCATCAACATGGTCAAGACCGACAACGGTGCCTCTTACACTGCTCTGCTCAGCCAGTGATAAACTTTAAACTCTGAACAACAATTAACAGCTAATGCAACAGGGGAGAGGGATATTCTCCGACATTGGGGAGGAACTTCTCAGTGCGGAGAACCCCTCTCCCTGCGCATATTCCAAGGCTGACAGGGCTCACCGCCAGTTGCACCCTGTCCAGCCTATTTTGCATAAACGGGAGTGATGAGAATGGCAGATGCGAAAGATGATATTGTTCTGTCCATACGCGGTATGAGCAAGTCCTTCGGTCGAAACCGCGTGCTGGATCACATCAATCTGGATGTAAAGCGCGGGACGGTCATGGGACTCATGGGCGAAAACGGTGCGGGCAAGTCTACAATGATGAAGTGCCTGTTCGGCACCTATCAGAAGGATGAAGGAACAATATACCTTAACGGTAAGGAGATAAGCTTTTCCGGGCCAAAGGATGCCTTGGAAAACGGGATTGCAATGGTGCACCAGGAACTGAACCAGTGCCTGGAGCGCAACGTGACCGACAACCTGTTTTTGGGCCGTTATCCCACTAACTCCATTGGCGTTGTGGATGAGAGCGGGATGAAGAAGAAAGCAGCAGAGTTATTCCGCAAACTTGGTATGACTGTGGATCTTGGACAACCCATGCGGAATATGTCCGTTTCTCAGCGGCAAATGTGTGAGATTGCCAAGGCAATTTCCTATAATTCCCAGGTAATCGTACTGGATGAGCCGACATCTTCCCTGACCGTTCAGGAAGTGGACAAGCTCTTTTCCATGATGCGCATGCTGAAGGAGCAGGGCATAGCTCTGATTTATATATCCCACAAGATGGACGAGATCTTTGAGATATGCGACGAAGTGTCTGTCCTGCGGGACGGCAACCTGGTAATGACCAAGCCCATTGGAGAGACCAGTATGAACGAGCTGATCACCGCCATGGTGGGCCGTTCTCTGGAAAGCCGCTTCCCACCGGTGGACAACAGCCCCGGCGACCCCATTTTGTCTGTGCAGCACCTGTCCACAAAGTATGCCCCTTATCTCCAGGACATCAGCTTTGATGTGAGAGAGGGAGAGATATTCGGGCTTTACGGATTGGTGGGCGCAGGACGTACGGAGCTGCTTGAGACCATCTTCGGCGTCCGAACAAGAGCGGCAGGCCGGGTTTACTTCAAAAACCGACTGATGAACTTTAACGATGCCAGGGAAGCTATAGAACATGGCTTCGCTCTGATAACCGAGGAGCGGAAGGCCAACGGCCTGTTCCTCAAGTGCGACCTGACCTTTAACACCACAATAGCCAATCTGGAGCAGTATAAGGCCGGCCTGGCCCTCTCAGATACAAAGATGGTGAAGGCCACCAATAAACAGATCAAGATCATGCATACCAAGTGCATGGGACCTGACGATATGATAACAAGCCTTTCCGGCGGTAACCAGCAGAAGGTCATCTTCGGCAAGTGGCTGGAGCGGGAACCCCAGATATTCATGATGGATGAGCCTACCCGAGGCATCGATGTGGGCGCGAAGTATGAGATATACGAGCTGATTATAAAAATGGCTAAGCAGGGAAAGACAATAATAGTTGTCTCCTCGGAAATGCCGGAGATACTGGGTATAACAAACCGCATAGGAGTGATGTCCAACGGGCATCTGTCCGGCATAGTTAACACCAAGGACACCAATCAGGAAGAGCTTTTGCGGCTTAGCGCAAAATATCTGTGATGGGAGAAATCACTAATGGTAGCAGAGAAAACAATAATACTTTCGGCTGAACAGGAAGCACAGCTTCGTCAGCCCATCGACGAATATGTAGGCGATATACAGGCAAAAATCAACGAGCTGAGAGCAGACGGCACCGATAAGGTGCTGGATATTCAGAGCACTCTGGAGACTCTGAAGAGGGATAAGATATATACTCCTCAGGAAAAGGCAGAGAGAAGAGAGAAGCTGCAGGCTGCTCTGAAGCAGGCCAAGGAGGTAGAAAGCAGGAACAAGGCACAGGTCTCCGCTCTCATAGCTGAGGCCGAGAGCTATCTGAAAGCCCATTTTAACAAGGACTACTATACGCCTGTGGCGGCCAGCTGCAAAGCGGAAAAGGCTCTTGCAAAGGAAAGATACCGCGACACGGTTGCCAAGCTAAAACAGGAACATGAGAGCTCCATTGCAAAGCTGAAAGATGCCCAGGAGATAAAGGACGAAAAATACGTCCACAAAAACCGCCTGTTCGATGCAAAGATGCAGCTCGACAAGGAACTGCAGCAGATAAAAGACCGGCGTCATGCCGCCTATGACCATAAGTATCACCTTATAGATTTGCTGCGCATGTCCAAATTTACTGTAGGTGAGTCCATCTCCCGCAGATGGGAAAACTACAGATATACCTTCAATCGCCGCAGCTTCCTTCTGAGAAACGGTCTTTACATAGCCATCATCATAATCTTCATCGGCTTGTGCATTATAACTCCCATTGTTAAGGGACCCAATGTGCAGCTGCTGACTGTAAACAACATTCTCAATATCCTGCAGCAGGCATCTCCCAGAATGTTCCTGGCCCTGGGCGTGGCCGGACTTATACTGCTGGCCGGCACAGACTTGTCCATAGGCCGTATGGTTGGCATGGGTATGACTGCCGCAACAATAATCATGCACAAGGGTCCCAACACCGGCTCCGTGTTCGGCCATGCCTTTGACTTCAGCACTATGCCTGTACTGGTCAGAGTGATCCTGGCTCTTGTGGTATGCATCGTGCTGTGCACCGTGTTCACCACTATTGCTGGATTCTTTACAGCAAGGTTCAAGATGCACCCCTTCATCTCCACCATGGCCAACATGCTGGTCATATTCGGACTGGTGACATACTCCACAAAGGGTGTTTCCTTTGGCGCCATTGACACCACGATACCCAGCATGATAATACCCCGTATAGGTAAATTCCCCACCATAATTCTGTGGGCTGTTGCTGCTGTTGTTATAGTCTGGTTTATATGGAACAAGACCACTTTCGGCAAGAACCTATACGCCGTTGGCGGAAATCCGGAGGCAGCTTCCGTTTCCGGTATCTCCGTGTTCAAGGTCACTGTGGGTGCCTTCGTCATGGCCGGTATTCTCTACGGCTTCGGCTCCTGGCTGGAGTGCATACGTATGGTGGGCTCCGGCTCCGCCGCTTACGGCCAGGGCTGGGAGATGGACGCCATCGCCGCCTGCGTGGTTGGCGGCATATCCTTCACCGGTGGTATCGGTAAGATTTCCGGTGTTGTGGTTGGCGTGTTCATCTTCACTGCTTTGACCTACGCTCTCACCACTTTGGGTATTGATACCAACCTGCAGTTCGTGTTCTCCGGCATTATCATTCTTGTTGCCGTTATGCTGGACTGCCTGAAGTACGTACAAAAGAAGTAAGCCTAAGCTATTTGGAAAAACAGCTAATAGTTATTGCCCCGGTACTAAGTACCGGGGCAATAATCAGCTTGTCAAAAAAGTCCTCACTGACTTTTTTGACTGCGCTTCTCCCGCCAAGCATTTTACCTTTGGCAAAATGCTGCTACGCCCGAAAAGCCTTGAAAAATCAAGCCTTTTCTGTGGCGGGTCATTGAAATGCGAGGCGGGCCTTGCCCCCTCGCGCTCCCCTGCGGCTCTGTTATTTTTCATTGAATCTTCAGTTTTTCGACAGACTCGTTATTGCCCCGGTACTTAGTACCGGGGCAATAATACTGCTTGCAAAAAAACAGACAGCTCTTGTCCAACATGATGGTGATAAGAGCTGTCATGTTTATTTGCATGGTTGAAAAATATGGGGAAAAATGATAATATATGTGCTGGCATATGCTTATTGAAAAATCGCAGGATTGGCTTTGGCGGAGGAGAGAAAATGAAAGCCTTAGTGACCGGCGCCGGAGGGCAGCTTGGCAGCGACATGATGGATGAGCTTGCCGGGCGCGGCTGGGAGACTTTTGGTTCAGTCAGAACCGCTGAGGGCATGGCTGCACCAGCATCTTGCTCTCTCGTAGAACTGGATATCAGGGACAGGGAGGCGGTGCACGCCGCCATTCAAACCATAAGGCCGGACGCGGTGGTACACTGCGCCGCTTGGACGGCAGTAGATGCCGCCGAAGCCGAAGAAAACCGAGAGGCGGTAAGGGCTGTTAACTCCCTTGGCACAAGATATGTTGCCGAGAGCTGTGCACAACTGGGCTGCAAGCTAGTATATATAAGCACGGACTATGTGTTTGATGGTAAAGCCACGGGCCTGCGGCAGGCTGACTGTGAGGAGTATGGGCCACTGAATCACTACGGGAGGACAAAGCTTGAAGGGGAGCTGGCAGTAAGAGAACTTACGGACAGATATTTTATACTGCGTACACAGTGGGTGTTCGGCTCCAAGGGCGGCAACTTCGTGAAAACTATGCTCAGACTCGGCGAGGGCCGGGAGAGCCTGAGGGTGGTAAACGACCAATACGGCAGCCCAAGCTATACAAGAGATTTGGCAAGGCTTATAGCGGATATGTGCTTGACTGAGAAATACGGTTGCTACAATGCCACCAATGAGGGCGAATATATAAGCTGGTATGACTTTGCCAAAGAGATATTCCGTCAGGCCGGCCGTGATATCAGAGTGGTTCCTGTGACCACGGAGGAATACGGCATCAGCCAGGCTAGCCGCCCCCTCAACAGCAGACTGGACAGAAGCAAGCTTGCAGAAATGGGGTTCAAAGCCTTACCGGACTGGCACAATGCATTGGAGAGATATTTGAACGAGGCCGTGAATATCTCCTCTCAGAAAGTTTGACATTTTTTATAATGTAGATTAATTACTATAGAGGTCGAAATGGGCAAATTAAAGCTGGAAAATACTGCTATTGATGGACTTTATATCATCGAGCCGACTGTGTTCGGCGACAGCCGGGGCTATTTTGTAGAGACGTATAACCAAAGAGATATGGAGGAGCTGGGCTTAAACCTGCGCTTTGTCCAGGACAGCCAAAGCATGAGCTACAAGGGTACGCTCAGGGGGCTGCACTTTCAAAAGATGCACCCGCAGGCGAAAATAGTTCGGGTCATACGAGGTACTGTCTTTGATGTGGCAGTAGACCTGCGCTCCGGCAGCAAGACCTTTGGTCAGTGGTTTGCCCTGGAGCTGTCGGAGAATAATCACAGGCAATTGCTTATCAGCGAGGGCTTTGCCCATGGCTTCCTCACTATGACCGATACTGCTACTGTATGTTATAAGGCGACAGATTTTTACCATCCAGGAGATGAGGGCGGCATTGCCTGGAATGATCCGGAGCTCGGGATAGATTGGCCCGGAGTTGTGGGTGAATATCATGGAAGCCCCAGCGCTCAGGGCTACAGCCTGCTCGACGGCACAGCTTTGATACTCAGCGAAAAAGATCAGCACTGGCCGGGACTGAGCCAGAATTTCCGATTCTAAGATGGCTGCGGCGGCTGCTGAGATCACAGTATGAAAGGATTGAAACTGTCGAAAAACTACAGATTCAATGAAATATAATAGAGCCTGCGGAGGAGCACGAGGGGGAAAGGCCCGCCTCGTGATACAATATCCCGCCACAGAAAAGCCTTGAGTTTCAAGACTTTTCGAAGCGTGGCAGCATTTTTGCTATGGCAAAATGCTTGGCGGGAAAGCGCAGTCGAAAAGTCACAACAGTATTTTCCCGACAAGCTGAATTGAGACAGCGGCGTATTTCCCGCCGCTGTCTCAATTATAAAAGACAAGGCCCGGAGTGCAAGCTCCGGGCCATAAATATCAGCTGTTCCACGCGTTTATCTGTTCTCTGAGCCAGTTTGCCCATTCGTCGATGCCCTCTCCGGTACGTGCGGATATGGGAATGATCTTCATATTGGGATTAAGCTTCTTTACATATCTCTTGCATGCTTCCAGGTCAAAGTCAAAATAGGGCAGTACATCAATCTTGTTGACCAGCAGCACATCACATATGGAGAACATCAGAGGGTACTTAAGGGGCTTGTCATCGCCCTCAGGGACGGAGAGAATCATGGCATTCTTGGATGAACCGGTGTCAAACTCGGCGGGGCAAACCAGATTGCCCACGTTCTCCAGAATGGCAAAGTCCACATCGTCCACGCCCAGGCCTTCCAGACCCTGGCGGGTCATTCCGGCATCCAGGTGGCACATGCCGCCGGTATGCAGCTGAATGACCTTGGCACCGGTCTTTTCAATTGTGGCGGCGTCTACATCCGAGTCGATGTCTGCCTCCATGACACCGATGCGAAACTCATCCTTCAATGCGGCTATGGTAGCCTTCAGCGTAGTGGTTTTGCCGGAACCTGGAGAAGACATGAGATTTAGAAGGAAAACCTTGTCCTTCTTCAGCTCCTGCCGCAGCTTCTCGGCCTCCTTGTCATTGTTTTCAAACACACTTTTCTTAATTTCAAGAATTCTGTATCCTTCCATGCTTGTCTCCATTCTGCCGCTTTTAAAGGCAGCGGCCCGCCGGATGTTTATGATATCTTGCCAAACAATTATAACACGATTCAATACAGCAAATCAAGAGCACGGCAGAGCTCATTTTCCATCTCCTGACGTTTCTCGTAAAAATTCCCCAAGGGTGGATACACAATAGCCTCCTGATGATATGTGTCCAGAAGCAGCTGCTCCAAAGGAAGAGTGGCCTCTTCTGTCTTGAGCTGGGCTGTTACGGGCACCAGACCCAGAGCCAGGGTATCACGGTAAGAAAAGTCCTCTTGCATCCAGAGAAGAAAATCACGAACAGAGGCAAGGGCATAGCTGTTTGCTCCGGTGACGGCAAAGCCCATTATATCCGGAACATACACTGCCTGGCCCGACTCAGGCAGGGGAAGAGGCCCGTAGTCCAGCCCCTCGGGCAGCTGGATGCCTGAGGGCCGGTCAAGGAGAACGCAGGGCAAAAGTCCTGCCGCTACCATCTCCAGCCTTGATTCTCCCGGTGGGAGAAAGCTGCCCTCAAGGGCGGCAGAGGCCAGTGCGTTGTAGGTGCCTGCAAAATCCTCATTCATGCCGTCCAATTCCGGCTCTCCCTTTAGCTCATAGCCCAGGGATGCGCAGCAGGTGCAGAGAAGAGGGGAGAGACTTTCGGCGGAAAAGAATGGCGCGCCGGTCTTCTGGCGGTACTCCGCGGCACTTTCCAAGAATCTCTCAAAACTGCCAAAGTCCGGTGAAATGCCCGCTTCATTCAGCATAGAACTGTCAAATACCAGCATTGGTACAGCCGAGCCCAGAGGGAAAAAGCTTCTCCCGGCAAAGGGAAGTGCATCTTCTATTGCCGGCAGATAATCTCTGTCCGCCAATTCTACAGCTCCCAGCAGCCCACGGTTGCCCAGGTCGGCTGCCCGGGTGTAGGAGCAAAGAAGCAGGTCGGGCCGCTCATATTCAAAGGCGGAAGCCAGTTCTTCCTCGCTGGGAAAACTCTGGAGAGAAAGGGCATAACTATCGCGCCCCCGATGGTCGTTATACTCCAGGGCGAGACTCTCTATGGCAGATGGGGAGACATCCCCGGCTACATACCAGAGACTAAGTTGCTGGCTGCCGTTACTACCGAGATTCAGGTATATTAAGAAAACAATGACAGCCGCGGCACAGGGTATGACGGCCCAAAGAAATTTTTTCATGCTCTTTTACCCTTGAAATTATTTCCTCATCATTATATTATAGGCAAAGGTCAAAGGCAATTTATTATTTTCTTAAGAATTTTGGGCTCAGGCCCGGAGTCTATGGAGGAAGAGAAATGTACAAAGCAGTACTTTTTGATATGGACGGCACGGTGCTGGACACACTGAGTGACCTGGCGGATGGGATGAACTACAGCCTGCGCCATTTTCATATGCCGGAAAGAGATGCCCAAGAGCTGAAAACCTTTCTGGGAAAGGGACCGGCCCACTATGTGAGATGCTCCGTGCCGGAAGGAACGCCGGAGGAGCTGTGCCGTGAGGTGCAGGATTTCTATGAGGAATATTATGATACCCACTGCCAGATAAAGACTGCACCCTATCCAGGAATACTGGAGCTTATGGAGAGACTCAGGGCCGTAGGAATAAAGCTGGCGGTCATTTCCAACAAGCAGGAGCCGGCAGTGAAGGCGCTGGCCGTTAAATATTTTCCCGGACTCCTGGAGTTGGCCGTCGGCACCAGTGAACTTATACGCTGCAAGCCCGACCCCTCTGCGGTGCTCTCCGCTATGGAGAGGATGCAAGTCAGCCCCGAGGAGAGCGTATATGTGGGGGACATGGATGTGGACCTGAATACGGCGAAAAATGCCGGGATAGACTGCATTGGTGTAGCCTGGGGCTTTATGGGACGGAAAAAGCTGGAAACTCTCGGAGCCCGTCGTATAGCTGACACGGCCTCGCAGCTTGGAGATATGATACTGGGAAAAGAATAAGCAAAAATGTGCATAAAAACCGGAGCCCCACTATACAGGAAGCGGGGCTCCGGTTTTTTTACGTTGTGTATGGGCAAAGCATTATGCCATTACAGGGGACTTTTCTTTATCTGGGCCCAGCGGCGGGGATATTTGCCGGGGGTACCGTTAACCTTGCGTATGATTAGGGCACAGTGAGTCACATCGGTGCCTGGAATGGTATAGTCCAACTTCTTTTCTATCTTCCCGCCCAGAAGGCGGATGGAATTTTCCGCTTCCTTCAACTCCTGGTCAAGGTCGCTGCCCTTCATGGCAATAAAGGCTCCACCCTTTTTCACATAGGGCAGGCACAGCTCACACAGCAGATTCAGCCGGGCTACGGCCCTGGAAAGGGCGAAGTCAAAGCTCTCACGATAGCCTTGGGGAATCTCCTCAGCCCTGGCATGGATGCATTCCACATCATCAAAACCCAACTTTTCACAGCTGTTTTTCAGAAAGCCGATGCGTTTGTCCAGGCTGTCAAGCAAGGTAAGCTTCAGCTCCGGGCAGGCGATCTTCATGGCAAGGCCGGGAAATCCGGCCCCGGTGCCCACATCTATTGCCCGCTTGCCGGAAAAGTTATCCAGGCACAACAGCTGGACACAGTCAAGGAAATGCAGACGGGCCACATCCTCCTCACCGGATATGGCAGTGAGGTTCATGACCTTGTTCATCTCTTCCAGATATTCATAATAGACCCGGTAGCGCTCCAGGGCCCTGGCCTCCAAACTGAGACCAAGAGATTCAAAACCGGAGCGGAGCAACTCTTCAAGCATGGTCATGCACCTCGGACTGAATAGAAATTATGATCACCAATGGCTATGGTCAGGTCAAGGCTGGAATCGAACCAGCCGCTGCCATAGGCGGGATTAACAAAATACAGACTGTCCCCTACGGTGTTGTAGCCGTCCAGACACAGACAGGCGGCAATGCGGGCCATCTCATCGGGTGTCGCATAGACGCTGCCGTTGGATATGGGCTCAAACTGGATTATGTTATGGTCCATATCAAATATGACATCAAAAATGGTGGCGGGAAAATCGGGGCTGTCTACCCGGTTCATTACCACATTGCCCACGCCAATCTGCCCGGCCAAAGGCTGCTGCCAGGACTCGGCGTAAATTATCTGGCTAAGCCAGAACAGCTCCTCACTGGGGTAGTTTAGATCGTAATAATCCTCACCGCCCGGTATTATGCGGGCATTAAGAGTGGAGACGTACATTGCCTGCTCTCCCTTCTCAATCTCCGTATCCAGGCAGAGAAAGCGGCTGAGCAGGTCATATGGGAGGTACAGCTGCCCTCCTGCGATGAACCAGCCCTGGGGAGCATAGAAATATCTGCCGTTGCCGGTGAGGTATTCCATTGAGCGGCTGCCGGTAAAATCCGTACCGGACAGAGTCAGAGTAAAGGCTGCCTCATCCCCTTGCCAGCTCCAGTCTATATGGAGATAGCTGCATATCGCACCTGGGCTGAGGTACATCTCTCCATCCCTGATGCAGCCCTGATCCATGAGCAGCCCGTCAAAGTACACAGGGAACTGTTCATATCCCGGCTCAGGATGCTCCTGAGGTAGACTCAGCTCTGCCGTGTATTGCTGAGCGGCAGTATATGTCTCCTGCTTTCCCGTACAGCCGCAGAGACAGAGACAAAGGAGCAGGGCCAGAGCGGTAAATTTATTCCTGTTCCCCATCGCGTATCTGTTTGAGGGCCTGAGCCAACTGATCGGGGCATGAGGTCCTCTTCATACCGCAGCGGATGCCTTCCATACGTTCTATGGCGTCGTCCACACTCATGCCCTTCAGCAGTCGGGAGATGCCCTGAAGATTACCGGGACAGCCGCCCATAACATCAACGTTTACTATGCGGCCATTCTCTACCTCTATATCCATAAGCTGAGAGCATACGCCCCGGGGTCTGTATTGAAATTTCATATTATGTCGTTTCCTTTCCCTGTTTATCCAGCACATGATAACATGAGGGTGAGGTTTTTTCAAGTGTCCATGATATCCGGCGAACGAAGCTCATAACTTTATATGTATAAACTTATGAGAGGACGGGTGAGTGGATGCAGGCGGCGAAAAAACTGGCGATGATGGGCTGCGCTACAATGATAATGTATGTGCTGGCTATAAGCGGAGCGGGAGAGAGGATTGGTAATGCAGTGCTGGAGAAGCTGGGGGATGACAGAATGAAAAACGTGGTTGTGGTATCGGATAATCTGAAGGCAGCGCCGGCGGCTGCATCCACGCTGAGTTTGAACGTCAGCGCCACAGCGGAACCGGTGCAGAAGATAACGGCCATGGCGGAGCAGAACGCCGGGAGCCTGCCGGAGATGGAACTCATGTATCCGGCGGAGGCGGCTGAAGAAACGGAAACCGGGGACAATCTGGAAATAATGGAGACTACCATTGACGGCGGGCTTACCATAAACAACGCTACTCAATACTGGGTGGATGCGGCTCAGATAATATCCGACGGGCCGGGCATCAGCCTGCCTTACGGGGAGCCACAGATACTCATAATACATACCCATTCCAGCGAGGCTTATACCCAGGCGGGCCTTGACAGATATGAGCCCAGCGACACCAATCGTACGGAGAATACGGAATTCAACATAGTGCGCATAGGGGATGAGCTTACGGAGATATTCCAGGAAGCGGGGCTGAACGTTATCCATGACCGGGGAATATATGACTATCCCAGTTACACCGGCTCATATACCCGCTCCGGCCAGGCTATAGAGCAGTACCTGAGGGACTACCCCAGTATAAAAATAGTACTGGACATCCACAGAGACGCTCTGGGTACCGACGACGTGGTATATAAGACCATGGCAGAAGAAGATGGTGTGGTTGCCAGCCAGATAATGCTTCTGGTAGGTACCGATGAGAGCGGGCTGGAACACCCCAACTGGCGGCAGAACCTGGCCATGGCATTATATCTGCAAAACTCCGTGAATGCCAGACACCCCACGCTGATGCGGCCGGTATCCCTGGTACGGGAACGGTATAACCAGCATCTCAGCCCCGGTTCCATGATTGTTGAGGTGGGCAGCAACGGCAACACTCTACAGGAGGCTTTGGCGGCCATACGTCTTTTTGGCAACGCGGCAGCCCCGGCTCTTGCCCAACTGGTGGAACAGCCTCAGGAGGGAGCCTGAGTGACAAAACCGTGTGAGGAAAAAGACAAAATTTTTTTGAAAAAACTCTTTACAAAGTCCAGAACATGTGCTATATTCATTTCAGTAATAAGAATCATTATTGAATTGAGGTGCCCATGGAAAATAAAAGGAAAAACAGCAGAAAGCGCCAGGCTATACTGGATGCCCTCTGCGCCACAAAGGAGCACCCCACGGCAGAGATGCTGTATAGGCAGCTGAAAGCCGATTATCCTGAGCTCAGCTTGGGCACGGTCTACAGGAATCTGGGCGTTCTGGCTGAAGAGGGGCTGGCGGTAAGTGTATGCCGGGTGGCCGGCCAGGAGCGCTATGACGCAACGACAGCGCCTCACGCCCATTTCGTTTGCCGCTCATGCCGAAAGGTCATGGATATGGAGCTGCCGGAGGCAGTGGCCGAAACTTGCTGTGAGCTGGACAGGGAATACGGCTTTATGGCCGAGGAATGTTCCCTCACTATATGTGGGCTTTGCAGCAGCTGCCGTAAGCTGCAGACCAGCTGATAAATTTTAGTTTTTTATTGCAAATTCTGCAATGAAAATATATAATCAAAACACACAAGACATAATTACTTATCAGGAGGAAAGTTACTATGAAGAAATGGGTATGTCCGGTATGCGGTTACGTTTATGAGGGAGAGAATCCCCCTGAGTTCTGCCCCCAGTGCAAGGTTCCCGGCTCCAGATTCACCGAGATGAAGGAAGGCATGGCCTGGGCTGCTGAGCATGTTGTCGGTGTAGGCAAGCAGTTTGGCGCCGACGTTCCCGAAGAAGTCAAGGCTGAGATCATTGCCGGTCTGAAGGCCAACTTCGAAGGCGAGTGCACCGAGGTGGGTATGTACCTGGCCATGGCCCGTGTTGCCCATCGTGAGGGATATCCTGAAATCGGCATGTACTGGGAGAAGGCCGGCCTGGAGGAGGCCGAGCACGCCGCCAAGTTTGCCGAGCTCCTGGGCGAGGTTGTTACCGACAGCACCAAGAAGAATCTGGAAATGCGCGTTGAAGCCGAAAACGGCGCTACCGCAGGCAAGTTCGAGCTGGCAAAGCTGGCTAAGAAGTACAATCTGGATGCCATCCACGACACCGTCCATGAGATGGCTCGTGACGAGGCCCGCCATGGCAAGGCTTTTGAGGGCCTGCTGAACCGCTACTTCAAGTAATTATAAAATAATAATAAAACTTATTCAGGAGGTAAAAGCCATGAAATATGTGTGCAACGTATGCGGCTGGGTCTACGACGAGGAAGAGACCGGAGTGAAGTGGGAAGATCTGCCCGATGACTTCACCTGTGAGCTTTGCGGCGTGTGCAAGGATCAGTTCAGCCCCGAGGAGTAATTATTAGGAAAACCCAAGGCCGGGAGCACAAAGCTCCCGGCCCTTTCAATTCAGGCGGGTATCCTTATTGCATACGGCCGTGATGCGCCCTATCAACCCGCCGCCGGCATATCTATTTTAATCCCTGGACTTAGGGACAGGTGGGGGAAACAGTCGGAGAGTTTTAATTATTGACTATTGAAATTTACCCTTCGCTATGTTATAATGACCGGGCATTGAAAATGCGGGGTTGGTATATCGGTATTACTCCAGCTTCCCAAGCTGGCTAGGCGGGTTCGACTCCCGTACCCCGCTCCACCACAGCGGAGCAAGCGTCATATCGCTTGCTCCGCTTTTTTATGCCTGCGGCAAATAACTTGCATGGTGTGCTTATTTTGGTATAGAAAAGAGGCAGCCACCTCACATATGAAATGGCTGCCCACACAAATTATTGCTTACCTATTTGAGAGAAATAGGGTCAGATAATTTATAGTAGTTCAAGTTCCAAGAAATATAGCCAGTGGTTGGAAAATAGCTCATATTATTTATCACCAGCCCATCGTTTGTAATGAGTTTAATTTCTACAATGCTGCTCATAAGTTCCGCCTGCTCAGCTTCCGTCATATTATCCAATACCGCTTTCTGGTAATCATCATTGCCAAGTGCTGCCGCGTTGTAGATGTTTTCAAACAAACTTTTAATTTCTGCGAAATCAGATACCTCTTTGCCCTCAATCTCTACTATACGAATATCCTCGACACTATCCACCCCGTATACAACAAACATTTCGCTGGGTTCCTGATATGTGTTCGTATCAAAATGGGTGAAACAGCAGAACAAGGCAAAAGCATATTCCTCATTTTCAGAGGCAATATAGACCGCCCTTTGCGAGCGTTCCTGTTCGTTTGTGGAAATCCCAGCATACGGGGCATACTGATACAACGTTTCGGGAGTCTTGTTCCCGCCTTCGTCCAAACCGTTACCAAGTTCCTTGCCAACCATATCTGTAACGATTTCATGCGGCAAATTGTAGTCATCAAGCAACTCTGTATTGCTCATATCGATAACCCGATAGTAAGCCCCATTAAATTCGATGACATTCTCCGGACGAAGCGGATCATCCTGACCGGGGCCGCCTCTCGGCCTAATCAGATTTGCGAGTTGAGGAATCCCGACTGCAAGAACAAGAGCAAAGCATGCTGCAAGAGCGACCCACTTCAGACACTTATTCTTTTTTGGGGCTTTATAGCTGATGGCTTCATCTACATATTTATCATCAACCTCACTCATGGCATCAGAAAACTTCTTGCAGTTCATGTGAATACCTCCTTTTCTATCAGGTATTGTCTCATTTTCTCCCGGATACGGGTCAGCCGGACGGAGACATTTTTCTCCGTAAGTCCCACAAACTCGGCTATGTCTTTATAGCTGTCGGCAAACCAATATCGGCGCATGAATATAACACGGTTTTCCAGGGTCAGCGTGTCCAGAAATTTCTCAATGATACGGGCTAACTCCCTGGCTTCTATTTCATCTTCCACTGTTTTCAGATCTGCGATGCAGGCTTCAACCTCTTGCAAAGCAATCGTATAGTGTCCACTTCGTTTGGCTGCTTCCTTTCGCCAATAGATTTTGAGGGAAATGTTCCGAACGATTTTTACGACATAGGAAAGCAAAGGATCAGGCTTTGCAGGGGGAATGGCGTTCCACGCACCTAAGTAGGCGTCATTGACACATTCCTCTGCGTCCTGCCTGCTGTTCACTATGTTATACGAAAAGCTGTGACAGATTTTTCCGTATTTAATGTCCAGCTCTCGTATGGCCTGCTGGTCACGCTGGAAAAATAGTTCCAAAATTTTTTCATCGTCTATCATTTCACCGCCTCCTCTCCGTCTTCACCCATATACTACGGTTTCGGTGGTAAAAACTACATTAATCTAAAATCTTTTTTCAAAATAATTATACCATACTTCTTGCAGAGTTGATGGCAGCGCTCCGGCGTTCATGCTCTGCTAACGCGGCCTTTTTCCCGGTGGGTTCAACTTCCCTTTGGGGAATGTCCACCTTGCCAACAAAGTTAATGAAAATGTCAATTTCCTTTGTTCGGCTTGCCCCTTTGACCTCGGCTTGGCAAATGAGGTTTTTTTACAGACTCATTTATCATGGTCGGGGTCAACGAGGAAAAGTCCGTATTTTTTCTGATAGGAGCGAGAAATTTTTCAGCGTTGATGGTTTCCCGTGCTGCGTTGTGCGAGATAATTAAGGGGCGGGACAGGGCTCCAAGAATTAATGGATTTTTAACAGGGCTTTTGGTATACTCATACATGAATACCGGTACAAATAATGCTTAGAGACATTTTGAAAGGGGTCAAGTACATGGGACTTATTCGCGCAGGACTCAGCGCCGCAGGAGGTGTGTTGGCGGACCAGTGGAAGGAGTATTTTTATTGCGACGCCATTGACGGAGATACTCTCATGGTAAAAGGAGAGAAAAAGGTATCAGGGTTTTCCTCCAACCGCCGTGGCAGGGACAACATCATATCCAAAGGCTCAGTGATTGCGGTGGCCGACGGTCAGTGTATGATAATTGTGGATAACGGCCGGATCGCGGAGCTCTGCGCTCTGCCCGGAGAGTTTATCTATGACAGCTCCACGGAGCCCAGCATTTTCTCCGGTGATCTGGGCGAGGGGATTGCTGAGACCTTTAAAAATATAGGCAGGCGCTTTACCTTTGGCGGCGAACCGCCGAAAGATCAGCGGGTATACTATATCAACACCAAGGAGCTGGTGGGCAACAAGTATGGCACACCTTCCCCAGTGCCATTCAGGGTGGTGGATCAGAGAGCAGGGCTGGATGTGGATATTTCCATCCGTTGTTTCGGTGAGTACAGCTACCGCATCTGTGATCCGATTTTGTTTTATACAAATGTGTGCGGCAATGTTGGGGACGAGTTCAGGCGAGAGAGCATTGACGGACAGCTGAAAAGTGAGCTGCTTACAGCCCTGCAGCCTGCCTTCGCGAAAATCTCCCAGATGGGTATACGCTACAGCGCCCTGCCAGGTCATACTATGGAGATAGCACAGGCTCTCAATGATGTACTCTCTCCTAAATGGCGTGAGCTGAGGGGCCTGGAGATAGTCTCCTTCGGCGTCAGCAGCGTGAAGGCCAGTGAAGAAGACGAGCAGATGATAAAGGATATGCAGCGTAGTGCAGCCTTCATGGACCCCACCCGTGCTGCTGCTCACCTTGTGGGAGCTCAGGCTCAGGCTATGCAGGATGCGGCCAAGAATCAGGCCGGAGCCGCCATGGGATTCATGGGCATGAACATGGCCGGTGCTGCCGGTGGGATGAACGCCCAGAACCTGTACCAGATGGGTTCGCAGATGAGTTATCAAAAGCCGGAACAGCCGGCGGAGCAGAGCGCTCCAACTGCTGACAGCTGGAAGTGCGGTTGCGGTACTGTGGCTACCGGAAAGTTCTGCCCGGAGTGTGGGGCAAAGAGGCCTGAGAACGGCTGGATATGCAGCTGCGGCACTGTGAATAAGGGCAAGTTCTGCACCGAATGTGGTGCAAGAAAGCCCGCGGGAGTTCCCCAGTATAAATGCGACAAGTGCGGCTGGGAGCCTGCCGACCCAACGAATCCTCCGAAATTCTGCCCGGAGTGCGGCGACCCCTTTGATGACGGGGATATTGTATGATTTTTTGAGAGGTAGAGTCTATGGCTGCGGAAGCAACTAACTACCAATGCCCATCCTGCACAGGTCCTCTCCACTATTCCGGAGAAAGCGGCATGCTGGAGTGTGAATACTGCGGAAGTAAGTTCGAAGTCTCGGAAATAGAAAAGCTGTATGCTCACAAAGACGATGAGAAGACGTGGACAGAAGACCGTGAGCAGGAATTAGACGGCGAAGAGGATCAGGGCGAATATGCCACCGGTGCAGAGCGCTGGGAAGCAAAGGGCATGAAAGCCTATAGCTGTCCATCCTGCGGAGCGGAGCTGGTCTGTGACGAAACTACGGCGGCCACCAGCTGCCCCTACTGCGGCAATCCCAGTATTATTTCTGAACAGTTTGCGGATATGCTCAGGCCCGACTATGTGCTGCCTTTCAGGCTGGACAAGCAGAGGGCCAAGGAGGCCCTGAAGAAATATTACAAGGGAAAGATGCTGCTGCCCGGCAGCTTTTCCAGGGAAAACCACATTAATGAGATAAAGGGTGTCTATGTGCCCTTCTGGCTGTATGATGCCGAAGCGGATGCTGACATAAGCTATGCGGCTACCAGGGTATTCAGTATCGTGAGGGGCGATGAGCGTATTACCACTACGGAGCATTACCTGCTGCGCCGGGCAGGCACCGTGAGGTTCGAGCGGATTCCGGTGGACGGCTCCAGCAAGATGCCAGACGCTCACATGGATGCCATTGAGCCCTTTGACTACAGCGAGCTGAAGGACTTTTCCACTGCCTACCTGCCGGGATTTCTGGCGGACAAGTACGATGTGGACGCCAAAGAATGCGGAAAGAGGGCTGACGAACGGGCCAGAAATACGGCTGTGGCGGTGATGCGGGACAGCGTGATTGGCTACAACACCTGTATAAGCACCAGGGAAACCGTGCGTCTGCGGCGCAAAAACGTGAGATATGCCCTGCTGCCGGTGTGGATGCTCAGCACCCGGTGGAAGGGAAAAAACTTCCTCTTTGCCATGAACGGGCAGACGGGCCGGCTTGTAGGAGATCTGCCCATATCCTGGGTAAAGTTTGCCGCGTGGTTTGCGGGAATCTCCCTGCCGCTGATGGGGCTTATGTATCTGCTGCTGGGGGGCTGAGGTAAATGAGAAAAAAACTGATTATTGCCCTGCTGCTGTGCCTGTGCATGTTGATGCCCCTGGGAGGTTCAGCCCTGGCTGCGGGCCAGGAGGCGATCCCGTATGTAGTGGATGAGGCCGGGATACTCAGTGGGGACGAGGAGGATGCTCTGGAAGAGAGTGCCTCGGAGATTGCCGACAGATATGCTTGTGCCCCCTACATACTGACGGTGGATGATTACACCCGGTATGGCAGCGGAGATATATTTGACACAGCCATGGACATCTATGAGTATCTGGGCCTGGGATACGGTCAGGGAAAAGACGGGCTTCTCCTGCTGCTTAGCATGGAGGACAGAGACTATGCCCTGGTGACTTACGGGAACTTTACCCACAGTGCTTTTACGGACTATGGTCAGGAGCATTTGACGGACATTTTCCTGGAATTTTTCCGCAGGGACGACTGGTACGGCGGCTTTGAGAGTTACCTAAATACTTCTGCCGACCTTATGGAACAGGCTGTGGCCGGAAAACCCTATGATGTTGGTTCGGCGCCCAAGGGGTTTAACTTTCTTATTATTCTTATCCCTCTGGTTATAGCCTCCGTGGTTTGCGGTATCTTTGCCTTTCAGATGAAGAATGCGCGGCTCAGTACCGAGGCCAGAGACTACGTACCCGGCGACGGGGTGAATATGCGGATTGTTCAGGACACATTTACCCATCGCAGCGTGATGCGCCAGAGAATAAACACTCAGAAGTCCGGCGGCACCAGCATAAACAGCAGGGGTTTTTCCGGACGCAGCGGGAAGTTTTAATATGACAGAATAAGAAGACAGGTGCAGTCTGCGCCTGCCTTCTTTGTATATGGTCAGAAAGACTGTGGCCTCCATGTTTTAATCTGCTGCAATTTTTAAAGATGCGGGAACGAAATAAGGGGAACTTAATGACATCAAATACTCCCACGTTGACCGCTGTAAAACAGATGCAATACGTGGCGGTACTTATCGCTGCTTTGTGGATGACGGTGACGGATAACCAACGGGGACTGAAAAGCTGACGCAGGGCAAGTACAGACGGCTGCAGGGAAAGTAAGTTCTGTTAAAGGAAGAACAGAAAATTCTGAAAAAATTTTTTTAGATAACCGCACATTCTGTATCCCTGAACCGTTATGCATAATGAGAGGAGGTCTTGAGGGCGACCATGGATCTGGAAGAACAATATGACAAAATATACCGCTACTGCTATTTCAAGGTCCGCCGGCGTGAAACAGCGGAGGACATCACTCAAGAAACCTTTCTTCGCTTTTTTGAGAGCAAGAGATATATAAGCAGAGGGCAGTCCCTGCAATATTTATATACGATTGCACGTAATCTTTGCTCCGATGAATACAGGAGACAAAAAACAGAACCGCTTGAGAATGAAACAGCGGGAAATTATTCTGACGATAACATGATAACGCAGATTTCCCTCAGAGCCACGCTGTCAGAACTGGACGAAACAGACAGAGAATTGCTGCTGCTCCGATATGTAAATGAAGTGCCTGTCAATGTTATAAGCAAACTATACGGCATTTCCCGTTTTTCTGTTTACCGAAAAATTTCAAAAGCGGCTAAAGAGTTGAAGAGCAGGCTTGGAAAGGAGGATTTCCTGTGAACAGGAATACAAAAAAACTCTTGAGAGAGTGTTTTGCCGCGCCGGAACCTCAAAAAAAGGAAGCTTTTATAAACAGTATACGGCTGCCGTCCGCAAGCTGCCTGGAGTTCGTATACTACCAGACAGCATATATCCGCAAATGGATCTGGGGATTCTCAGCTCTGGTCTTTGCGATTTCCTTGATTGGGGCAGGATATATGGAGAAAGATATGCTTTGGTGCATCTCTGCATTCATGCCGCTTTTGGCCATGACCATTGTTACGGAAAGCGGACGATCTGAATTTTATGGTATGGCAGAATTCGAACTGTCCACCCGTTTCTCTTTAAAAAATGTCGTTCTTGCCAGACTTGGAATATTGGGGCTTGCAAATGTGCTTTTGATTTGTTTGCTGCTTCCCCTCGCCTATATGAACAGCAGCGTCTCTGTTTTACAAACGGGTATATATATGCTGTGCCCTTACTTGCTTACCGTTTTTCTTGGGCTATGGGCAAGCCGTAAAGTGCATGGGAGGGGAACTGTCTATTTGTGTACCGGCATTGCCTTTGGAGTCAGTTTCGGTAATGCTTTGTCCTACCATACATTTTTGGAATTCTATGGGGAACGCAACTTTATTTGGTGGATTGCGGCCTTTGTGATGCTCTCTGCCGGTGCGGTAAACCAATGCTTTAAAACAATAAAACAGACGGAGGAACTGGCATGGAACTTACAATAGACAGATTATCCAAACAGTATAACAACAAAATTGCGGTTGACCGCATTTCATTAAAACTCCAAAAAGGGGTCTATGGTCTGCTGGGCGCCAACGGCGCGGGAAAGACAACGCTTATACGGATGATATGCGGCGTTTTGAAACCCACCAGCGGCACAATCAGCTTTGACGGCACTGATGTTGGGGAGGAAGCTTACCGGGATGTTCTGGGCTATTTACCCCAGGACTTCGGTTATTATCCCGAATTTTCGGCAGTCGACTTTATGTACTATATGGCAAGCTTAAAAGGGCTTACAAAAGTACAGGCAAGGGCCAAAACAAGGGAGCTGTTGGAAATTGTTTCACTTACAGAAGTAGCAAAAAAGAAAATTAAAACCTTTTCCGGCGGTATGAAACAGCGTTTGGGCATTGCCCAGACAATGCTTAACAATCCTAAAATCCTGGTCCTTGATGAGCCAACGGCAGGACTTGACCCAAAAGAGCGTGTTCGCTTTAGAAATCTCATTTCCCAGCTTGGCAAGGACAGGATTGTACTTTTGTCCACTCATATAGTGTCCGATGTGGAGCATATTGCCGACACCATTCTGATTATGAAAAACGGCCAGATGCTTCATTGCGGCAGCCTGGAAAATATCATGGGAGTTATCGACGGCAAAGTGTTTGAGTTCTCCGCAGACAGCAAAACAGCGGAGCTTTTGTCCCGGCGTTATCCCGTCATCAATTTTCGAACAGAGGGTGAAAATGTCTTATTGAGACTCGTGTGCGATGAAAAGCCGTCTGCGGCAGCCGTAAACGTACCGGCTACCCTGGAAGACCTGTATCTTTACTATTTTTCGGAGGTGAATGAACATGGATAATTTCTGGGGCTTAGCAGGATTTGAATTCAAAAAAATATTTCAGAGAAAAATTTTCCTGGTTTCTGTTTTAATATGTCTGGGAGTTATCGCCGTAACTGTTTTCGCAAGCGTCAGCAGCGGCTCCTTCTGGCATAAGGTGGGTAATAATATTTCACAGTTTGAAGCCATGAAACTGGATAAAGCCACCATTATTTCCAACCGGGGATATATTACCCCTGAGCTTGTTTCCGAAGCCATCATGTCCAACAGAGAAATGATATCAAATGATGACAACTATTTCAGCAATGAATACGGACGGCACTTAAAAGAAGATGCATATATTGAATACATTTTACCCTACGAGTCTGTTGTAAATCTGGTTAACATAATATACGCAGATGACTTGGACTGGCTTTCCATGGACGCATTGAGATTATCATATATTAAAGACGATAAAGCCATTGACAGCATGACTCCTGATCAGGTGAAGGATTTCGACAGTGATCTAAAAAAAATTGCCGTGGCGATGGTTATGCGGGAAGAAGGCCTGTCTCCGGCGGAGATAGAAAAGAATCTGGAACTTATCGGACAGATAAAAACTCCTCTGTACAATGATTACTTCGGAGGATATGACGCATATATCAGCGGCTCAAAAGGATTGGCGCTTACGGCTTTGTTCCTTATACTTATATTGCTTGCACCCATATTTTCCAATGAATATGAAGAAAAAACAGACCAAATACTTTTGTGTACAAAAAACGGAAAAGGCAGTTTGTGCAGAGCCAAACTGTTTGTGGCCCTTGTAATCTCCATGCTGGGCAGCATTTTGGTTATGGGTATAGGATGGCTATCCTTTCTTACGGTATACGGATTTGAGGGAGGAGATGTAAATATCCAGGTAGTCAATCCTGGCTGCACCTATCCGATTACATTGCTTGAGGCTTGTCTGATCCACTTTGTTTCCGTGATTATTGCATCTGTTTTATTTGGGGCATTTGTTGCTTTGCTGTCAGCAAAAGTAAAAAGAAGTGCAGTTTCTGTTGTGGTGCTTGGCACGCTGGTCACTATTATACCTATGTTTATTTGGGTGCCGCTGAAATCGTCAAGGTTTGTATACAACATTTTAAAGCTGTTTCCGGTTAATTCAGTTACCTTTGGATTCGATATGAGCTTTATTGATGTTTTGGGAACCTTGTTCACACCATATAAATTTATCTGGGTCATCAGCGCAATATTGATTGCTGCCTTTTCCTGTTTGGCAATATGCAGCTTTAAAAAACATCAGGTGACTTAGGCAATGCGTTTTTTACAGAAAGAATGAGATGTGAAAGGGAAGAGCGGCGGACGTTCCAAGGCCTACGGTGCCATACTCAAGACAGCTGAAAGCAGTTATGAAACGATTGATGTTTCACGGCTGTGTCAGGGAAAAACGGTGAGTGTATCGAAGACAAGGCTGCATGTGTTAGGACAGTAAGTGAACGATACAAAAAGTCCATGCTTAAAGCATGGACTTTTTTAGACTGTATTAGACTGTAAAAGATACTATAAAAAATTAGGCCCGTAATTCAGCCGACAGATTTTGTATCCTTGATTTCTGCGGGCAGACGAAGTTCGGCGGAAAAATGTTCGCCGTCATTTTCAATATTGAAATCGCCGTGCATCTGTTCCATTATACGCTTGCATGTGCGAAGACCTATTTTGGTGCTCTCCACACGGTCCAGGTCACGGGTTATACTGTTGGAGATGCACAGGCTCAAATACTTGTCCTTGAGTTCGCTTATCATCATAACCTGTTTTGCCCGGTCTCCATACTTCATCACGTTGGATACCAGGTTATCCACCACCCGCTTGAGATAAAGCGGGTCGGCCATGATGCTGCATTCGCCATGAAACTCCACGCGCTGTATTTTGAAGCCGTTTTCTGAGAGGGTGAATTCCGCCTCGCTCACCAGCTGCTCCAACAGCAGCCTGCCGTCATAGCTCTCCATATCCAGATTCAGCTGGGCACTGCCGAATACCAGAAAATACTTAAACAGCTCGTCGGTGAGAGATTTCAGATCCATAGCTTTGCTATAAGCGGAGCGGCTGAACTGGCGGCAGCGTTCGATATCGGAAAAATCGCTCTCGCTGAGAAGACCAAGATAGCCTATCATGGAGGTCATGGGAGTCCGGATATCATGGGAAATGGCGGTTATCAGCTCATTATTGGCCTGCCAGGCTCTGCTTTCACTGCTCATCTGTTCTATCACTGATTGGCGCATCTCATCCATGGCCCGGGCCAGGCTGCTCAGCTCATCGCTGCCGGGAGCGCTTATGCTCATTTCCAGCTTGCCTGAGCTGACTATAGTGGCGGCTTTGGACAGATTGATTATACGCTTTGTCAGCCTGTTCATATACAGCAGCAAAAGCAGTATCATGCTCCCCGCAGCTATGGCCATGGCACTGAAATCAGCAAGGACATATTCCCTGGACTCAGAGCTGTCCACTATGGCCACCAGATAAAGGCCGTCGGAAAAGCGCAGTGGATACAGACTGCCGTATTTGGCAGCGTCATACTCGCTGTTCAGCTCCGGCACGGCGGCCTTGTCTCCGGAAAACCGACGGTGCTTATTGCCGCTGTCATACAGCAGAATGGTCACATAATCATTTTCACTTGTCCATTGGGACAGGGCTTTTGTGTCCTTTCCCGATACCTTGTTTTCCGAGACATAGCTGCTCAGGCGGGAGTATATCTCCGCCTTTCGCTGAACCACGTTCTCATCACTCATGTATACCTTTTCAACCAACAGGCAGCCCAGTTCTCCCGCAAGAATATACAGCAGCACTGCCGTAAGCAGCCCAAACAAGGACACATACAGCATTTTGGCGTTGAGAGAAGAGGGAGGATTGAATTTCCTAGTCAATCTGATATCCCTTCCCCCACACCGTGCGAATTATTTTGGGACTGGAAGGATTTTCCTCTATTTTCCGGCGCAGGTTCAGAACGTGTACCATCACCGTGTTGCCGGAGCCGGAGAGAAACTTCTCGCCCCAGACGGATTCATAGAGCTCAGCGGCAGTAACCGTGTTGCCGCGCCTTTTCATCAGATGCTCCAGAATTGCATACTCAGTATCGGTCAGGGAGACGTGGCTGCCCTGGTACTTCACGCTGTGGCCGGACAGATCCACCTCCAGGTCTCCAACGGAGATGACTCCGTCATTCTTGCCCCGGTATTCCCTGTAGCGGCGCAGCAGGGAGTTTACCTTGGCCAGCAGCTCCTGATGGGAAAAGGGTTTGGAAAGGAAGTCGTCACCGCCGCTGCCATAGGCAGAGAGCCTGTCCGCTTCAGCGGATTTGGCAGTGAGAAACAGTATGGGGGCGTGGCTCAGCTCCCGCAGATGGCTGCAGGTTTCAAAGCCGGAAATACCCGGCATCATCACGTCCAGAATTATCAGATCTACATCCGGATGGGCAGACACATACTCAATGGCAGAACTGCCGTCGGAGGCTTCCGCAACAAAATATTTATTTTTAAGCAAAATTTCAAGAACATTTCTTATGTCTGCGTCGTCATCTACTATGAGTACATGGGGGAGTGCTGTCATGTCATCACCTCCCTATGATTGTAACACAAATTTTCTCCGGCACAATAAACTTTTAACTGTTTTAAGAAAGTTTAAGACTTTGCCGGGAAGATCTGTGGTATAATTATGTCTACCTGTGCTGGAACAGGTAAAGGGTATTTATTCTTTTAATCACGTATCAAGGAGGACCAAAATGAAAAACGGACTGAAAAGCCTGCTGTCCCTGCTGTTGATAGCGGCGCTGTCGCTGTCGATGGCTGCCTGCGGCAAGAGCGATGACGGGTCGGGGGACAATGGCACTGAGGATGAGAACCATCCTGAATTTGCCTATACGGCAGAATACAAGAAACTTGCGACAGATCAGGATGCTAGCCTCTACCCCAGGTGCTATACCCAGGATGGATTCTACTCCACCAGCTACGAGAAGATAGGCAACAATACTCCTGAGGGAGTTACCCCGGAGTATGAGGGCCAGTATGATATATACGGCACATTCCTGTATTTTGTCGGCTTTGACGGAACAGTCGAAAAGCTGGAAAACTATCAGCGCCTGGATGTCCCCACAAATGATAACAACCTCAAGGACTTCAATGCCAGCAGCGATGTGAGCGGTGTGTGCATAGCTCCGGACGGCAACCTGGTAGTGATGGAGATACAATACAAGTCCTGGAGCGAGGCGCCTGATGGCATGGACAGCAGCAGCAACGAATACTGGGAATACTACAAGTACGAGCAGACCTATTATATTCGCTGGCTGGAGCCGGACGGTACCGAGATAAGCTGTGCTCCCGTGGAGATAGATCCGGACACCTATCTGGATACCTATAATATGAAGCTGGATAATGACGGCAATGTGGTTTGCCTTTATGACGGCAGACAGATAGTAGGCATTGCACCCGACGGCAAATTCAGCTACAACATTGGAGTAGACAACGACAGCTATATCGATTCCATCGTGAAGCTGGCCGACGGCACTATTGCCGCCAGCATTTCCAGCGGCAGCGGAACGGAAGTCCGTCCCATAGACACTGCCAACAAGAAGCTCAGCGACACCAGCTACCCCTTAGAGAACATATACCTCTATAACGCTATCTCCGGCAGCAACGGCTATGATCTGTATTATACCAACGGCACGAACTTCTATGGTCTGAAGCTGGAGACCGGGGAGCAGGAGAAGCTCTTCAGCTGGCTCAGCTGCGACGTGAACGGCAACGACATGAACAGTGTCACCGTCAGGGAAGACGGTTCCGTGGTGGGCGTCATTACGGACTATGACAGCAGCAGCAGAAGCTACAGCTACGAGATGGTCACCGTAAAGCAGGTGCCCTATGAGTCTGTGCCCAAGAAAGAGATAATTACTCTGGGCTGCATTGGCCTTCAGTATCAGACCCAGGACATGATAGTGAAATTTAACCGGGGCAACGATAAATACCGTATAGAAGTTACCGACTACTCCGAATACAATAATGAGGAAAACGGCTATGATGCCGGTCTCACCAAGCTCAACACCGAGATTATGGCCGGCAATGTCCCCGATATCCTGGACATCAGCAGCCTGAACTATGTGCAGCTGGCCTCCAAAGGAATTATCGAGGATCTTTACCCCTATATTGACGCCGACGAAGAGCTGAACCGGGACGACTATTTTGCCAATGTCCTGTCCGCCATGGAGGTTGACGGCAAGCTCTGCTGCACCGTTCCCGGCTTCTATATCCAGGCCGTCATGGGCGCCAGCTCCGTGGTTGGAGACACCCCGGGCTGGACTTACGATGAGTTCGATGCGGCTCTGGCTTCCATGCCCGAGGGCTGCGAACCCTTCGACCAGTATGTCACCAGAGACAGCATACTCCAGAACTGCCTGGCTCTGGATATGGAGAACTTCGTGAACTGGGGCACAGGCGAGTGCAGTTTTGACAGCCAGGAATTCATAGATCTGCTGAATTTTGCTGCCCGGTTCCCCGAGACCTTTGACTGGGAAAACTACGACTATTCCACCGCTGAGAGCACCGATGAGCGGATTGCCCAGGGAAAACAGATGCTGGTGCAGACCTCAGTGTATATGATAGAGGATCTTTTCTATAACCAGTATATCGAGAGCTTCGGCGGTGACGTTACCTTTATAGGTTATCCCACATCCAGCGGTACCGGAAATATGCTGGGCATAGACGGCGGCGGCTACGCTATGAGCAGCAAGAGCGAGTACAAGGATATAGTATGGCAGTTCCTGCGTACCTTCATGACCAAGGAATATCAGGAAGAAAACGTGTGGGGCCTGGCCAGCCGCAAGGATATCTTTGACGAAAAGGCGGAAGAGGCCATGACCATCCAGTACCAGAAGGATGAGAACGGTAACGAGATACTGGACGAAGAGGGCAACAAGATTCCCATCGCCCGCTACGGACGCTGGAACTCCGAGACCGGAGAGACCGAGGAGATCTACGCCATAGATCCCGAGCAGATAGACCAGCTCAGGGAGCTTATCGCCAGCACCGACAAGAAGGCCAATTACGACAGCGATATCTTTGAGATAGTCTCTGAGGAAGCTGCCGCTTTCTTCCAGGGTCAGAAGACCGCTGAGGATGTGGCAAAGCTTATCCAGAGCAAGGCCAATATCTTTGTCAACGAGCAGCGCTGAGCCTGATTTAAAAGTACAGGCAGGGGCTATACCCCTGCCTGTATCTTGCAATTATTAATTTTTCTTTTGATTCACCGGCTTTTATTGAACCTGCCTACAAGATGTGGTATTATTGGCAGGAGCGTACACATCATAACTATAATGGAAAACGAAACGGCAAGGTCAAATGAAGAAACATAAATTGAACCTCCGGGAACGCACTCTGGATCTTCTCAAGAGCCTGTGCTTCCTTTTCCCCAGCCTTTTGGGCGTGGGCGTGTTCTTCATCGTCCCTTTCGGCGTGGTGGTTTACTACTCGCTGATCGACGGAGTTGGATCGAAGAACTTTGTGTTTTTGGATAATTTCATAAAGCTGTTCGATAACTCCGCCTTTATCATGGCGGCCAAGAACACCCTCAGCTTTTCAATAGTGGCTGTGCCTCTGGCAGTGATCCTGGCCATGTGCCTGGCTCTGATGCTGGAATGCCGCATCCCCATGAAAAGTCAGTTCCGCACTTTCTTCCTCAGCCCCATGATGGTACCGGTGGCCTCTGTGGTGCTTATCTGGCAGGTGCTGTTTAACTTTAACGGTACCATCAATGAGTTCCTAATGGTATTCGGCGTGGATAAGATCGACTGGCTCCAGTCAGACTACTGTCAGATAGTGGTTATAATCCTGTTCCTGTGGAAGAACCTGGGCTACAACATGATTCTTTTCATGGCGGGCTTGGCCAATATTCCAAAGGAACTTCTGGAGGTCGCCGACGTGGAGGGCGCCAGCGAGGCCTATAAGTTCTTTGCGATAAAGCTCCGCTATCTGTCCCCCACGGTACTCTTTGTGACCATACTCTCCCTTATAAACTCCTTTAAGGTGTTCAGGGAGGTCTACCTGCTCACCGGGGACTACCCCTATGAAAAGCTGTACATGCTCCAGCACTTTATGAACAATACCTTCCGCTCCCTGGATTATCAGAAGCTCTCGGCTGCGGCCGTGGTCATGGCAATTGTCATGGTGGTGCTGATAGCTCTGCTGTTCATTGCGGAGGACTGGTTCGGAAAGGATGTGGAGGGATGAAAAAGAAACACTACTTCGGCCGTGGCGCCATGTTCCTTCTGTGTGCCGCCTTTGCGATAATGTTCCTTCTGCCCACGGTGCTGACAATAACTAACTCCTTCATGTCGGAATCGGAGATAAAGGCCAATTACGGCATGATATTCTCTACCACAACCGGCGGTTATGTGTCAAAGACCGTGAATTTGAAGTTCATTCCCGACAAGGTCACCCTGTCCCAATATATTACGGGACTGATAAAATCCCCTGAATACCTGCTGAAACTGTGGAACAGTATTTTCCTTGTGGTGCCCATAGTCATCTTCCAGGTGGCGGTGGCCGCAGTGGCCGCCTACAGCTTTACCAGATGGCGGGGAAAGATAAGAAGCGGCATTTTCTTCTTCTATGTTATCCTGATGCTAATGCCCTATCAGGTCACCCTGGTGCCGAACTATCTTGTGAGCGACTGGCTGGGTATACTGAATACCGCTTGGGCCATCATTCTGCCGGGTATCTTCGCTCCCTTCTCCGTGTTCCTGCTCACCAAGTTCATGCGCCGCATACCCTATTCCCTCATTGAAGCGGCCAAGGTGGACGGGGCGGGGGAATGGCAGATATTTACGAAGATCTGTCTGCCCCAGTGCCGTTCGGCTCTCTACTCTATTGCCATTCTGGTATTCATCGACTACTGGAACATGGTGGAGCAGCCCCTCATCCTGTTGCAGGATGCGGACAGTCAGCCCCTCTCAGTGTTCCTGTCAAATATAAATACCGGCGAGATCGGCCTGGCATTTGCTATGGCCACAGTATATATGATACCGTCCCTGCTGCTGTTCCTCCACGGAGAGGAATATCTGGTGGAGGGTATAGCAAATTCCGGCAGCGTAAAGGGCTGACGGAAACAGCCTGAGCTTTAGAGGTGTATTATGGAATTTAAACCGAAGAACAGAGAATGGGTAAAAAATGCCGCCATCGTATTTCTGGCGGTGCTGCTGGTGCTGACCTTCTTTTCAAACACCATTATGAACCGTACCCTTCCGGAGGTGGCTACCGCCGGTGTGACAGACGGCTCAATAGTTGCCAAGGTCCGGGGCACCGGCACCGTGAAGGCCAACGGCAGCCACAATGTAAAAACCACCCAGACAAGAGAGATACGCTCGGTCATGGTGAAGGTCGGCCAGGAGGTCAAGACCGGGGACACCCTGTTTGTCCTTGGTGCCGGGGACAGCCAGGAGCTGGAGACTGCCAAGGAGACCTTGCGTGACCTCCAGTATGCCTACCAGAAGTCTGCGGTGAGTATGCCCAACTTCAACTATACCACGGAAAACCGGGCATTGAAGACTGCCTATGACGCTATGGAGGCGGCTCTGAAAACCTATACTGATGCCGAAAACCTGTACAATGAGATGTTGGCAAAGTATGGGGATGAGGACATCACCAACCAGCTGACTGATGCACAGAATAAAATGCAGCAGGCCTATGCTGACCTGATTTCCGTCCAGGCCAGCTATGACCAGGAGTATCAGAGACTTTCGGCGGAAGTGGTGGCCTGGCAGCAGCGGGTAAACGAACTTACCGTAATACCTGAACCTTCGACTGACCCGACAACCCCCCCAACAACTATCCCGACCACGACTCCTGGCCAAGACGGAAAAACTGAAGATGCCGGCAATCAGCAGGGTCAGACGGATGGTGCATCGCTGCTGTCTGCGGGCAGCTCGAGCACCGGGTATATACGACTTGGCGCGGTACAGGCTTATGGTGCAGTTAGTCCTGATGAAGTGACAGACCTGGCTACGGCCAAGGCCTGGCTGGCATCGGCTCAGGCGGCTCTTGCGGACTTTGTTTCTTCCAATAAGACTACGCTTGAAAATGCCCAGTCAGTTTATGACGCCGCAAAGAATAAGTATGACGCAATAGTAAAATACAATGAGGAAATAAACTACAAGCTGGTACCCTACAGAGAGGCCAGAGACAAAGCCAGCGCAGACTACACAGCCGCGGAAAACGCCTATTATGACGCTATGGATGCCCTGGCCTACAAGCAGTCTCAGGATGACAAGACGCTTGCTTCCGCTTCCATAGATCTTCAGCAGCAGTCTGAGAAGATAAAGGCTGCCCAGGAGAAGGTAAAGCAGCTCTCCGGTGACGCCGGGGACCAGATAACCGCCAATGTCAACGGCGTGGTCACCGCAATAAACGTCAGTGCCGGAGATACCGTAACCAAGGACACTGTGGTCTGCACTATCGAGGTGCCGGACATGGGCCATACTCTCTCCTTCTCCGTCACCAACGACCAGGCCCAGCGCCTGCGGGTGGGAGACACGGCTACCGTCAGCAACTATTACTGGGGCAATGAAATTGTGGCTACTCTGTCCAATATCCGTACCGACCCCAAGAACCCCCAGACCAACAAAGAGCTCACCTTTGAGCTGTCCGGAGATGTGACCTCCGGCTCGGAGCTGACCATATCCGTTGGACAGAAGAGTGCAAATTATGACACAATAGTGCCCAACAGCGCCATACGCAGCGACAACAACGGCAAGTTCGTTCTTGCTATCGAGGCCAAGTCCTCGCCTCTGGGCAACAGGTATATAGCCAAGCGAGTGAGCGTGGAGGTGCTGGCCTCCGACGACAATAACTCCGCCGTGGTAGCCGACCTGAGCTACGGGGACTATGTTATCACAACCAGTAATTCCCCGGTGAAGAGCGGCGACCAGGTGAGGATGGCGGAGAATAACGCATGAGAGAAAAGCTGAAACGGCTGGCACTGCCTATAGCGGCAGTAATCCTGGCCTTGCTGTGCATGGCCTGTCTGCTGGTGTATTCCCACCTGACCAATATGCTGGACAGCCAGCATCAGGCGGAGCGCTGGCAGGGAGAGAGCGAACTGAAGTTCAGCCAGCTCAGCTGCTTTATGTCCGTGGATCAAAAGCTCACTCTGGAACAGGTGTACAGTTTTCGAAAGACGATGATGGACAAGTTCCATGAAGCGGCCCTGGACATTGACAACGACGCCCAGCTATTCTGTGATGCCTGGTCCACTACAGGGAAAGCCTATGTCGCCAGTGATCAGGGCAAGGGTGATGTGAGCGTTATCGCCGTGGGGGGAAACTTCTTTGACTTTCACCCGATCCGCCTTCTCAGCGGCAGCTATATAAGCCCCGATGATCTGATGAAGGACAGAGTTTTGCTGGATGAAGACACTGCCTGGCTGCTCTTTGGCGGTACGCAGCTGGAGGGTATGAGTTTCAAGATTGACGGCGTGCCCTTTGTGGTGGCGGGAGTCATAGAGCGGGAGCAGGATTTTGCCAGTTTGAAAGCCTATACTTCGGGCATGGGCATATATATGAGCTACGATGCTTACAGCACAATTAAGAGCGGCGGAGGCACTTCAGCGACAAGCAGCACCAGCGGAACTACAGGCGGCAGTACTTCCGGTGGTTCTTCCGGAAGCACGGGCAGTACCGGCGGTACAGGGAGCACCGGCGGAGGCACTGGCGGCGGCACCGGCGGAACTACAGGCGGTACCGGCAGCAGTTCCGGAAGCAGCGTAGGTATAGAGTGCTATGAAGTAGTCATGGCGGAGCCGGTGAAGGGATTTGCCATGAACGTGGCCAAGGAAAAGTTCCCCATCGGCGGCGGAGTTATAGTGGACAACTCCAACCGCTATAGCTATGAAAATATACTCAAGCTGATAAAACAATTTGGTTCCCGTTCCATGCAGACCCACGGCGTCATTTTACCTTACTGGGAAAACGCCGCCAGGTGTATAGAGGATTGGTGTCTGGCTCTGCTCATTGCAGCCATTATAACTGCAGTGCTGCCGCTGGTGCTGATCGTAATCTTCCTTGTGCGTATGTTCCGTCGGGGTAAGGATAAGCTGGAGGAAGACCTGCTGCCCAAGGCAAAGGAGCGCATCGGCGAGACAATAAGGGTGCAGCAGCGTAAGGCCTGGGAGCGCAGATACGGCAAAAAGAACAAAGACGGCGAAAGCCAGAGTTAGTGTTCACAAAAGTAAAAGTAGAGCTTAAGCCCGCAAAAAATAAATAATGAATCAAAAAGCTCTAAAGCCGGTGGGAAAACCCGCCGGCTTTAGAGCTTTATTAAGGAGTGCAAAAAAGCGAGGATCAGTTCTATCAAAGCAGGCCCAGGAAGTGCTGCATGGCGAGGCTGACTGCCGTGATGCTGACCCAGCAGCAGAAGCCCATGAATATAGGCTTGCCACCGCTTTTAACCAGTTTAACAATATTTGTGTTGAGCCCTATGGCTGCCATTGCCATTATAATAAAGAACTTGGACAGCTCCTTGAAGGGGCTGAAGAAAGCGGCATCCACTCCTGCCATGGTAGACACGGTGGTGATTACGGAGGCCAGGACAAAGAACAGAATGAAGAAGGGGAAAATCTTCTTCAGGGAGAAGCTGCCGCAGCTGGTGCCGCTGCCCTTCTTGGCCTGCCATGTGCGCCAGAAAGCCAGCACCAGGGTAATGGGGATTATGGCCAGAGTGCGGGTGAGCTTAACGATGGTTGCGTATTCAAGCACGGCTCCGTTGGTGCCATGGAGACTGTCCCAGGTGGAAGCGGCTGCGGTAACGGAGGATGTGTCGTTCACAGCTGTACCGGCAAAGAGACCGAAGCCCTCATTGCTCAGACCGATGGCCCCGCCGAAGGTGGGGAAAATCAGGGCTGCCAGGACGTTAAAAAGAAAGATAACGGAGATGGATTGGGCTATCTCTTCGTCGTTGGCCCCGATGACAGGAGCGGTGGCGGCAATGGCGGAGCCGCCGCAGATGGAAGAGCCTACACCTACCAGGGTGGAGATGTTTGAGGGCATCTTTAAAAGCTTGCACAGGACAAAAGAGACTATCAGGGAGGTGGCAATGGTGGAGCAGATTATGGGCAGAGACTGGGTGCCCACCTTAGCTATCTCCGAAAGATTGAGGCCAAAGCCCAGCAGTATGACCGCAGACTGAAGTATTTTCTTTGATGTGTAGGTTATGCCGCCCTGGACTTTGGTTTTGTCTTTAATAAGCAGTGTCAGCAGCATGCCTGCCAGAATGGCAAATACCGGGCCGCCCACTACAGGCAGAGCCTTACCCAGCAGCCAGCAGGGGATGGCGATTACCAGGCACAGCAGAAGTCCGGGTCCGTTCTTTTTGATAAATTCCATATCCTTATCCTCTTTTCCCAAATTTCCCCTTGATTATATTACAGGATAACGATAAAATAAAATTACTATTCATAATACTTCAATAATTTATTTTTATTGGTGAGCTTATGCTGGATGCAAGAATAAATACTTTTCTGGTGCTGTGCGAGACGATGAACTATACCAGGGCCGCGGAGCGGCTGTGCATTACTCAGCCTGCCGTCACACACCATATCCACTACCTGGAGGAACGCTATGGCTGCCGCCTTTTTTCCTACCAGGGAAAGAGCCTGAGTCTGACGCCGGAGGGACAGCGGCTGCTGGGCCTGGCCCGCTCTCTGGCCTATAACAGCCAAAAGGCAGAGGAGGCCATGAGTACACCTTCTCCTCTTACCCTGAGGGTTGGGGCTACAAAAACCATAGGAGAGTTCGTGATAGCGCCCAGGGTGAAGCGGCTTATAAGGGGACACCCGGAGTTGTCCTTTTCCCTTATAGTTGAAAACACCAGGTATCTTCTCCATGCTCTGGATAGCCTTCAGCTTGATATGGCATTGATAGAGGGCTATTTTGACAGGGAGAGATACGAAGTGCTGAGCTGCTGCCGGGAAGACTTCTTCGGCGTGTGTGCTTCGACCCATCCTTTTGCAGGCAGACGCGTGACCATGGCTCAGCTGCTGGAGCAGCGGATAATAATACGTGAGCCGGGCTCCGGCACCAGAGCCATATTTGAGCAGATGCTGCGGCGACAGGGTTACAGTGTGGAGAGCTTTAGCCGTCAGATGACCATAAGCGATTTTTCCATGATAAAAACCATACTGGAGGATTCCCTGGGCGCCTCATTTCTGTATGCTCCTGTGGTGGAGAAGGAGCTGGAGCAGGGGCGCCTGGCCCGATTTGACCTGGAGGGGGAGACACTGAGCGGGGCTTTCAGTCTGGTGTGTCTGAAGGGAAACATGTTTGCCGGAGAATGGGCAGACTGGCTTATGCCGGAGAATACCGAACTAAAATCTGAAACTCAAGTTGGTGAATAAAGAAAGGATCCGGTCTTATGACCGGACCCTTTTTATTTAATATGGTGTTTTTAATATAATCAGAAGATGGCCACCACGGCACCGTTGTAGGTCTCGGCAATGTAGTTCTTCACATTGTCGCTGCACAGGGCATTTACCAGGGCCTGGATCTTCTCGCTGTTCTCCTCGCCGTTGCGGCAGGCCACGATGTTTGCGTAGGTCTGGGCGGCGTCGCCGGAGGCGTCCTCTATTGCCAGAGCCTCGGAGGCGTGGAGTCCGGCCTGGAGAGCGTAGTTGCCGTTGATGACGGCCACGGTTCCCACGTCACTGTTGGCCAGCTGGGAGGGAACGGTGTCGGCCTGAACAGCCTGAATGTCAAAACCGCCGTTGTCAACTATGTCCAGAGTGGTGATACCGGCCTCGGCGCTGGCGTCCTCAGGGAGAGTAATGAGACCTTCCTGGGCCAGGAGCAGCAGAGCGCGGGTCTCGTTGCTGTCGTCGGCGGGAATGAGGATAGTGGCGCCGGGGGCGATGTCGGCTACGGAGTCAACACCGTTGCCATAGAGACCAAAGGGCTCATAGTGTATGCGTGCGGCGGCTACCAGGTCGGTGCCGTTGGAAGCGTTGTAGCTGTTAAGGTATGGGGTGTGCTGAAAGTAGTTGGCGTCAAGGGTGCCTTCGGCCAGAGCCTGGTTGGGCAGCACGTAGTCGTCGTATATCACGATCTCCAGCTCATAGCCCTCGTCGGCCAGAGTGTCCTTCACCTGCTCCAGTATCTCGGCGTGGGGGGTGGAGCTGGCGCCAACCTTGATGACCTTATCCTCTGCGCTTTTGCCGCAGGCTGCAAAACAGAAAACAGTAGCGATGGCGAGAATAATTGCAACGATCTTTTTCATTTTGATTTCTCCTTTAATTTATAAGACATTTTGTAAATTGAGAATGTAAAAACTGTATATTTGTGCAAGTATTTTCCTTTTACATTCGCAGCTTACAAAGACTGGTAAAAATCATGTTCATTCCTCACTTTATACGTTTGTCGGTGTGCCTGGCGATATAGGTACCTACGATCTGTATGATCTGTACTATCGCCACTGTGAGCAGCACGCATATCCAGGTTATGTCGTCATTGCTGCGCTGATGTCCGTAGATTATTGCAACCTGGCCCAGGCCGGTTCCGCCTATGGTGGCGGCCATAGCCGAGTAACCCAGGACGGTGACCATAGAGATGACGGCCCCGTTAATGAGGGAGGGCTTGGCTTCAGGCAGCAGCACCTTGGTGACTATCTGAAAGTTGGTGCAGCCCATGGACTGGGCGGCCTCAATTACTCCTGCGTTAACTTCCTTCAGGGAGGACTCCACCATTCTGGCAACATAGGGGGAGGCGCCGATGACCAGCATGACGATGACTGCACCATTTCCAAGGCTGGTGCCCAGAATGAAACGGGCCACCGGGAGCATTGCCACCATGAGGATAATGAAGGGGATACTGCGGAAGAAGTTCACCACAAAACCCAGCGTCCGGTTTACCCAGGGGGTGGGGCGGATGCCGCTCTGGTCGGTGACGCTGAGAACAACGCCCATGGGCAGGCCGAATAGGTAGGAGAAGAAAGTGGCTATGACGGTCATATATATGGTCTCCACCACGCCCATCTGTATAAGTCCGTTTTCCCAGACCTTATAAAACATATCCGAAAACATCTCAGTCCTCCTCCTTCCAGACTACCTTGCTGTTGTTCAGCCAGGCGATTATCTTGTCTGCCTGGCGTTCGTCGCTGGGCAGCTCCACTATCATATGTCCGTATATGGAACCCTCATACTCCTTGGTGTCGGCAAAGAGTATGTTCACCGGGGCCTGGCACTCCAGAACCATCTGGGAGATTATGGGCTCCTGGGAATAGAGACCGTTGAAGATGAGCCTTATGCGCCGACCGCCCACGGTGTCCAGTGCAGCCCGGTCCTTGGGGAGTATCAGCTCCCTTGCAATGTCCGAGCGGGGGTTGGTGAACACATCGCTGACCTTGCCCTCCTCGGCAATGGAGCTGTGGTCGATGACGGCCACCCTGTCGCAGATCTGGTCTATGACCTTCATTTCATGAGTGATGACTATGATGGTCACACCCATGGTCTGGTTTATGGTGCGCAGCAGCTCCAGAATGGAACGGGTGGTGTTGGGGTCCAGAGCGCTGGTGGCCTCGTCGCACAGCAGATACTTTGGGTCGGTGGCCAGGGCCCTGGCTATGGCCACGCGCTGCTTCTGGCCGCCGGAGAGCTGAGATGGATATTTGTCTGCCTTCTCCTCTAACCCCACCAGCTTCAAAAGCTCAAGGGCCTTCTTCTCTGCTTCCTGCCTTTTTACCCCGGATATCTCCAGAGGGAAGCAGACGTTTTTAAGCACGTTTCTCTGCTCCAGCAGGTTGAAGCCCTGGAATATCATGGATATGCTCCTGCGCATTTTCAGAAGCTCCGGGCGGCTGAGGGAGGTCATGTCCCGGCCGTCAATTATGACCTGACCGGAGCTGGGGCGCTCCAGGAGATTTATGCAGCGTACCAGGGTACTTTTACCGGCGCCGGAAAGGCCGATTATACCGAAGATCTCGCCGTCGTTTATGGTCAGATCCACATCTCTCAGCGCTTCTACGGACCCTGAGGCGCTTTCAAAGACCTTGGAGAGTTTTTTCAGCTCAATCATTTTCTCTGTCCTTTCAACAAAAAAACAGGCTCGGAAAACTCACATTGTTTCCCAAGCCTGTGCAAGTACAGTTTTGAAGCACTTTTCAGATGGATATGAAACAAGGCGAGTCATGTTTTTGCGCGCACATCATCATGCACATGCGGAACATGTACATCATACCCATCATCATGCTGTTGGTACGGTTACTGCGCATATGACCCGTCTCCTTTCTCAAAAGCTGTCTGGATTATAGACCCATTAATCCGGCTTGTCAACACTTAAATTTTTTAATTTGCAAATAAGATACATAATATAAGAATTTATAAATTACGTAAATGATATTAAGTAAACAATAATATGTAAATTAAATTATGTAAGCTTGAATGAAAGATCAAACGGGCACGGGGATGGGAAAAACCTTGACAGCCGACCCGGCCTGGGATAGACTGATATTATAATAGCCAAGGAAAAATTTGGGGGATGGAGGCAACTATGGAAAAGAGAATAGAAGGGCTGCTGGATACCTTTCATGATTATTTTGGAGAGGCACAGCCTGTGATATATTCTGCCCCGGGGCGCACCGAGATAGGCGGCAACCACACCGACCACCAGCGGGGAAAAGTACTGGCGGGCTCGGTTAATGTGGACATCCTGGCCGCAGCCGCCGAAAACGGCAGCGGGATTGTGCGGGTCAAATCAGAGGGCTATGATATGTTTCAGGTGGATCTGGGTACCTTGGAACCGGTAGAAACCGAGCAGGGCACCACCGCCGCTTTGGTGCGGGGAATATGCAGCGAGGCAAAAGACCGGGGCCATGAAGTCCGGGGTTTTGATGCCTGCGTCACCTCCCAGGTTATGCAGGGCAGCGGCCTGTCCTCCTCGGCGGCCTTTGAGGTGCTTATCGGCGCCGTAGTCAACGGCCTTTTCTGCAATGAGGAGCTGGACGCCACAGAACTTGCCATAATGGGCCAGGCGGCGGAAAACCGCTTCTTCGGCAAGCCCTGCGGGCTCATGGATCAGATGGCCTCCGCCTGGGGCGGTATAATCGCCATCGACTTCAAGGACCCGTCAAAGCCGGAGGTGCACCCTGTGGACTTTGATTTTGCCTCCGCAGGCCACAGCCTGTGCATGATAGACGTGGGTGCTGACCACGCCAGCCTTACCCACGAATATGCAGCCATTCCCGCTGAGATGAAGAAGATATCCGCTCACTTCGGCAAGGACGTTTTGCGGGAAGTGGACGAGGCCGAGTTCTTTGCCGCCATCCCGGCCCTCAGGAGAGAAGCCGGGGACCGGGCAGTGCTGAGAGCCATACATATCTTCCAGGAAAACCGCCGGGTGGAGCGACTCTGCCAGGCCTTGGGAGAAGGGGATTTTGACGCCTTCCTTCAGGTGGTGCGCCAGTCCGGCCGATCCTCCTGGATGTACCTGCAAAATGTGATAGTTACAGGCAGTGTTCAGGAGCAGTCTGCCGCTCTGGCCCTGGCATTGTGCGACAGCATACTGGGCCAGCAGGGGGCTTTCCGGGTACACGGCGGCGGCTTCGGCGGCACCGTCCAGGCCTTTGTGCCCGACGATATGTTGGAGGAGTTCAGGCAGAATGTGGAGGCCGTATTCGGCCCCGGAAGCTGCCATGTGATGAAGATAAGAAGCAAGGGCTTCATGAAAGTGGAATACTGAGAAAATGCTCCATGGAGAGGCGGCTGCCTCTCCATGGAGCATAAATCAAGGGGGAAGAAAGAATGTTCTGCTGGAAATGCGGGAAAGAGATACCCGACGAAGCCCTGTTTTGCAGCTACTGCGGAACGGAGGTAAAGAACACTGGGGCGGCAAAGACGGACGCCGGCGTGGGAGAAAAGCGGGATTACAGGGCCTTTGTGGCCATAGGGCTTATCATCCTGCTGCTGTTGGCGGCGGCGACTATTTTGATAGGGGCGCTCTCCAATAGGGAGAAAGCCGACACGGCGGCAGAGACGCCTGTCCCGGCTGAGGGAAGCCCCACAGCGGCGGAGAGCCCCGCACCTACAGAGACACCTGCGCCTACGAAAAGCCCGGAGCCCACGGAGACGTCCAGACCCAGGTTCATAAGCCCGGAGCAGTACGCCCGGGAGAACGGGCTGGACTGGCCGGAGGAGATCTTTACAAAATGGAATAATGGTACGCTATCGAGAGGCTCTCTAAGACTGAGTATAAATGATGTCATCAACTATTGGGATGAAAACGATACTCACAATATGATTGCTAGCGATGTATTTGATTATGCAGACATATATGGAGATGCCAGAGCCGATGGAAAGAGCGATTTGGAGGCCCATGAAATCGGGCTGGAGGAAACAGGTATAGACAGGCGGATATTGGGTAAAGAAGAATATGTTCAGTATATATACGACTCGGCTATATCTGCGGGAGTCAGTGAATACGATGCGGAAGAATTTATGGAGCAGGAAAAGCTTACATGGGATACTGCATGGAGTGTATATAAGTATGCAAGAGATAACGGAAGCGGCCATGAACAGGCTATTGGCTCGGTAGACTGGAAATGCTTTGCCAATGTAGCAGAAAGCAGCAATATGGATAGATATGCAAAATATCTGGAACAGGGAATGACAGCAAATGATTCAGCTGCTAAAGTATGGGATGAAACGGACAAATTATACGAACTTCTCCAATACTGGTACGAAATAAAAAGGGAGGATATAATTAAATGAGCAAGGTATTACTGATAAACGGCAGCCCCCATGAGTTCGGCTGCACCTACACTGCCCTGAAGGAAGTGGCGGACACTCTGGAGAAAAACGGAGTGGAGACGGAATTCCTGTATCTGGGCACCAAGCCCGTGGCCGGCTGCATAGCCTGCGGCAAATGCAGCCAGACCGGACGCTGCGTTTTCAACGACCAGGTGAACCGGGTGCTGGACAAGTTGGCGGAATATCAGGGCATAGTGGTGGGCTCACCGGTGTATTTTGCCGGGCCCACCGGTCAGATCTGCGCCTTTCTGGACAGGCTGTTCTACTGCGGCGGGGATCGTATGAAAGGAAAGGTGGCCGCCGCTGTGGTGTCCTGCCGCCGTGGCGGAGCTACCGCTGCCTTCGACCGGCTGAATAAATATTTTACCATCAGCAATATGCACGTTGCGGGCTCCCAGTATTGGAACCAGATCCACGGCAAGACCCCGGCGCAGGCAGTAAAAGACCTGGAGGGCTTACAGACCATGCGCACCCTGGGCCAGAATATGGCCTGGCTCATAAAGAGCATAGCGGCCGGGGAAGCCTCAGGGCTGGCGGCCCCGGAATATGAAAAGACTCAGATCACCAACTTTATACAGGATTAAAAATCAAAGCAAAAGCCGCAGCTTTCTTTTTGAAGCTGCGGCTTTTGCTTTATAAAGCCTGCTTTTATAATTATCCGCTGGACGGACAAGCTTTCACAGCACCATTACCAAGGTCCCTGCTACAATAAGCAGACAGCCGAAAATGGACTTGGTGTCCACCTGCTCGTGAAGAAAGAAATAGGCGAGAATCAATGTGAACAAGATGCTAAGCTTGTCAATGGGCACCACCTTTGAAGCCTGTCCCAACTGCAGGGCCTTGTAATAGCAGAGCCAGGAGGCGCCGGTGGCGAGTCCTGAGAGAGTGAGAAAGACCCAGCTTTTTCGGCTGATATCGGGAAGTCCGGACTGGGCATTGGTCACGAAGACCATAAGCCAGGCCATGGCCAACACCACCACGGTTCTCAAAGCGGTAGCCAGATTGCTGTTGACGCCTTCTATGCCAACCTTTGCGAGAATGGATGTAAAAGCGGCAAAGACCGCTGACAGTAAAGCAAAAACAAACCACATAACAGAGCTTACGCCTCCTGCTTGCCGGTTACGGTCCCGGTTTATTTTTTAAGACTAACAGCGTATTTTGCCTTCTCGGCAATTCCCTGAGGAGTGAGGCCAAAGTATTCCAGCACGGCGGCGGCGGTGCCGCTGCGGCCGAATACGTCGTTTACGCCGTGGCGTACCACGGGTACAGGGCACTTTTCACCCAGCAGCTCACAGACAGCGCTGCCGAGGCCGCCGATTATTGAGTGCTCCTCGCTGGTAACTATGCAGCCCGTCTCCCTGGCGGCCTTCAGCACCAGCTCGTCGTCCAGAGGCTTCAGAGTATGGATGTTTATTACCCTGGCGCTGATGCCCTCGGCTTCCAGCAGGGCGGCTGCCTTGATGGCCTTGCTCACCATAAGTCCGGTGGCGATTATGCTCACGTCACTGCCATCCCTCATGGTGCAGCCCTTTCCAAGCTGAAAGCTGTAGCCCTCCAGCTCATCAGTGAATATCTCGGTGGACAGGCGCTGAAGCCGAAGATAGGCCGGGCCGTCATACTCCATAAGTGCCCTGACGGCAAGGCGCATCTCGTTGCCGTCACAGGGGCAGCAGACCAGCATACCGGGAATGGCCCGCATAAGGGCAAAGTCCTCTATGCACTGATGGGTGGCCCCGTCCTCTCCAACGGAAACTCCTCCGTGGGAGCCCACCACCTTTACATTCAGATGGGGATAGGCAATGGAGTTTCTTATCTGTTCGTAAATGCGTCCGGTAGAGAACATGGCAAAGCTGTTTATAAAGGGCTTGAGCCCGTCGGCAGCCATACCGGCGGCGATGCCTGCCATGTCGCATTCGGCAATGCCGCAGTCAAAAAAGCGCTGGGGATAGGCGGCGGCAAAGAACTTCGTCATGGTGGAGCCGGACAGGTCGGCATCCAGGACCACAAGTTCCGGGTACTTCTCGGCCAGCTCTACCAGGGTTTCGCCGTAGGCGTTGCGTGTAGCTATCTTTCCGGCCATATCAGTTTCCCTCCAGTTCTTTTATCGTTTCTTCCAGTTCGGCCTTTGCCTTGGCAAACTGTTCGTCGTTGGGGGCTTTGCCGTGCCAGCCGGCCTGGTTTTCCATAAAGGACACGCCCTTGCCTTTTACGGTAGCGGCCAGGATGACTGTGGGCTTGCCCTTGAAGTTCCGAGCGGAGTCAAGAGCGGAAAGTATCTGCTCATAATCGTGACCGTCAGTTTTGATCACGTTCCAGTTAAAAGCGTCAAACTTCTTATCCAGAGGCTCTGTGGGCATAACGTCGGCAGTGCGGCCGTCGATCTGCAGACCGTTGACATCAACAAAAACACAGAGATTGTCCAGATGCCACTTGGCTGCGGCCATTACCGCCTCCCATATCTGACCCTCTTCCATCTCGCCGTCTCCGCAGACGGCATAGCAGCGGTGGGACTTATTCCGGAGCTTTGCTGCCAAAGCCATGCCCACGGCGGTGCTCAGCCCCTGACCCAGGGAGCCGGTGGACATGTCCACTCCCGGCACATACTGCATATCCGGGTGCCCGGACATATGGCCTTTTATGGAACGGAAAAGCTTCAGGTCTTCAGTGGGGAAAAAGCCCCGGAGAGCCAGCACGGAATACAGGGCCGGCGTACAGTGGCCCTTGGAGAGAACAAAACGGTCTCTGTCTTCCCAGCGGGGATTGGAGGGGTCGATGTTCAGTTCGTTGAAATAAAGGGCGGTCATGATGTCCATGCAGGAGAGAGAGCCGCCGGGATGCCCGGATGCGGCAGTATACACTGCGTCCACAGCCAGCAGCCTCGCCCTGGCGGCCATAAGCTGTAGATCCTTGCCGTAAAGCTTTGCCATTGCGTGTTCCTTTCCTTGTCCTCCGGCCGTGCCGGCCCCGTCTGTATTCGGGACATGTGCAAAGGCCAGGAATTGATTTTCAGCTGTCCGGCAGCCCGGTCCTATTGCTTTTTGCCGGACCACCCAAAAAATCATTCTAACAGCTTGGACTACTTTTCGCAATAGCCATATCCGGCTTTTTGATGAAATAGGGGCAATTAAAATGACTGACAGTCAAAAAACAGTGTTTTAGGCTGCTGGTAACAGGGCAGAGGGGGGAGAATGAGGAGACAAAAGCCATCTTGCATTGCAACACCTTACCACAGAAAAATCTTGATTTTTTCACAATTTTTTAAACGGAGCGGCATTTTGCTCCGGAAAAATGCCTGGCGGGAAAAGCAAAGTGAAAAAGTCTCCCCGGGTTCCTGATAAACTAAATATCGCCCGGATGTTTTTAAAGCATCCGGGCGATATCGTTGTATAGCTTGCTTAACTTGTTTTAGTAACCTAAGGGATTAATAACCGAAGCCGAAGAAGTCACGGAATCCGGGGAACCCGTTATACTCTTCCATGCTCTGCTGCTCAACCTGGGCATCCTGATCATTGTTGGCAAGAGCGGACTGTATCTGTTCACCGACGGTGACAGTCAGCTCCAGCTCCTCACCCTGACGGTATATGCTGAGCTTCAGCTCGGCCCCGTCATAGAGGCTGGATACCAGATCCACAAGCTGATCGCTGGAACTTATCTCGGTACCGTTGGCGGCGGTTATGATGTCGTTGACCTGAATGCCGGCCTTCTCAGCCGGGCTGTCCTCAGCCACGGACTTGACGGCTGCGCCTGCGGGCAGACCGTAGCTCTGAGTCTCTTCACTGACGGTGAGCACCGACACGCCGATATAAGGTTTGGCAATATAGCCGTCCTCAATGATGCTGGTGACAATGTTCAGAATGTGGTTAATAGGAATGGCAAAGCCAATATTATCTATGGAAGCTCCGGAGCCGCTGCTGGAATACTTGGCGTTGGTGATGCCGATGACCTCACCGTAGAGGTTAAAGAGGGGGCCACCGGAGTTGCCGGAGTTGATGGCACAGTCGGTCTGGATAAGGTCCATGGTCACGTTGCTGGACAGGGTCACCTGCCGGTCCAGGGCGCTGACTACGCCGGAAGTGAGGGAGAAGGTGAGTTCACCCAGAGGGTTGCCAATTGCTACCACACTGTCGCCCACATTCAGGTTGTCGGAATCGCCAAGAACCACGGGGCTAAGACCTTCGGCCTCTATCTTCAAAACTGCAATATCGTTGCTCTCGTCGTAGCCGATAAGCTGGGCGTCGTAGCTGCTGCCGTCATAGGTGCTGACCTTGATTGAACTGGAATCCTCTATAACATGGTAGTTTGTGAGGATATATCCGTCATCGCTGAAGATGAAACCGGAGCCGGAGGCTGCGGAAGTGGTGGTAAAGCCGAAGAAGTTGGTGGTTATTGAGGTGGTGATACCTACTGTGGAGGCCACGTTCTGGGCGTAGACCTCAGCGGGAGTCATTTGCTTGCTGGTATCGATGGTAGCCACGTCAATGGTAGTATCGGGACGGACGCCCTCCAGTATCTGGGAGTGACTGTCTCCACCAGCGGCACCGCTGATGGCCAGGACTCCGCCGGCACCGGCTGCACCGGCCAGCAGTGACACCACAAGAGCCAGGGCAATTATCTTGCCGTGACCGTGTTTCTTAGAGCTGCCGTTTCCTGCACCGTTATTTTCAGGCGTATAGCCGGGAGTACCGCTGCTGAAAACGCCGTTATTGTTTTCATTATTAATGTCGCTCATGTTTGTCTCTCCTTTTATAAGGCCGGGGTATCCAACGCCTGGAACCTCTTTCAGCCTTATTTTTTTATTTGTCTGTATTATAACCGGCAAAACTGAAAATTGCCTGAAAGATACTTGAAATATTTATGAACATATAATTATAAAATTTTGTCTTCTCAGTTTTTTATCTGCAGGCAAGGCCGGGAATATGCCGTTTGAAATATAAAGTAAACCGCCAAAATTGGTCTTGGGTGCAGTCCGCCTTTTGGACTGCACCCAAGTGAATATATAACACCCGAACTCCCGCTGCCACCATGCAGCGCCGTCGGCTTATCCCCGGTGTGCACCGGGGCATCGGCCCTGCACACGGAAGAACGGATGAGATGGCTCGTCTGGCAAACGATCTATCTGAGGGCAGGATAACATGAGTTACTGAACTGGTTCTGAAGAAGCTGTAAAAGAATTATGAACAGCGCTTTTTTCAGCTTTAATTAAGGGCCGTGTACTATTATAATATTAAAATAAGCTCAGGAGATGTTTACATGAAAATACTCATAATAGAAGACGAAAAACTGCTGGCCGATTCCATCAGAACCATGCTGCGCAGCAAGGGCTTTGAGGTGGACGTGTGCTATGACGGTGAGAGCGGGGCGGATTATGCTCAGCTGGGGGTATACGACCTTCTGATACTGGATGTGATGATGCCGGGTATGAACGGCTATCAGGTGGCAAGGCAGGTGCGCTCCCAGCGCTGCAATACCCCTATACTTATGCTTACTGCCCGTTCGGGACTGGAGGACAGGATAGAAGGCCTGAACGCCGGGGCGGACTACTACCTGACAAAGCCCTTTGATATAAGGGAGCTGATGGCCTGCATCAACGCTTTGCTCCGCCGCCAGGGAGGCCAGGTGGATGAGATGGTCTACGGCAACACGGCCCTGGATCTGTCCACCAGCACGCTGATATGCGGGGAAAATTCCGTGCGCCTGTCTACCAGGGAGTTTGACGTTATGCGTCTGCTGATGCAGACCAGGGAAAAGAATCTGTCCAAGGAAGTCATTCTGGCCCGGGTGTGGGGCTATGACTCCAATGCGGTGGAGAACCATGTGGAGGTATATGTGGGCTTTCTGCGAAAGAAGCTGCAGAGCATAGGCTCCAACCTGCGTATAGAGGCAATACGTCGTCAGGGCTACCATCTGGAGGTGGATGAGGGATGCTCAGAAAGCTGAGGATAAAATTCATCTGCGTCAACATGCTGATAGTAACGCTGATGCTCCTGGTGATATTCGGTATGGTGTTTAAGTTCACCCAGGCCAATCTGGAGCAGCAGAGTGTGAGCATGATGGAGCAGCTGGCGGAGGACCCCTTCCGTCTCAGCCTTCCGGGAGAACGCCGGGAGGATATTCAGCTGCCTTACTTCGTCCTCCAGCTGGGACGCAGCGGAGATCTTATTGCCGTGAGCGGAGGTTACTATGATCTCAGCGACCAGGACTTTTTGGCAGAGATAATTGAGACGGCGATATCCACCGGCAAGAGCATAGGCACAATAGACGAATACAATCTGCGTTACTGCCGGGTGATAAACCCCATGAATCAGAGAATAGTGTTCGTGGATATCTCCAGCGAGAGAGCAACTCTGAAAAGCCTGCTGGAAACCTGCGCTCTGCTGGGAATATTGAGTATGGGTGTATTTTTCGGCATCAGCCTGCTTCTTGCACGCTGGGCGGTAAAGCCGGTGGACAAGGCCTGGCAGCAACAAAAACAGTTTGTGGCCGATGCTTCCCATGAATTGAAGACCCCTCTGGCGGTGATAATGACCAATGCCCAGATGCTGGAACAGCCGGATTTCCAGCCGGAGCAGCGCAGCCAGTTTGTCTCCAGCATACTCACCATGAGCAGACAGATGCGCTATCTGGTGGAAGATCTGCTGGAGCTTGCCAGGGCCGACAGCGGACAGAGCCGGGAGAATGCCTCTCAGCTGGACTACTCCAAACTGGTGTCCGACGCTGTCCTGCCCTTTGAGCCGGTGTACTTTGAGAAAGAACTGGCGCTGGATGTCCAGGTTGAGCCTGGGATAAGCCTTGAGGGCCGTCAGCAGCAGCTGCGGCAGCTGACTGATATACTGCTGGATAACGCGGGAAAATATTCTCTGCCCGGCGGACCGGTGACTCTGCGATTGAGCCGCCAGGGCAGCCGACACTGCCTGCTGAGTGTTTCAAATCCTGCTCCGGAAATGAGCCGTGAGGAGTGCAGGGATATCTTCAAACGCTTCTATCGTGGCGACAAGGCCCGAAGCAGGGACGGCAGCTACGGCCTGGGCCTGTCCATTGCCGAGAGCATAGTGAAGGCCCACGGCGGGAAGATAAGCTGTGAATATTCCCAGGGAAAGATAAACTTCAACATAGTCCTGCCGCTGAAGCAGCCTGGCATGTCCGGAAGAAGCTGAAAGCTGCTGAACAGACTTGCGGAGTTAAGCCGTGGAATGCACGAATTTTCCCGTATTTTGGGGTTTAATATTTACAGCGGGTTTAACAAATAGGCCTGAGGCCGGGATATACTGAAGAAAAGCAGTAAAAGAAAAAGGAGAGCAGATAATGCCGGAGTTTATAAGTTTTGAAAATGTGGAGAAGGTCTATAAGGTGGGGGAGGTGGATATCCATGCTCTCAACAGCGCCAGCTTTACGGTAAAGCAGGGGGAAATCTGCGTGATAGTGGGAGCCTCCGGCGCGGGAAAAACAACCATACTGAATATTCTCGGCGGCATGGACACCATGACAAAGGGCAAGGTGTGGCTGGACGGGAAGGATATATCCGCATACAATGAAAAACAGCTCACCGCCTACCGGCGCTTTGACATAGGCTTTGTATTTCAGTTCTATAATCTTATTCCAAACCTGACGGCTCTTGAGAATGTGGAGCTGGCAGTGCAGATATGCCCGGACCATCTGGACCCGGCTCAGGTCCTGAAGCAAGTGGGGCTGGAGGAGCGCTCCAATAACTTCCCGGCCCAGCTCTCCGGCGGCGAACAACAGCGGGTGGCCATAGCCCGTGCGCTGGCAAAAAAGCCGAAGCTGCTGCTGTGCGACGAGCCAACCGGGGCTCTGGACTACAACACCGGTAAAGCCATTTTGAAGCTTTTGCAGGACACCTGCCGCCAGACAAATATGACCATAGTCATAGTCACTCACAACTCCGCTCTCTGCGATATGGCCGACCGGGTAATTAGGGTGAAGAGCGGAAAAATAGAGTCGGAGGCCATAAATGAAAATCCAGTACCCGTAGAGCAGATAGAGTGGTGATACAGTGGATATCCTGATAACATCTACAATAAGGGAAATAAAAAACAGCCTGGGCAGATACCTGGCCATACTCACCATCATAGCTCTGGGCGTGGGGCTGTTTGCGGGACTTCGCATCTGCCGGCCCATGCTGGTGGACTCTGTGGACAAATACTTCACGGAACAGAACTTTTACGATTACCGTGTCGTGTCCACCATAGGCTTTTCCCAGGATAATGTTTTCAACATGGCGGAGCAGGAGCTGGTGAAGGTAGCAGAGGGCGGTTGCTATGAGGACGTGCTGGTGGATATAGACGGCAATGACCAGGTGTTCCGGGCAAATTCCATTACTGCCGGCGTCAACCGGCTGAGAGCGGTCTCCGGCCGCCTGCCCGAGTCGGAGGATGAGTGTGTCCTGGATGCGGATAACTGGGGCGAGGACATGCTTGGGCGGACAATAAAGCTGTCCGATACAAACTCTGAAGATACCCTGGAGGAGTTTTCCCGGGATGAATTTACCGTGGTGGGCCTGGTGACGAGTCCGCTGTATATTAATATGGAGCGGGGGACCAGCTCTTTGGGCAACGGCCACATATCCTCATGTATGTATATAGACAGGGATTGCTTTACTGCCGACTACTATAAGGAAGTGTTCCTGACCATAGACGACAAGTCCAGCGCCTACAGTGAGCAGTACGATGCCAGAATAGAGGAGACGGAAGACGCAATCACCTCCATGGCAGAGGAACAGGCCCAGCTGAGATACAAGGAACTGGTGCTGGATAACCGCCAGGAGATAGCCGACGGGCGCAAGACTCTGGATGAGGCGGCGGAGGAGATACAAAAGCAAAAAGATGATGCTGCCGCTCAGGTAGAGGAGTTTATGAGCTCTATGGGCTTTTCCCCGTCGGAAAACCCCAGCTACTACAATCAGATGATGGATGAGATAAACGAGTCCTTTGCCGATGCGGAAGCGGAGCTGGCGGATTACTATGCCGATCTGGACGAGGCAGAGGCGGAGCTTGACGACATTGACGAGCCTAATGTATATGTACTCACCCGCAGCGAAAACGCAGGCTATGCCGCCTTCGAGCATGACTCGGCAATTATAGAAAACATATCCGTGGTGTTCCCGGTATTCTTTTTCATGGTGGCGGCTCTGGTATGCGTGACCACGATGACCAGAATGGTGGACGAGCAGCGTACCCAGATAGGCGTGTGGAAAGCCATGGGCTACGACAAGAGCCTGATAAGCCTGAAGTATATCATCTATGCCGGTTCCTCCGGCTTTATCGGCAGCGTGCTTGGCTTTTTTGTGGGCACCTATTTCATACCTATGGCATTCTGGAACGCCTACAGCAGTATGTATAACTTTACCGAGCAGCTCACATATAACTTTGACCCGATCATGTTTGCCTCTTCTCTGGCTGTGGCCCTCCTGTGTACCGCCGGCGTAGGACTGTACAGCTGCCGCAAGGAACTGCGGGAGGTACCTGCCTCCATACTCAGGCCAAAGGCCCCCAGAAACGGCAAGCGCATTTTGCTGGAGCGTATGGGCTGGATATGGAAGAGAATCAGCTTTCTCCATAAGGTGTCCCTGCGAAACGTCATGCGCTACAAGCAGCGCTTTTTCCTGATGATATTGGGTGTCAGCGGCTGCACGGCCCTGCTGCTCACAGGATTCGGCGTGCGTGACTCCATACAGAACGTCACTGATTACCAATATGGTGAGATAAGTGTATATGACGCAGAACTGAATTTTACCGACGGACTGAGCGATGAGGAGCGGGACAACTTCCAGTCAGGCCACGGGGACGACATTGGAGAGATATTGTATCTGTCTGCCTCCAGTGTGGATATCGGCTCCGAGGATAATCTGAAGAGCTCTACTCTCAGTACGGTACTCAGCGGTGAACTGGAAAACTTCATCCACCTTCGCAGCGAGGAGGGAGAGGTCTCACTGCCGGAAAACGGGGAGATACTGCTGTCCAAAGGCATGGCCTCTATGCTGAACGTTGGCAGGGGAGACAGCGTCATCGTCACCAACGACGAATTCAGGAGCCTGGAACTGACAGTATGCGGTGTGTTTGACAACTACATCGGGGACTATATGTTTGTAACACAGGACACAATGATGGAGCTCAACGGCGAGGCACCGCTGAACACCGCCTATGTGATATTTAAGGACGGTGTTGACCAGAACACGGCCTCCGCTCAGCTGTTGGACGATGACCTGGTGAGCCGTGTGGCCCTGAGCCAGGACACCAAGAACTCCGTGGACAGCTCCTTTTCCAGCCTGAATATTATTGTGGTGCTGATAATCCTCTGCGCAGGAGCTTTGGCATTTATAGTGCTGTTCAACCTCATCAACATTAACATCGGCGAGAGAATCAGGGAGATTGCCACCATAAAGGTGCTGGGCTTTTACAACGGCGAGTCCTCGGCCTATGTGTTCAGGGAAGTGAATATGCTCACGGTTCTGGGCTCCCTTTTGGGCCTTGTCCTTGGAAAGCTCCTTCACGCCTTCGTCATGACCCAGATACGCACCGACGGAATATGCTTTGACGTGCGCATTGCCTGGCAGAGCTACGTTTTCAGCCTTCTTCTCACCTTTGCCTTTGCGGTGCTGGTGAGAATAGCCATGAGCTACAAGCTGGGAAGGATAAGCATGTCCGAATCCCTGAAGGCCGTGGAATAGCGGCCGTCAATTATACAGAACCCCACATAAAAAAAACAAGGGCTTTGCCGTATGCAAAACCCTTGGTTTTTTGTATATTGGAATTCGTCAGCTCTTTTTTCCCGCGTGGATCTTCTGCTGAAATTTATCCTTTTCCCTGGAACTGGGGACCGCCGTGGGATAGCCGCCGCCGAAGCAGGCGGTGCAGAAGCCCTGAGCGGAATCACCGGCCAGCCGCATTGCATTTTCCAGACTGAGATAGCCCAGAGAGTCCACCCCGATTATCCCGGCAATCTCCTCCACACTGTGGTGGTTTGCAATGAGCTTTTCCTCATCGTCGATGTCGGTGCCGTAAAAGCAGGCATTTACAAAGGGAGGAGCGCTGACACGCATATGTATCTCCTTGGCTCCGGCCCGGCGCAGAAGCTCAATGGTACGGCGGCAGGTAGTGCCCCGGACGATGGAGTCATCAATCATTACCACACGTTTGCCCTCCACCACGGCACGGATGGGATTGAGCTTGATGTTCACGCCGTTCTCCCGCATCTCCTGAGTGGGGGAGATGAAGGTACGGCCGATGTATTTGTTCTTGGTAAAGCCCAGCGCATAGGGAATGCCGGACTGAGCTGCATAGCCCAGCGCTGCGTCTATGCCGGAGTCCGGCACGCCGATGACCACGTCAGCTTCCACAGGGTGTTCCTGAGCAAGAAAGACCCCGGCTCTGTTCCTGGCAAGGCAGACGCTGCATCCGTCTATGACCGAGTCAGGCCGGGCAAAGTAGATATATTCAAACACGCACAGGCTGCGCTTTGCCTGGCCGCAGTGGCTGCGGTCCAGGCGGATGCCCTGGGAGGTGACGGTGACCACCTCGCCGGGGAGCAGGTCCCGCTCAAATTCGGCGCCTACTGCGTCCAAAGCGCAGGACTCACTGGAAAAGACTATCATGCCGTCCCGGCGGCGTCCCATGCATAATGGACGGAAGCCGTGGGGGTCCCTGGCGGCGATGAGCTTGTTGGGGGAGGAGATTACCAGAGAGTAGGCTCCCACCAGAGTATCCATGGCGGCGGAGACTGCGGCCTCGATGGAGGGACAGCGCAGGCGCTCCTGCACTATCATGTAGGCTATGACTTCCGAGTCGGTAGTGGTGTGGAAGATGGAGCCACGCTCCTCCATTTTCTTCCTCAGCTCCATGGAGTTTACAAGATTCCCGTTGTGGGCCAGGGCCATGCGCCCTTTGTGGTGATTGATAATCAGGGGCTGGAGATTGTTCTTGTGGTCAGAGCCGGTGGTGGCGTAGCGCACGTGGCCCACGGCAATATTGCCGCTGCCCAGATCTTTGAGCTGCTGAGGGCTGAACACCTCATTGACCAGACCCACATCCCGGTAGGAGGTAAACACACCATCGTCGTTGATAACGATGCCGGCGCTCTCCTGACCCCGATGCTGAAGGGAATAAAGCCCATAATACATAAGCGGAGCCAGCTGGGCGCTTTCCGGGGAAAAAATACCGAAGACGCCGCATTCCTCGTGTATGTGCCGGGAGCCGGGACAGGAAAACTCAGTGCGCGTCATGGTCAAGAAGCCTCTTCATTATCTCCTCGTAGGCAGCTTCCACACCGCCCATGTCCCGGCGGAAGCGGTCCTTGTCCAGCTTCTCGTGGGTCTTGGCATCCCAGAGGCGGCAGGTGTCCGGGCTTATCTCGTCGGCCAGAACTATGCTGCCGTCGGAAAGTCTGCCGAACTCCAGCTTAAAGTCCACCAGGATGACGCCGCACTCGGCCCACAGGCTTTTAAGAAAATCATTGACTCTGAAGGCATAGTCCTTTATTGTTTCTATCTCCTGGGCGGTGGCCAGCTTCAGCGCCAGAGCGTGGTAGCTGTTTATCAAAGGGTCGCCCAGCTCATCATTTTTGTAGGAGAACTCAATGGTGGGAGCGTCGAAGACGATACCCTCTTCCACTCCGTAGCGCTTGGCAAAGGAACCGGCGGAGACGTTGCGGATGATGACCTCCAAAGGCACTATGGATACCTTTTTCACCAGTGTCTCCCGTTCGCTCAGCTCCCGTACGAAATGGGTGGGGATGCCCTGCTTCTCCAGCTTAGCCATGAGCCGGTTGCTCATCTGGTTGTTGATAACACCCTTTCCGGCTATGCTGCCCTTTTTAAGCCCGTTAAAGGCCGTGGCATCATCCTTGTAGTCCACTATAAGCAGCTGCGGGTCGTCCGTCTTATATACTCTCTTTGCCTTGCCCTCGTAGAGCTGTTCCAATTTTTCCATGGCTCAAGCCTCCATTAAAAAATTATGTTCAGATATTATCACCCCATATGCGCCTTCGCAACAGGATTTTGTTATTTTGTTGGAATGTACAAGCCGGAGGGGCAGCAGCGGCTTTACTTTACTGCAAAAAGCCGTGATATTTTCTCCCTGACGGCGGGCTGTGGAAGGGGACGGCTTAGAAGTTGACAAGCGACTTTCCCCGGCATATAATGTCCACCAAGACAGAGAGCAGCTGCGAAAACAGGCTGCCTATGAGGAGAAAAACCCTATGAACATGGAATTTGTGCGCAAACTTACCATTCCCGCAGAGGTAAAGGAGATGTATCCCCTCACCGGAGATATGGCAAAATGCTTTGAGCAGAGAGACATACAGCTGAAAAAAATATTGTCGGGCAGGGATGACAGACTTCTGCTTATTATCGGCCCCTGCTCCGCAGATAACCCGGACAGCGTTCTGGACTATATGAACAGGCTGCGCAAGGTACAGGAGGAAGTGGAGGACAAAATATTTATCGTACCCCGCTGCTATACCAATAAGCCACGCACCACAGGAAAGGGCTACAAGGGAATGCTGCATCAACCGGACCCGGGGCACAAGCCGGATATGTTCAAGGGGCTTATAGCCATCCGTGAAATGCACATGCGCGTCGTGCAGGAGACGGGCTTCACCTGTGCCGACGAGATGCTCTATACTGAGAATTACAAGTATCTGGACGATATTCTGGGATATGTGGCCGTGGGCGCCCGCTCCGTGGAGAATCAGCAGCACCGCCTCACCTCCAGTGGTATCGAGGTGCCTGTGGGTATGAAGAACCCCACCTCCGGAGATCTCTCCGTTATGATGAACGCAATTACTGCCGCCCAGGACAAGCACACATTTATATACCGGGGCTGGGAGGTACACTCTCAGGGCAACCCATATGCCCATGCCATACTCAGAGGTTACGTGAACAAGCAGGGACACAGCCACCCCAACTATCACTATGAGGACATTCTGCTGGTCAGCCAGCTCTATGAGCAGAGCCCGGAGCTTACAAACCCCGCCGTTATCATAGACTGCAATCACTCCAACTCCGGCAAGCAGCCCCTGGAGCAGGTGCGCATAGCCAAGGAGATAGTGCTCAACCGCAGCCTTAACGCCCAGGTGGGCAGATTGGTCAAGGGAGTCATGATAGAGAGCTACATTGAAGACGGGGCTCAGTGCGTGGGCGGTGGCTGCTACGGCAAGTCCATTACCGATGCCTGCCTTGGCTGGGACAAGAGCCGCCGCCTTATATACGATCTGGCGGAAATGCTGTGAATGGGAAGGTAAAAAGGGTATCGCTTTTTTCAGCGATACCCTTTTATTTTTTCCTGCTTCTGTGATTCTTGGAGTCTGACGTTCACTCCTCCGCAGAGGGCTCTTCCTGATGAACGGAAATGGTAGCCAGATCTACCTGATGCTCAACAATGCGGCTGATATGTATTTTCATGTCCCTGATCTCCAGGTCTATATCCTGCTCGCCGTTTCCGGGTATGGTGCCCAGAGCGTCAAAAACGAAGCCGGTAAAGGTGTCGTAGTCTTCAGAGCAAAGCTCCAGCCCGGTGGCCTCGTGTATGTCCTTGAGAGGAACGTTGCCAACCAGCTTCCACATTCCGGTGCCCAGTTTTTCAATGTAGGGCTCCGGACTCTCCATGCCGTCGGGCTCATCTCCCAGATCTCCAACCAGCTCCTCAATAAGGTCATAAAGAGTTACTATGCCTACCATTCCGCCGTATTCATCCATTACCACCGCCAGGGTATTCCGGGTTTTTTTCATGTTGCGAAACAGCAGATCAGCTTTTATTGTCTCCGGCACAAAATAGGCCGGGTGTACGGCCTGGGCCATAACGCTTTTCCGGGACCTGTCTCCAAGACGGAAGTAGTCCTTGGCGTTGAGGATGCCCACTATCTTATCCGGTGAGCCGTCGCATACAGGGAACAGGGTGTGGCGGCTTTCGTACAGTGTTTTCTCCCAGATCTCATCCGAGTCCTCCAGCCACAGTATTACCACATCGGTGCGGTGAGTGGCTATATTGCCAACCATAATGTCGTTGAACTCAAAGACGTTCTGAATAAACTCCTTCTCCTGATGGTCAATGGTGCCCTTTTCGCTGCCGGCGTCCACCATCATGCGTATCTCTTCCTCGCTGACCTGATCCTCCGCCTCATTGGGGTCTATGCCGCACAGACGCAGTACAAGGTTTGTGGACACGGACAGGAGCCAGACCACAGGCTTGAAGATAACAGAGATGCCGCTGACAAGCCCGGAAATGCCCATGGCTATCTGCTCGCTCTTCTTCATGGCTATGCGTTTAGGAACCAGCTCGCCGAAAATCAGGGTGAAGTAGGAGAGAATGAGGGTGATGAGTACCACTGCCATTACGTCAAGGCTTGCTCTGGGTATATTTACTCCTGCGCGTATGACCAGATCCACCAGCGGGTCGGAGAAGTTATCGGCAGCAAAGGCACTACCGAGAAAACCGGACAGGGTTATGGCCACCTGGATGGTGGCGAGAAATTTTGCCGGCTCACGGGTGAGACGGAACAGTCGCCTGGCCCGGCCGTTGCCCTGTTCTGCCATGCGCTCCAGTTTAGCTTCGTTTACAGTCAGCACGGCTATCTCGGCGCTGGCAAAGACTGCGTTCAAGGCTATAAGAACTATCTGTATAAGTAATAAAAATGCTATGGATTCTCCCATATTTCGCGGTAACCTCTTTCATAAAAACTTATTTCTTGCCTTTCCGGTGAAAGACATACGGGCATAAAAAACGCAGGCCACAGCCCATGACATATGAAAACATGCCACGAGTCATATCCTGCTTATTCCAAAAGGTATATAATTATGGTCTTGTGATTGCTGCCAGGGTCACTGTCGCCGCTGTCCATTATCAGATACCGGCCTCCTTTTTGAATATAGTGATAAAAAGTATAGACTATACAGTCGCCTTTGTCAACAGTCCAGGGACGGCTCCAAAGCCGGAGACCGTTAAGATACGGTTAAAAAACCTTGACTTTTTTCTGCTGTGTGTTAGAATGGCTCCGTACCGAGGGTACTTCGTTTGATACATTATCGCCAACAAGTGTATGCTTGTTGGCTCTTTTTTGCCTTGCATGATATAACCAGGAGGATCAAAATGAACGGAAAACAGGATATACGGGAAATCAACGCTTTTCTGTCCGGACCAATTCTTCCGCCCCTTATCCGCTTTGCTCTGCCACTTATGTTATCGCTGCTTCTCCAGGCACTGTATGGCGGCGTTGACCTGGCTGTAGTGGGCCACTACTCGCCCACGGCCAGCGTCTCTGCAGTTGCCACAGGCAGTCAGGCAATGCATGCGATAACTACTCTCATAAGCGGGCTTACCATGGGCGTGACGGTGCTGCTGGGCAAGGCCGTGGGTGCAGGGGACGGCGAAAGAGCGGGTGAGGCTGTTGCGGCTCAGATAAAGCTGTTCTCACTGCTGGCGGTTTTTCTCACTGCTGCAATGATTATATTTGCGCCTCAGGCCGCGCTGCTTCTGAATGTGCCGGAGGAGGCCATACCGGAGACCGTGAGATATATCCGTATCTGTTCTGGGGGAATAGTTTTTATTACCGCCTATAACGGCATCAGCGGAATATTCCGGGGACTTGGGAATTCCCGCTCACCCTTTATTTTCGTTCTGATTGCCTGCCTTGTAAACGTGGTGCTGGATATCCTGTTTGTGGGCGGCTTTAATATGGCGGCCTCCGGCGCCGCTCTTGCCACCATCATTGCCCAGGCCTCCAGCGTGCTGTTTTCTCTGGCCTATATGCGCCGTCATCCTTTGCCCTTTTCCGTGTCGGCTCAGTTCCGCTCCGGATGCAAGCCGGTATGGAGAATACTCAGAGTCGGTGCACCAATTGCCATGCAGGATTTTCTCACCAGCCTGTCCTTCCTTATAATTACCAGTATAGTCAATACTCTTGGCCTCATAGCCTCTGCCGGCGTTGGCATATCGGAAAAGCTTTTTGCCTTCCTTTCCATAGTTCCGGTGGCTTTCATGTCTGCCCTATCCACCTTTGTAGCCCAGAACATGGGGGCGGGCAACAGAAAGCGGGCAGACCGCTCTCTTCTTCTCGCAGTGGGTATATCCTTCTGCTTCGGGGCGCTTGTGTCCTGTGTTACTTTCTTTGACGGCAGGGGGCTTGCCTCCATTTTCGACAATGACCCGGAGGTGCTGACAGCTACGGCAGATTATCTTCGGGGCAGCGCGGTGGAATATATGATGTGCTCCGTGACCTTCTGTTTCCTGGGATACTTTAATGGCCGGGAGCACACCGCCTTTGTCATGGCCCAGGGGCTGGCCTCCGCTTTCCTTGTGAGGATACCCCTGTCCTACTACCTCAGCCGTCTGCCTGGAACCGGTATGTTCCTCATAAGCCTGGCCGTGCCTGCCTCTGCGCTGGTGAACCTGGGGCTGTGCATTGGATATTTTGTGCTGATGAGAAAAAGAGAAAAGAGAATGCTCCCGGAGCAGTAAAAAATTTAATGGTAAAAAGCCTTTTATCTGCTGTTGCTCCTTCCTTTTTTCCTCTGCATGGATTATAATGACAATGTGTCAATAAAAAAACAAATATGGAAAGGAAGGGTGATTTTCCATGGCTGCTTTACACTATGATGCCGTTGTCATCGGTGCGGGCAACGGCGGACTTTCAGCGGCTCTTACTCTGGCGAACGCCGGAAAGAAGGTGTTGCTGGCAGAAAAACACAACTTGCCCGGAGGCTTTGCCACCAGCTTTATCCGGGGGCGCTTCGAGTTTGAGGCGTCTCTCCACGAGCTGTGCGACTTCGGCACACCAGGCAACAGCGGCAATCTTTATGCCTTGTTTGAAGAGCTGGGAGTGCTGGACAAGCTGGAGTTCGTCACCGTGCCGGAAGCTTTCCGAACCATTACCCTGAAAACCGGAGAGGACTATACCATGCCTTTTGGCGTGAAGGAGTTCACTGACAAGATGGAGAGCTATGTCCCAGGCAGCCGCGAGTCGGTGGAGACCTTTTTTGCCCTTGCTGATGAGACTCGCCGGGCTATGGCTTACCTAACTCAGATGCGGGGCAATCCCGACACGGCGGTTCTCAAAAGCGAATACCCCAATTTCATGCGCACTGCGGCCTATTCCGTGGAACAGGTGCTCAACGCGATAAAGATGCCCAGAAAGGCCCAGGATATTCTGAACGTATACTGGTCCTATCTGGGGGCGCCGGAAGACCAGCTTGGCTTCCTCCACTATGCACTTATGGTCAATCTCTATATTACTCTGGGGGCCCAGATCCCCAAGACCCGTTCTCACGGCATCAGCTGCGCCCTGGCCGACACTATACTGGAGAAGGGCGGAGAGATATGGTACAACAGCGAGGCGGAGCACATCATCACCAGGGACGGCAAGGTGGCCGGCGTGCGCTTTGCCGACGGCAAGGAAGTTGAAACCTCTCATGTTATCAGCAACGCTTCTCCCCACAAGGTTTATGGCTCCATGGTGGACAAAGACAGTATACCACCTGAGGAGCTGCGGCTGGCCAATGCCCGTACTCTGGCTGGCCGGGGCCTGTCCATGTTCCTGGGTTTGAACAAGTCCCCAAAAGAACTGGGTCTCACAGACTACAGCTACTTTATCTACAACAGCCTGGACACCAAGGCGGAGTTTGAAGCCATGAAAACTCTGGACAATCCAGCCCAGGTCACCGTTTGTCTCAATAACGGCCTGCCCGGATGTTCCCCGGAGGGCACAACAATACTTTACTTTACCTCCCTGTATTTCTCCGACTGCTTCTGTGAGGCGGCCACGGCGGAGAACTACTTCGATTTGAAGGAGAAGGTGGCCAACCAGATGATCGACGCCTTTGAGAAAGCCACCGGGGCAAAGATAAGGGAGGCTATAGAGGAAATAGAGATCGGCACTCCCGTGACCTACGCCCACTATACCGGCTCGCCTCAGGGTGCCATATACGGCTATCTGCTCTCCGGCCTTGACAACATGATGCCGCGGGTCATGTGCATGTACAATGAAAAGCACCTGCCCGGCCTTCACTTCTGCGGCGGACACGCCATGAGGGGCTCCGGATATAACTCGTCCTATCTGTCGGGAAATCTGGCTGCCAAGTTTACCCTTGGCGACATGAAAAAGGAGGAAGAGTGAGATGAATGTTAAGGTAGGTCTTATCGGCGTATTTGATATGCTGAAATTCAAAAACCTGAAGAAAAACCGTGCAGAGATGATTGCTTCCTCACCGGCCCAGCCCCTGCCTCCAACCGACAGGGCCAATGTTCTGGCAAAGCGGCTGCATCCCAAAGTGCAGCATTTGAAAATCGCGGAGATAGTGCAGGAGACCCATGATGCCAAAAGCTTTATTCTTGTGCCGGATGTGTCACAGGGTACTGTGGAGCTGGCACCCTTCAAGGCGGGCAGCTATATAAACCTGCGTACCATGCTTGCTGGCTCCGTTGCCCGCCGTACCTACTCCCTGTCCTCCAGCCCAAAGGAGGCCCTGGAAGGAAAATACCGGGTCACAGTAAAATTGAAAGAGGGCGGCTTCATGTCCGTCTGGCTCCACAATGAGGCAAAGGTGGGAGACAGCCTGCTGGCTACCGAGCCCGGTGGATTTATTACCCACTCCTCCATAAGAGACTGCCGCCGGGTGGTGGGCCTGGCGGGAGGCAGCGGCATCACCCCATTCATGTCCATGGCAAAAGCCATTCAGGAGGGCAGTGAGGACTTTGAGCTGATACTGCTCTACGGCGCAAGGACGGAAGCCGACCTGGTATTCAAGGCGGATTTCGACGCCATTGCCGCCGCCTGCGATAAGGTAAAAGTAGTATATGTGCTCAGCGATGAGGAGAAGAAGGGCTTTGAACATGGTTTTCTCTCCCCGGAGCTCATTAGAAAATATGCCGGGGATGAGCCTTTCTCCATCTATGTTGTGGGCCCCGGCGCCATGTGCGACTATCTTGATAAGGAGTTGCCCAAGTTATCGCTGGAGAGAAAATTCATCCGTATGGAGCGTACTGAGGATGTGTATGATGCGGGGAAACCTGTGGAGTATACCCTCACCGTGCATTACAGGGATGAGATAATGACTCTGTCTGCCCGCAGCGACGAGACGGTGCTTACAGCTTTTGAGAGAGCGGGTCTTGCCGTCAACAACAAGTGCCGTGTGGGCTACTGCGGCTTCTGCCGCAGTCGGCTCATCAAGGGCGAGTATCATGCCAACCGTTATGAGAAGCTGCGTCTTGCAGATGAGCAGTTCCATTATTTCCACCCTTGCTGCTCCTACCCTATGTCCGACATGGAGATAGAGGTCTACAGCAGGTAAAACATTTATTTTAAATTACGTGTCGGCCCGGCTGCACTTTTGCGCAGCCGGGCCGTGTTATACCCTGCGTCTCTTTTTTTGACACTGTTTAAAGAAAATTATGAAGGACTTATGGAAGGCCAGAACAGGATACCTTAATGTGTGTAAGAGACTGATACCCACCCTTACGCTCTCAAGTCATTTTCTTACATTATAGTATTATATAAAGCGGCAATAATTAAGTTTTAGCTTACACTAGCAAACAAAAAGAATACAATTTATACAATAAATAAAAAATAAAGCGTGCATAACTTGTAAATAATTAACAAAACATATCTCTTTATTAAGCCAAGATGGAATATGTTTATTCATTGACAAAGCACATTTTTTTTTTGTATACTGCTAATAAAGATGCAGATCAAAGCCCAAAAGGCTGCGATTTACACGAGAGAAAAATAATTAATTAATATGGAGGTCAGATATGAAAAGAAGCGAAATTCCCCAGCAGGGCATACTTCAGGGTGTGCGTGTAGTGGTCTGCGCTGTATCAATAGCAGCACCTTTTGCCGGTGAGCTCATGGCGGAAATGGGTGCCGACGTGATACAGATAGAGAGTCCCAGGAATCCTGACTATGCCCATGGCGGCAGCGATCCCGGATGGATGGGCGATGCCATGCGCCGGAATATGCGTATGGTAACTCTGGACGTGGTAAAGCCCAAGGGCAAAGAAGCTTTCCTTAAGCTGATGAAAGAGACGGATATCTTTATCGAGTCCTCCAGAGGCGGCCAGTGGGCCGGTTGGGGACTTACCGATGAGGTGCTGTGGAAGGCCAACCCCAAGCTGGTCATTGCCCATATTTCCGGTTTCGGACAGACCGGTGAAAAAGATTATGTGAGCCGAGCCTCCTACGACCCCATTGCCCAGGCATTCAGCGGTATTGCCTACGCCAACGGTGACAATACCATGCCTTACTTCCCCATAGCCCCGGACGTGCTGGACTTCTATACCGCCTTCTATACCAGCAATTCCTGCCTGGCAGGATACATCAACGCTCTCAAGACCGGCAAGGGCGAGAGCTTTGACATTGCCCAGTATGAGTGCGGCCTGCGCACCATTCACCAGTATCTGCTGCAGGATCTGGTTCAGGATGAGCCGGAGATCCGCTCTCTGTGGATCGCAGCGGAGCTGTCGGGAGCTTTCGGAAACTACAAGTGCAAAGAGGGCAGCGTGTTCCTGCTCACTGTTGGCGTGCCTGTCTGCAAAGCTGTGTGTGAACTGCTTGGCTTGCCCTATGGCAGCGAGGAGTTCCCTGCCGGGGACTACATATATCCTCTGGCTCTGCCAAAGGGACAGAAGATTGATGCGGCCATGAAGGAGTTCTGCCTGGCTCACACTGCCGACGAGGTGGAAGATATACTCAACAAGCACAAGGTGCCCTGCAGCAAGGTCATCACCTACAGGGATATGCTCACCAACCGTCAATACAAGGCCCGCAATTCCATCATCACCTATCCCAGCACCCGTTGGGAAGATCCCAAGAATCCCGGACATCCCATTACCATCAAAGCCCCCTGTATTCCCGCAAAGGCCAAGAACCACCCTGTGGAGATCTGGCGCTCCGGCGTGGACTTCGGCTTTGACACCAAGGATGTTCTGGCGGAGCTGGGATACAGCGAGGAAGAGATACAGAAGTTCTTTGACAAGAAGATATGTGTCTCCAGACCCGATGCCTGCCGTCAGTACAAGCATATTTAAAATCGGAGGCGGATGAGATGAACATTCCAGCGGACAAACAGATGATAAAGCTCTGCCGGGAGGTGCTTGCCGAGGCCGGAAAGCCCTATACGCCGGAGCAGCTGGCGGAAATACCGGCCATCCTTGCAGCAAAGAACAAATACTGGTGGTGCATAGATATGCAGCTGTGGGATGTGATGCCTGAGGTCTTTACCGAGCCCTTCAAAGCCTATTCCAACGGCCATCTGGTCCCTAACAAGTCCCTTATGGATCAGGTAAAGCGGGCCAGCGTAGTGTGCAACGACACGATGGTGCCTACCCACATGGGCCATAATCCCATAGTATGCTTTACCGGAGAGGACAGCTGCCGCCTGCTCACCCGGCTCAATGATTACCATACCTATAAGGATGACGACTCCACCTATGAGGGCTGGGGTATGTACATAGACGATCTGGTAAAATGCCCCGACGGAATCTGGCGCATAAAGACGCTTCGCCTCACTTACCGTAAGATCCTGGGGGCGCTGAGAACAAAAGGAGTATAAGCGGCAAATGGAATACAAAAGCAGTCTTAGAATCATGCAGCCCGGCAGGCTTGGGCGCCTGGAACTCAAAAACAGAATAATAATGGCTCCCATGGGTACCATAGTAGGAAATCTGTCGCCCCGGGCGGTGGAGTACTTTGTGGAGCGGGCCAAAGGCGGAGCGGCCATGATAATGTGCAACATTGCGGCCTCCGACAGCCTGGAGGATACCAGCCACTCCATCTTCCTCAATGAGGAGAGCGTCCCTTATTTTGAGGAGATATGCCGCCGCAGCCACGAGGCGGGCAGCCTGGTCTGTGCCCAGCTCCACCCGGGCAACGGCCGCATAGGAGCCCCGTCAACCAAGTATAAGGCTCCTATCAGCGCCTCGGCTGTGCCCTGGATGCCGATGCCCAAGATAAAGTGCCGGGCCTTGTCCATAGAGGACATACATCAGCTTCAGGCGGATTTCCGCCGCAGCGCCCGCTATGCCATTGATGCCGGAGCCGATGCCATAGAAATCCATGCCTACGGCGGCTACCTTACCGACCAGTTCCTCACCAAACGCTGGAATATCCGTACCGATGAATACGGCGGAGACCTGGACGGACGGCTTCGCTTCCTCAGGGAGCTTATAGAGATAGTCCAGGAAGAGGGCGGCATGGATTATCCTCTCATAGTAAAATACTGTCCCGACCATTGCCTGCCTGTGGAACAGGGATACAGAGGGATAGAGGAAGGCATAGAGCTGACAAAGAAGCTCTGCGCTCTTGGTATCACCGCGTTGCATGTGGATGCCGGCTGCCATGATATATGGTACGATGCAATGCCTCCCGGGTATATGCAGGAGCTGGCCCCTCAGGCCAGGGCTGCCAAGGCGGTGCGGGAAGTGGCCACAGTGCCCATACTTACCCACGGAAGGCTCTCCAACGTGGAGAAAGCGGAAGCTGTGCTGAGAGACAAGGTCTGCGACTTTACGGTGATAGGCCGCGGTCTGCTGGCAGATCCCTACCTGCCGGAGAAGCTGAAAGAGGGCCGGGCAGAGGATATACGTCCCTGCATAGGCTGCAACGAGGGCTGCATAGCCCGCTCCTATGCCCTGAAGAATTCCACCTGCGCCGTAAACCCCAAGTGCGGCCGTGAGATAGAGGGACCCTTTAAAAAGGCCGAAAAGCCTCTGCGGGTTCTGGTAGTGGGTGCAGGCCCCGGCGGCTGCTCCGCCGCTCTCTATGCCAAAGAAGCAGGGCATGAAGTGGAGATTTGGGAGAAGAGCAATACCATCGGCGGCAACGCTTTTGCGGCGGCTATGCCCTATTTCAAGGCGGACATGCATGAGCTTTTCACTTACTATAAGCTCCAGCTTAGCAAGGCAGGGGTGCCGGTGCGCTTCGGCCTGGAGGCAAACCATGACAACATTGCTGCCTGGAAGCCTGACAGAATAATCTGGGCCGCCGGCGGCACGCCTATCCTGCCAAAGTCAATCCCGGGCCTGGACGGCTATAATGTGTACACTGCCACCGATGCCCTGAGAAATCTGGTAGATGTGGGACAGCGCATAGTCATTGTGGGTGGCGGCATGGTTGGCATTGAGGCAGCGCTCCACTTTGACAAGATGGGCAAGAATGTGACTGTCATCGAAATGGCGGACAAGATGCTGCCACAGCCCATGTTCAAGATGAACGAGGCCCTGCTTAGAAAGATGATGAAGGATTCAGGCATCACCTTCCGGGCCAAGACCAAGCTGGTCTCCATAGACAGCAGCCGTCTGCATACGGCAGTGAATGTGGAGAGTGCAGGCAAGGCCGACAGTATTGAGTGTGACACCGTACTGATGGCCATGGGCTTCTGGCCTACAGCCTCTGTGGCGGAGCAACTCAAGGATATATGCCCGGTAATTGCCATAGGCGATGCCGTGGAGACAAGAAAAATACTCTATACCGTAGAAGAAGCCTATAAGGCAGTCAGAAGCCTTAGTGACTGAGCGCCTGCTGTATAAAAAATTTTGGGAGGTTTATAAATGGACAGACTAAAAGACAAAGTAGCCATTATCACCGGCGCCGACGGCGGCATTTGCCATAAGGCCTCTGAGCTCTTCTGTCAGGAGGGAGCAAAGGTGGTCATGGTGGACAAGGACCCTGCCGTTGTGGACAAGTGCGCTGAGATCGTAGCCAATGGCGGCGATGCCATTGCAATAGTGGCCGACGTGAGCAAGCGGGAAACCTGGAAAATGCTGCTGAAGGAGACTCTGGCCAAGTATGGCCGGGTGGACGTGTGCGTAAACGGCGCCGCCGAGTTCTCCGGATATAAGGACTTCTTTAACGGCCAGACCGACGAGGAGTGGAACCGGGTGCTGGATACCAACCTCAACAGCCTGCGTTTCTCTCTGGAAGTTATCTACAAGTATATGCAGAAGAACAAGATCAAGGGCAACTTCATAAACTTTGCTTCTGCCACTGCCCTGTCCTTCATGGGCTCCGGCTGCCAGGCCTATCCCATCTCCAAGGCCGGCGTGAAACTGGTAACTCAGGACATGGTGTCTATCGGCAGCAAGTTCGGTATCCGCTTTAACTGCCTGGCCCCCAATCTGGTTTGGGTGCCAAAGCAGGACCATGTGTATAAAAAGCTGGGCGACCACTTCAAGACCATCGCTCCCATGGGCTATTACGGTATGCCCGAGGACGCTGCCTGGCTCATGGTCTATCTGGCCAGCGACGAGGCAAAGTACATAAACGGCTGCTGCATCCCCGTGGACGGCGGCTGGCACACCTGCAACTAATATCCTGGAGAACCGAATCCTCTCTTTTGCGATTCACCCCGGGCTCATATGAGCCCGGGGCATTTTATATATATGGGAGAAAAAAGGTGATATAATTATTTCCCGGCCGAAGCTGTAATCCGGGAGACTGAAACCGCAACTATACAGATGAGAGCGCTCACAGGAGGTTAACATGGACGACAGAAAAATTATAGACCTGTATTGGCTGCGGGATCAGGAGGCCATAGCTCAGACGGATAACAAATACGGCAAGCTGTGCCGGAGCATAAGTCTGAACATCGTCTCCGACTTCAGGGACAGCGAGGAGTGTGTGGCGGATACGTATATGGCTGCCTGGAACAGCATGCCGCCCCAGCGGCCCTTGCAGCTGAGAGCCTGGCTGGCCGCTGTGGTGAGAAAGTTGAGCCTCATGCGGCTGAGAAGCAGCTATGCAAAGAAAAAAGGCGGGGGCGCAATAGACCTGGTTTTCGAGGAACTTGGGGACACTTTTGCCTCAGATTTTTCAGTGGAGAGAGAATATGAGGGGAAGGAGCTGGCGGAGTCCATAGCCGGTTTTTTACCAAAGCTCTCTAAGGACGACAGGAGGATATTCCTGTGCCGCTACTGGCTCTTTGCTCCGGTGGAGGAGATAGCCCGGCGCTTGGGCTGCTCAAAGAGCAGGGTAGCCACATCTCTTTTCCGCAGCCGTCAAAAACTGCGTAACTATCTTATGGAGGAGGGGCTTATATGAGCAGCTTTGATTTTCTCATGGCTTTGAATGAGCTGGAGTTTGGAGCGGTGTCCGGGGCCGTTGAGCTGATGTACCCTGAAAGCGTAAAAAGCCGGGCTCAGCTGAGAAGAAGAAAGCTGGGCAGGACGCTGCTGATAGCTGCGGTGATCGTCTCGATCTTTGCGGCTTTGTGCGTGGGGGCCTATGCCCTGAATCTGTTCGGCATCAGGGAACTGCTGCTGCCGAGAGGCTATGTGGAGCGGTATCAGGACGGAGCGGTGCTTGTGGATACCCAAGCCCTGTCCATCCAGGGGATAGAGAGCAGCCGCGAATTTATGGCCTATAAGGAGTTCAAGAGCTTCTATGATGACTACATTGCCAAGGAATATTACGGCGACCAGGTGCCCCAGGAGCAGGATGAGGAGATGGAAAAATACGGTCAGGCCTATTTCTGCTATACCCGCACCCTGATGGACAAGCTGCTGGAGATTGCGGACAAATACGGCCTGAAGCTGAGGGAGAGTCGCTATGACAATGAAGGCTTGGACAGACTCAGCGCCTATACAGGGCTTGAAAATATCCTGGAGCTGGAAGGCTATGAGGGAGAGCGGGTCTCATTTATTGCCTACAACGACGGCAGCTTCCGCCTGCAAAACCACATAAGTTTAGGCCAGAACCGGGGAATCATAGATACGGATCTATGGCGAAACGTAAAGGGCTATTTTGCCCAGGGAAATCTGGAATTTGACCCGGAAAAGCAGCTTCAGGAGCGGATATATACCACGGCCCAGGGGGTGGACATCCTGATAGTGGATGACGGAGCAGGTTCTGCCGCCCTGTTTTACGACGGCCCCGCCGCTTTCGTGGCCATGGTACTGTACTCTTTTGATGAGCCGCTGACAGAAGAAAAGCTGGAGGAAATCGCCGAGGGGATAAACTTCCTGGGGCTGGGAGCTGAATCCCGGGTGGATGAGGAAGCCAAGCAGCCTCGCCCAACGCCTCCGCCTCCCACCGGCGGGGAGATGCAGGAGCGGAGAAACAACATGGCAGCCGGGACTGTGGACCTGGGAGAGAGCTTCTGGGGCAACCCATACAGCCCGGCAAACTCAAAGCTGGAAATAAGTGTGGAGGAGCTGAGCCTGTCGGACAATATCTATGACGCCGGATGGGAACCGGAGCAGTTTCTGGAATACAGCGTGGTAAGCAAGAAAGAGAACGGAACCTGGGAGAGCATTTCCTATCCAGACTATTTTGAACGGGACAGCGGGGAGCTCATAGACGGAGTCCGGCTGCTGACGGTGAAGATAAGAGTGACCAACCGCCATGGCGGGGATGCCGACCCCGGCGTGGGCACCAATCTGTTTGCAAACTGCCAGCTCCACCTTATAAACGCAGGGAAGACAATAAGGGACGAGGACAATTCCTACACGGATAACATAGCCTATTCCGGCCCCTGGGGCGGCGGGCAGTACAGTCTGGTGGAGATTTTACCGGGGGAGACTCTGACCTATTGCCTGGGCTACGCCATAGATGATGCCTTCCCCCTGGAGGAGGCCTGGCTGGCCACCGTGCCACAGGGCATACCGGGGGCTTATATCCCCGCCAGTCTGGCGGAAGTAAGATGAAAGCTTTGCATAAAAACATCCCCGGACTCTCAAAGTCCGGGGATAAATATTTGTTTCAGCTCTCATTTCTTGCCATCCAGATCCAGTTTGATGGTCTCAAACTCCAGGTTCAGCAGATCAAAATAGTAGAGGGTGCCGGTTTCCACCGGGCGGCCGATGAGCATCTTTACGGCCAAGGCGGCCTGCACAGAGGCACATAGGGAGGGAGCAAAGCTGAGGACACTCCTGTCCCGGAAACTCACGTTCTCCGGATACAGCACATCTATCAGCCCGTCGCCGGGCATGGAAATGCCAACCTGGGCAACCCATCCGGATATAGCCCCGTGAATATAGGGAACCCCTACTTCGGTACAGGCGGCGGCCAGAACGCGCCGGGAAGCGATATTGTCCAGACCGTCCAGCACCAGGTCGCAGCCGGAGACAATTTCATTGGCGTTGCTGCTGTCCAGAAAGGCGGCCACAGGCTCCACCTCTATTCTGGGGTTTATCCGCTGGACTCTGGCCTCGGCGGCTTTGGCCTTTGGACGGCCCATGAGGGGCTGCTCGGATAAGAGCTGGCGGTTGAAGTTGCTCTCCTCAAAAACATCGCCGTCCACGGTGCGGATATAGCCCACGCCGATGCGGGCCAGCAGCTCTATGAGATACCCTCCGATACCTCCGCAGCCTATGACGGCCACTCTCTTGCTGCGCAATAGACGGCACTCCTGATCTGAGAGGGCAGGAATATTTCTCTCATAGCGTCTTTCCATTTCAGCCACCTCCTACAGGGGGAAAGAGGGCGACAACGTCCCCATCCTCCAGCTTGGCTTCCGGGGTCTTGTGAAAGCCATTGACCAAAAGGATGGACACCTCACCCGGAAGAATATCCAGGTGGTCAAGAATGTCTTTTGCGGTGGGAAACTCCTTACTGTCCAGCATTATGGATTTTTCCCGCCCTTGGCGCAGCGTGGCAAACAGACGAACTTCTATCATGACTTCTCTCCTTTCGTACATATTATCCTACTGTGGAAAATGAAGCGCAGGCATATATTCCGTAAAGGCAGACGGCCTTTGGCAATACAGGAAAGAGGTTGTGAAGGGGGAAGCCCAGCCGGGGCCAAGCAGATAAAAAGGGAGGGCGGGGCTCTGCTTCAGTCCCCGCCCTCTTTTATTATACTTATTTACCCACGCACTCGTCAAGCCCCAGCTTCTTCAAAGTTTCGTCAGTGGGGAAGGCGTTTACCCAGCCTCTGGCCTCATAATACTGGGGCAGAGTCAGCGGCAGCTGCGACACCATGCCCTTTGATGGGCCGTTGGATATGGGCTCTTCCAACAGACGCTTGGGCAGCCTGTCGTCTTCGGGCTTCATGCCCGCGGCCTTGTTGAACATACGCTCTATATTATATATCCTGTCGCCTATCTCCAGAACTTCCTCAACGCTGTGGTTGGTGCCGGTGGCGGCGTTGAGCAGGTCTGTGTATTCCTGGGCTCCCATGGCGAAGGAAGTGAAAAGACAGTGACCCATGGAGTCTATGACGGCGGTGAGATCCTGGAAGGTCTTGGCCCAGACCGCCTTGTCGTCGGTGACGGTGCGGTCCAGCTGCTGGGGCAGGCCCAGAACTTCCGGGGATATCATGTAGCCCCGGACATGGCAGCCGCCTCTGTTGGACGTGGCATATGTTATGCCTATGCCCTGAATGCCACGGGCATCGTAGGCGGGCATCTCCTGCTTTTTGACGCTCATGGAGATTTCCGGCATACCATAGTGTTCGCAGAGGCGGGCGGAGCCGCTGCTCATAAGCCAATCCAGCTCAGTCTCAGGATTGCCTATGCGCTTGGTCCACTCCACCAGAGCCTTGGTGCTGCCCCACTCCAAAGGTACACCGGCACAATCTTCCTCTTTTATTGCTCCCCTCTGATACAGCTCCATTGCAGCGGCAATGGTGCAGGGGACAGAAATGGCATCCAGCCCGTATTCGTTGCAGAGCATATTGCACTCGTCAATAACATTAAGGTCGTTGTTGCCGCAGTTGGCGCCATAGGCCCACAGCGGCTCATATTCCGGGCCACCGGTGACGTGACCGTTCACATTGATGATGCGTCCGCAGGCGATTGGGCAACGGTAGCAGGCCCCGGCCTTTACCAGATATTTCTCTGCCAGAGCTTCGCCGGAGATGTCCTCCGCCTTATCATAATAGGACTCCTGCCAGTTCTTGGTGGGCAGCGAACCGACATTATTTATTATGTTAACCAATATGGCGGTACCCAGCTGGCGCAGACCGGAGGAGGTGACGGGGTTTGCCATGAGTATATCCATAGCTCTTTTGGTGGCTGCCTTGAGGGCATCCACGTCTGCAATATTGTCCAGATTTCGGCGGCTGGCCTTGACCACTATGGCTTTCAGCTTCTTTGAACCCATGACGGCGCCTACGCCGGAACGGCCGGCGGCTCTGTCCTTATCGTTCATAATGGCTGCCATAAGTACCTTTTTTTCACCGGCGGGGCCTATGTTAAGCACCGAGGCGTCTGCGCCGTGCTTTTCCTTCAGCGCAGTATCCATGGCCTCGCTCATCATGCCCAGATATTCTTCCGCGCTGAGCAGTTCTATCTTGTCGTCAACTATGCTTATGTAGGTCCACTTTGGAGCCTCGCCCTCAACGATTATCGCATCCCAGCCCGCATACTTCAGCTTTGCTCCCCAGATACCGCCGGAATTGGAGCAGGCAATCATCCCGGTGAGGGGGGATTTGGTGACCACCATGTAGCGGCCGGTGGAAGGTGCGCTGGCGCCGGTCATTGGCCCGGTTATGTAAACCAATTTGTTTTCCGGGGACAGGGGGTCAACTGTGGCCACACCCTCGTCATAGAGTATTTTGGTGCCCAGGCCACGGCCGCCTATGAACTTATGTGCCATGTCCAGGTCCAGTTTTTCCACCTTTATCTGGCCGGTAGTCAGGTTTATTCTGGCTATTTTTTCATAGTAAGCTCCGGACATAATATTACCTCCATATGTGTTGTAAAAAGTTTTGTCAGTCAAAAGAAATGGCCGATATAGCTGATTAAATTATATTATGTATTTCTTTTGCCGCAAGTTGACCGGGACATTTCTGTGTGAAATTGCATGAAAAAATACCAAGTTGCATGAAACGGTTTAGGGGTAGTGTGCGAAAGAGTATTAAACTGTACGAAATGAGATTAGCTCCCGGTATTAAGGGCTTGTGTACAGCTTGCGGATAGGGTATAATATGATAAAAACAACAAAAATTGGAATGAATTTCCAAAGGAAAGGCAGGAACGTTCATGGCACAGAACAAATCCCTGTCCACCCAGGAGGTGGCGGACATACTCCATGTGAGCAAGTCCACCATATATGAACTCATCCGGCGGGGAGAGATCAATTCATACAAGATAGGCAGAAAGGTGCGTTTTACCCAGGACGATGTGGATGCCTACATTGCTCGCTCCCGCCATGAGCATTCCACTCAACCGGTGAAGAAAATAGACACAGGGTCAACTCTCCTAAGCCCGGAGGAGCCGGGGGCTCCGGATATAATTATTTCAGGGCAGGACGTGGTACTGGATATCCTGGCAAATTATCTGCAGCAGTGTGGCGTGAAAGCTGGAAGAACTTATTTGTCCAGCTTTGAAGGACTGCTGGCTCTGTACCAGGACAAGGTTGATGCAGCTGCCTGCCATCTCTTTGACGGCAAGCGTTTCAATACGGGCTTTGCCGCCAGCCTTGTTCCGGGAATTGCAACGGTGCTTGTGAACATCTCATACAGAAAGCGGGGCTTTTACGTGCGCCGGGGCAACCCCAAAGGAATACGTGGCTGGGACGATCTGGGACGGGGAGATATAAGCATACTCAACCGCCGTCCAGGCTCCAGCTCCCGTATACTTTTGGACGTACAGCTAAAGCGAATGGGCATTCCTGCCTCCACATTGAAGGGTTATGACAGAATAATGGGCTCTCATCTGACCATGGCCGCGGCCATTGCTGAGGGTGAGGCGGATCTTGCCATAGGTACCGAGCGCATTTCCCGGCAAATGGACGGCATAGACTTCATTCCTCTGATGGAGGAGCGTTTTGACATTGCTATAAAAAAGCAGGAGTTGGATAGAGAACCGGTGGGGAAAATGATAGAGCTTCTGAATAACAGCGCCTTCCGGAGGGAAATATCCCGCTTTTCAGGAAATGACTACAGGGATTCCGGAAAAATAATAGCAGAGGTGTAAAATGTTAAGTGTTAAGACGCCGGAAGAGGTTCTGGCTATGATAGAAACTGAATTTAGCCCACTGTCCGACAGAACGGAGCTGCTGCCCCTGACGGCGGCCATTGGCCGGGTGCTGGCTGAGGACATAGCCGCAGAGGAATATGTGCCGGACTTTGACCGCTCCACCGTGGATGGATACGCCGTCAGAGCCAGGGACACCTTCGGCTGTTCCGATGCTATTCCTGCCATATTGCGGCAGACCGGAGAGGTACTCATGGGGGAGGGAGCGGACTTTGAGCTGGAGAGCGACTGCTGCTGCGCCGTACCTACAGGAGGGGCAGTTCCCCGTAATGCGGACAGCGTTGTAATGGTGGAATACACCGAGGATTACGGCGACGGCTCCATAGGAATAGCCAAACCCACCGCTCCCGGCCAGAACATGATATTCAAAGGGGACGACGTATATCCGGGCAAGAGCGTACTTAAGAAAGGCCGGGTGCTTTCTTCACAGGATATAGGCGCGCTGGCTGCAATAGGCCGGGTACAGGTACCGGTGGTGAGAAAGCTCAGGGTAGGCCTCATTTCCACCGGGGACGAGCTTGTTCCTCCGGAGGAAAAACCGGGGCCGGGGCAGATACGGGATGTAAACGGCCCCATGCTCACGGCACTGCTCAGCGCTTTCGGAGCGGAGGTAATAAACTGGGGCATAGTTAAGGACGATGAAGAAAAGCTCAGTTTTACGGTGGAAGAGGCTCTGAAAAACTGTGATGCGGTGCTGCTGTCCGGTGGCAGCAGCGTGGGGGTAAAGGATGCGGCATGCCGGATAATCGAGGGGCTGGGTACACTTCTGCTCCACGGCATAGCCATAAAGCCCGGTAAGCCCACAATTATGGGCAGAGCCGGGGCAAAGCCACTGGTGGGGCTGCCGGGGCATCCGGTGGCGGCCTGGTTTGTAACAAGGCTTTTTGTGCTGCCACTGCTGTCAAGGCTTATGGGCAGAGAGACGGAAAGCTATACTGTCACCGCCCGTCTGACCGAGAGCATGAGCGCAAACCACGGTCGGGCCCAATATCAGTGCGTGAGACTTGAGGAGCGCTCCGGAGAGCTGTGGGCCCATCCAATACGTACCAAGTCTGGACTTATAAGCACTCTGGCGGGAGCGGACGGCTTCTTCTGCATAAGCCGGGACTGCGAGGGCCTGCCTGAGGGCGCCAAAATACAGGTAACGACAGGAGAGTGAAAACATGTCTTTTGAATATCTGACAAATGTACCTCTTAAAAAAGCCAGGGAGGATTATCTCAAACTGCTGAAGGAAAAGGGCTTTTCAAATAAAACAGAGACCATTCCCGTACAGCAAGCCCATGGGAGGATAACAGCCGGACCTGTATACGCTCATATCTGCGCCCCCCATTATGCTGCCAGCGCCATGGACGGCGTGGCTGTGATGGCTGAAGATACCTTTGGCGCCACGGAGACTACCCCGGTGACGCTGAGACCGGAACAGTTCGATGTGCTGGATACCGGAGATCCCATACCTGAGGGCAGGGACGCAGTGATCATGGTGGAGGACATAGTCAAAAACCACGACGGCTCCATAAGCATCCACGCACCTGCCGCCCCCTGGCAGCATATTCGACAGATAGGGGAGGACGTCTGCGCCGGGGAAATGATCCTGGGTGCCCATATGGAGGTGAGTCCGGCAGCTATAGGGGCCATGATAGCTGGAGGCGTCATGGAGCTGGAAGTTATTAAAAAACCGGTGGTGGGCATCATACCCACCGGAGATGAGATAATTCCGCCCTGCTCCGACCCAAAGCCCGGAGATATTCTGGAGTTCAACTCCTCTATATTTTCCGCCATGGTAAAGGGGTGGGGAGCCGAGAGCCGGACATATCCCATAGTTCCGGATAAGTTTGAAGAAATAAAGGCGACCGTTTCAAAAGCGGCGGAGGACTGCGACATGGTCATCCTCAACGCCGGTTCCTCAGCCGGACGGGAGGACTACTCTGCCGAAGCCATAGCTCAGCTGGGTCAGGTGCTCTATCACGGAATAGCCATAAAGCCCGGCAAGCCAGCTATACTGGGCTGCCTGGGGGCAAAGCCCGTGCTGGGCGTGCCGGGCTACCCGGTTTCAGGTATAATAGTTATCGAGGAGCTTTTAAAGCCCATTATAGATTGCTGGTTCCACAGCAGCCCGGCCCCGGCAAATACCGCCATGGCAACTCTCACCCGTCCGGTGGTCTCCGGACTCAAGTATCAGGAATTTGTCCGGGTACGCATGGGATATGTGGGAGAAAAGCTCATGGCCTCCCCATTGAGCCGGGGAAGCGGCGTTGTCTCTTCCTTCATGAAGGCCGACGGTATTCTCACTGTACCCCAGGGTGTGGAGGGATATGAAGCCGGGGAGCAGGTAGAGGTGCGGCTGCTGAGCCGGGAAGACAGACTGAAAAATACCCTGGTTGTCATCGGCAGCCACGACCCGCTGCTGGATGAGCTGGCAAACATGATGCACATGGAAAATCCCGAGGTATATATGAGCTCGGCTCATGTGGGTTCCATGGGCGGCATTATGGCCATACGCCGTGGCGAGGCCCATGCTGCGGGCTGCCATCTGCTGGACACCGAGACCGGGGAATATAACCGGGCCTTTATAAAGAAATACTTCCCAATGGGCGGAGTTAAGCTCCTGCGCTGCGTAGGCCGCCAGCAAGGTCTGATGCTGCAAAAAGGCAACCCAATGAAAATTGAAGGATTCAAAGATGTCGCCAACAATGGCGTACGTTATGTAAACCGACAAAAGGGCTCCGGAACCAGGATACTTACGGACTATCTCTGCAAGAAAGAGGGGATAGCCCCGGAGAAAATCTACGGCTATGACCGGGAGGAACTGACCCACACCAGCGTGGCGGCCCAGATAGCCAGCGGCTCTGCGGACGCGGGTATGGGCATATACTCGGCCGCAAAGCTGTATGATCTGGATTTCCTGCCTGTGTGCATCGAGGAATATGACCTGCTCATCCCGGACCACGCCTGGGACAGTCCTATGGTACGGCAGCTTATATCTACCCTGAAGAGTCCGGCTTTTCGAGAGAAGATAGAGAACATGGGCGGATATACCCTTGACCGTCCAGGAGAGATAATAGAAATTGGCTGATGAGACATTATGAGGCCGTAGTGATAGGGGCAGGGGCACTGGGCTGCTTTGCGGCCAGAAACCTGCGGCGGTGGAAAATCTCAGCTTTGCTGCTGGAGAGCGGCGGCGATGTCTGCACGGGCATTACAAGAGCTAACAGCGCCGTGATATATCCCGGCTATGACAACCGGCCCGGCAGCATGAAGGCGGCTATGACGGTAAAGGGCAATAAAAATTTCCCGGCGCTGTGTCGGGAGTTGGAACTGCCCTTCCTCCGCCGGGGTTCATTGCTGGTGAGCTATGGGGAGCGATCGGACCGGGTGCTGAGAGACAAGCTGGAGCAGGGCAGATCCAACGGCGTGGAAGAGCTGCGGCTGCTCTCAGGCCGGGAGGCGGAAGAACTGGAGCCAATGCTTAAAAAGGGAATCAGCTCCGCTCTCTATGCCGGGAGTACCGGCACGGTGAACCCCTGGCAGTTGGGAATAGCGGCCTGTGAAAACGCCATAGCCAACGGCTGTGAACTCAGCCTGAATACCAGGGTGGTGGCTATGGAGCGGCAGGGGAAGAACTATATAATAAAAACCGACAGGGAAGAGATAGCTTCCACCATGGTGATCAACTGTGCCGGCATGAAAGCCGACAAAGTACAGGAACTGCTCTTTCCACCCAGGGTGAGGCTGTTTCCGGATGCCGGGGACTACCTGGTCCTGGATAAAAATGCCCGTAGCCCGGAGCACATCATCTTCCAGGAGACAGAATCCCGGGGGAAGGGGCTTACCGTTGTGCCCACGGTGGAGGGCAGTCTGCTTCTGGAGGGCCCCAGGCGAAAGCTCACCCGGCTCTGGGCCACGGAACAGGAGGGAATAGATAAAATAAAAGCCGGTGCGGCGGAACTGCTGCCCGGGCTGAATCTTGACATGACCATACGTTCCTTTGCCGCAGTCAGACCCAATCCCAGATATGTAAGGCTCATGGACGGACGGTATCGAACTGAGGAGCGGAACATCGGGGATTTCGTGATAGACCGTCCGGAGCCGGGATTCATAAGCCTTATCGGCATAAAAACTCCTGGTCTGAGCTGTGCCGATGAGCTGGGCGCTTACATTGGGGCGAAGGCGGCGGAGTACCTATCGGCAGAGCCGAACCGGGATTTTGACGGGCGGCGCCGGGGAATAGTCCGCCCGGCGGTTCTGGACTATGAGAGCAGAAAGAAGCTCATTGAGCAGCGGCCGGAATACGGGGACATCATCTGCCGCTGCGAAGAAGTGAGCCGGGGGGAGATCCTGGAGGCCATTCGCCGGGGCGCAGCTACCGTAGAGGCGGTGAAGCGGCGCACGGGAGCGGGTTTGGGTCGCTGCCAGGGCAGCCGCTGCCGCATGGAGATAGAGGAACTGCTGGAGGTGTACCGCCATGGACAGCTGTGAACTGCTGATAGTGGGCGGCGGCGCCGCCGGTATTGCTGCGGCAAAGGCAGCTGCCGGAGCCGGTGTGGAGAGTATAGTCCTGGCAGAGCATGGCTCCGGACTGGGTGGAGTTCTGCTCCAATGCTCCCACAACGGTTTTGGAGAAGGATTGACGGGGCCTGAGTATATTTCCAAAATGCTCCTGGATTTCCCGAAAAACGTAAAAGTCCTGACTGAGACCACTGTGCTGAAAATTGACAGAGAGAAATCTGCCCTGCTTTCCGGCGAGGGCACGGGACTGAGACGGCTGAGATTTGAAGAGTTTATCCTGGCCTCCGGCTGCCGTGAAATTGCAGCCGGGGAGCTGGAGCTGTACGGCTCACGGCCCCAGGGAGTATATACTGCCGGGGAGGCTCAAAAATTGCTGAACCTGAGAGGAAAGATTCCGGAGGGTCCGGCGGTGATTCTGGGCAGCGGAGACTTGGGACTTATAATGTCTGCCCATCTCAGCGGCGCCGGAGTGAAAATTGCGGCGTTGGTGGAAAAGAAAGACCACTGCGGCGGCATGGAGCGAAACCGCCGGGGCCTTGAGAGCTATGAAGTCCCCCTTATTTGCGGTGCAACCATTGACCGGATATATGGGGAAAAGCAGCTGGAGGCAGTTGGACTGCGGTATTTGAACACCGGAGAGCGGAAGACTCTGAACTGCAGAAGCCTGCTGATTGCCGTGGGATACAGGCCGGAAAGGGAACTGCTGCGGGGCCTTGATGGAGTTGACTGGATACAGCTGTGCGGCAACTGTAAAAATATACATCCCAGGATAGAGGGCGTGGTAGCCCAGGGAAAGAAGGCCGGTGAGGCCGCCTGGGAAAAGATTCGAGGTAGAAGATGACGGACCAATACGGACGGGAGATAAACTATATGCGCTTATCGGTGACGGAGCTTTGCAATCTCCGCTGCCGCTACTGTATGCCTGCGGAAGGGGTGTGCAAAAAACGTCATGAGGACATGCTCACCGAAGACGAGATGATAATGGCGGTGGAGGCCGCCGCTTCGCTGGGTATAAACAAGCTGCGCATAACAGGGGGAGAGCCACTGGTCAAAAAGAATATAGTGTCCATCTGCCGCAGGGCCGCGGCGGTGGAAGGCATAGGGGAAGTGTGTCTCACCACCAACGGCATCATGCTGCCCCGGCTGGCAAAGTCTTTGAAGGAAGCGGGAGTCCGGCGTCTGAACATCAGTCTTGATACACTGGACAGAGATAAGTACGCCTATATAACCCGCATAGGCAGCCTGGAACAGGCAGTTGGGGGCATACACGCTGCCCTGGAGGCGGGCTTTGAAAAGGTGAAGATAAACTCTGTGCTCATCGGCGGCTTTAACGACGATGAGATATCCGACCTGGCGGAGCTCACCCGGCGCTATCCTGTTGATCTGCGTTTTATAGAGATGATGCCTATGTATGACGGCGGAGATTTCGGGAAGGACTCTTTCATTCCATATACCAGAGTGCTGGAGGTTTTGCCTGAGCTTGAACCCGTGGAGCCGGACGGAGGTGTGGCCAGACTTTACAGGCTGCCGGGGGCCCTTGGAAACGTGGGCCTTATAAGCCCGGTGAACGCCCACTTCTGCGGCAGCTGCAACCGTATCCGCCTGACGGCAGACGGCAAGCTGAAGCCCTGTCTGCACTCCGCCAGTGAGTATGGCATAAAAGGGCTGGACTTTGACGGGATGCGCTCCGTCATGGAAAAGGTTATATACAACAAGCCCGCCTGGCACGGACTGCTGGATGCAGACAACCGCAGCCACGCCGGACGGAATATGAACCAGATAGGAGGCTGAGTATGGGAGACTTTACCCACTTCAACGAACAGGGCCGGGCAAAGATGGTGGACGTGGGGGAAAAGCCACCTACCCGGCGCAGCGCCACGGCGGCGGGCCGGGTGCTGGTGAACAGTGACACCTTCCGCCTGATAAAGAGCGGCGGCATGAAAAAGGGAGATGTGCTCACCGTGGCCCAGGTGGCCGGTGTGATGGGCGCAAAGCGCACGCCGGAGCTCATACCCATGTGCCATCCCATACTTATCGACGGCATCGACCTGCGCCTGAATCTGAATGAAGACAGACTCTCCGTGGAGATAGAAGCCTCGGTGAGCTGCGACGGCAGGACCGGGGTGGAGATGGAGGCCCTCACCGCAGTGAGCGCCGCAGCTCTCACGGTATACGATATGTGCAAGGCCGTCCAGAAGGACATGGTTATAGAGGACATCCGCCTGATAAGAAAGAGCGGCGGTGTCCACGGAGATTTTGAGAGGGAGGAAGAGATGTGAGCTACACGGCGGCAGTTATAACTGTCAGCGACAAGGGCTACAGGGGGGAGCGGGAAGACACCAGCGGTCCAAATCTGTGCAGGCTGCTGGAGGAGCGGGGCTTCAGTGTGAGCCATAGCGCCATAGTCCCGGATGACGGGGAGATGATAAAGGCGGAGCTTAAAAAGTGCTCCGACGAGCTGGGCATTGCCCTGGTACTCACCACCGGAGGCACGGGCTTCTCTCCCAGAGACATCACCCCGGAAGCCACCATGGAGGTGGTGGAGCGGCCTACCCCAGGAATACCTGAGGCTATGCGCGCCGAGAGCATGAAGATAACCCCGAGAGGCTGCCTGTCCCGCTCCGCTGCGGGAATAAGGGGGCGCAGCCTGATAGTCAATCTCCCCGGCAGCAAAAAGGCGGCGGAGGAAAACCTCCTTGCGGTGCTTGGCCCCATAGCCCACGGCCTGGAAATGCTGCTGGGAGAGGGCAGCGCAGACTGTGCCGGAACAGAGAAATAAATCAACAGGTGGATGAACAGCCGAAAAACTATAAATCCAGTGAAATCCAGTGAAAAACAATAGAGCCGCAGGGGAGCACGAAGGGGCAAGGCCTGCCTCGTGATACAATAAACCGCCAAAGAAAAGACTTGATTTTCAAGGCTTTTCAGGCGGAGCAGTATTTTGCCTTTGCAAAAAGCTTGGCGGGAAAGCGCAGTCAAAAAAGTCTCAGCAGGTCTTTTTTGACAAGCTGAGGCCCGGCCGCTGAAACTTTTGTCAGCGGCCGGGCCTTTGTACTTGGCTATATATTCAGTTGATTTCCGTCTCGATGACGCATTCATTTTTTATGCGCCCCACCAGATATTGCAGTGCGTCTACCACATGGGGACGGATGTCCCCGCCGATTAGCACCAGCATGATATCATCCCCAAGTTCCAGCTCGCCCTCGTTGAGCCAGACCCGGATATAATATATCCCCTCCATTTCGTAGGCGGCGGCTATGGCGGCATCCACCTTATCCCGGTCATAGGAAAAGACCATGCCGGTGACCGGCTTTGCGCGCTTGTCCCCGTGACGCACAAGGGCCCTGGGACTTTGACGCACAACTCCGTTGTGAGTCAGGTACATGCCGATTCTCGGGGCGCTCTCATGCTCCTTGGCCTCTTTCAGCCAGGCATCTATTGAAGGCATGGTTTTGCTCATTGTTTTTCCTCCTGTTTGTTCAGCCTCCGGCGGAGAGAAAGCGGAGAAAGAAACGGCGGCGTATCTCCTCCAAATCCTCGGCCTCGCCGGAAAAATACAGCTGGGTCCGCTCCATCGCCAAGGGTCCGGAGCCCCTTTGAGCCCGGACTTGTATGACACAGCTCTTGTAAGCATAGCCAAGGCCCAGAGGCAGCACATCCTCCTGGGCCAGGAAAAACTCCCGGACCCGGTCTATGGAAACCGCCCAGTTTTCTCTGACTTCTTTTTTCATACCGCCACTATACACCATGGACGGTCAAAAGGGAAGCAGAAAAGAGTTGAAAACGAGGAAGGGCTGTGATATAATCCCACTATACATAAGCCGGTTTATAAAACTCAGGCCATGGTATAAGTTGAATATTTACTGCGAAGCGGTGGACGAGCCTCTTTCCAGAAACTGTTCAGGTGCGGTTTTTGCCGTGCCTGGGGAGTCGTGGTCTGGAACCGGCCGTCTATTTTTATTTATGGAGGAAGAAAGATGAAAAAAACATTGTCACTTTTGCTGGTGCTGGCTATGCTTGTCGCCATGCTGGCCGGCTGCTCCGGCTCAACTCCCGCCGAGACTGCAGCTCCCACGGCCGAGCCTACCGAGGCTCCCGCTGAGCCCGTGGAGACCGAAGAAGCCGAAGCCCCTGCTGTAGTCGTAGACACGAAGATACTCTATGAGGCCGATGAGAGTATGCTCAATACCTATACTCTCATTGCCGTAAACCCCGATGCTCCCTTCACTGACGCCGACGGCAATCCCGTATCCGACGTGGCTGTGAACACCGCCGGAGCCGATGCTCTTATCCACTGGCTGTTGAGCCAGGAGGCTCTTGACCTGGCCGGAAACTACGGTGTGGAAGATTACGGCGAGAATCTCTTCTATCTGCTGGAGGATGTCCCCGTGTATGACGGTGAGATAGCTGCCGCCACCGACGATACCAAGACCATCCGCCTGTCTACCACCACCTCCGTCAACGACTCCGGCCTGCTGGGCTACCTGCTGCCTGTCTTCCAGGAAGAGTATGGCTACACCGTTGAGGTCCAGTCTGCCGGTACCGGCAAGGCCATAGCCGCCGCGCAGTACGGCAACGCCGACCTTATCCTTGTCCACTCCAAGTCTCAGGAGGAGGACTTTGTCGCAGCCGGATATGCCCGCACAGTGGATGGCTTTGACAGCGAGCGCGTCTCCTTTATCTACAATTATTTCGTCCTCTGCGGCCCTTCAGCAGACCCCGCCGGTGCAGCGGAATGCCCCAGTGTTAAGGATGCCTTTGCAGCTATTGCCCAGGGCAAGTACACCTTTATTTCCCGTGGCGACGGCTCCGGTACCCACACCAAGGAACTGTCCCTCTGGCCTGAGGATCTGGGCATCACCGCCGATGCAGAATCCTTTGCGGATTATACCGACTGGTATATTTCCGCCAACGCCGGCATGGGCGCCTGCCTGGTAATGGCCGAGGAAATGGGCGCTTATATACTTACCGACAAGGCTACCTTCCTGGCCTTTGTGGCCAACGGCGGCCAGGCTTGATTTTAAAGGAAAAACAGATTAAAATTTCCCCAGGGGGAGCCCTGCTCCCTCCGGGGATTTTTTATAAAGAGGTGAAAGAATGGGAAGTGCAGCGGAAAGGGCAATAGAATTGATACTCAGCGCCGACAGGGAGCTGTGCAATATACTTTCCGTCACTGCCCGCATGAGTATTGCCAGCTCCCTGCTGGCACTGCTCATTGGGCTGCCTCTGGGCGTGTGGCTGGGTGCCTGCCGCTTTAGGGGCCGGGGAGTGCTGCTGGTGATAAACCGCACTCTTATGGGGCTGCCTCCGGTGGTCTGCGGACTCATTTTCTATATGCTGTTTTCCGGGGTGGGACCTTTCCGGCATATGAAGCTTCTGTTTACCGTGGAGATAATGGTTCTGGCCCAGGTGGTGCTTATAACTCCCATCGTGGTGGGGACAATGGAGAGCTATGTCTCTGCCATAGCCCCGGCGGTGAGGGAGACGGCGAAGGGACTGGCACTGGGTGGAGGCAGAACCCTGGCTCTGCTGATGAACGAATGCACCTATCAGATCTGCTCTGCCTATCTTCTGGCATTTTCCCGATCAATTGCCGAGGTGGGGGCCGTGTCCATGGTGGGCGGTGCCATAGCCTGGAAGACAAATGTAATGACTACGGCCATAATGCAGTATACAAACCGGGGTGATTTCTCCCTGGGAATAGCCCTGGGAATGATCTTGCTGAGCCTTTCCTTGCTGGTGAACATTGCCATTTCTCTGCTGCAGAAAGGGGTGAGCCGGTGAAGATACAGGGCTTTACCAAAACCTATGAGGGCCGCCGGGTGCTGGAGCTGCCGGATCTGGAACTGGAGAGAGCTAAGATATACGGAGTCATCGGCGCCAACGGCAGCGGTAAGTCCACCTTTGCCAAGGTGCTATCCGGTGTAACTCCGGCAGACAATCCGGGAAGAAAACTGGAAAAGGGCCTGAGTCTGGGGTATATGCCGCAAAAGAACTATGCATATCGCATGAGCGTACGGGACAATATCCTGCTGGGAAAGCGGGATGTGGAAAAAGCCCGGCGGCTTATGGAGGCGCTGGGCATAGAACATCTTGCAAATAAGCGTGCCCGGCTGCTCTCCGGCGGCGAGACCGCTAGAATGGCGCTGGCCCGGCTTATGATGAAGGATTTTGACCTGCTGCTGCTGGACGAACCCACCGCAGCTATGGATATGGAGAGCAGCCTGCTGGCGGAAAGTCTCATGGCGGACTACTGCCGCCGCACCGGCTGCGCCATGGTGCTGATAACCCACAGCCTTCAGCAGGCGGAGCGAATGGCGGATGAGCTTCTGTTTTTCCATGAGGGGCGCCTGATGGAGCGGGGAGAAAAGGAGAGACTGCTCAGTGCCCCTGTTCGACCGGAACTGCGCCGATTCCTGGATTTCTACGGCAGCGGCAGCGCCGGGAAGAACATGACCTGATAAAAACAGGATGGCTTTAAAAATCGCCTTTTATAAAATAAAACAGCTGTTTAAAATTAGAAGCCTTTTGTGCCGCTGATCCGGCCCTTGGGCTTCTGCTTTTGCCAGCCGTCTGAAAAAATAAATACCATTGTTTTTCCAAGTCGGATGAAATATACTCAGTATGGGAGAGAGTGAAATCTGTGGGTTTCCGGAAAGCGGTGATGGATATGAACGTCAAGAAGGTCTGGATGTCATCGGACAGCGGGGGAAAGAACCGTTATGGACTGCATACTCTGGGGGGCATCTTGGGTATTGCAGCCCTTACGATGCTGCTTAGCTGGGGCGGAGTCGTGCTGTTTGTACGCCTTGACGTTTACCGGGAGCTTTATTTGGCTGCGCTGTGCTGCGCAGTCACTGTATTTGCATTGACTCTGGCTGCCCGCCTGGGGAGACGTTCGGTGCAGGATGCCACAGTTTTCTTTCTAACGGAGGACGACAGGCTTTTTGCCATGGATGCCCGCCGCCTGGTGGACTGCGGAAAAAATCCTCTGGACAGAGCCGCCTGGGCCGTGAAGACCCAGAATTTTTTAAGGGAAATCGCCAGGAAGCCTTTTGTGCCTGCCGGGGCGGATGAGATTTTGCAGGTTAAGCGTATCAGTGAAAACTCCGGTTACAGGGCCATTGTGTGCAGTGTGCGCCACCCCAACAGTCAGACCATACAGCGCACATACTTTGTTGTGAAGGGCCTGGAAGATGAGGAAGGACTGTTACGTCAGATGGAGAGACGCACGGGCTGGAGAGACGCTCTTGAACAGAGCGAAAGCCGCAGGCCGACATATATGTTGCTCAGCGCCCTGTTTTTTGCGGGATTTACGGTGCTGTGCGTACTGAGCCACCCGGCTGTGAGCATACTGCCGCAAAGTATTTATTTTCCCTGCCTGGGGGCAGCCTTTATCGCAGTATTTTTTCTCGTCTGGTTTATAGTACGGCAGCGACGGGGAGAGTAAAGGCGGAGGAGACGGATTTGCCTGTTGGTATAAACAGGCTGATGGACAAGGAGTGTGTTTAATGCAAAAGGTTATACTGGCGGAACAGATGCCGGAAGTGGCTTCCTATATGGTACCGGAGGCATTCCGATATATCGGAGAGAGCCGGATAGAGAGCTTTGAGGGTTTTGAGACCTTTGATCTGTTCGCCTTTGACTGGTATGATATTCATGGCGATCAGATTTTTCTCTCGAAAGTCATTATTTATATGGATAAAAACAATATATTTTTTATCTGCGGCGACAAAGATTCAAAGGAACACTGCTCCGGGATAGTAAGCATGCTGTCAAAGGATACTCCGGCAAGCAACGAACAGCTGCTGTACAGATTTTTTATCTGCCTGTTTCGGGGAGATATGGATTATCTGGACAGCTTTGAGACAAAGATAAACGATCTGCTCACCGACCTGCTGTCGGGAGAACTGAATAATGTGCCGGGGGAGGTCACTGAACAGAGACGGGAGCTGCTGCGTCTGAAGCGGTATTATGAGCAGCTGGATATCATGTTTGATGAAATAGCCATAAATGACAACAGGCTTCTGTCCCCGAAAACCATAAGGCGGCTGACTGCTCTGGGAGCCAGAACTGACCGTTACCTCAACAAGGTGAATAACCTGCAGGAGCTTGTCAGCCATATACAGGAGACCTATCAGTCCCAGTTGGCCATTCAGCAAAATGATCTGATGAAAATTTTCACTGTCATTACCGCCATCTTCCTGCCCCTTACGCTGATCGTGGGATGGTACGGCATGAACTTTGTATATATGCCGGAACTAAGCTGGAAGTATGGATATCCCCTGGTAATAGTAATCAGCATAGGGATAGTTGCGGTACTTATCTGGTATTTCAAGCATAAAAAATGGCTGTGAAGTTTTGAAACACAAGGTTTTCATGACGGGGCGAACCGAAAAAGCAGACGAGGCCCTCAGAAGGGAGAGTCAAACTAAAAGTGCATTGCCCCTGGGACAGCAATGATATATAAAAGATGTGCCGCAAAAGTTTTCTTTTGCGGCACATCCAATTATACTTACTTTTTCATCAACTCTTCAGGTAGTCCAGAAGGCTGTCCAGATGATTCTGACCGTCGGAGTAACCCAGATAGTAGAACTCACCCAGCTTCTCCATGTCTTTCTCCAGACGGCTGACGGTGGAAGAAGAGCTGGGGCCGATAACATATATGCGGCCTTCCTCCTTAAGCTTTTCCAGCTCATCGCATTCCCGATTATATCTGGCGTCACTGCCGGCAATAGCCTGGGCCAGGGCCGGTGAACTCTTGTAAAAGCGCCGGGCCATAGCCGAGGCTCTGCCGTTCTCCCTCTTGCGGAAGGAGGCAGGCCGGGTACGCACCACCACTATCTTCTCATAGCCCTCATCCAGAGCCCAACGGAAGGGAATGTTCAGAGAGCAGCCGCCATCCAGACAGGGGATGCCGTCCACTGTCACCGGGCGGGACACATAGGGCATGGAGGCGGAAGCCTGGACACCCTTCAGTATATCCTGGCAGAGTCCCTTCTCAAAATACTCCGGCCGACCGGTAAGACAATTGGTAGCCACTGCCACCAGACGCCTGTCTTCCCGGTCAAAAGCTTCCCTGTTCAGCGGATCACTTTTGTCGTATTCGTCCAGCACGAAATTGAAGCCTATAATGCCCCGGTTGGAGCGATAGGCATGGATTCCCACATATCTGGGGTCCCGGCGAAACTGAAGGTTTATCCTGGCGGAGCGGCCTATTTGGCCGGAGACATAGTTCATGCCGTTGAGGGCACCGGCGGACACGCCTATAGTGCACTGCATGTTTATATCTGCCTCCATAAGGGCATCAAGTACCCCGGAAGTGTATACGCCCCGGAAGGCACCACCCTCAAGAACTATGCAGCCGCTGCACAGTTTATCCGAGGCCTGGCCCCGGGGCAGGTGTTCAATGCCGGAAAACACGGGTTTTCTGTTCATATGTAAAACTCTCCATCTGCTTGGTGAAAATCTTGCTGCGTCTGTCCGTTAATTGCTGAACCCGGATGCAGACAGGATAGATTATATTCTACTCCGCTCCAAAGGTCAACATTCCCCCTTGCCGCGCAATCCTTAAAGTTTTCTTAATGCCCAACTTATTGGACATTAACCGGAGCAGTGCGGCTGAAAAGAGGACTGACATTGACGGTACTCATACCCAGGCTCGTCATCATTGGCGCTTGGGACTACGGGGAGTAGCCGCGTAAAACAAAAGGGAAGGGAAAGTTCAAATACCGGAAAAAATAAGCTCCTGTTCATACATTTTGTGCTGGGGAATCCATGTATACAGGCTGAACTGATCAAACTCAACGGGCTGCGTATACGGTACTCCATTGTTATGGGTAATTGAAAAAAACAAGGTGCCGTAAGTTTTGCTGTGAACCAATGGGTACCGTGGAATTTCTTCAATTACTGTGTTATAATGCCGGTAATAAGCAGTAAAAGAAGGTGTATGCCATGGCCATTGAGAACGGTGAATGGATCATGCGGGGACTGGACTGGGAAAACCCTTACCGCATCCGCAGCTGGCAGGAACTGATCAGCTGGGTCAATGAAGTGGGATTCCTGCCACTGTTTAAAAATGAAGTCGACGGCTTCTCTGCCGAAGAGCATACTTCAGACATCTATTGGTGGTCAGGTGACCGGGAGCAGGACCCATGGGAGTGGCGGCAGATTATTGCCCGCAGCGGCCAGGTGGCCTACGGCAAGTTCTTTGACAGGAAGGCCGGATTCATATCCAAAGCCTGGTTTCCCCATTTTGCCAACTGGCGGCGGGACGGCTATGACTTTGACAGCCGATGGGATGAAGGCCTGGTCAGAATGCGCCAAAAGCGTGTGATGGATCAGTTTGCCGTCAAGGATGAAATTTACTCCTTTGAACTCAAGCGCCTGGCCGGATTCGGCAAGGAAGGAGAAAAGAATTTTGAAGGGACGGTAACGGACCTCCAGATGAGCGGATATCTGCTTACCAGAGATTTCCGGCAGCGCCTCAATAAAAAAGGTCTGCCTTACGGATGGCCTATCTCCGTTTACGCCACTCCGGAGACCTTGTGGGGCTATGAGCATATCGCCTCAGCCTACAAGCTGGAGCCGGCTCACTCCAAGGAGCTGATTTATCAGCAGGTACAAAAAAATTTCCCGGCAGCTACAGAGGCTGCACTTCACGCTGTGCTGGGATAAAAGAAATGATGACTCAATCGTGCGTACACAATACACTGTGCCAAACAGTATAATAAAAGCTTACAGCGATTATTCAACAAATTGAGGAGAACAAATTATGGTTCGGGAAATCTGCAAAGACGAAAGCTTTCTATCTCAGAAAGCGGAGCGTGCTACAATCGATGATATTCAAATTGCAGCCGATCTGCTGGAGACTCTGGAGCATCATAAGGATGGATGTGTGGGAATGGCGGCCAATATGATAGGCTTTAACAAACGCATCATTGCCTTCGATAACGATGGCAGTTATATGGTCATGTTCAACCCGGAGATAATCAAGAAGTCTGAACCATACCAGACGGAGGAGGGCTGCCTCTCCCTTGCAGGCACCCGCCGGACCAGACGCTGGAAATCCATAAAGGTACGCTGGCAGAACGAGAAGTTTCAGGAGCGCCTGAAGACTTTTACAGGCTGGACGGCCCAGATAATCCAGCACGAGATAGACCACTGCGAAGGCATCATTATATGATTGAAAGAGTCATTAAACGATGGACCCTGTTTTTCGGGCTGCCGGCTGCGGCAGCTGCGTGCCTCCGGATAATTGTCAACTGGGACTCCCTGCTGACAATCACCATAACAGCGGGCACAGGCCTATGAAAGGATGGGCGTGGATGAAAAAATGCAGGATTACTGTTATGCGCATAACCAAGTATGAGGACCTGATGGCTCAATATGAAAATCCAATCTCCCATGCCTGCGATATGCAGCCGGGACAGGTCTTCGTGGCAAACGGCTGGACAAAGCCCCAGGGCTTTTGTCAGAGCGCCTGGGATACAATTTCACCCTTTGTACTGGCCCTGAGCCACGGGGCGGAGAATTTTTATAACGGCTGGATGAAGAATCCCAGATCCGCCATGCTCTCCTGCAATGACGGCTTCCGTCCGGTGAGCTTCCTGGTGGAGGCTCTGGACGAGGAAGCAGAATGAGAAGGGACGACTATGTTTGAAAATAAAATCGCCGTGGTTACCGGCGGCGCAAAAGGCATCGGCAAGGCGATCACAGAGCAATTCCAAAAGGCGGGAGCCATAGTCTGTGTTATTGACCTGCCGCCCAACGGTTACTATGTGGGGGACCTGGCCGACCAGAAGGTCTTGGAGGACTTTGCCAGCCATGTTATCGCCGACTTCGGTCATGTGGATTATCTTATCAATAATGCCCTGCCCATCATGAAGGGACTGGATGAGTGCAGCTACAATGAGTTTAACTACGCCCTGCGCGTAGGAGTTACCGCACCTTTCTATCTCACCAAGCTGTTTGCTCCCCACTTTGCCCCAGGGGCGGCCATCGTGAACATTTCTTCTACCAGAGACCGGATGAGCCAGCCTCAGACCGAGAGTTACACGGCAGCCAAGGGAGGCATCTCTGCTTTGACTCATGCCATGGCTGTGAGCCTTGCGGGGAAGGTACGGGTTAATGCCGTCTCTCCCGGATGGATAGACACCAACTACACGATATATGAGGGGCCGGACGCTTGCCAGCAGCCTGCCGGACGTGTGGGCAATCCTTTGTACATTGCCGACATGGTGCTTTACATGTGCTCCGACAAGGCGGGCTTTATTACAGGGGAGAACATATGCATCGACGGCGGCATGACCCGCCAGATGATTTATCACAACGACTTTGGATGGACGCTGCAAGGGGGCGAGAACGGATGAAAACCGCGATTTGCTATTATTCCCGGCACCACGGCAACACCTTGAAAGTCCTGGAGGCTATCGCCGGGGAAGGCGCGGTGGAGCTTATCGACGTGACTGCCGGTCAGACTGTGCAGCTGGAGGACTATGACTGTATAGGCTTTGCCTCCGGCGTCTACTATTGGAAGCTGCAGGAGGGGCTTCTCCGGTTTGCCCGGCAATATCTGCCGGAGGGGAAAGCCGTGTTCTTCCTGTGCACCTACGGCATATACCGCCCGGGCTACACCGACGAGATCGCAGCCATTGCCGGGGAAAAAAGCTGCCGGGTGCTTGGGGAATTCGGCTGCCGCGGGTTTGATACCTTCGGCCCGCTGAAACTTATGGGCGGGATTGCCAAGGGCCACCCGGATGAAAAAGACCTGGAGAACGCACGCCGGTTTTACCGCAGTATTAGAGATAAATATGACGGGAGCGGCAGCACATGAGACTGGCTATCCTCTCAGATACCCACGGTCTTCTGCGGCCGGAGGTGGTGGAGCATCTGAAAAACGCAGATGCTATTTTCCACGGCGGGGACATCAACCGGCAGGAAATATTGGATGAGCTGCGGCGGTATGCCCCTCTTTATGTGGTCCGGGGCAACAATGACAAGGACTGGGCGGAGGGTATCCCCCATGACCTCACTGTTACACTGGAAGGCGTGACATTTTTCATGGTCCACAATAAGAAGGAAATTACGACAAGTCTGGACGATGTGGATGTTGTTGTATTCGGCCATTCACACAAGTATGTGCAGGAGGAGAATAACGGAGTGCTGTGGCTGAACCCCGGCTCCTGCGGTCCCCGTCGGTTCCACCAGGAGATTACCATGATGATGGCTGAGGTCAAGGACGGAAATATACAGGTGGAGAAAATCAGCATTCCCCATTTACAAAAACATTCAGAAGGACTATAATCAAGTAAAACAATATCGTTATTGGAAGGGAAGCTGAAGACGGAGATGAAGGATTATAAAATGATATCCAAAATCTCGATAGCCCTGTGCTTATGTCTTATTGTTTTAGCCGCTATAAATGGCTTTACGGGGTTTATAAACCAAAGTATTACAATTGGAGGAACCGCGATCTGCATTGCAGGGCTATGTGCTGCAATGGCGGCAATCACAATATTAGAGCACGAAAGGGCAAAGAAGAAAAACAGCTAAGTCATTCTTCAATATGCCGCAATATACGGTCAATAACAGAAAATCCGCCGTACAGCGGCGAGAGCAGCAAGCAGGAAACCTTTTGGGGTTTCCTGCTTCAGCTTGCCGAAAAAGTCGCAACGGGACTTTTTCGACTGCGCTTTTCCGCCAAGCATTTTGCCTATGTCAAAATGCTGCTGCGCTTCGAAAAGCCTTGAAAATCAAGGCTTTTCTGTGGCGGGTTATTGTATCACGAGGCTGGCCTTGCCCCCTCGTGCTCCCCCGCTACTCTATTATTTTTTGCTGAAACTATTTTTTCAACAGTCTCAAGCAGGAAACCTTTTGGGGTTTCCTGCTTTTTTTTAAACCAAGTAGAATTACAGCGCAGGCCTCTATCCATTTATCGGCAGGTGCAGCTCGCAGCGGAGAGGCGTTCCGTTGTTAAACTCTGCCCTGCCGCCGTGGGCGGCGGCTATTTGGGCTACCAGGCGCAACCCGGTGCCATGGGCGGCCCCGCCGTCCGGCTCAGGAGCCTGCGGCTGGCCAGCCGCTACAGCCCCGGCTGTCATGACTCCGCCCTCCACGGAGAGAATGAGTTCCTTGCCTTCAGTTTTGGCCCCCAGGCGAATGAGGCATCCCGGAGAATTGTGCCGCACGCAGTTGGTGAGCAGATTGTTAACTGCCCGCCGCAGCAGAAAGGGGTCAGCCTCAATTTCCGGCAGAGGCTCTGCCGGCAGCTCTATATCAAAATCAAAGCCCGACCCCATGCCGCCGTTGATAAAGTCCGCTGCGATTTGCCGGAGAAATGCTGCCGGTTGGAGCGGCTCTTTCCGCAGCGCCTGCATCTCGCAGTCCAGGCGCATGGTCAGATTCAGGTCATTCACCAGGTCACGGATCACCTGGCTCTGAGCACGGATGGCGGCTGCCTGCCGCTTGTGCTCCGGCGACAGGTCCGGCGAGTCCTCCATCTGAGCTGCATATCCCATAACCACAGAGAGAGGAGTACGTATGTCGTGGGAGACGCCGTTTATCCAGCCCGACCGGGCGGCATCCCGAATCTGCTGATCCTGCCTGAACCAACGGCGCACCGCAAACCAGGCAAGACCCAATACGCTGCCCAGAGCCAGCAGAAAAAAAACCAGGAACCAGGCGGGTGTCTGGAGCAAAATCTGGGTGCTCATGGAGATGTCATGCTTCCACATGCTCCCTTTCGGGGACCCCACCACCATAAGTCCGTCCTCACGAAGCCAGCACTGGACCGGGTAGTCGTTCAGATACCACCGGGTGAAGGAAGCTACGTCGGAGATGGTGTAAAACTCCGGCACATCAGAAGGCTTATGGAGAGACCAGACCACCCGGCCCTCCTCATCCAGCAGTATGATCCAGCGGCCCTCTTCCAGCAACTCCTCCCCGGTAAAGGAATATGCCGTTCCGTCCCAGGTAAGTGCGGAGGAAAGCTCCTCCATGGTAGTCCCCCAATCCCGGCCACCGTTGGAGTTGTAGTAGATAAAGATAAGAAGCCCAGACAACGTCACTACGACAATCAGCAGTGCCGATACCGCCACCAGCATTGCTCCTTTCAGAAAACTGCGCAGCCTCATGGCGCTTCCTCCCGGCGGAGCCGGTAGCCCAATCCACGTGCCGTCAGCAAAAACTGCGGGTGGGAGGGATCTGCTTCCACCTTCTCCCGCAGACGCCGTATGTGGACCATGAGGGTATTCTCATAGCCTACCAGAGGCCCGTCCCACAGGGCGGCACACAGGGCGTCAATGGTTACGATATTTCCTCTGGCTTCCCAGAGCTTCTTCAGAAGGGCGAATTCCTTCGCGGTAAAAGCGGTTTCACTTCCGCCACGGCGGACCGTGCCTTTGCCCCAGTCGATCTCCGCATCTCCCAGTCTGGCCGTGAAGACTTCCTCCCGATAGACCCGCCGCAGCACCGCCCTCAGGCGAAGCAGCAGTTCCTGGGGCAGAAATGGCTTGGTGATATAATCGTCGGCCCCAAGCCCCAAGCCACGAAGCCTGGCCTCGTCCTCATCCCGTGCAGAGAGAAACAGCACCGGCACGTCCCTTACCTTTCGGAGCTGCCCAAGGAGGGAAAAACCATCGCCGTCCGGAAGCATCACATCCAGCAGTACCGCATCCGGGGATGCGGAACAAAACCGCTCCAAGGCCTGAGCGCAGGACATAGCCGAGTCGGTTTCGTAGCCTGCCTGGGTCAAGATGTCTCCCACCATGCTCTGCAGAGCGGGCTCGTCATCCACGATCAAAATATGATAGGCCATTTTACAGGCCTCCTTTGCTGTTATCTGTAATTATTATAGGAAAAACCTTTCCCGCTGTCCAGCTGCTCTAAACGAATTTCAGGTAATCTTAAGCTGGGCTTCATTGGTATGTAAGGCGGAGCGGCTATGATGGACGATGTAAGGAGGTCTTGTTATGAATATTATCGAGACACATGATTTGTGTAAGCAATACGGAAACGCCCTGCGGGTGGCCCACCTGGATCTTAATGTACCTGAAGGCAGCGTCTACGGATTCCTGGGCCCCAACGGAGCCGGAAAGTCCACTACATTGAAAATGATTCTGGGCCTGGTGCGCCCTACGGCGGGAAGTATACGGGTGCTGGGAAAAAACATGGACAGCTCAAACCGACTGTCTGTACTTCGACAGGCAGGTAGCCTTATTGAGAGTCCCAGCTACTATGGCCATCTTACCGGAGAGGAGAATCTGCGCATTGTTCAGACTCTGCGGGATGTGCCTGAGGAAAATATCCGAGAGGTATTGCGGATTGTCCGGCTGGACGACCAGAGGGGAAAGAAGGTAGCTCACTATTCTCTCGGCATGAAACAGCGCCTGGGGCTGGCGGCGGCTTTACTGGGCTACCCCAAGCTTCTGATACTGGACGAGCCTACCAATGGCCTGGACCCTGCGGGCATCCAGGAGATACGGGAACTGATTTGCAGCTTGCCAGGTCGCTTTGGTATGACGGTGGTGGTGTCCAGCCATCTTCTAAGCGAAATTGACCAGATGGCCGACCATGTGGCCATTATCAGGGAGGGGGAACTGGTGTTCCAGGACAGCCTGGAGGCTCTCCATGGCCGCAGCTGCCACCACTTGGCCCTTCGGACTACCAACAATGCCGTGGCCCGCATCATGCTGGCGGAGAAAGAGATAAGCTGTCAGGAAGATGAGGGGTACCTGATCCTCCCCATATTTTCCGACGAGATGGCCGCCCGGCTCACCTGCTTTTTGGCAGAGCACCGCCTGGGCGTGGTTCGTCTGGAGGAGCGGCAAAAGAGCTTGGAGGACATCTTCCTGGAACTGACGGGAAAGGCGGCGAGCCTGTGAAACTGCTGAGCTTGGAATTTTACAAATGCCGCCGTAGGAAAATCGTACTGGTATGCGCCGCTGTGCTGGCGGTGGAGTTGTTTTGGATGGGGGCGTTTTTTACACGGCAGGATGCGGAGGATTTGCAGCAGGGCTGGATGCTGCTGCTCTATAATCTAGCGCTGGTAGACGCCATAGTCCTCCCCCTAAGCGTGGCCACTCTGGCCAGCCGCAGCTGTGAGCTGGAGCACAAGGGAAACACCTGGAAGCTGCTGGAGACCCTGGCGTCGCCGGGCCGGCTTTATGCCGCCAAGCTGACCTGGGGCGCTCTGGTGCTGGCAATACTGCTGGCTGTACGCTCCGGGCTGTTTATTGCGGTAGGAGTGGCTCTTGGTTTCTCCGGCGCAGTCCCCTGGGGCCGGTTTGCACTTTTTACCCTGATTTCCTGGGTGGTGTCAATGATGGTCTACGCCCTGCAACAGGGGCTGTCCCTTCGCTTTGTCAACCAGGCCGCCGCTCTTATATGCGGCATTTTCGGCAGTTTTATGGGCATACTCTCCATGCTGTTTCCTGCCTGGCTGATCCGCTGTGTACCCTGGGGATACTACGGACTTATGTCCTTGGTAAGAATGGACTGGAACGAGACTACCAGGGTTACAAGGTTCTTCTGGGAATGGCCCAAGCCCACGGACATGATTCTGCTGTGCCTTTGGGCGGCTGTGTTCCTGACCGTGGGCCGGACCATGTTTGTAAAAAAGGAGGTATGAGATATGCTGCTGCGTTGTCTTAAAGCGGAAGTACAGAAATGCCGCCGCTCTCCGGTATGGCTGGCTTTCTTGGTGCTGCCTGTCTTCCCTGCCATTTTGGGGACAGGAAACTATCTGGCCAATACAGAGGTGCTGGAAAACGGCTGGTACAGCCTGTGGAGCCAGCACACGCTGTTCTCATCCATGTTCTTCCTGCCTGCCCTTTTGGCTGTATTCTGCGCCTGGCAGTGGCGGCTGGAGCACACCGACCATAACTGGAATAGCTTCCTCACCGCACCGGTGCCGGTACATGCTCTGTACGGGGCCAAGATGATTTTGGCAGCCGTGGTATCCCTTATGTCCCAGTTGTGCATTGGAGCCCTGTTTCTTCTCAGTGGGAAAATTGCAGGTATCCCCGGCCCGATGCCCCCGGAAATGCCGGAGTGGCTGCTCTGTGGAGCCTTGGGTGGCGTATCGGTATGCGCAGTGCAGCTATTTTTCAGCCTGGTGATACGGGCTTTTGCCCCGCCGGTGGCTTTCGGGCTGATGGGCGGTATCCTGGGCCTCATGTTTACCGCTCAGGGGCTGGGTTATGCCTTTCCCTATTCTCTGCTATGTATGGGGATGAGAGCCAACAATCCGCAAATGGAGCTTAATCTGCTGCTCTTTCTGCTATCAGCGCTGGTATATACTGCAACATTTTCCCTTCTTACCCTTAGATATCTCCGGCGGCGGGATGCAGCTGCGGAATAAATCCAAGCCTTTTACACATAAAACATGATGCAGAACACGGATGCCAACGCCAAATAATGTAATGTTATCAAGACCCATCTGAATATACAGAACCTTTGCTGAGAAAGTCTGATTGCTGTGAAGATAAACCGGAACAAATGCAGTTCCAATATCATAGAATAAGAAAAAGCTCAGAGTGGAGGTTTCAGCTTCTATGAATTGCAATAACAGCAAGGGGTTCGGCATGAATTGCTGCTCGCCGTGCCAGCAGAAATGCCCGGTAGTCGGCCCCACCGGTCCAACGGGCCCTACGGGATCTACAGGCCCAATGGGGCCCAGAGGGCCGCAAGGGCTTTTCGGTTCCAGAGGCCCCACCGGAGCCACTGGAGTAACCGGCCCCGTCGGCCCCACCGGCCCCACTGGAGCCACCGGCCCTACCGGCCCGGCGGGTACGGCAAGTCTCACCGGCCCCACCGGACCGACGGGAGCCACTGGGGCAACCGGGCCCACCGGACCCGCCGGAGCAGCAGGACTACCCGGCCCTACAGGCCCAACGGGAGCCACTGGAGCCACCGGAGCAACCGGACCTGCCGGAGCGGCAGGTCTCTCAGGCCCCACCGGACCCACAGGCCCCACTGGAGCTACCGGGGCTGTTGGTCCTACAGGGCCCACTGGAGCCACCGGAAGTATTGAGCCAAACCCATATAATCTATATGTTCAGGCTGACGCAGCACCCGGAGGTGACGGCAGCCAGGCAGCACCCTTTGAAACCATTGAACAGGCGCTGGCAGTGGCCCAGCCGGACGGGTTCATACATGTTTTGCGCGGTACCTATCCGATTACACAGCAGATGGTTGTGAGTATACCCGGACTGACTATTCAGGGATCGGCCGGGGCGGAAATTTTGCTCCAGGCACCGGTGGTGCCGTTTCTGTGTAACGGAGGAGACGACACGATCGACGGCCTCACCATGACCAGCGACAACCCATACCCGGTGGAATTCATACAGGTAGCCGGAGACGGAAACCAGATTTTAAACTGTCAGATCTATGGCCCGGAGCAGGCGGGTGATTCCTCCACATGGGTAGTAAACAGGGGCTTTGTGACGCAGGGAAATGCGACGAATCTGTTGGTACGGGACAATATTTTTCACACTCTGCGCCAGCCGGCCTATTTGAATCCAGGCTCCACCGGAACCATCATGAATAATGTGGTATACAATACCCGCGGATATGTGGTGGATCAGGCGATATTTTTGTTCTCCGGCAATTCCTGGGGGCTGCCGGCAAATGCGGTAGATATTGCACTGCTCTCAGGCACAACATCGGGGACCCCCTACGACCCCCTTTCCGCGTTGGAGGAGAGCAACAGCAGTGCTACAATCAGCGATCAGAGATAAAACGTCATAGCTGTCGCAGCAAGACTATTAAAGTTTACCGAACACTTTCAGGCAACATTAAACAACTGATGTGGAAGGATTATAAATTTTCCGGCTGTTTCTTTGCCTGTTCAGCTTATCTGACCCTGATGAAGCAGCAGCGTTCAAGCTGAGATAGAGGGAGGTCTGTCCGTGATAACAATCAGTCTGTGTATGATTGTACGGGATGAAGAAGATGTATTGGCCCGCTGCCTGGACAGTATCCGGGCAGCGGCAGATGAAATAATAATTGTCGATACCGGCTCGGTGGACCACACAAAAGAAATTGCCCTGAGGTATACTGACAAAGTGTATGATTTTCAATGGTGCGATGATTTCTCTGCCGCCAGGAATTATGCCTTTGACAAAGGGACAATGGATTATCTGATGTGGTTGGACGCGGATGACGTTTTACCGGAAGCCAGCCAGCAGGCATTGTTGGAGCTTAAAGAGAACCTGGAGCCGCAGGTCTCGGTGGTGATGATGCCTTATCATGTTTCCTTCGATGAACAAGACCGCCCCTGCTTTACCTATGAGAGAGAACGGCTGATAAAGAACGGAGCTGGATTAAGATGGAGAGGCGCCGTGCATGAGGCAATTACTGCACTGGGAAAAATAGTCCACAGCAACGTGGTAATAGAACACCGTAAAATAAAGCCGGGCGATCCTGAGCGTAATCTGCGTATCTATGAAAAGCAGCTGGCTGCAGGAGTGCAGATGGGTCCACGGGAACGCTTTTATTATGCCCGTGAATTGTTTTATAATGGTCGTTATAATGAAGCCATAAAGAAGTTTGAGAGTTTTTTGGATGTGCCGGGTTCCTGGCTGGAAAACCGGATTGACGCCTACCGTATGATAGCCGCTTGTTATGATCTGCTGAATAATCCGGACGCGGCTTTGCATGCCCTAGTAAGCAGCCTTGCTGAGGATGCACCACGGGCAGAGACCTGCTGTGACATAGGCAGGCATTTTATTGACAGGAAGGAATATAAAACAGCGGCTTTCTGGTATGAAACAGCGGCTTCCAGAAAAAAATCTACGCAAAGCGGCGCATTTATCAATCAGGATTGCTATGATTATATCCCCTATGTCCAACTATGTGTTTGCTATTACTGGCTGGGAGATATCCAGAAGGCAAAAAAATATAATCAGCTGGCAGCTGAAGTGAAGCCGGAAGATGCCGCAGTGAAATATAATGAGGCATTCCTGGCTTCGTTGTAGCAAAGCATTCCAGCACCGCCAATTCAAGCTGAAGCCGAACACGGTTGCCATTATTTAAAATAGGGGGAACAGGTGAAATTTTCGGAGGGAGGAGCCTTTAAGATTCATGCATCTCAAGTCCTCTGCTCCGGCTTTGGCTTTCCCGCGAGAAGCTTTTGCCCTCCTGCTCATGGATTGAACGCTCTGAATAAAGGCGGAAAATCAGCAGACATTGTCTTAAATATTAAGAAGTGTGAGCAAAAAATTATACTCCAGTCAAATAATAAATTTCTGCATTTTGACATGCTTATTCTGTGATTTGATATAGAGTATTGACACAGAAGTCATCAGTGCCAATATGTAATTAAATAGGCGAAAAGCTGCGGATTCTGAAAACAGCAAAACATGCAAAAACCGCAACGCAGGTTGCTGTGAAGCATGATTTTATTTAAAAACATTTTATTTGCTGTTAACTGCGATTTACGAATTGCTGCTCATAGTTTCTGAAAGCATTATTTCTACATTACGTTCATGATAATTATAGGCTATGCGGGAACGTGTATGCCGCTGATGAGGTTGACTGTACTATGCTTTCAACTTAGCTGTACTGCTTTCGCTGCTTTTCTATGCTCTGTGGGTCCACACGAGAAACTACCTGGCAAAGAAATTTTAAACTCATGTTGTCAAACTCAATTCATTCAAGGAGAGAAACAAAATGAATAGAATAGCTGCCGTTTTTCTCGTTATTGTCCAGAGTTTTTTCCTGTTTGCCTGCAATGGAAATGGAGCCAATACGGCCCGGGAAGATAATACAAATTTATCTGATGAGTCAAGAACAGAACTGAAAGTAGCTTTTCAGGGACCGAATCCAACAGCAACAGAATTATACATCAACAAATTCAATGAGACAAACACAGAGTATTATGCTGTGTTCATTGACTATGGTATGGACGAGGACGGGCTTGAGACGCTTATGCGGGATATCTCCTATGGAAACGCACCGGATGTAGTGGTTTCCTCAGGCATAATGGACACCGCCAATGGTTTTGCGGATCTGTATGAGTTTATGGATGAAGATACAGAAATCAGCCGTGAAGATTTTATCCCCGGCCTGCTGCCCAAACTGGAAGATAAGGGAGAGCTGCATCAGATATGGGATCAATTCCATATCGATACGATGTTCGTACCAGAAGAGCCTTTTGCTGAGATTGACTTCATGACATTGCAGGAGGTTGCAGAACAATACAGGCAGTTAAACAGCGACGGGGATTTATTTTCCTCCTGGACTGATAAGATGACTTTTGTGAACAGTGTCTGTGTGGGAATGATAAGCAGGTGCGTGGATTTTGAGCAGGGCAGCGCCAACTTTGCAACTGAGGAATTTAATTATATCTACGAGATGTGCAATGCTTTACCGGAAGAAGTCGATGCGGAACGGATAACATTTGAGGAAGGGATAATTAAGACATACAGCATCATGGCGCCGGAGACGATGGAAGGAATAACTGAAGCATACGGAACAAATATCAGGTTTTTTGCTTCTGCCGACAGAGCAGAAAATTACACAGGGATGTGGTGCCGCACAGGCGGCCGGATAATGATCCCCAGCCGCAGTGAAAATCAAGCCGGGGCGTGGGAGTTTATCAAAACCGTGCTTTCCTATGAATGTCAAATCAGCAACAAAGAGTTTTTCCGCTCCGGTTTGCCCGTAATTGCTGAGGCTTTCCATGAGGTTACATCGGAAATGGATAATGAAGAGAAAAAAATGTTGGATAAATTGATGGATTCAGCTGTTGTTATTAATTCAAACTATCTGGAAATCGCACATCTAATCAACAGCTATTTCGAAGAGCTGTTTGTGGCACAGAAAACAGAGGAGCAGGCAGCGAGCAGTTTAAGCAACAAAGTATCATTGCTGCTGGCGGAAAGAAAATAGAGCATGTTGAATAAAGCATGTTGAAATGTGCAGCGCAATGAGTACTATTGCTCATGAAGGATATGGCCCCCTCTCGTCCAGTTGTTGTCTGCAACTCCAACTATGACCGATGTGACCATATCCTTCATCCTTTTTATTCATCTGTCCAATATGCATTGCACTCTTACAATTGTACATTATCTCAATTTTCAAAAAACTATTGATAAAATCATCAGCACGGCATATAATATAAAGCAATCTCTTTGCACTGCATTACATTCCGAAATGGATGCGAGATCAACAGTACAAATTGATCAGGCGATACCTATAGGGGGTATGGAGCCGGGCCGTTGATGATAGCGGCAGCAGATTGTTTTTTATGCACATCTGTGGGACAGTGCGTATGTTCCGCAAATGTGCTATTTTTATATCTATTTACATTTACGGAACAGCCGAACTCAATGGAGTGCCATAGGAGAAAACATGACACCGCCAAAGGCGGAGAACGGAGGATTCTTTTATGACAAACAATCAAACACACACAGGCCTTTCCTTTGAGGAGGTGAAACGAAGACAGCTGCAATACGGGAAAAATGAACTGTCGCCGCAAAAGAAAGAAAACTTTTTTAAGAAAATTCTTCATATTTTATGCGAGCCGATGTTCCTTTTGCTTATCGTAGCAGCTGTAATTTATTTTATTCTCGGTGAGCCAAGAGACGGTGCGATTATGTTGATTTTTGTCGTTGGCATTATCAGCATTGATGTTATCCAAGAATGGAAAACGGATAAAGCCTTAAATGCGCTGAAAGACTTATCAGCGCCGCATATTATGGTTATCCGAGATGGAAAAGAACAGCAAATTCCCAGTGCAGACCTTGTACCGGGTGACTTGATGATGATTCACGAGGGCGTAAAAATACCGGCAGATGGCGTTGTCATCCGATGCGCAGATCTGTGTGTGGATGAATCCTCCTTGACAGGAGAAGCCGAGGGCGTCTGGAAGATTTCAACCCAAAATGCACAGCCCACAGAAGATTACTGGAGACGGGATTACTGTTATGCCGGTACGCTGGTCACGCAGGGAACAGCTGTTGTTGAAGTAGATAAAATAGGAGCCCAAACAGAATACGGGAAAATCGGACTTGGTGTTGCGTCTGCTCCCCAAGAGGATACTCCTTTACAAAAACAGACCGGAAAATTGGTTAAGACATGTGCTGTAATTGCCGGAGTTCTATTTGTTTTAGTTGCAATTTTCACATGGCTCAACATTCCGGATCATTCTTTTAAAGATAGATTAATTGAAAGCGTTCTCTCCGGCGTAACTCTTGCCATGGCAATGATCCCAGAAGAATTCCCGGTTATTCTGACCGTCTTTCTTTCTATGGGTGCCTGGAGATTGGCAAAGAAAAAATCTCTTGTTCGAAAGCTTCCCAGCGTAGAAACTTTGGGTGCCGTTTCTGTATTGTGTGTCGATAAAACCGGCACCATTACCATGAATCAGATGACTGTTCAGGAAACTTGGGTAGCAAATGGTTCGGAACAGACTTTACTGCAAACCATGGGACTCGGTTGTGAAACTGAGGCCTATGATCCCATGGAAAAAGCCATGCTTTCCTATTGTGAAGAATACGGCATCAAAAAAGATGATTTATTTTCCAACGAATTTGTCACGGAATATGCTTTTACCAACGAATTGAAAATGATGGGTCATGTCTGGCGTAAAGATGGAAATCTGGTGGTTGCCGCCAAAGGCAGCCCAGAGCGAATCTTGACAATCTGCCAGTTGACGGATGATGAGCGAATTACCGCCGAGAAGCAAATCTCCGAACTGTCCGGAAAAGGACTGCGTGTTATTGCTGTTGCAACGCAGCACCTTGAAAATGACGAACAAATTCCCGCCGTCATCACAGACTGCCGCTTGACACTGCTGGGACTGATTGGCTTGGCAGATCCACCTCGTGAAGGAGTAAAAGAAGATATTGCCGTTTGCAATCGTGCGGGTGTTCGTGTCGTTATGATTACCGGTGACAACGGTATTACTGCTTCAGCGATTGCAAGAAAAGTTGGCATCCCCGGTAGCGACCAGATTATTACCGGAGATATGTTGGAAGCCATGTCCGATGAGGAACTGCGCGAAGCAGTAAAAAAAGTCTCAATCTTTTCACGAGTAATACCGGAACACAAAATGCGGATTGTCAAGGCATTTCAGGAAAATGGAGAAATCGTTGCGATGACAGGCGATGGCGTCAACGATGCGCCTGCTTTGAAGTATGCGGACATCGGTATCGCAATGGGCAAACGCGGCAGTGAGGTTTCCCGTGAGGCGGCTGACCTCATCTTGATGGACGATAATTTTACTACGATTGTGGAGACCGTAAAAGACGGACGGCGAATTTATGATAACATCCGCAAAGCGGTCGGCTATGTTTTTACCATTCATATTCCTATTGCTCTAGCCTCACTGCTTGCACCGTTTTTGGGCATTGCTCCCGCAGCGTTGCTATTACTGCCGCTTCATGTGGTGCTTCTAGAAGTTCTCATCGACCCCACATGCTCTATCGTTTTGGAACGTCAGCCTGCGGAAGAAGATATTATGGAGCGTCCTCCCCGTAATCCAAAGGAAAAGTTGTTAACCGGCAAAGTGCTTACAAAAAGCGTCCTGCAGGGATTGTGTGTATTCGCCGCATCCTTTGGCTCTTATTATATGACGCTTGCGGGGGATGCCGCTAATGCACCGATTGCCCGCGCCATGGGGCTTACAGTTATTATGCTTGCAAATCTGTTTTTGGTGCAGGTCGACAGTTCCGATCACGATTTCGTATATCATTCTGTAAAAAGACTGGCAAAAGACAAGATAATGTGGGCAGTTAATATCGGTACAATCGTTCTTTTATTGCTCATCCTCTATACTCCGATTTCTGGATTTCTCAAATTGGCCTCTTTGTCCGTAAAGCAACTGCTTATTTCATTTTCCTTGTCTGCCGTGTCCGTACTGTGGTTTGAGCTCGTGAAGCTTGCAAAGAAACTGTTGGTCAAGAAAAAATAACGAAATCTATAAATTTCCTCGTTATTATGCTTTTAATACTGATAAAGTAATCGTCTGATAAAAACTGCCATTATAATCAAACCTTTTGGTTCGACATTAATGGCAGTTTTCTTTTATTTATGTTTTTCAGCGGCAAAGCGTTTTACATCTTTTTATGGACTGTTCCAAACGGATGTTTTGGCGGCGCATAAACGGAATGCAACTTAAGCGGCGTACAACCAATATTGATGATATTATGCCATGTGCAAGCCAAAACAGGAAGAGACTGTCCTGAACTTTATGTAAACCTTCAATGTGGATCAGATAAAAGTGCCACATTGGAGGTTTTACATATGGCCATAAAGAATTGAACCCAGGGGAAAATGCCAGTCCAGATAAGATCCGTGAGTTACTGCAGATGAAAAATATCGGCAACATTGATGACATCCACTACTATGTTTGTAGCAATGGGCAGGTCGTGGAAAAAGCAGAAAAATACTAAAAACAGTATATTAGAGTACATAATTGTTGTATAATGCAGTAAAGCCAATGAAATTATATGCTGAGCAAGGTATGTATCACAGATGAATTGAGGATGGGCAGCGAAATGAGGGGTATATTTAATGAGGAAAACAGTTGCCATACTAAGCGTTATATGTCTGCTTTTGCCATTTGCCGGCTGTGGAAAAGCGGAGAGCCCGGAAGCCCCGGCGGAAACAGTGGCGGGAGAGAGCTATTATGTGGAGCATGAGGCTCTCCCGGAGGAAATGGTCATATCCAGAGCGCAGCTGCCCACGGAAGAGGGGCTGTATCTGGCAGGAGACAGCTCACAGGGGAAGGCCGTCCACGGGCTCTATGAGAGGGATGGATTCAGCTTATTCAGCCTCCCGGAGGAAGTGGAGCACATCTATGCGGCGTGCATGAAAAATCAGGAGATAGCCGTATTGGCTGGCGAAAAACCTTTGGCGGTCAACCTTTGGCTCATGGATGAAATGAAGGGCCCGGAAAATACAGATGAAATCTGCTCCTTGGAGATCTTGGGCTATTCAATGACCGGGGAACTTTTATACCGGCTGCCTTTGGCGGGGCATAATGTCAGCCAGGGCGCAGAGTTCTTTGCCATGGAATATCTGGGAGACAGCTTTTATCTGATGTCGCCCTATCACTTTTTGCAGATTGGCTCTGACGGCAGCGAAGAGAATGGCTTTGAAATCTACTCGGCTCTTATTTAGAGCAGCGCACCGGGGCAATTTGTCTCCATGTGCAGAGCCGGAGATGAACTCTATGTGTGTACCTATGGCGACAGCTATGACCCGGCTTATACTGAGATGGCTATGTGTTCCGGGGCCTGTCTCAGCCGAGTGAATGGGGCGGACTTCAGTCTTGAGCAGATATATGCCTCCAGGGAAATCTACCCTCTGGGTGTTGGTTTGGATGAGGCGGGGAAGTTACTGTTGTTTGACAGTGAGGCTCTGTACAATCTGGGACAGGACGGCGGGGCTGAGAGCAGTATACTTAACTGGGCGGACATAAAGCTGTATTCAGTACCATTCACCGGCATCGCTGCGGTGGGCAAGGGAAGCTATATCCTCAGCAGCAACGAAAGCGATATTCTCTCCTTTCTTAACTACGGGGAGAGAGCAGAGACACGGACTGAACTTCGCTTGCGGTGTGAACAGGAGAGCCCTAGCCTTAAAGTGCTTGTAGAGCGCTTTAATTACTTGAACGACCAATACTATATCACCATCGAAAAAACGAAAAATAACGCAGCCGCCAGAGCGGAAATAATCAAGGGCGATCAGGCCGACATTTATTTTTTCTATGGCAATGACTTCCTGGGCGGAGTAAATAAAGAGAACATTTTTGAGGACTTGGCGCCATATATGGGAAAGTCCGGAGAGCTCTCCATAATCCCCTCACTGCAGGCGGCTATTGAAGAAAAGGGAAAGGTATTTTACCTGCCCTTTGACTATATAATCTGGACCATGCGCAGCCTTGCCCAGATCCCCGATACAGGAGCCACGAGCATGGAAGAACTGGTGGAACAGCTGGATGAGGAGAACCCGGACAGAAACATCTTTCAGCTGGGCTGGGACAGGGAAGGCATGTGGAAGTGGCTGTGTAATCTGTCGGTGGAGGCGTTCGTAGACAGAGAAAAGGGCAGTACCAATTTCGACAGCAGAGAGTATGTAGAGCTGCTGGAATCCTGTATGGCCCTGCCGGAGACACCCCAGGACTTCGACCAATACGCTCTGCTGACTGTAGAGCAGGTGGGGAATATTTTGCGCATGACCGGCATTGAGGGGATTTATGGAGAGCAATACAGCCTCAGCGGCTGTCCCACCGGCGGCCTGTCCAGCGGCTCCTGCTTTGAGATAATGCAGAGCTTTGCAATGTCGGCTGAGAGCAAAAACAAGGAGGGAGTTCTGGAGTTCTTTCGTTTTATCCTTTCGCCCAATATCATCGATTTGAGAGACCTGACGGAAAGCATGTGTTTGCCCGCCTCCGAAAAGCAGCTTGATTATTTGCTGGAAAAGGCGGGGGGCGAGGGCTATATGATGTACAGAAGCTTTGACAGCAGCTATGTGCCGCTTCAGCTGAGCCGCTACAGTGTGCAGCAGTTACGCAGCCTGATAGAAAGGACAGACACAGTGCTGAATGCTTACCCGGACATTATAGAGATAATGGTTCAGGAGAGTGAAAAGTATTTTGCCGGTGAGCGCAGCGCAGAGGAAACAGCGGCTGCGACCCAGTCCAGGGCGAGCATTGCTGCCGCTGAAAAATACGGATAATTTAAAAACTTAGAAAGCAGTAATCTGTTTATTTTTACATGTAACTTATTTGCATTGTAGTACACCGAGCTCTCAGCACAGGCGAAAATAAGAAGCTGACAACCATGTGGACAAGTTGCTCAACTATATACGCTATTGGCAGGCCTCCGGGGAGAGCATAAAAACCTCACTCCGAGTCAAGACCAGAATGGAGCAGCTGACACAGGAGGGACATTTTACCGGCGGTGGAATACCCTATGGCTACCGAATCGAAAAGCGAGGCAGAGCCAATAAGCGCAACGTGGAAGTGAACGATATGGTCATAGACCCGGAAGCGGCTCAGATAGTGAGGCTTATTTTTAATAAGTATGTAAATGAGGGCTACGGTGCCCAACGTCTCAGCCGTTACCTCAGTGAGAATAAGATATGCCGGGCGGATGGCAGCAACTTTCCAAACACGTCTATCAACCGAATGATAAAGAACCCTATCTACACCGGTGTCATCCACAATGGGGACGCCATATCTGAGGAAGTGCCGGAGCTTAGGATAATAGACAGGGACACCTATGACAGAGCCCAGACCATAATGCAGAGCCGGACGCAGCAGCACTCGGACATTCCCCTCAACCTTAAGGGCAGCGCTCTTCTGGTGGGAAAAGTGTACTGCGGCCACTGCGGGAACCGTCTCACACTGACCACCAGTGGGAAGAGAAAAAACTGTATCGACGGCAGTGTACAGTGGGTGTCCCGGCCCCGATATCAGTGCCACTACAAGGTGCGGCATCCTGACAGTTGTGACGGACAATCCGGCTATGGGGTGCCAAAGCTGGACGCCATAGTGGATCAGGTGATCCGCTCCCAGCTGGAGAAGATAAAAGGAAAGCCGGGAGAAGATATAGTGACAGCCCAGCACAAGAAGATGCTGGAGCTGACAAAGACCCGGATGAACCTGTGCAGCAGCCGGCTGTCGGCAAAGTGCCGGGAGCTGGAGGACTATCGCAGCGAGATACTGAGGGTAATACGGGGCGAGAGCCGATTTACAGCAGATATGCTCAATGAGCTGATAGAGCAGGGCAGGGCGGAAGAGAGAGAACTGTCCGAGACTCTCCGGCAGGTAAAAGAGGAATACAGCATGATGCAGAGCGGAGCCGATCAGGAGGAGGAAGAACTGTCCCGGCTCAGATCCTGGGCGGATGTCTATGACAGCTGTAGCTTTGAGGCCAAGAAGATGTTTATCGCCTATTTCGTGAAGTACATCCATGTACATAGGGACTATGAGCTGGATATACAGTTCAATGTAAGCTTTGAGGAGTTCAGGAACCTGTCCTATAGTCCTGATGACCACTGAGAGTGCTAGATAAAAACTACCGGCGTAAATGAAATCCCGGCAGGGAAAGAGCTTGCGAATGTAGCATAGATACTTGGATGTGTTAGGTAGCAGGCAAGGACTTCATATGAAATTAAAACTTGCAAAAGTTGTGAAAACGCCGCAAAATCACAGATTTTGCGGCGTTTGGTGGACTCGAAGGGATTCGACCTGCCCTTCGGGGCAGGCCG
>OLRA01000073.1_pt1 | contig 123216 bp, 115 predicted proteins | sample 1673011 | NCBI WGS metagenome assembly OLRA01 (sample SAMEA3136746, study PRJEB25190) | human gut metagenome | reverse complement strand
GTGACAGGCGGCTTATCGGCTACTCGCAGATAAACCGCAGGTTCTATTACAAGCCAGAGGAGGTGAAGCGGCTGATACCGCTTGTCGGCACGCTCTATCCGCACGGCAGATGATTTGATTTATTCACCCACTGAATCCGAAGTTATGATGAACGAGAACAACGATGTTTTTACGATGGAAGACGAGCCGATAGCCTCTGTGGTGCAGGATATGCGCAAAGGCTCGAAATGGCTGTCCGCATTTCTGGAAAGCTACCGTCCTCCGCTGGACGGGGAACGTTACCTGACGGACGGCGAGGTGTCGGAACTGCTCCGTGTGAGCCGGCGCACCTTGCAGGAATACCGCAACAACCGCGTGTTGCCCTTCATACTTTTGGGAGGGAAGGTGCTTTACCCGGAAACGGGGCTGCGCGGGGTACTGGAAGCGAACTACCGCAAGCCGCTGGAGTGAGGCGGTTTCATGAAAAAGTAAACGGGTGACACCTTTTGTGGTGCTACCCGTTTACTTGTCTTATGGGGTATGTGCAATCAGCAATACCCGGCTTTTCCGTTCTGTATGAACATCACGTATGTCTGCCGTTTCTCTTGTGAGAGTGCCTTTCCCACCAGCCATGTGCGGAACAGGTGGGTGTTGTAGGTATTCACCCTGAAAGCGACCGGGATGATGATTTCAAGGGCGTACACGTCCGCGTGCAGCCCGTTTTCAAGCTGCATGTAGCGGCACACCTCGTAGTCGTTCAGCACGTCCGACTTGCGGACGGCTCTGATGGCGGCGTTCACTGCCGGGACGGTCGTATGGAACAATCCGGCTATTTCGGTGGCGGTCATCCACACGTCGTTACCGGTTACGCTGACTGCCTTGTCCTCGATGATGATTGTGTCACGTTTCATGGCTTTTCTTTTTAGATGGTGCAACCTGCAAATTCCTCGACGCCGTTCAATCTTGCGGCAAGGTTCTCCATGTCCTGATTGAGCTTCTCTTTGGTTATCTTTGCGTAAATCTGCGTCGTCTTTATGCTCTTGTGTCCGAGCATGGAGCTGACCGTTTCGATGGGAACACCGTTGGAGAGGAATATCGTCGTGGCTGCCGTGTGGCGGCTCTGATGCCACGTGATATGCTTGGTGATGCCGCAACGCTTGGCGACGGCACGGATACCGGCAAGGCACGTGTTATAATGCGGAACGGGAAATATCCTGCCGTCCCCGCACAGTCCCCGGTATTTGCCGATTATGCGGTTGGCGATGTCGAGCAGGCGGATGTTGGACACCACGCCCGTTTTCTGGCGGTTGATGTTTATCCACTCGTGTTCGTCGAAGTAGGTGCGGATATTCTCTTCCGTAAGGTTGCGCATATCCGCGAACGACAGCCCCGTGAAGGCGCAGAACAGGTAGAGGTCGCGGTACAATTCCTGTTTGGCGTTTTTCAGTTTCCCCTCCATCAGCAGGCGGATCTCATCTTTGGTCAGGAAACTGCGTGTTGTTTCCTCCTTCTTGATTTCATACTCGCGGAACGGGTCGCGCGTCAGCCACTCGTTGTTGATGGCGATGAATACCATCGTCCGTAACGGGCAGACGTACAGCCACACGGTATTGGTGCAGCAGTGCTTGTCCGTGCGCAGGAACATCTCGAAGTCGGAGATGAAAGCCGGGGTAAGCTCTTTTAGGGCGATGTCCTTCACATGGTAGCGGATGTCGAGGAACTCTTGCATGTGCTTGTAAACGGTGCGGTACTTCAGCAGCGTGCCTTTGGCTTTCATGCCTGCCTCCACCTGCTTCTCGTAGTCCTCGTTGTGCTGGCGGAACACCTGCATCAGCGTGTGGTAGCGGTGTTCCAGTCCGAGAAAGGCGTTCTTCACCTTCTCCGCCGTGACGAAGTTGTCACGCTCCATGATTTCCTGATAATGCCTGTTGATGCGTACCCGCATCTTGTCAAGCATACGGTTCGTTTCGAGTGCCGCCGTGCTTCTGCCCGTGACACGTCCACCTTTGGTGTCCCACAGTTTCGGATCGACAGTCAGTTTGCAGCTGAACTGTGTCTGGCTGCCGTCCACCGTGATGCGTCCCATGACGGGAACTGTCCCGTCCTTTTTCACTACCTGACGCTTGAGGTAGTAGATTACTGAAAATGTACTCTTCATTGTCCTTAATTTTTGGGTTTCAAAATTAGTTGGTGAAGAGTCCGGTGTTGGTACGCAAAACGGGGAGGAACGGCGCAATCTTTTTCCGTAACCTGATTTTTCGCATGAGTTATGGATAACTCACTATTCCTTAGAGCCTTGTTTCGCTATTCGTACCCGTTTGTCGCATTTTCGGGCATGGTTACGAACAAGTAACGTAGCGGCGTCAGGATTTGGCTTCGGCAGGGATTGTAATGGCTTCACGGATTATCGCCACTTCAACCAAAACCCTTGTAACTCAATTCTATCACTATATCTTTCCGCATTTCACTTTTTTGTAGTAACTTTGCTGAATGAAATTATAAAAAACAAAGAGATGTTACAACCTGAATTGAAATTGAGACGTGATAAGATACGTGCCCTCATGGTGCAGCAGGACATTGATGCCGCCCTTATCACTTGTAATGTAAATTTAATCTATACATACGGACGCGTAGTCAGCGGATATTTGTATTTACCGCTGAATGCTCCTGCGCGCTTGTTCTTAAAACGTCCTAATGACATTGAGGGCGAACATATCCATTCTATCCGTAAACCGGAACAGATTTCTGAATTGTTGAAAGAATATGGCTTGCCTTTGCCAACCAAACTGATGCTGGAGGGTGATGAGCTGCCTTTTACGGAATATAACCGTCTGGCTGCCTGTTTCCCTGAAGCAGAAGTTGTGCCTTGCGGTACGGCATTGATCCGCCAGGCGCGAAGCATAAAGACTCCGATGGAAATTGAACTGTTCCGCCGTTCCGGAGCTGCCCATGCAAAAGCGTATGAACAAATCCCTTCTGTCTATCAGCCGGGGATGACGGACCGGCAGTTGTCCATCGAAATAGAACGGTTGATGCGTCTGGAAGGTTGCTTGGGCATTTTCCGCGTATTCGGGCAGAGCATGGAAATCTTTATGGGAAGTCTTTTGGCCGGTGATAATGCAGCAGTCCCTTCCCCGTATGATTTTGCGTTGGGAGGTAAAGGACTTGACCCGTCATTGCCCGGTGGGGTGAGTGGAACGCTTCTGAAAGCGGGACAGTGTTTCATGGTGGATATGGGTGGAAACTTCTATGGCTATATGGGGGATATGAGCCGCGTGTTCTCCATCGGTAAATTGCCGGAACAAGCGTATGCTGCGCATCAGACTTGTATGGAGGTGCAAGAAGAGGTTACAGCAATGGCAAAACCGGGTACTGCTTGCGAAGATATGTACAACAAGGCCATTGATATAGTAACTAAAGCCGGTTTTGCGGATTACTTTATGGGAGTAGGTCAAAAAGCGAAGTTCATAGGGCATGGCATCGGACTGGAGATAAATGAGATGCCGGTATTGGCTCCGCGCATGAAGCAGGAGTTGGAGCCGGGAATGGTATTTGCATTGGAACCGAAGATTGTTTTGCCGGACATAGGCCCTGTCGGGATTGAAAATTCCTGGGTTGTAACAACAGAGGGCTTGGAAAAACTGACCCTGTGTGGAGAAGAGATCGTAGAACTTTGATTAGTGATTAATGATTAGTGATTTGTCTGTGCTTTTCATGCGGACAATGATATAACTTAAGCACAAACAAGTCACTAATCATTAAACTTCCTCACTTCACTCTTCTGTTCAATTGGTTGTTGGCTTTTGAGGGTTTGGATTTGCCTATTCTTTTTCCCGTCGGTTGGGCTTTATTGTTCCGGCGGGGATGTGGTTGCGTCCTTTTAGTCCCCTTCATAATACTCGCATAAGTAATAACGGGCGATAAAGTCCCAATTCCGGTGCAATATTTCTTTGCCGTTGGGGAAAGGAAGCTGTACATCCGGCAATATCCCTTTGACCATTCCATATTTTATCAGGTCGAACGGGCAGGCTTCCGGACGACAAAAGAGTTTGTAGCCTTCGGCGGCAGCGCGTTCGGCATTGTACATCGGATTATGTTCTTCACAAAAACAGGCGGCTACATTATGCGCTATTAGCATGCCTTTGGCATTGGCGTATACTACAAATTCTTTTTTATCTTGTAGGTCAGGAAGTAGGGAAGAAGGGGAGTTCTCCCACTTTAAGACATCAACGAAGAATTTGCATAGTTCTTTGTAGGTGGCAAAATACAGTAACGGTTTGCCCCCGCTATACTCCAGACAATATTCGGCATTCTTGCTCAGCTTCGTTTCCGGTGTGATTTCGGGGAGGGGAGTTAAAGGCATCTCCAACAAGTCAGGGCCCATTACCCATAGCATGGAGGAAGGCTCTTCATTAATGGGAGCCTTTTCAAAATCCTCATCCATTAGTGTGTAGACCTCTTGGGCTAAAGCCAACAAGTCTTTATCATACGGGTCTTGCAGTGTATATTCGTCCGGTTCGTAGAGTGCGGCATGGGACTTTAACGTCCACAACACGAATGCTATGTCTTCTTTATTAATCTCATCAGGAATATAACCGTCCGATAGCTGATAAAAAGGAAGATACGTGTTGTATAACGAATAGTATGATTCGGAGAATATCTTCCAACCTCCTGTTTGGGCAATGGCGTCCTGAAAGTACATGCAGAGCGAGATCGTTACATTCTTCTGCATGTAGTCATTTTCTTTAAATAACAGAGATTGTTTTACTGTCGGAAATACTTTTGCTGCAAAATTGATGTACCATTGGTCACCGGGCAGCGTACGTGTACGTTCATTGGCGCTTAGCCATTGCTTCATGGAGATAAGAGTTGGTTTCATTGTTTGTTTTTATGTGTGAATAATTATATATTGGGATTATAGCCTTTTCAGAGCCAGTTTGATGACTTGCTCCACCGGAGCGCCGGCATCTTCCTTTAAAATGGCCATTACGACCTTTTGTGAAGGGGCCTGTGCAAATCCCAGCATTGTGAGGGCGGCTATGGCTTCTTCCTGCACCTGTGCATTGGCGGCAGTGAAGGCGGAGATATCGGTTGTTCCGGCGGCTATTCCACCGGGCTTTATCTTGTCTTTCAAATCGACTATCACACGTTGGGCGGTTTTTAGACCGATGCCTTTTACTGTTTTCAGCAGATTGGCATTTCCTGTACTGATGGCGTTTATCAATTCGGAAGGGGACAGGGCCGAAAGGATCATGCGGGCCGTATTGCCTCCGATGCCTGATACGGAAATCAATAGTAGGAACAGTTCGCGTTCTTGTTTGTCGATAAACCCGTAAAGAACGTACGCGTCTTCGCGGATGGCTTCGTAGATGTACAGCTTGCACTCCTTTTTCCCTTGTATGGCGGCATATGTGTTCAAGGAGATATTGACGGCATATCCCAGGCCGTTACAGTCTATAATTGCGTTGGCCGGACTTAGTTCGGCGATTTCGCCTTTTATGTATTCTATCATATTACCACTTTATGACCTATTAATTGGCGAATGTAGGAATTATTATTGACTTTTAGACTCTAAAAAAAGAAAAACTCTGTAAAACTTGTCCCTTTCTTTACTAAGATATAAATGAAAATGCTTACTTTTGTCCTCATAAAATAGAAAGTTGATAACTAAAACCGATAAAAAGATGAAAAAAGTAAGAGCAGCCATCGTTGGTTATGGCAATATCGGACATTTTGTACTTGAGGCGTTGCAGGCAGCTCCCGATTTTGAAATCGCCGGAGTGGTGCGTCGTGCAGGAGCAGAGAACCGTCCTGCAGAACTGAGTGAGTATTCCGTAGTGAAAGATATTAAAGAGTTGAAGGATGTGGATGTTGCAATCCTTTGTACCCCTACTCGCAGCGTTGAGAAATATGCCAAAGAAATATTGGCATTGGGAATTCATACAGTAGATAGTTTCGACATCCATACAGGTATTCCGGCATTGCGCCGTACGTTGGATGCCGAGGCGAAAGCTCATAACACTGTGTCTGTTATTTCTGCCGGTTGGGATCCGGGAAGTGACTCCGTTGTGCGTACCTTGCTGGAAGCTATTGCCCCGAAAGGTATTACGTACACTAACTTTGGTCCGGGTATGAGCATGGGACATACGGTAGCGGTGAAAGCTATTGAAGGCGTGAAAGCAGCACTCTCAATGACCATTCCTACCGGTACGGGCATACACCGCCGTATGGTTTACATTGAGCTGAACGACGGCTATGAGTTCGACAAGGTAGCTGCCGCTATCAAGGCAGACCCGTATTTCGTGAACGATGAGACGCATGTGAAGCTTGTTCCGAGCGTGGATGCATTGCTCGATATGGGACATGGGGTGAACCTGACTCGCAAGGGCGTTTCCGGGAAAACTCAGAACCAGTTGTTCGAATTCAATATGCGTATCAACAACCCTGCCCTCACAGCACAAGTGCTGGTGTGCGCGGCGCGTGCCGCCATGCGTCAGCAACCGGGTTGCTACACAATGGTGGAGATTCCCGTCATTGACCTTCTGCCGGGCGACCGCGAGGAGTGGATTGCACATTTGGTATAAGAGCATAAAAAAACAGATGATGCGTTTGCTGGAAATGCATCATCTGTTTGCCTTAAACACATCATCTGTTCTGCCGGAACAGATGATGTGTTTTTTTATATCCTATCTCATCAGAAGAAGAACCGGAGAATATCGTTGAAGTTTGCCCAAATAAGTAGGCCAAACAGCAGGAACATACCTACCATTTGCGCACGTTCCATAAACTTGTCGCTGGGTTTACGGCGTGCCACAATCTCGTAGATCAGGAATAAAACATGTCCGCCGTCCAATGCCGGAATGGGCAGGATATTCATGAAAGCAAGGATAATGGAAAGGAATGCCGTCATGTACCAGAACTGATGCCAGTCCCACGTTGCAGGGAAGATACTGCCGATTGTTCCGAAACCGCCGAGTTGCTTAACGCCCTCTTTGGAGAAAAGATACTTCATCTGGCTGACGTAACCTTTCAGCGTGCTTACTCCCAGGGATATTCCGGCAGGGATAGAAGCGAAGAAGCTGTATTCTTCTTTCACGATAGGCAGCAATTTGGATGTTTGCATGGTTGGGTATACTCCTATATTGTATAAGGAGTCGCTGGTCAGTGTCAGTGTATCTGTAACGCCGTTGCGGATATACGTTAAGTGCAGGTCGTGCGATGCATTGTTTTGTTTGCGGCGCATCTTGTCCTCTTCAAAGTCGGAGTAGGAGATTGCCTTTCCGTCCACGTGGGTAATGTTGTCACCCGGCAACAGTCCGGCAAGGGAGGCAGGAGTACCGGCTGGGATACTGTCTATCACAAACGGAGTGCGGAAAGAGGCAAAGCGCACGCTGTCTGCAAGCAGGCGCTCCATCATGTCTTCAGGGATATAGATGGAGGCTTCGCTTCCGTTGCGCAATACGGTTACTTGACGGGCATCAACAATGCTGGTCAGCATGTCACTGTTGTAACGCTCCAAAGGAACGCCATCGGCGGAAACCAGTATGTCACCGTCGCGGAAACCAACGGCTTTGGCTGTTTCGTTGAAGTCCATACCCAATGCCACTTTTTGCAAGGGAACATATTCTGAACCCCACGTAAAGAGTATCATGGAGTAAATGAACAGTGCTAAGATAAAGTTGAACAGCACGCCGCCCACCATGATCAGCAGACGTTGCCATGCCGGTTTGGCGCGAAACTCCCAAGGTTGCACCGGCTGTTTCATCTGCTCGGTATCCATAGATTCGTCTATCATACCGGCAATTTTGACATATCCACCTAAAGGCAGCCAGCCGATGCCGTATTCTGTTTCGCTGTTTTTCGGTTTAAATTTGAATAGGGTGAACCAGGGGTCAAAGAATAAGCAGAACTTTTCAACTCGTGTTTTGAATAAGCGAGCGAAGAGAAAGTGCCCTCCTTCATGAATGATGACGAGCAACGAAAGGCTCATAATGAGTTGCAGGGCACGAATCAAGAATGTTTCCATCTAATTATTTATTATTTTATGATTTACAATTTATTGTTTAACTATCAATTTCCATTTATCAGTTCTTTTGCTATCCGCCGGGCTTCCGCATCCGTTGCTACATAGTCTTCGTAGGTAGGCTTTTGTATGAAGGATACGTGTGCCATTGTCTTTTCAATGACATCACTCATGCCAAGGAAGGATATTTCGTCACGCAAGAAAGCGGCTACCACTATTTCATTGGCGGCATTGACGATGCATGGCATGTTGCCTGCGCGATGCAATGCTTCGTATGCCAGTGCCAGGTTACGGAAACGTTTTGTATCCGGTTGCTCAAATGTCAGGTCTGTGCAGAGCTTGAAGTCCAGCCGCGGGAAAGATGCTTTCAGGCGTTCGGGATATGAGAAAGCGTATTGGATGGGCAGGCGCATATCCGGCATCCCCAACTGTGCCTTCACTGCTCCGTCCTCAAACTGTACCATTGAGTGAATGACTGATTGCGGATGTACCACTACCTCTATTTGATCGGGACGTACACCGAACAGCCATTTGGCTTCAATCACCTCGAAACCTTTGTTCATCATGGAAGCGGAGTCTATGGTGATTTTGGCTCCCATATCCCAGTTGGGATGTTTCAGGGCCTGTGCTTTGGTTACGGTGGCAAGCTGCTCCATTGTGCAGGTGCGGAACGGGCCGCCGGAAGCTGTCAGTATAACTTTTTCGATAGGGTTGTCTGCCTCTCCGGTCAAACACTGGAACACAGCAGAGTGCTCGGAGTCTACCGGCAGGATTGGAGTACCGCTGAAACGTGCCAGGTCATTGATGAGTTCGCCTGCCACGACCAATGTCTCTTTGTTGGCAAGGGCTATTACTTTACGTGCGCGGATGGCGTTCATGGTCGGTTTCAGTCCGGCATAACCCACCATGGCGGTCAGCACTATGTCAATGGGAGTTTCCGCTACAATCTGGCACAAGGCTTCCTCGCCGGCATATACTTTGATAGGCAGGTCGGCAAGAGCGTCTTTCAGTTGTTGATATTTGGTTTCATTTGCTATTACCACTGCTTCAGGCTTGAACTTACGGGCCTGGGCAATCAGATCATCCACCCGGTTGTTGGCTGTCAGCACATAGGCTTCGTACCGGTCAGGATGTTCCTCTATGACTTGCAATGCCTGCGTACCGATAGAACCGGTAGAGCCAAGTATGGCAATTTGTTTCTTCATCAGCTTTATAATTTATGATTTCAGATTTCAGATTTTATATCTTATACTTCATACTTTATACCTAAATATTTCACTCTCAAAATACAATATAAAGTTCCGGATTCACAGCTCTTCCTTTATGCCATAGCTCGAAGTGTAGATGAGGTCCGGTGGTCTGTTGTCCGGTGTTCCCTACTAATGCAATGGCTTCTCCGCCTTTTACGATATCGCCTTCACGTTTCAGGAGGGAACCGCAATGCTTGTAGACAGACACAAAATCCTGATTGTGCTGTACTTCTATCAAATAGCCGGTTTCGGCTGTATAGGTACTTAGGATGACTGTCCCGTCCAAAGTTGCCAATACACTTTCACCCGGATTGGCGGCTATATCTGTTCCGAAATGCTTCTTTTCTGCATTGAAAGGAGATGAAATCATGCCGCGGGTGGGGCGGTAGAATATCAATCCGTCCACATCGGGGCGGGAGGTGATACTTGTCAGGTTGTATTTTTCCGTTTCTTCGTATTGCTTACGGAATTCCGCTTCGCGTTGCGTCCGCTCCATGAGTGAGTCTTCACGCACAGTGGTCAGCGAGTCGATGGAGTGGATGGTATCGGCTTTTATTTTACCTTGGAAAATATCTTGGATATTCATTATGTACAGGTTTTGCCTGTCTACCAACTGCTGGAGAGAATCTACACGCAAGGCATTCTCCACAACCTGCGCACGAATTTCACTGTTCATGTATCCGGGCAGATAGTTGCGCAATGGGGTAAAAGCAACAATCAGGGAAGCAACCAGAAAGAGTATCGTCAGTACGGAAAGCAAAACGGAGAGCCCGTTCAGTTTGGACACACGCAACGTGATAATATCCTCAAGGGTATTCTCATTCGTAATGGTCAGTCTGTACTTGAACTTGATATTACTCCAAAAAGCCTTTCTTCTTTTTTTCTTCTTATTTGCTGTCACTTATATACTTTTGTTTTGCTATTTGTAAATTGAATCTTATTGCCTTACCGACTTTTTATTGCTTTATTGCACACCTGTTCTACACCTCTTCCATATCGTCCAAAGCCAATAGCCCTTCCGGCAGGTCCACCGTAATGACTTTATGCTTCCGGTCAATATCTATAATAAAATCTTCCTGTGCCGGAATCAGTAGCTCTTCTCCTTTATAATCTACCACGAACAGTGTATTCAGGGTAGCGGTATCCACGTCCGTCACTTCGCCTAACTTGCCGTAATGAATTTCTTCCATGCGGAACCCTACGAAGAAATCCCAACTAAGCTCTCCCGGTCCGGCTTCTTCCGCATGCTTCACCGGAAAATAAACCTCAATGTTGGTGAACATGCGTGCACGTTCGGCTGTATCTACTCCTTCAAGTTTGACGAGAGCCGTAGTGTCCGACCGAAAACGATATTCTTCTATAAAGAACGGTACAAATATCCCGTCCAACAAGCAAATGAGATATTCAGCTTCCACGCGGTCGAAAATGTCATCCGTAAAGGTGAATGACAATTCTCCATGAATACCATGAGGCTTGTTGAATATACCTATCTTATAAACTTCTTCTTTTCGTATCATATCGTTCTATCAGCTTACCACTTAATCACCTTGTCATCATATTCTTGTTATTCTTGCTCCGAGCGAATTCAACCGCCTTTCTATATCCTGGTATCCGCGGTCTATCTGTTCGATATTGTGTATACGGCTGATTCCGTCGGCACTCATGGCGGCTATCAGTAAGGCGATGCCGGCACGAATGTCCGGAGAGGTCATGTTTCCGCCACGCAGTCTGAAACCATGATTGTGTCCGATCACTACGGCCCGGTGAGGATCGCATAGAATGATTTGTGCCCCCATGTCTATCAGCTTGTCCACAAAAAACAGGCGGCTTTCGAACATTTTTTGATGTATCAGCACACTGCCTTTTGCTTGTGTGGCAACCACAAGCAACACACTCAGCAGGTCCGGAGTGAGTCCGGGCCATGGGGCATCGGCAATTGTCATAATGGAACCGTCAATGAAAGACTCTATCTGGTAGGTTTCCTGTGCAGGAACGTAAATGTCGTCACCGCGCTGCTCCATTTTGATGCCCAGGCGTCGGAAGCTGTCGGGGATAATACCCAGATTTTCGTGTGAGACATTCTTGATGGTGAGTTCGCTTTTCGTCATGGCTGCCATGCCGATGAAACTTCCTACTTCAATCATGTCCGGAAGGATAGTATGCTCTGTTCCATGCAGCTCATCCACACCTTCAATGGTGAGCAGATTGGAGGCGATGCCCTCTATCCGGGCTCCCATGCGGTTCAGCATCCGGCATAATTGCTGTATATAGGGTTCGCATGCGGCATTGTAAATGGTGGTTTTCCCTTTTGCCAGTACAGCTGCCATTAGGATATTGGCCGTTCCCGTTACAGATGCTTCATCCAGCAGCATATAAGTGCCCTGTAACTGTCGGGCAGATATTTCGTAGACTTCCCGTTTTTCGTTATACGCGAAGTCTGCTCCCAAATTCTGTATACCGATGAAATGCGTATCCAGGCGGCGGCGACCTATCTTGTCTCCGCCCGGCTTGGAAATCATAGCCTTGCCGAAACGTGCTACCATTGGCCCTACCAGCATAACCGAACCGCGCAGGCTGGAGCACCGTTTCAGGAATTCATCGCTTTCCAGATAGGCCAAATCTACATTGGCAGCCTGAAAGCTATATGTATCGATATCTTTCTTTGAAACGTTCACTCCCATATCCCGCATCAATTGAATCAGGTTGTTCACGTCCAGTATATCCGGTATGTTGTGTACAGTCACTTCTTCGGCAGTGAGCAGCGTGGCGCAGATTATCTGCAACACCTCGTTCTTTGCCCCTTGAGGATAAATGTCACCGGAGAGGCTGTGTCCGCCTTCTATAACAAATGATGCCATGGTATGATTTCAGATTTTAGTACTTTCTTTTATTGTTTCTGTTGTTGTTCCTGTTGTTCTGATTGTTCATCTTCGGACGGTAATTCTGTTCGATCCGTTCGGCCATCAGGCGAAGAATACTATCGGTGATTTGCAGCTTGCCGTCCGACAGTTCTGCGAGGTCATCTGCTATTTTGCGGTCATCGACAGTGTCTTTGTTCCAAGACATGTAATCTTTCTTCATGTGGTTGCATATCAGTGCTACGAGATTCTGTTTTTCTTCTCCTTCGGGGAAGTCGATTGCTTTCTTGATCAGCACTTCCAAAGTACGGCCGTAATGGCGGTAACGGATTTTTGTGCTGGGGTAAGGAACTACTTCCGGTTTGGTTATCAGGTTGTCTTTGCGGATAATTTCGTATGGATAGTCGATGTCCAACTTAAAATCGGACATGATGGCAAGATGATCCCAAAGTTTATGTTTGAAGTCGGGTACATCACGCAAATGGGGAAACATATTTCCCATGATGTTGATGATTGTGTTTGCGCAACGTTGGCGTTCGGAACGGTCCTCGATTGTCAGGGCATGGTCTACCATATTTTGGATGCTGCGGCCATATTCTGGTAAAGGCATCCGTTTTTGTTGAGTGTTATATTGCATAATCTTTTAGTTTTAGCAGTTAGTGATTAATGATTAGTGATTAATGTTTAGTGATTAATGCCATGCGGCATAATTGCGCAGTCCGCTAATCACTAAACACCCATCACTAAATAAGTTTTTTCGGTTGGCTTGCCACGAACTCTTTCAAATAGAATGGTTCGAAATAAGCGACGTCCTTGAAGTCCTCTTCGGCTATTGCCTTTTCTGCCAGCGGAAACATCATGCTTGCCAGCGGACGGATACCGTCGATGAAATGTGCATTGGGATGTACAATCTTTTCCTTGCATTTGGCTGCGCCGTCACCAAAGAAGTAGACGGGATGGCTGTCCAGAAACTCCCGGTATGAGTTTTCGTCCACAATGTCTGCTGCAATATCGCGTACGGGCTTCAGGGCGCGGTCATAAACGGCGGCATAGACTTCCATGCGCCGGGCATCAATCATCGGGCACAGCAGTGCATCCTCCGGTAGCTCTTCGTGGTAAAGCAATACAGGTACGCATTGTACTTTCAGGGTGGGAAGCCCGATAAGGGGCAGATTGCGGCCGTAGCAGATGCCTTTGGCCATGGATACACCGATGCGTAATCCTGTGTACGAGCCGGGACCGCAACTCACAGCAACAGCATCCAGCGGCATGGCGTGGCTGTCGGCAAATGACAATGCTTCGTCCACGAATACACCCAATGAAACTGCGTGTGAAGGACCGTTCAGGTCTTCTTTTTTGAAAACATTCTGCCCGTCCTCACTCACAGCTACGGAGCAAGCCGAAGTGGACGTTTCAATATGCAAGATACATGACATAGCTTCTATTCTGAATTTTATTGTGGCAAATTTACGTGATTATTTTCAGTAATTAAAATAATCGTGTAATTTTGCGCAAAACTATAACATTATGATACAATCTATGACGGGCTACGGCAAAGCAACTGCCGAGTTGTCCGATAAGAAAATCAATGTTGAGATTAAGTCACTCAACAGTAAGGCAATGGATTTGTCTGCACGTATCGCTCCTCTTTACAGGGAGAAGGAAATGCAAATCCGTAATGAAATATCCAAGATGCTGGAGCGTGGCAAAGTCGATTTCAGCCTATGGATTGAAAAGAAAGATGCAGAACAAATGGCTACCCCTATCAATCAGGATTTGGTGGAGGCTTACTATAAACGGATTAAAGAGATTTCGGCTGCTGCCGGTATTCCCGAACCAGCCGACTGGTTTGCTACTCTGCTCCGTATGCCGGATGTGATGACGAAGAATGAAACTCAGGAACTGAGCGCTGAAGAGTGGGAAGTGGTTCATGTGGCGGTGATGGAAGCTATCAATCATCTGGTTGATTTCCGTAAGCAGGAAGGTGCTGCGCTGGAGAAGAAGTTTCGTGAGAAAATAGCCAATATCGCCCATTTGCTCGAAACGGTTGCTCCATACGAGCAGGAACGGGTGGGCAAGGTTAAAGAACGCATTACCGATGCCCTTGAAAAAACTTTGAGTGTGGATTATGATAAGAACCGCTTGGAGCAGGAGCTTATTTACTATATTGAGAAACTGGACATCAATGAAGAGAAACAACGTCTTTCCAATCATCTGAAATACTTTATCAGCACGCTCGAAAGCGGTAGCGGACAAGGTAAGAAACTGGGCTTTATCGCACAGGAAATGGGACGCGAAATCAATACTTTGGGTAGCAAGTCCAATCATGCCGAGATGCAGAAGATTGTAGTGCAGATGAAGGATGAGCTGGAGCAAATTAAGGAACAGGTCTTGAATGTAATGTAAAGGGCAGCTTCTGCATGTTACACGAAAGTATGTTGTTATTGGTAAGAGCATTAAATAGTAAATTGTCAAATAATAAATACCATAAATGGGTAAACTGATTATATTCTCCGCCCCTTCCGGTTCGGGAAAGTCCACTATCATTAACTATCTGCTGACGCAGGAGTTGAATTTGGCTTTCTCTATCTCCGCCACGAGTCGTCCGCCGCGTGGTACAGAGCAGAATGGTGTGGAATACTTTTTTCTTTCTCCCGATGAATTCCGGAGCCGCATAGCGAATGATGAGTTTTTGGAATATGAAGAAGTGTATCAAGACCGTTTCTACGGAACGTTGAAAGCGCAGGTGGAAAAGCAGTTGGCTGCCGGACAGAATGTTGTGTTCGATGTAGATGTAGTTGGCGGTTGTAACATCAAGAAGTTCTATGGCGAGCGTGCTTTGTCCGTTTTCATACAGCCGCCTTCGGTGGAAGAATTGCGTAAGCGCCTTGTGGGGCGTGGCACCGATACTCCCGAAGTAATTGAAAGCCGTATAGCGAAAGCCGAATACGAACTAAGTTTCGCTCCGAAATTCGATGCCGTAATTGTGAATGATGATTTGGAGACTGCCAAAGCAGCTGCTTTGAAGGTGATAACTCAATTCTTGAACCAATGAAGCAGACAAGACGCAGAAGTCTATCACCGGGAGCCAATAAGTTCCTGCTGGTTTTGAATATAGTCTTGTTTTTGGGTGCTATTGTTTTGGCGGTATTGAATATTGATTTGAAAGAGTATATTCCGGCGGTAGCCATGTTTATCGTCATGCTCATAAGCGGCATCAATATTTATGGGTGTTGGAAACGCCTGAAAGGGCAACTCTGATATCTCTTAACTTTTAATTTATAAGTTTGTCAAGTGGATATAGGTATCTTCAGCGGTTCGTTCAACCCGGTACATATCGGGCATTTGGCTCTTGCCAATTATCTTTGTGAATACGAAGGTCTGGATGAGATATGGTTCATGGTGACGCCGCATAATCCGCTGAAAGAGGAAACCTTGTTGATGGATGATGCTTTGCGATTGAAGCTGGTGCGGCTTGCCATTGCGGGGTATCCTAAATTCCGGGCTTCCGACTTTGAGTTTCATTTGCCGCGTCCGTCTTATACTGTTCACACACTTGATAAACTGAAAGAGGCCTATCCGCAAGATACTTTCCATCTTATTATAGGAGCTGATAACTGGGCGCTTTTTCCCCGCTGGTATCAGTCGGAACGTATTCTTGCAGAAAATCCAATCCTCATTTATCCCCGTCCGGGTTGTGTGGTAGACGAAGAAACTTTACCTCAAAATGTAAAATTGGCTTCTTCGCCTACCTTCGAAATCAGCTCTACCTTTATCCGCCAAGCAATGGAAGAGGGCAGGGATGTGCGTTATTTCCTGCACCCGGCTGTTTATGAAGCATTAAGATGAGCTTTATTGTCACTCTTCCAGACATTCGTCAAGATCGCGTATGATCTGCTCCTTGTCCATATGCTGGCCGATGAAGACAATCTTCTGCATACGGTCTCCGTACTTTTCATCCCAGTCGCGTAATAATCCCGGTTCCTGACGCATCAACTCAATCAGATCTTCTTCGGGGGCGGTGGCATACCATAGTCCGGCTTCAGTCAGTTGCTTCTGAGTACCTGCTTGTTCGAAGAGGTAGGACATGTCGCGGTTATGGCTGAAATAACATACGCCTTTGGTGCGAATAATATGACGGCTCCATTTGGTAGCGATAAAATGGTCGAACTTGTGAATGTCGAAAGCCGGGCGGCGGTAATAGACAAAAGTGCTGATACCATATTCTTCTGCTTCGCCCTCTTCATGATGATGATGGTGATGATGGCTATGTTCTTCATGCTGATGCTCATCTTCCTTATGGTTGTGGTGCCTATGAGCTTCTTTCTCCTCCTCTTCGGTAACTTGGCTTTCTATTCCGCGGATCCAGCCGGCTGAGGTGGCTACATGTTCGAAGTTGAACATTCCTGTATGGATGATTTTTTTCAAGTCTACGTCCGCATAATTACATTCGATTATTTCGGCTCCGGGTTGCAAGGTGTGTATGATTTGCCTGATGCGTTTCAGTTCTTCGGGCTTGACTTCCGCTACCTTGTTCAGCAGGATGATGTTACAGAATTCAATCTGCTGGATGATAAGATTCTCGATGTCCTCGTCATCAATTCCTTTTCGGGTAAGATCGTTGCCGCAAGAAAATTCACTTTGCAGGCGCAAGGCGTCCACTACGGTAGTGATGCAGTCCAAGCGGCAGACACCGTATTTGGTGTACATGCCGCCCATTCGGGGTATGGAACAGATGGTCTGGGCGATAGGTTCAGGTTCGCAAATGCCGCTGGCTTCAATGACGATATAGTCGAAACGCTCCATTCGCAGGATTTCGCCTATTTGCTCTATCAAATCCATCTTCAGGGTGCAGCAGATGCATCCGTTTTGAAGTGCGACAAGGCTTTCATCTTTTTTGCCAACGATACCGCCTTTCTGAATAAGGTCTGCATCAATGTTCACTTCGCCTATGTCGTTGACAATGACGGCAAACTTGATCCCTTGTTTATTGCTAAGGATATGGTTTACTAAAGTTGTTTTGCCACTTCCCAGATAACCGGTGAGAAGCAGTACGGGAATTTCTTTTGTTGTCATATTGATTTTGAATCTCTATCTGGTTGTTATTTGTTTTTCTTGATGAATTCAGCTATTGCGTTTATCAAAGCGGCGTTAACGGGTAATGACGGATTATTATATACAGCCATTTGTTGTTGCGGATTGATGCTTTCGCAATCTTTCAATACATGGTTCATTTTGTCTATCAGTATCAGTTCGGCTTGGGGAGATGCTTTTTTCAGCCGCGCCGCTTCTTCTTCCTGTACTTGAATGTCTTTTTTCCCTTGAAGAATCAGTATGGGCATCTTTAGGGAAGCAATGACGGTCTGTGGGTTGTATTTGTACCATGAAATGAGATAGGGCTGTACGGAAGGGCGAAACAATGTTTGCAGATAAGCGGGAACCTGTGCCACTTCTTTCCCGTTTTTCAGGGACTCATTGATGCTTGCCACTTCTTTCCGTATAGATTCCGGTGTCATTTGGGCGGCCACCTGCTTTTCTATCAGGTCGTATGCGGGGCTTCCTGCACCGGCAATGGAAATAAAGCCTTTTACTTTAGGCCGTTTCCGGCAGGTTAACATTCCGATAAGTGATCCTTCACTATGCCCTGCCACTGTTATACCGGTGAAACGTTTGTCTTTGGCAAGAAGGTCTATCCACCCCGTAACGTCGTTTACGTAATCTTCCAAGCGGAGTTTGGACTCTTCCTTACCGGCAGAGGCGCTGCTGGCTATGCCACGCTTGTCAAAACGTAGTGAGGCTATGCTTTTCAATGCCAGTCCTTCTGCGAGGAACTTCAGTGAATTATTTTTCATCATGGGATTATTGCCGTCCATGTCGGTGGGGCCGGAACCGGCAATGAGCACTACTACATGACAGGATTTTGCATGTGCCGGTAGAAGAAGTTTCCCATTGATACTACCGCTGGCGGTGTTTAATGTTACGGGATGCTCTTCGGATGTGAGGGGTTGTGCCTGGCAATAAGGAAAGACAAACAAGGCTAAACCGAATAGGAGTAAAAACAGTTGTTTCATATGATTTCTTTTTGCAGTTTCAAATGTAGGCAATATTATTAAATAAAAAAATAGAGACGGGAAACATTGTGTGCTTCCCACCTCTATTTTTTATTATGCTATGGCTGTCTGTCGTTACAGGATGCCTTGTGCCATCATGGCTTTGGCTACCTTCATGAATCCGGCCACGTTAGCACCCTTCACGTAGTTTACATAACCGTCTTCTTCCGTACCGTATTGTACGCAAGCAGCGTGGATGTTCTTCATGATGCTCTTCAATTTTTCGTCTACTTCTTCGCTACTCCAGCTCAGTTTGATAGAATTCTGAGTCATTTCGAGGCCTGATACAGATACACCGCCCGCATTGGCTGCCTTGCCCGGAGCGTACAGGATTTTGGCATCCTGAAATACTTTGATGGCTTCCGGAGTAGAAGGCATGTTGGCACCTTCGCTCACAGCTATACAGCCATTGGCCACCAATTGACGGGCATGGTCGCCGTTCAGTTCGTTTTGAGTTGCAGAAGGCAAAGCAATGTCGGCTTTCTCACCCCAAGGTTTAGCTCCTTCTACATACTTAACGCCCGGATATTGCTCGGCATATTCGCGGATACGTCCACGATAGAGGTTTTTAAGTTCCATGATGTAGTCCAGTTTTTCGCGGTCGATACCTGCGGGATCATATACGTAACCGTCGGAATCGGACATGGTTAGAACTTTACCACCCATTTCCAACACTTTTTCCGCTGTATATTGAGCTACGTTGCCGGAACCTGAAATCAGGCAAGTCTTGCCTTTCAAGTCTGTGCCTTTGGTCTTCAACATTTCCAGCAGGAAGTAGATGTTACCGTAGCCGGTAGCTTCCGGACGGATCAGCGAACCACCGAATTCGCGGCCTTTGCCTGTAAATGTTCCGGTAAATTCCTGAGCCAGTTTCTTGTACATGCCGAACATGAAGCCTACTTCACGACCACCCACACCGATGTCACCGGCAGGAACGTCAGTTTCCGGACCGATGTGGCGCCACAATTCCAGCATGAAAGCCTGTACGAAACGCATAACTTCAGAATTGGACTTGCCGCGCGGAGAGAAGTCCGAACCGCCTTTACCGCCACCCATAGGAAGTGTGGTCAGTGAGTTTTTGAAAGTCTGCTCAAAGGCAAGGAATTTCAGAATGGACAGGTTTACAGAAGCATGGAAACGAACGCCGCCTTTGTACGGGCCAATGGCGTTGTTGTGCTGTACGCGATAACCCATGTTGGTTTGTACGTTGCCCTTATCATCCACCCAGGTAACTCGGAATTGGTAAACGCGATCGGGGATGCAAAGACGCTCAATCAGATTAGCTTTGTCAAACTCCGGATGTTTGTTGTACTCTTCTTCAATGGTAGCAAGAACTTCTTCTACTGCTTGATGATACTCCGGTTCGTTGGGGAACCGTCTTTTCAGATCTTCTAATACCTTTGCTGCATTCATAATCTATTGCTTTTATTGGTTACTTATCTCATTGCTTTATTGCGGTTGCAAAAGTAAACATAAAAATGGAACAAACAAACATTTTATAAATAAAATACGGGATAAAACAACATTTTTGTTGTTTTATCCCGTAAAAAGGAATAAAAAGATATTATTTATCCTCTTTTGAGCGCTTTTATTACAGGAATGAACACTAATGCCGCCGAAATGACAAGCGTCAGAATGATCGGACCGTCAATTCGTTCGGCAGATGTCAGAACTATGTAACAAAGTGCCGCCCAAAGGAGCGTAATACAAACTATTTGGAATTTGGATAATTGTCTTTTCATTTACCGGCTTTCTTTTTGTCTACGATGGCGTCGATGACTGCCACTGCAGTGATGTTTACTATATCGCGTACGGAGCTTTCAAAGTCGGTGAAGTGGATAGGCTTGTTCAATCCCATCTGTATCGGACCGATAAGTTCGGCATCCGTATTCATTGCTTGCAGCAGTTTGTAAGCGGAGTTTGCGGAACTCAGGTTCGGGAAAACAAGTGTATTCACGTCCTTTCCTTTCAGGCGGGTAAACGGATATTTGGCATCGCGCAGCGTGCGGTTCATGGCAAAGTTTACCTGCATTTCGCCGTCTATGGCAAGTTCGGGATAATTTTGCTGCATGTATTCTACGGCTTCGTGCACGCTTACGGGGCTTCCCTCCTTGTCTGCACCGAAATTGGAGTAGCTCAGCATGGCCATGACAGGCGTATGGTTGAAGAAGCGTACGGTATGTTCCGCCAGCTTGGCAATGTCAATCAGTGTTTCTGCATTGGGATGGCGGTTGATGAGCGTATCGGCAAGGAAGTACGTACCTTTCTTGGAGTTGAGGATGTGCATCGTGCCGAAGTGCTTGTACTCAGGGCGGATGCCGATGACTTCTTTGGCCACCTTGATGGTATTGCTGTATTTGGTGTACAATCCGGTGATGAATGCGTCGGCTTCGCCGGTTTCCACCATCATCATGCCGAAATAGTTGCGTTCGAACATCTTGTCGTTGGCCTCTTCATAGGTAACGCCTTCGCGGGCGCGTTTTTCGGAGAGGATGCGTGCATAGCGTTCGCGGCGTTCCGCTTCGTTGGGATGGCGCAGGTTTACGATTTCGATGCCTTCGAGGTTGAGGTCGAGCTGTTTTGCCAGTTTCTCGATGGCCTCGTCATTTCCTAATATAATAGGATGGCAGATTCCTTCGGCTTTGGCTTCAACGGCAGCTTTCAGCATCGTGGGGTGGATGCCTTCGGCAAAGACCACGCGCTGCGGATTGCGGCGGGCGGTGTCGTAGAGCTGGCGGGTCAGTTTGCTTTCCTGTCCCATCAGTTCTTTCAGATGCTGCCGATAGGCTTCCCAGTCAGTGATTTGTTTGCGTGCCACGCCGCTTTCCATGGCTGCTTTGGCCACTGCCATGGAGACTTCGGTGATGAGGCGCGGGTCAACGGGCTTCGGGATGAAGTAGTCGGGACCGAAGCTGAAGTTATTGACGTGGTATGCTTCGTTCACCACATCGGGTACGGGCTGTTTGGCAAGTGAAGCAATGGCGCGTACGGCTGCCAATTTCATTTCTTCGTTGATGGCGGTGGCAGCTACGTCCAGAGCGCCGCGGAAGATATAGGGGAAACCGATTACGTTATTGATTTGGTTCGGATAATCCGAGCGTCCGGTTGACATCAGTACGTCGGGGCGCGCTTCCATAGCATCTTCGTAAGAGATTTCGGGTACGGGGTTGGCAAGGGCGAACACGATGGGGTGAGCCGCCATGCTGCGCACCATATCTTGTGTCAGCACGTTGCCTTTGGAAAGTCCGAGGAATACGTCGGCGCCCCGTACGGCTTCTTCCAGTGTGTGGATGTCGCGGCGATCGGTGGCAAAGTACCGTTTGGTTTCGTTCAGTCCTTGGCGGTCGCTGGTGATGACGCCTTTGGAGTCGAGCATGATGATATTTTCGTGGGTGGCACCCAATGCTTCATAGAGCTTGGTGCAGGAGATGGCTGCCGCCCCGGCGCCGTTCACAACGATCTTCACATCCTCTATCTTCTTGCCTGCCACTTCCAGGGCGTTCAGCAGTCCGGCGCTGGAGATGATGGCCGTACCATGCTGGTCGTCGTGCATTACGGGGATGTCGAGCTCCTCTTTCAGGCGGCGTTCTATCTCAAAACATTCGGGAGCTTTGATATCTTCCAGGTTGATACCGCCGAAAGTGGGGGCGATGGCTTTTACAGCCTCGATAAATTTGTCGGGATCTTTTTCATTCACTTCGATGTCGAACACGTCAATGCCGCCATAGATTTTGAACAGCAGTCCTTTGCCTTCCATTACGGGTTTGCCTGCCATTGCGCCTATATCGCCCAGTCCGAGAACGGCGGTTCCGTTGGAGATTACAGCCACTAGATTGCCTTTGGCTGTATATTTGTATGCGTCCTGCGGGTTCTTTTCTATTTCAAGACATGGCTCTGCCACGCCCGGGGAATAAGCGAGTGAAAGGTCGGTTTGCGTACTGTAGGGCTTGGTTGGCACTACCTCAATTTTTCCTGGTTTGCCTTGCGAGTGATAGAGCAAAGCGGCTTCTTTGGTTATCTTAGCCATGATAGATTAGTTAAAATGGTTATAAATTGGTCGCAAATTTAGAGATAAAAGTTCTAAATCGTAGCCTGCGACTAATAATTTCTATTGAATTTATTAGTAAATAAACTAAAAATGCTTATTTTTGGCAGTATATTTAAGTATTACCCCCAATTTACTAACTTAACACAAGTGTTTTATGAAAATTTTCAGACGTCCTCTTGCAGGATTATTGTTTTGCACAATGCCGTTTTGGGCAGGATGCGGAACAGGTGACAAACCGGAAGCACCGGTTTCCCTGACTTGGGAAATGGGTGCGAGTGACATTGAACCCGGGTATTATGAGAACTCCTTTGTTCTTAAGAATATCTCCGGTGCTCCTCTTTCCAAAGACTGGGCAATCTATTACTCACAGCTTCCCCGCTATGTGAAGCAGGAAGGAACTCCCGCCGTCAGGGTGGAGGCGGTGAACGGAAACTTCTTTAAAATGTATCCTACGGACGATTTTGTGCCGTTGGCTCCCGGCGACTCCATGCGCATCACTTTCCTTTGTTCTTATAAGTTGGACCGGAACTCGCATGCGCCTGAAGGTACTTATTGGGTGGCTACGACGGACGGCAAGGAAGGCAAGCCGCTTCCCGTAGCGTTGGACGCGCTGCCGTTGCCCTCACCGGAAGCGCTTCCCGGTTATCCGGATGCCGCCAAAATATACGCATCGAACCTCCGTCTGGACAGTGTGCCGGCTTTGAGGCAGTGGGACAGGCTGCCGTCGGTAAAGAAAGTGACACCTGCCGGAGGGCATGTCGTGCTGGATGCTAAGGTGGCTTTGACCTATCCGGACGAATATGCCGGCGAAGCAAAGCTGCTGAAAGAGAAGCTGGCCGCTTTGTACGGTTTGGAAGTGGCAGATGAGGCTCCCGTAACGATTGTTTTGGAAGAACTGTCCGACAAGGCGAGGGCAGTGAACGCTGAATATTATAATTTGGTTATAGGAGATTCCCTGATAAAGATTGCCGCCGCTACTCCGCATGGCATTTTCAACGGTACACAGACTTTGCTGTCAATACTGAAAGGCAAGGCGGTGCCTTACCGGCTGGAAGCTATGTTTGTGGAAGATTACCCCGACCTCTTGTATCGCGGACAGATGATAGACATTGCCCGTAATTTCACCACCGTAGACAACCTTAAGAAACTGATAGACATTTTCGCTTCCTACAAAATGAACGTGCTGCACTTTCATTTTGCCGATGACGAAGCGTGGCGTCTGGACATTCCCGGTTTGGAGGAGCTGATCGCGGTGGGAAGCCGTCGCGGACATACCGTTGACGAAAGCCGGTGCCTCTATCCATGCTACGACGGCGGATGCGATCCTGATGCTGCCACCGTTGGAAACGGGCATTATTCCCGCGAGGACTTCATCGGCCTGTTGCGCTATGCCGCCGAAAGGCATATTCGTGTCATACCGGAGATAGAATCGCCCGGACATGCGCGTGCGGCTATCGTCTCCATGAAGGCGCGTTATAATAAATACAAGGAGACGGACATGGCAAAGGCCACCGAATATCTGCTGAGCGAGCCGGAAGACACCTCCCGCTATGAGTCCGTCCAGTACTACACAGACAATGTGATAAACGTCGCTCTGCCTTCGTCCTACCGCTTTATGGAGAAAGTGATTCGGGAACTCGCAGCCATGTATAAGGAAGCGGGCGTACCGCTGTCTACGGTGCATCTTGGCGGTGATGAAGTGGCGCATGGGGTATGGCTGGGATCACCCAAGTGCATGGCGCTGATGAAAGAGAAGGGGATGACGAAGCCGCATGATTTGGCCGAGTATTTCATTACGCAAATGGCGGACATCATGCAAAAGAACGGTTTGAAGTTCAGCGGTTGGCAGGAAGTGGCTTTGGGACATACCGAAGAGGCGCACCGGCAGTTGAAGAGTCAGGCGGCAGGTGTGTATTGCTGGAACACAGTTCCGGGGTATGAGGAGGTGGTCTACCGGATTGCCAACGACGGTTATCCGGTGATTCTCTGCAATGTAGGCAATTTCTATATGGATATGGCCTACAACGGTCATCCTGACGAGCGCGGGCTCGACTGGGGAGGTTATGTGGATGAGGCTGTCTCCTTCTCCATGCTTCCTTTCAGCATCTACCGGTCATTGCGTACCGACAGGGCGGGAAATCCAGTCGACTTGGAGCAAGCCGGAAAAGGAAAAACCGCTCTGACGGCAGTGGGCAAGAAGAATATTCTGGGCGTGCAGGGCCAATTGTTTGCCGAGACTATCCGCAGCTTCGACGGCGTTGAATATCTTCTTTTCCCGAAAATCATGGGACTGGCGGAACGTGGATGGAACGCTTACCCGGCATGGGAGGGTCTGCAAGGCGCACAGGAGCAGCGGGCTTTCGACAAAGCTCTGGCATTGTATTATGAGAAAATCAGTGAAATAGAGATGCCCTATTGGGCAAAGAACGGCATCAATTTCCGCTTGCCGCATCCGGGACTGCTGGTGAAGGATGGCAAACTATATGCCAATGTAGCCATTCAAGGCGCCGGGATACGCTATACAACGGATGGCTCCGAGCCGACTATGCAATCTGCCTTATGGGAAATGCCGGTGGAATGTGACGCGCCGGTGGTGAAGGCGAAAACATTCTATCAAGGCAAAGAAAGCCTGCCGATAATGTTGAAAACAGAGTAATATGAAAACGCATCATCTGCTTGGGCTAAACGCATGATGCGTTTTACTAAAACAGATGATGCATTTTACTAAAACAGATGGTGTGTTTTACTAAAACAGGCCATCTGTTTTTTCTTTCTTCTGAGCGCAAGGTGAAAAGGTGCTTATGCGTTTAGCGCCTGTTCTATATCTGCAATGATATCCTCCGCGTTTTCAATACCTACCGAGAAGCGGATCAGGTCGGGACGGATACCGGCTTCCAGCAACTGTTCGTCCGAGAGCTGGCGGTGTGTGTGGCTGGCGGGATGGAGCACACAGGTACGTGCGTCGGCAACATGGGTTACGATAGCTGCCAGCTTCAGCGAATCCATGAACTTGATTGATACCTCACGACCGCCTTTCAGTCCGAAAGAGATAACGCCGCACGAACCGTTGGGCATATATTTCTGTGCCAGTTCGTAATACTTATTGTCGGGCAGCCCGCAATAGTTCACCCATGCCACTTTTTCGTTCCGGGAAAGGTACTCGGCAACTTTCTGGGCATTGCCACAGTGTTGCGGCATACGCAAGTGCAGTGTTTCCAGGCCGAGGTTCAGCAAGAATGCATTCTGCGGGGACTGGATACTGCCGAGGTCACGCATCAACTGTGCCGTAGCTTTCGTGATATAGGCCAGTTTGCCGAAGGCTTTTGTATAGGTCAGCCCATGATATGATTCATCCGGGGTGCAGAGACCGGGGAACTTGTCGGCGTGTGCATCCCAATCGAAATTGCCGCTGTCCACAATTGCGCCGCCTACGCTGGTGGCATGTCCGTCCATGTATTTGGTGGTGGAATGCACCACGATGTCGGCTCCCCATTCAAACGGGCGGCAGTTGATAGGAGTGGGGAAAGTGTTGTCCACAATCAGGGGCACGCCATGCTTGTGGGCGATGCGGGCAAACTTTTCAATGTCGAGAACCTCCAGTGTGGGGTTGGAGATTGTTTCGCCGAACAGTGCCTTGGTGTTCGGACGGAAAGCGGCGGAGATTTCTTCTTCGGGTGCATCCGGATTGACAAAAGTCACGTCGACACCCAGCTTCTTCATGGTTACGCCAAACAGGTTGAACGTTCCGCCGTAAATGGTGGACGAACATACAAAGTGGTCGCCTGCCTGGCAGATGTTGAAGATGGCATAGAAATTCGCTGCCTGTCCGCTGGATGTCAGCATGGCGGCTACGCCTCCTTCAAGGGCGGCTATCTTGGCGGCAACGGCATCGTTCGTGGGGTTTTGCAGGCGGGTGTAGAAATAACCGCTGTCCTCAAGGTCGAACAGGCGTGCCATTTGTTCGCTGGTGTCGTATTTGAAAGTCGTACTTTGATAAATGGGGAGTACACGAGGTTCGCCCTTTTTAGGAGTCCACCCTGCCTGTACGCACAGTGTCTCCGGCTTGAATTGCTTTGCCATAATGCTATCTGTTTTTAGAGTTTCTTTTCTTTAAAACGCGTAAGTTGTCGCAAAAGTAGGGAAAAAAATATAAATTTGTACGCGTGAACGGTAAAATGCTATAATTTAGCGGCCGAAAATCTGCTACCGACTACGAATAAATGACGAATAACGGGAATATGAAACGTATATTTTGTTTGCTGGCTTTCTTCTTTTGCGCTTTTCTTGTTTTTGATGTCTCTGCCCAGGGAGAATATGCCGCACCCAAATCGGGTGAGGGCATCTCTGCTTTTCTGGAGCGGAACAAGCGTCCGGGAAAAGCCTATTATAATGAGTTTATAAGGCTGAACGAGAAGCGTCTGCGCGGAAAAGAGGAGTTGCAGCTGGGAGTGAAATATGTGCTTCCCCCGTTGAGGAAAGGGGCTTCTGCCACTGCTTCGTCCAAGCCTGCCGCCAATAAAAAAGGAACTGTTCGTGAACGCCTCTTCGGGAGGAAACTTGCCGATGTGGAGGTGACCTCTAACCGCTTGCAGGGCGCTTGCTTCTATGTGGTCAGCGGACATGGAGGACCCGATCCGGGAGCTATCGGCAAAATAGGAAAGGTGGAATTGCATGAGGATGAGTATGCCTATGACGTTGCCTTGCGCCTTGCCCGTAACCTGATGCAGGAAGGGGCCGAAGTACGTATCATCATTCAAGATGCCAAAGACGGGATTCGTGATGACCGCTACCTCTCCAACAGCAAGCGGGAAACTTGTATGGGGGATGCCATTCCGTTGAATCAGGTGGCTCGTCTGCAACAGCGTTGCACCAAAATCAATGAGCTTTACCGGAAGGACCGTAAGATTTATAAGTATTGCCGGGCCATATTTCTGCACGTAGACAGCCGCAGCAAGGGTGCACAGACGGATGTTTTCTTTTACCATGCTCCGAAAAGTGTGTTGGGAAAGAGGCTGGCTGTTGCCATGAAAGGAACTTTCGAGTCGAAATACGACAAGCATCAGCCCAACCGCGGATTTGAAGGGACGGTCAGCTCACGCAACCTCTACGTATTGCTGAAGGCCGCACCGGCTTCCGTTTTTGTGGAGTTGGGCAATATACAGAATGCTTTCGACCAACGCCGTTTCGTGATCAGCTCCAATCGTCAGGCATTGGCCAAGTGGATGATGGAGGGGTTCATTGCGGATTATAAGCGGACGAAGTAGGATTACTTGCGTACTTTGCCCATGCTGTTTTCGCGCGTGATAACGATTATTACTGCTGTCACAATCAAGGCGATTCCGATAGTGCTGCTCCATGTGAAGCTTTCTTTGAACACGCAACATCCGATGACTATGGCAGTCAGAGGTTCCAGTGCTCCGAAGATTGATGTAAGCGTGGGGCCTACATGTTTGATAGCCTTTACCAGACTGATATTGGAGACTGCTGTTGCCGGTATTGCCAGTCCGAGGATGTTCAGCCATGTGTGACTGTCTGTGGCCAGCCGGATCCCATCTGTCAGGCATCCGCCTATAATATAGAACAGGGTTCCGAATCCCATAACATAACAAGTCAGTGCCGTAGACGGGATGTTGACAGCGCGACTTTTTCGTACGCCTATAATATATCCGCCGTAAGAGAATATGGAAATGGCGGCAGCGACCAGCCCTGTTGTAGTATCTCCGCCTTCGAAATCTATCTCGCCTGTTGATAGCAGTGTTGCACCTATCAATGAAATGAACACTGCAAACAGGATAGAGAAAGACTTTTTTTCCTTGAAAAACAGCATCATGGTGACGGCTACCGCCAGAGGGTACATGAAGTGTATGGTGGATGCTACGCCGCTGGCAATGTTTTGGTAGGCTATCACGAGACTGAATGAGGTGGTGGCTCTGAACAGGCTTAGTATGAATACGGTCTGCCAGTCTTTTCTGCTGATTCGGAACTGCTCTCCCAATATGATACCGGCAATTGCCAAAATGAGTGAGGCGATTCCCCAGCGGTATGTCAGCACTTCAAAAGATGAAAATCCGGCTATCAGCAATGATATGCTGAAGAAAGGCGCCAGTCCGAATGTGGACGAGGAAAGCGCTGCATATAGAAAACCTTTTATAGTAGTGTTTCGCATCTTTTTCTTGAAAATTAAACGATATATCGGAACCTATCTCTCTCATCATTTGTTTGTTCCACATAATGAATTGCAAAATTAGTGAATAAAAGCGTACATGCGAATGGTACATGCATATTAAAAAATGAAAGGAAACCTTATGAGAAAGATTTTAATGTTTGTGGGAACGTTTGCAGTTATCTTTATGTTGGCTGCTTGCGGTAACGGTGTTCAGAAGAAAACTTACGAAAAATATTCTGCTGCGGAAGTGGAACAGGCCGGTCAGGTGATGAAGTACTACAACACTTCGCTTGCCTTATTGAAGAATCTGGTGTTGGAAAAGGATGTGAATTCCATATTGGGATATATGGAGCAGGGCGGCAATGCGCCGATGCTGGCAACTGTTATTCCTCCGGTTTTCTCTCAGAAGGACTCTGCATCGGTTGTCAATCCCGGTACATATTTTGATGAAGAGGCCCGGCGCAATCTGAAACAGAATTTTATGCAGTTGTTCCAGACAAGAAGGCAATTCTATACTAATTTCAATCAGTATCTCTCCTTGCTAAAAGTAAAAAATAAGATTGCCGCCGATAAACTGCTGCCTGCCAATTACCGTTTGAGTGTTGAGATGGCGGAGTATAAAGAGAATATTCTTGATGTTTTGTCGCCTTTTGCCGAAGGGGCGCAGAAGGTGTTGCTGAATGATAATCCGATGAAAGAGCAAATACTTGCCATGAACCGTATGTCGGTCACGATGCAGGGTGTTTTGCAACAGTGCATGCGCAAGCCTGCTCCCGACATGCCTCGGCTGGACATGAAAATGATGAAACTGGTTATTCAGTTGGACATTGCCAAACGTCTGCCGATAGTGGAAGGGCATCCTCAAGAGATGAAAACTTTCCGGGACTTTCTGGCTAATGCTGAGACATTCATAAGAGAAGTACAGCACATCAAGGCGCAGGGTAGTTATACGGCAGACGAACTGGCGACTTTAGGTGAGTATGGATTGAGCCTGAACTAAGTTTTCTCTTTATCTCACGAATCCGTTTTTATAGAAATCATAGGAAGCATGAATATTTTCCGGTGTATCGGCTTTTAGTAACAAGAGAAGTTCGCGGCAGAATTCCAGTTGTCCTGTACCGTTGGCGGTGACGATATTTTGGTCGCTGACGGCCTGCTTCTCTTCGTAGCCCGCTTCGTTGGTGTACTCCTGTCCGCCCCAGAGTTTTAGTTGCTGTATGGTATTTCCCGTATGCTTTACGTTATTGAGGAAACCGTGCTTCGCCATAAAGGAGGCGGCATTGCAGATGGCGCCAACGATTTTTCCACGTTGTAGGGCATCCTTCACCAAAGGAACTGCTTGCTCTGCTTCTGGGGAATTCCATTGCATACCTCCTATCAGAACCAATGCTGCATAATCTGTGGGCATAGTCTGGAAACAGTAGTCGGGCAACGTGCGGAAGCCGCCGATGGAGCGCACTGCATCCAACGTCGGGGCAACTACTTTCGGGGTGTATTTCACTTCGCTGCCCGGCATTACTCCTGCGTTCAGGCAGGCGGCTATGAAAGCGCCTTCCCAGTCGGCGTATTCATTGAGTATTATGAATAATATTTCTTGCTTCATTTTTGCTTTTGTTTGAGACCTTGCAAAAATACGAATACTAAATTACAAATTTGCAAATATTGCAAAGAAAGTTCCATAGGCTTTTCGTGATGCAAAAATAAAAGGAAGGGGGAGAAGTTGGCTGAGGTTCTTATAAATCTGGTTTGTTGAAATCAGTTGGGTGGAAGTTTGTTAATAATCATTGTCGGGTTTGTCGGTAAAGATAAAACATGTGTACCTTTGCGAGGGATTACATTGTGCAGAATAACTTTTGAAAAAGTACATGAAAGGGATTTAGCTCGTATTAGGACGTGGCATTGCACAAGTTGCGAATAACCGAATCCTATAAAATATGACTGAAGAAATAATATGACTGAGGAAATCCGATTGAAACTCTTGGAATGGGCAAGGGAATATCATTGTGCCGCCTTTATACAAGGTGACCCTGTTCAGTTCCCGCATCGGTATATGCGGAAGCAGGATATTGAGATTAGCGGTCTGCTCACTGCTTTGATGAGCTTTGGAAACCGCAAGCAGATATTGAAGAAAGCGGATGAACTACATGGTTTGATGGGAGCTTCACCTCATCAATATGTCTTGTCCTGCCGCTGGAAAGAAGATTTCCTTCCGGCAGACCGGAGCAGCTTTTACCGCATGCTTTCTCATGCGGATTTTTATACGTATTTTGCCCGTTTGCATGACGCCTATTCTCGGTTTGATAGTTTGGAAGATGCCCTTTCGGGCTATCCGGGCATCCCGATGGAAAAGTTGTGTGCTTTTCTGGAAGTCTCCGCCAAGAGTCCGCAAAAGAAGCTGAACATGTTTCTGCGCTGGATGATACGGAAAGAGTCGGAGGTGGATTTCGGCATCTGGGAAAGTTTTGACCGTCGTGATTTGCTGATTCCTTTGGACACTCATGTTTGCCGGGTAGCCCGTCTTTTGGGACTTACCGATACGGAGACATTCTCTCTAAAGAATGTAAGGAACATAACCTCAGCCTTGGCGGAAGTCTTTCCGGATGACCCTTGTTTGGGAGATTTCGCATTGTTCGGCTGTGGGGTGAACGGGGTGTTGTAAGTTCCGGGTCTTTCTACCAATCTATTTCCTCAATGCCTTTGCTCCGCAGATAATTGTTGGCTTTGCTGAAATGCTTGCATCCGAAGAAACCGTATTCGGCAGAACGGGGCGAAGGATGGACGGTTGTCAGTATGAGGTGCTTGCTTCCTTTCAAAGTAGGGCTTGTCGAATTCTTCTTGCAGACGTTGCCGCCAGCTTTCTTCTATCTTGACTTTCATAGGATGTTGCATCTGGGTATGATGCAACAAATGTACAAATAATCTCTGTGACTGCGTATGCCTTTGGCAGATAAAAAAGAAAGCCCCATAGCCGTCAGGGAATATCAGGCACAGGGCTTTCACGTACTACGTTATGCTTTTAGGGCGGTCACGATTTTTTCTATCATTGTCTGGATATTGTTTTCATCCTGCGCTGTGTAGAAGTTACCGTCTATTTCGGAGGAATTGTCGGTTGCTTCTCCGTTTCGGATAGCGGGTTTGGCTAATGGATGAACGGCTACTTTCTTACCTTTCGTGATACCCGTAAAATCGAACATCATAGCAGCTGCACAGTGCCCGATCATGATTTTGCCTTTCTCGCCGAATGTCTTGATGATTTCCAGCATGGTGACGTTATACGGTTTACCGGCATTTTGCTGGAATACGGGAACGGCATCACCGCAGGCGAACACAAGCGCATCGTATTCATCTTCATGCCCTTTCAGATTGGCCACTACATCGTCCACTGTCAGGACAATGCCGGAATTTGTCTTGATTTCCTTGCTGTCCGCTACCGCGAATACTTTATAAGAAATGCCATTTTCAAAAAATGCTTCCAGATATTGGAACAAACCGCATCCGTTTACCGGATTTACTGCTAAAACTGCAACTTTCTTTGCCATAATCTTAATTATTAAATAAAACAATAGTTATTTTCAGTAAGTTCATTACTTTTGTGCTGCAAAGTTAGCCTTGCTGTTGCTCTTAAACAAGAAGGCACTTGAATGTTAGATAGTTACAACAATGTAACCATTGTTGAAGTTCAGATAATTAGTAAAAGTTAAAAAATGGAAAACTTTCATCACACAGGTGGTTGCCCCATACGGGATGTCTTGAGTAAGTTGGGAGATAAGTGGACAATGCTTATCATGGTTACACTAAAGACGAATGGTACGATGCGCTTCTGTGACATTCAAAAGACGATTGGGGACATTTCACAACGTATGCTTACGGTTACGCTGCGTTCGTTGGAAACGGACGGGCTGGTCATCAGAAATGTATATGCCGAGGTTCCCCCGCGTGTGGAGTATTCCCTTACGGAGATGGGGCATAGCTTGATGCCGCACATAGAATCGCTGGTAGGCTGGGCGTTGGAGCATATGGCGGATATTCTGGAACGGCGGGGAGTACAGCAAGAGGTGGATTGATAAGAACCGCATGCCGTTGTAATATGCAAGAATTCCGATTCATCACGAACCGGAATCCTTTTTTCACGAGATTTACATTCTGAAAAGAGTTATTCTTTGACAGCTTCGCCTTTTTCGTTCAGAATTGTCTCTGTTTCCTGACCGTCTTGAGTGAGAATAATGATTTTGTAGATCTTTGCTTCATCTTTTACCTTTACATAGGCTTCTTTTACAGAGGAACCCTCGTAATTCTTTGCCAATGTCAGCAGAATGGCCTGTGGTAACTCTGTCGGATCCATTTTCACAAATTCATCCTGCGGCACTTGGGCTTCTGCCACAACTGCTGATGAGTTATTTACTTCCTGTGCGAAAACAACAGAGCTTCCTGTTCCCAGAACCATTGCTAATGCTACTAATACCTTTTTCATGACTTTCTGATTTTAAGTGAGTATTTGGGGATATCATCTCTAACACTCATCATAGGACAAAGAAGATGCCAAAGATATATGGATAAACTTATCTTTCTGATTTATAGCGAAATGAATGGAAATCCTATAAATGGTACAGTGTGGAAATCCGTAGAACACTGTGGAATTGGGTAACACATCTGAGGAATAGTTACACAGAATTCCAACGTGCTCCTTGCTTATTCCATCATATCAATCTGCATACAGGAGATTGCAAAAGGTTTTTCATCAATCGTCAATATCAATCACTCTCATCTTAGAGTCAAATGTAATTTCCCAACGGTTGGATAACTTTATCTCATATTCATTATCGTCATATTCAATTTGGAGGATTCTTGCATCCGGATAGTTTGTTTTTACATAGTTACGGATAGCTTCCGGCACGATCTGGGCAGGCACTTCGCTCTGTCTGCATCGCACTTCTTTCCATTCTCCCGCTTTGTCAAACTCCACTTTCTCGCCGTTGGTGAAAACTACATCATAGCTTTTATAGAATACTCCCGACTCCAGCTTAGCCATTGCCACCTTGTGATCCTTGAAATAGGTCTTGATAAATGTCTGTGCCTTTGCAGGTAACTGACTCACTTGTATTGGCTTGTCATTATCCGCCATTACCATTGTGTGCATTGCAAACGTACAAACTAACATCATAATAAACTTTTTCATACTTCTTTATTTTTAATGATTAATACTTTATTTGTTTCTGTACTGCAAAGATGGGATAGGAATCTGGAAAGAATTGGGAAAAAACAGAAAAAAAACAATTTTATGGAAGATGTTTTTAAATTGACGCGATGTTCATCGTTTGATAGGTATCTGATAAAAAAAATCCTTGAATCTCATGGAAATTCAAGGATCATATTTTCTTCGAAGTGGTGCCACCAGGAATCGAACCGGGGACACAAGGATTTTCAGTCCTTTGCTCTACCAACTGAGCTATGGCACCATTTTTATCTCTTTTGCGGTTGCAAAGGTAGTGAAAGTTTTGGACTATGCAAGAGGTTAGGAAATAAAAAACACTGATAATTGGCTATGTGGCTAATTATCAGTGTCTATATTTTTATAGAAAATACAAAAAAGTTGATAAGCATCCGGCTTTTCAGCTTTTTCCTTTCTGCTTTCGTCCGGGAGTTTCGGCCTATTCCGTTTCTTCGGGAGTGGAAGAGTCCTCTTTCAGTGGGTTCCAGCCTTGTGCTTTCAGTTCAAATTCCTGACCGTCGCGGGTGATTAGGGCACAGCCCAACTCCGGTTTCGTGATATGGCCTATCAGCTTGATGCCTTCCATTTCGGACACTTTCTCGTGGTCGGCAATGGGGACGGTGAACAAAAGCTCATAATCCTCGCCGCCGTTGAGGGCGCAGGTCGTTAGGTTCATATTGAACTCCTCTGCCATAACGGCTGTCTGGTAGTCGATGGGGATATGCTCCTCGTAGATGCGGCAGCCTGCTTTGCTTTGCGTGCAGATATGCAGCAATTCGGAAGACAGGCCGTCGGAGATGTCCATCATGGCGGTGGGCTGCACACCTTCTTTTGCCAATTTCCGGATGATGTCACGACGGGCTTCCGGTTTCAGTTGCCGTTCCAGCAGATACTCTTTGCCTGCAAAATCGGGTTGCAGATCTTTGTCGCCGCCTTTGAGCACGCTCTTTTCACGTTCCAGCAATTGCAGTCCCATGTAGGCGGCGCCCAGATCGCCGGAGACGCAGATAAGGTCGGTGTCTTTGGCGCCGTTGCGATAAACCACTTTGCCCTTTTCGCCTTCACCGATGCAGGTGATGCTGATGGTGAGTCCCGTATAGGAGGAAGACGTATCGCCGCCTACAATATCCACCCCATATTCCTCACAGGCAAGGCGTATGCCGGCATACAATTCTTCCATTTCCTCTACGCTGAAGCGCTTGGATAAGCCCAGGGAAACGGTGATTTGCCGGGGAGTTCCGTTCATGGCGTAGATGTCGGAGAAGTTGACTACGGCCGATTTGTATCCCAAGTGTTTGAGGGGTACGTATGTCAGGTCGAAGTGTATGCCTTCCAACAGTAGGTCGGTGGTGACCAGCACCTCTTTGTCCGCAGGGTAGGAGAGGACGGCGGCGTCATCGCCTATGCCGTATTGACTGGATTTATTCTTTAGTTCGATACCTTCGGTGAGGTGGCGAATAAGGCCGAACTCACCGAGGGTTGCTATTTCTGTTCTCATTCAGATATCTTGTTTTAACCCCTTTAGGGGAGCCGGGGCGTTTACGCTCTGTTAATCAACTCTCTCATGATTTCTGTCATCTTCGGCTGTGCGGCATCTGCGGCTTTCTGCACTTCTTCGTGGGATACTTCTACGATTTTGCCTTCCACGCCGAGGTCGGTGATGACTGATACTCCAAACACTTTGATGCCGCAATGATTGGCAACGATAACTTCGGGGACGGTGGACATACCTACCGCATCTGCTCCCAGAATACGGAACAGCTTGTATTCCGCCGGAGTTTCAAATGTGGGGCCTTGCGTGCCGATGTACACTCCATGCTGAACTTTAATCCCTTTTTCGGCTGCAATCGCATCTGCTTTGCGAATCAGTTCTTTGTCGTATGCTTCACTCATGTCCGGGAAGCGCGGGCCGTATGGGATATTCTTGCCCCGCAGCGGATGTTCGGGGAAGTAGTTGATGTGGTCGGTGATGATCATCAGGTCGCCAATTTCGAAGTCCGGATTTGTACCGCCGCTGGCGTTGGACACGAACAAGGTTTTGATGCCCAGTTCGCGCATCACACGTACCGGGAACGTAACTTCTTTCATGGAATAGCCTTCGTAGAAGTGGAAACGGCCCTGCATCGCCAGAATATCCTTGTTGCCCAGCTTGCCGAAAATCAGTTTGCCGCTGTGCCCCTCTACCGTAGATACGGGGAAGTTGGGGATATCCTCATATTTTATTTCGTACTTCTCGGTGATCTCGCCTGCCAGGCTGCCAAGTCCGGTTCCGAGGATAATTGCCGTCTCAGGATGTGTGTGCATCTTACCTTTCAGATAAGCTGCGGTTTCTTGAATACGTTCTAACATAGCCAATAATGTTTTGGTTAAATATATATTGTTGATTTTGCAAAAGCTCTATCTTGATAGGAAGCACGTATATATACGGTTTCAGTGTTTCGCTCAGGGCCGGGTGATTTTTCAGCCGGGTGGCATCCTTTTCCGTTGTGATAATCATCCTTTTGTCTTTTTCCAGCTGCAAGAACCGTTCTTCGATGAGTTGCAGGTCTTTCGTGCTGAAGTCGTGGTGGTCGCCGAAAGCCAGCAGGCTGACGTTTGGAGTATGCGCTTTCACTTCTTCCACCAATGGGGCGGGAGAGGCGATGCCCGTAACGAGAAGCACTTGTTCGTTGCCGGCACAAACAGTTCCTTTCCCTATCTCCGGGAATAGCGGTATCAACGATCCGTAGCGGAATTTGGAGAAATACAGTTGCTGGTACGGATATAGATGCAGCCGTTTGGTGATGATATTGAAATCTATCGGCTTGATATTGTCCGGACACTTCGTGACGATGACTATTTGTGCGCGGTTCTTTCCTCCGGCGGGTTCGCGAAGTCTTCCTGCCGGGAGCAGGACATCATCGCATAACAGTCGGTGGAAGTCTGTCAGCAGAATGTTCAGACCCGCTTTCACACGACGGTGTTGGAAGGCATCATCCAGTAGCACAGCATCCACAGCGGGGTTCTTCAGTTTCAGCAATTGTTCGATGCCATGACAGCGGTCTTCATCCACTGCTACCCGTATGTCCGGGAATTTGCTTTTTATCTGATACGGTTCGTCACCGATCTTCCCTGCGCTGCTTTCGGCGGTTGCCAGTATGTAGCCCTTGCTTTTCCGTTTGTAGCCGCGGCTCAATGCAGCCACGTTTATGCCTTCGTTCTGCAATAATCTTATCAGATACTCCGTATGCGGCGTCTTTCCTGTTCCGCCTACGGCAAGGTTGCCTACACATATCACAGGAATGTCAAAACTCTTCGACCGGAGCCAGCCCCAGTCAAAGAGTTTGTTTCGCAAGCACACCCCTATCCCGTAAAGCCAGGAGAGGGGATATAGCCAATGATGTATTTTTACGGATGCATCTCTCATTTAGAATTATTGTATGTTCAGTTCAAACGGCACACGTGCCTGTATACGGTCTATCTTGTCGAAGTTTTCGATGATGCCGAACTGACGATATACATCGCTCATTTTTCCGTTCAGCATGCGAGCCTTGATGTAATTTCCGGGATTCGTATTCATCAGGCTCTCCAAGAAGCCCTCTTTTTTGGGATAGTTCATTACGGTATAGGCATCCACGCCAGCTTTGGTAACGGCGATTTCCAGAGCCTTGTCCAGACCGCCCAGTTCGTCCACCAAGCCCAGTTCTTTGGCGGTACTCCCTGTCCACACCCGGCCTTGTGCAATTTTGTCAAGCTCTTCCATGCTGATGCCGCGTCCGTCGGAGCAGCGGGTCAGGAAGAGTTTGTAGCCGTTGTTGACGTACATTTGCATCAGTCCTTTTTCACCGTCATTCATCGGTCGGGTAAGGTTGCCGAAGTCGGCATAAGGGTTGGTTTTTACGACGTCGAAGTTCAGGCCGAGTTTCTCTGTCAGTCCTTTGGCGTTGGGCATCATGCCAAAGATGCCGATAGAGCCGGTCAGAGTAGTGGGTTCGGCAACGATGGTGTCGGCATTGCAGGCAATGTAGTAGCCGCCGGATGCTGCATAGTCGCCCATGGACACGATTACCGTTTTCTCTTTCTTCAGTTGTTCTACGGCATACCATATCTGTTCGGAACCGTAGGCGCTTCCACCCGGGGAGTTGACGCGCAGCACTACGGCTTTCACATTTTCGTCATCTTTCAACTTGCGCAGGTCTCTGATAACCTTTTCGGAGTTGATGCCCTCTTCGGTAGAAGCCGACGAACCGCCGTCAATTTCACCGTATGCATAATATACGGCAATCACGTTTCCGCTCTTGTCTTTGGGTACGTTCTTTTTCACGTTTACCATGTCCTGAATGCCCAGCACCGGCATGTCGTCGTCCTTGTCGATGCCTACAAGGGTTTTCAGGTAGTCGCGTACATCGTTTTTATAGATCAGGGTGTCTACCAATCCGTTTTTCACGCTCTCCTCTGCGGGATAGAACATCAGCATGCGGTCGGCCTCTTTGTTCAGGGCTTCTACGGAGAGGTTGCGCGATTCGGCAATGTCGCCCGTAATCTGTCCCCAAACGGACGACAGGTAGACGTTCACCTGCTCGCGGTTGGCAGGGCTCATTTCGGTAGCGATGAATGGTTCAACTGCCGATTTGTATGTACCCACTTTGAATACTTGCATTTCCACGCCGATCTTTTCCAGCAGGTCTTTGAAGAACATCGGGGTGGCTGCCAATCCCCGCCATTCGAGCATACCTTGCGGGTTCAGCATCACTTTGTCCGCTATGCTGGACAGGTAGTAGAGGCTTTGTGTGTAGGAGTCGCCGTAGGCTACGATGAATTTGCCCGATTCCTTGAAGTCTTTCAGTGCGTGGCGAATTTCTTCAAGGGAGGCGTAGCCTGCGCTCAGAGAATTGGCCTGAATATAAATGCCTTTGATGTTTTCGTTTTCTTTGGCTTTCCTGATAGAAGAGAGAACATCATCCAGACCATAAGTCTTATAATCGTCTTTCATGAGGATGTCCAACGGGTTTTCCTGACTGCGTTCGGCCAGTGTACCGTTCAGGTCCAGCATCATAACGGAGTTCTTGCGCACTTGCGTTTCCGACTCCGAGGAGGATACCATACTGAAAACTACGAGAATACTGATGAAAAACAGAACGACGCTCGATACGATAATTCCCGTTACGGTGGCGAGCGTAAATTTCAAGAAATCTTTCATTGTCTTATTGTTTTTGGTATGCTAACTTTTTTAAGCTAACAAAGATAAATAATTAGGTTGATATTTTCCCTATCTGTCGCAAGGTTTTTCGTTTTTGTCACATGATATGCCCTAAATATTTGCTGCATTGTTAATTCCTGTTCTGCGGCATAATTTCAATAAATCGGATAAGAGAGTGGAAAAATGATAAAACAAAGGTAATTATGTGGGATCGGTATTCACCTTTGGCGAAAATCAACTTCATTGTTTGCGGTTCTATCTATTCTTTGATGAAGCACATTTTTGAGGACCACAAAGAACCTTTGTTCGGACGGTTGACGTCTAAATTTGTGTTGAAACCGTTTAAGACGTCTGTGCTCATAGAGATTTTACGTGATTATAATCCTGCCTACACTCCGGATGATTTGCTGTGCCTGTACACGCTGACAGGCGGAGTGACTTAATATGTCACTTATTGCAGACAATTAGCATCCGTCTTTTCGGGGCTTGATTTATGATGTTATATATTTGCCGGATAAAGATTTGGTATTTAAACAAATATGATTTGCGGTTTGTTGATAAGTCGATTTTTCATCTATTATTTTTATAACAAATTCTATGTTTAAGTTCAAAATGTGTACTTTTACGGAGAAGTAGAATGTGTAATCGGTAAATGGACCTGCGAAACAAAAAGAAGAAATTGAGTATTCATGTTATATTAAATCCTTGTAAGGCAAGTGGTGATGAAATTTACTCTCTTGCGATTCGTGTGCTGTATTGTCGCAAGAAGAAGGAATATTCGTTGGGCAGGCAGGTTCATCGGTCCAACTATCGGGTGGATGGGGAACGGGTGGTGTATTCTCCGGAGGGGATTTTGAAGCGTAGAGATCCCGGCAGCATCAATCGTCTTATTATGGAGGAGAAGGAGGGGATTGTGAAGTCTTTTCTTTTTTTGGAGAGGACGGAGCCGGGGTTTGGTTTGGAGCGTCTGATGCAGAGACATCACAAGGAACGGCACGACCAGTATGTGGAAAAGTTCATTTTGCAATATATAGACTCTTTGAGAGAGGAAGGGAAGCTGGGAACAGCAGATGCTTATATGAGCGGGTTGCGTTCTCTGTTGCGTTTTTGCAGTCCGCGGAAGATAAAGTTCAAGGATGTGGACTATGTTTTCATTACGGACTACATGCACTATTTGCGTGCGCGAGGGGTTGCGGAGAACACTGTCCACATGTACCTCAGCAATTTCAGGGCGATTTGCAACAAGGCACGCAAGCAGGGGGTGAAGGTTGGCAAGGACAATCCGTTTGCCGATTTGGACATTCGCAGGCGGGAGACGGTGAAACGGGCTTTGAGCAAGGAGGAAATAGCACTCATTGCTTCTGTCAATCTCAGGCGGCATCCCCGGTTGGAGCAGGCGCGGGATTTGTTTATGTTCAGTTTCTATTGTCGCGGCATGTCGTTTGTGGATGTCATTCATCTTAGGAATGATTGGGTGGTAAAGGATACGATCTTCTATGCACGCAGCAAAACCGGGCAACGGTTGCAGGTGGGGCTGTTGCCTGATTTGCAAAAGATTATCGAAAAATACCGGACGGACAGCCCGTATATTTTTCCTTATATCGACTCCGGTTCTTCAAGATCCGTTTATACGCAGTATCGCTATGCTTTGGGGATGATAAACCGTTACCTCAAGCAGCTTGGGAGACTGTTGCACATAGACCTTCCGCTCACCACCTATGTGGCGCGCCATAAATGGGAATATACTAAAATAAACATTATATATACCTGAATTACAGTAGTATATAAAATAACAAAATTTTCCAATTAGCAAAATAGTAACATAATAATTCAAAATTCAGCCTATCAATACAAAATAGGAAGAAGCGAGTTTTGACCTCAATCCATTCTCCGTATTTGATATTTTTTGCCTACCAAAAGAAAACTACCGAGTATTTTAAACTCAGTGTATGGTAAAACAATCAGCCGGACGAGTTTATAATAATAGGTTTAATAGAATCTTGTATATATACTACAAGGACTAAACTAAACCTGTCACATTTTACTTTTAAGATTTCCTTTTTTGGAAAGCAAGATTCTCCAGCTTTAGAAAAACAGGTTTAATGAAATCTTGTATATATACTACAAGAACCGGACTAAACCTGTATTCCTTTACATTTTCCTATTTGAAATGAGATTCAATCCAAATCTCTACTTTCTCCGGATACTTCACGGTTTTAGCCAAACAGACAACCCCGACAACTTCCACCCCATATTTGCCAAGTTCCTCTGCGTGTTCCTTGACGCTGCTTCCTGTTGTAATCACATCGTCGATAATCACGACTTTCTTGCCTACGATGTCTGCATTGATAATGACATTGGAATCCGCATTTACCTTATCCCTGTCTTTTATGCTGTGTTTGCTTTCACGAGCCTCCAGATAAGTAAGACTGTACAGCATCGGATGCAACTTTTCTTCATACGACAAAGCATTGTTCAACCGGCTGAATCGGGTAAGGTATTTGCTTTGATTGCTGCATGGCATGAATACAACGGTAACACTATCCGGCAAATCCAGCTTTGCCAATGCTTCTTTGAATAAACGGCTGCAAGACACACGTCCGTCTTTAAAGTCATACACCATTTGTACAAACTTCCGTTGTTCCTCAGTGATGAAATTCCAATCCCTTTTGGGTATGTAATAGTCAATGAATATTGCCGGAATCTTCTTGCCGTTGGAAAGTTTCATCTTGAAAGGCATCATCGGTTTCTCATCCATGAAATCCTCCAAAGCTGAATATACATAGAATCTTTCCGCTTTCTTTTCCCCTGCACGCAGCGCATTACGATACCCCCATTTGCGTTCCTCCTTTGTTGTCGCACGTTGCCCCACCACCAGAAAGGCCGTAGCTGCTCTCTTTTTCCATGTGCTTATCCTGTTCATCAGGTAAAAGAACACCAACAGTACAATCCATATAATCAGTTTTTCCATTCTCTATCTTCTTTGTTATTGATACGCTTTATAGGCACGTTATGCCTTTTCTTTTGGAAGGTCATAGTTCATGCTTCCATTTGCAAAGATACGCAGAAACAGCGTATTCCAATCCACCTTTTTAAACTTATCCCATTTGTTTTTCTTCTTATATATCATCTGTTTACATACATTCCTGTTATAAAAGGTTTCACCGCAATCCTTTTTCCAAAAGACAGCCAAAGTCTTTTTTGACAGGAAAAGTAACCTTCTGATAGCTTTTTCTTTGTTTAACAGCCTTTTCCTTCTTCTATCAACCGATAGGCTACTGAAACTGCCGGTAATATCGTTTCTCCACTTTTTATAGTCAGCCTTACGTTATCTATATCCCAATGAGTATTGCCTTTATATCAACAAGTTCCTATATGATTGCTGATTTTCACGGCTTCCCCATTTCATAATGAAGTTTCCATTCTGATTTGCTCCTTTACCTCATGGATAGAGCCACGTGCGGTTATTAGCATACTTCAGCTTCCTTTCCGACTGTTACTGCTATTTTCTTCGCCCTCCCTTCGTCAATCTCTTTTTGATGGCGAAGTCACAATATTTTTCAGATGCAAAGATATAATGCAGCGATGCCAAAGCATCTACGGGTCACTCCGTTCTGACCAATGACATACACGAAAATCTTCCGACATTTTTTTACTGCGTGAAAAATATAGCGTATTTGCGTGCTATCCTTGGTGCCGCCCTATACCTGCAATATCCGATAGCATCATAAAAATTAATTGTTTAACTTCTAAAAAATAGAATCATGAAGAAAGTTGTAGAAAATTCATTCGCAGTAACAGGTTTTGTTGGTAAGGACGCAGAAATCCGTCAGTTCACAACAGCAAGCGTGGCACGCTTCCCACTGGCAGTAAGCCGCAAGGAGCAAAACGGAGAAGAATATGTGTCATCTTTCATTTACGTGGAAGCCTGGCGTAAAAATGACAGCACTTCCTTTGAGTTGCTGAAGAAAGGCAAAAACATTACAATCAAGGGATTTTTCAAACCCGACGAATGGACTGACCAGCAGGGTGTCAAACATAACCGTATCATCATGGCAGTCACCGACTTCTATGAGCCGGTGGAGAAAGAGGAAGAAAAAGCTCCTATCGCTTCAAAAAAGAAGAAAGCCAAGAAAACTGCTTAACAGCAGTCTCTCCTTTCAAAAACGGCTTCGGCCGTTTTTTTATGTTCAACAGATACATTTACGCACACTCCCTTTTTTAAGCCAATCCTCCCTATTATATTATATTGATTCCCATTGTACCACTATAAAGAAGCATATTGCTCTTTTGGTCCGCAAGCCGACACATCACTTTTTGTCCGGCGAAATTAGAATGAAGCCCGGAAATAGCAAGCCCCACGTTGTTCGGATGATAAAAATAGACTATTGCATGGTCGATTTTCATATCCGGACTTGCCTTATTCCGCAAACGGCTTCATTCAGGGGATGCCTTAAAAAGTCTGATACGCCGACCTGCGGAACTGAAAAGGAACGTAGGGAAAACAAGTCAGGCATTGAGAAAATAAAAATAATAGTATTAACTTAATAAAGAGCTATATGGAACGAAGTATCGAAAGAGTACCCACATGGGCATTGCCTTACATGGCTAACGGGGACGCCACAGGACTGAAAGACAAAGAGATTAAAATGATTGACAACCTATTGCGTAAGCGGTGTATCGAACTGGTATGCCCTATTGCAGACAGTGTGCAAGGCGGTATGCCACCTTATTATACCAAAGACCCACTATTCGGCAAGGCAACCGAAGTGGAAGATTGTATCGTTTTTTATAATATCTAATTGAGACGCTATGAATGTGACATTTGAAAATCTTATTAACGTATGGGACGCACAAATTCCCAACTTATTGGTTGAACTGGTAAACCATGCCGTATTCGCAACAGACAAAGCAGGTTTTCAAGCTGTTGTTACAAAATTGTCTGAAACCACGGATTTTGACAAGTTCTTCGCTTATGGATATGGCGGATGCCATTTTTGGCTGAAGCAACGCCTTGCCTCAGACCCTTCCAAATACATGAACGAACGGTTATTGATAGTAGATTTTTATAACTATAAAAAAGATAGAAACCTATGATTTTAATTAACCCAACCACATCAGCCGCATTTACCGGGCATCGCTTCATCCCCTACGATAAAGTGTCTTCACTCCGGGAGGTACTGAGGATAACCGTATCGGAACACTACAATCGAGGTATCCGTACATTTTATAACGGTTGTGCGATAGGCTTCGACCTGCTTGCCGCAGAAGCGGTGTTGTCCCTAAAAGACAAATACCCTGATATAGTTTTGATTGCCGCCGTGCCTTATCGTGGGCAATGCGAGGAGTTTACCTCCTATAGCAAGGCACGTTATCACAACATTCTTGCCAAAGCGGACAAAGTTGTAATGCTGAATGAAAACTATGCCGACGGCTGCTTCCTCCGGAGAAATGACTATATGTTGTCATGTTCCGCCAACTTGATAGCCTACTTTGACGGAATTCCCAAAGGCGGCACATACTACACTTTCAAGAGAGCCTGGAAGCGGGGCATGCCGATAGTCAATCTGTTTTAATCCGTAGAAAGGTTCTGTGTATGACTGCACAGAGCCTTTTCTTTTGGTCGGCACTCCATCCCAATCTCCGGTTATAACCCATTCCCTTTTTTACCTTCCGCTCCAAGAGCGGCTCCCCTTCCACTTTTACCCGAAATGGCTCCTTTTATAAACTTTCCCTATCCTCTAATAACGTGACAATCAAGATTGCCTTCTTGAGCGTGATTCCACCTGGCCCGGATTTATTTTTCCGCAAAGGTAACGTCCGGTGTCAAGACTTGTCAAATCCGGCTGTGCCGTGGATGTCTTCACGAAATCTTCCTCTCACAAGTTCGAGCGTATTTCCCTCGTCAGGTTTGCCCGTATTGCCCCCGTCACCTTTTCGGGGCAGAAAAATAATTCCCGGCAGGTTGCAACAACCGGCCCGAAGAAAGGGAAATATTAAACAAAAGGTTAAATATACACGTATGAGTTACAACAAGTTAAAAGCATTAGAGGGCAATATCGAAGCGATAAGCACAGCCCTTGCCATTCACGAGGAACGCAGAAATGCGACCACCGCAGAGCGTGAGACATTATCCAAGTTTACAGGCTGCGGAGGTATCAAGGAAGTATTGAGCATCGGAACGGACACCCCCATACCCGACACCATGCAGGAAGCCGTTAAACGCTTGCTCTCCGTCCTGTCAAAAGCGGCAAAGGGGAATGAAACACTTTACAGGCAACTCCTGCAAAGTCTGAAATCGTCCGTATTGACAGCTTTTTATACCCCGACATTCCTTATTCAAGCCGTAGCCAAGCAAATCAAAGACACTTTCACGGCAAACGACCTTAAAATGGGCACATTCTTAGAACCGTCCGCAGGTATCGGCGGTTTCCTGCCAGTCGGAGATATGGCTACACATCGGACGGCTTTTGAGAAAGACCTGCTTACCGGACTTGTATTGTCTGCCCTGTACCCCGACACACAGGTATTTATTGAAGGCTTTGAAACGATTGACAGCCAAGAGACGGAACACAACCGCTTTGACGTAATCGCTTCCAACATACCGTTTGGCGACTTCCGTGTGTTCGACAATGCTTTTAGCAAAAAAGGCGGCATCTATGCACAGGTTTCCAAGACCATCCATAACTATTTCTTCGTGAAAGCCGTTGAGAAGCTAAACGAGGGCGGCATATTGGCTTTCGTCACATCAAGAGGTATCGCTGACACACAGGCTAACCAATTCGTGCGTGACTACCTCGTACACCGCTGCAATCTGATTACGGCATTACGCTTGCCTGATAACCTGTTCATGCAGATAAGCGGCATCGAAGTAGGCAGTGACCTGTTGATATTTCAGAAGGACAGCCGCAAGACAACGCTTGCCGACCGTGAAAGGCTCTTTATGGAGACAGTCCAAGAAGTCGTACCGTGCAGTGACCAATATACCGGACATACCAATAAATTGTTTACTTTACCAAAAACCGCCTTGTTTACAGAAAGTCGCATACAAACCAACCAATATGGGGAATATGTGCGCAAATACCGCTGGCAGGGAGAGGAAGCCGATTTGCAACAAACCCTTTCCTCCATGCTGAAAGCCGACTTTGAGCGTTTTTTCAGAAAGAACTTGTTTGCCACACCGAACAAAGGCATTGGCGGCATACAAATGTCACTTTTTGATTGCTTTAATACCAACAAGGCGGCACAGCCCAACAGGGAAAAACGCACGTACACAGGCGCGTTGCACAAGTGGATGAAAAACGGCACGTTGGTACTCTTTGAAAACCAACTTGGCACACTCCGCTACAAACAGGCAAACTGTTTTTCCGACACGACCGTTACATTCGTACCTTTGAAAGTCTCCCGGATAAACATAGAGCGTGCCAACGATTATCTTCCTATCCGTGAAGCCTACTTTGAACTGACAACCAAAGAAAGCGAGGAACTGGCCGAATATCCGAAGCTGAGGGAACAACTCAACAGACACTATGATGCCTATGTGCGCAAGTGGGGCTTTTTCCACCACAACGACAACAAGGAGTTTTTCTCTTGGGATAGTCTGGGCATGGAAGTATTCACGATTGAAATGCAACTCGGAAAGGACATCTGTAAAGCCGACATCATGCACGAGCCTGTTGCGTTCAAGAAAATAGATACTTCCGTTCAACTGACACCGGTAGAAGCATTGGCGAGCAGCCTTAACTATTACGGTTCGGTCAATATGGACTATCTTGTACAGACAACCGGACAGACCGAAACAGAACTGACAGAAGCCCTTGCCGGTGAGATATTCTACAATCCTTTGGCGGATTGTTGGGAGAACAAAGGCAAATTCCTTGCCGGTAATGTCGTGGAGAAGTGCAAGGAGATATGTACCGTTCTTGCCGACCTGACAGGCAACGCTCAAAAATGGGCGGCTACATCTGTCGAGGCTTTGGAAGATGCGACCCCCGAACTTATTCCGTATGAAGAACTTGACTTTAATATGGGTGAGCGTTGGATTCCGGCAAGTATTTACGCTTCCTTTGCCAAAGACCTGTTCGGGGTAAACACAACGGTGATGTATTTTGATGTGAACGACACCTATATTGTCTCTTTGCAAGGCCATTCCCCCATTGCCTATAATGTCTATTCGATTGGAAGCTATAACGGGGAAGCCCTGTTCGTCCACGCCCTGCACGATACGGTTCCGGAAATCACCAAAGAGATAATGCGCAACGGTGAAAGTATCCGTGTACCCGATGAAGAAGCCATACAAGCGGCATCCACGAAGATACAGGAGATACGCCGCAAGTTCAACGAATGGTTGGATTGCCAACCTATCGCCGTGCGTGATGAATTGGTACGCCTGTATAACGAACGCTTTAATTGCTACGTCCGTCCTCATTATGACGGTTCGGCACAGACATTCCCCAACCTCTCTTTTGAGCAGTTCCCATACGACGACCTCTATCCCTCACAAAAGGATGCGATCTGGATGATTAAGCAGAATGGCGGTGGCGTATGCTGGCACGAAGTCGGTGCAGGCAAGACAATGGTAATGTGTGTGGCGGCTTATGAAATGAAGCGTTTGGGCATGATACAGAAGCCGCTCATTATCGGCTTGAAAGCCAACGTACACGAGATTGCGGACTGTTTCCGCAAGGCATATCCGACCGCAAAACTTCTCTATCCGGGAAAAGAGGACTTCACACCTGCCAACCGACAGGAATTGTTCTCTAAAATCAAGAACAACAACTGGGATTGCATCATTCTCACGCACGACCAGTTTTCCAAGATACCGCAATCCGAGCAGACCATGCTGGAGATATGCGAGCAGGAACTTCAAGACGTGGAACGCTCTTTGGAAGTGTTGGAGGAAAGCGGTATGGCTGATAACAACAAAAGGTTACAGAAAGGTCTGGAGAAACGGCAGAAGAACCTCAATGCCAACTTGGAAGCCTTAAAAGAGAAACTTGGCGAGAAAAAGGATGATTGCGTTGATTTTCATGCTATAGGCATCGACCACATTTTTGTCGATGAGCCACTATTTTAAAAATCTGATGTTCCAGACACGCCATACAAGGGTTGCCGGGATTGGTAATACACAAGGCTCGCAACGTGCCATGAACCTGCTTGTTGCCATTCGTGACATACAGCAACGGACGGGCAGGGATTTGGGTGCCACGTTCCTTTCCGGCACGGTGGTGGTAAATGCGCTGACCGAATTGTATGTGTTGTTCAAATACTTGCGGCCGAAAGAGTTGTCACGCCAATGTATAAGTTGCTTTGACGCTTGGGCGGCTATTTTCACAAAAAAGACAACCGACTATGAGTTGAACATCACCGGCTCAATCAAGCGCAAAGAGCGTTTCCGCACGTATATCAAGATTCCTGAACTGGCGACCTTCCTGCGTGAGATAACCGATTATCGCACGGCTGAAATGATAAACCTTGACGTGCCGCAGAAGAATGTACGTTTTCTCTCCGACAAGCCTACCATTGCCCAAGAGGAAATGATTGGCCGTTTGGTATCGTTCGCCGGTAGCGGTAATTGGGATGATTTGGGGCTTGATATTCCGCAACCCGACAATTTGGATATGGCAAAGATGCTGGTAGCTACCAATGTGGCACGGAAAATGGCTTTGGATATGCGTCTGTTGGGTGAAAAATTCACTGACGACCCGGACAACAAGGCTTCCCGGTGTGCAACCACTATCTATGACTATTATGTACGTTCCAAAGCGAACAAGGGTACGCAGTTCGTGTTTAGCGATCTTTCGACTTACAAGCCCAACGAGTGGAATATATACAGCGACATCAAAGACAAGCTGGTGCGGTTGGGTATTCCGGCAAGAGAGATACAGTTTATCCAGACCGCCAAGACCGAACAGGCACGTAAGAAGCTGTTTACGGACATGAATAATGGTACTGTCCGGGTATTGTTCGGCTCTACTTCCATGTTGGGTACAGGTGTCAATGCACAGCAGCGAGCCGTGGCGGTGCATCATTTGGAGGTGCCCTGGCGTCCGGCAGATTTGGAGCAGCGCAACGGGCGTGCCGTCCGCAAAGGCAATACGGTGAAGTTCTGGGGTGGCAATGTCGTGGATATTATCATTTACGGCACGGAGAAAACGCTGGATGCCTACAAATTCAACCTGTTACGGAACAAGCAACTGTTTATCAACCAGATAAATAACGGCACGATAGCCGTGCGCAGGATTGACGAGGACAGCATGGACGAGAACACAGGCATGAACTTCGCCGAGTTCGTCGCAGTCCTTTCCGGCAATATGGATTTGTTGAACAAGGCAAAGCTTGACAACCGGATTATGCAGTTGGAGAAAGAACAGGCCATTTTCAACAAGGAAAGATACCGTGCCGAGCGCAAGATTGCCAAAACTGAGCAGGATATAGAGGAAACCATGCTAACCAAACAACGGATGTCCGAGGATTGGGCATATTATAAAGAATACAAAGGCGAACGGAAAACTTTGCTTCTGAACCTGCAACAAGCCACAGCGGAAGAGACCGGACGTGAGTTACATAAGATAGCCAAGACGTACAGGAGTGAAGCTATCGGCACCATCGGCAGCTACATCGGTCTGCACCTGTCCGTCCGCAGCGAATACCACTATACCGATGCTTTTGAACGCAACATATTCTTGGTGGAAGGTAAAAGCGGCTTGAAATACAAATGCGGTTTGTCCGGCGCATTGCCATTGGGCTTTGCCGATTCCGCAGCCTATCCGCAAGCCACTCTTGACAAATTGCCTGAACTGATAAGACGCCAACAGGAAAAGATAGACCAACTGGCAAATGAAATTCCGACCTTGAAGCAGATTGTCAGCCGCAAGTGGGACAAGACCGCCGAACTGGATGCACTGAAACAGGAGTGCAAGGAGTTACAGCGGAAGATTGATAACTCCTTGAAAGAGTTGGAGCAACAACCTGCCGTGACAGTAATCGCAGCTTAATTCATACAGTATATTTTAACCATTTCCTTTGCTTTGTCGTGAGACAAGGCAAGGGGATTTTTTCATTATGCGCATACGTGCCCCATCGCAAATGGCCGGTTCCTTCTTATAAATTCCAATGAGCAAATCTCATTGGAACATACCTTTTATAATAAGCATAGCTTCCACCGGCTTCCCCACCCGGATTTTTCATAGGTATAAGGCTTGTCCTCTCCCTGAGTTTTCACTTCGCTCAGACACGGGGAGAGGCAGGACAAACGGCGGCACATTCCGGTACTCCATGCAGGGACTTCGACAATCGTCGAGTTGTCTCAGCATGGAGTTCGGGAAAAAGCCGCTTTTTATTTGTCCGGCAAGCCCTGATTATTCTACCCACCCAAGCCGGAGACCTTTATAGGTTTTATCCCTCCTTTTATACCATTCTCCACATACCTATTATATATAGAGACTTTATAGTCCTTTTCCACTCATTCTTTCCCTGACCTTTCCTCCTGTCACTTTTTAAGCCGGCACCGGTTGGGTTTTCCTACTGCAAAGGTCTGCTATCGCGCCTGATTCCACCGGCTTGAAGTGAATTTCTTGCAAATTCTTCCTCCTTCGGAGCGTAATTGGCAAGAAAAGCCGTCGCATGAAGCTATACCGATAGCTGTGTGTGGCATTGTAAAACGCCAAAACGGTTTCGACAAAAGGAACCGATAAAAGGGTATTTGTATCATCGGATAAAATTCAAAAATGCGTATGGCCAAAAGAAAAAACAGACAGGTTGAGAAAAAACTTATGGTTATTCATACCAGACTGGAGATAATAGATATTCTTCAAATAACTAATCGCCGTTTCATGTATCATCCTATGAGCCAAACATTGATTTTGGGGGATGAAAAATTCGGGAAGGATATTTGCAGTTCCCATGCGCAAGAATTTTACGAATCAAAAGTAGAAGGTCATTTTGATGACTATTTACGTGGTTGGATTGGTGCTGGTTGTGAATATCCTCATGGCATTATTCATTTTGCTCCATCCGTCGGTCGGAAACTGTTTGATAAAGGGGTTGATACATTGCAAATGTTTGCAAAACTTAACGGGGTAGATAAAGGAACTATCATCAGGGGCTTTTGCGAACTGCCGGAAATTAAAATAAGTACCCTGTTACCCGATTCCTTCGATGCCATCTAATCAGTATAAAGAAAAGATGTGTGCTTCCAGTTTATAGTAATAAATTGAAATCACACATATTCCTGTTTTAATCACCAATGTACCATTAGGCTTCCCTGTTATAAATTATCCAGTCCTTTATAAAATGGAATCATCCTTTTTTACTTTTCTTTCCCAGAACTTTCTCCCTGTCACTTTTTAAGCCGGCACCGGTTGGGTTTTCCTAATGCAAAGGTCTGCTATCGCGCTTGATGCCGCCGGCTTGAAATGAATTTCTTGCAAATTCTTCCTCCTTCGGAGCGTAATTGGCAAGAAAAGCCGTCACATGAAGCTGTTCCGATAGCTGTGTGTAGCATTGTAAAACTCCAAAACGGTTTCGACAAAAAGAAACCGATGAAAGGGGAAAAACAAATATTCACATAATATCAAACTTTTAAAATTAAAAAGATTATGACAACAGCTAATCAATCAGCAGCAGAAAGAAACATCACGTTAGTGGCAGTGGCAAACATTCAGCCGAGTAACTACAATCCTCGCAAGCGTTTCGATGAAACAGGTCTGGACGAACTTGCGGAAAGCATCAAACAACAAGGCGTATTGCAACCTATCACCGTGCGCCCTATTGCAAACACAGGCCGTTACGAGATTGTCTTTGGCGAACGCAGATACCGTGCTACCGTCATCGCGGGTTCGGAAGAAATTCCTGCAATCATATCCGAACTTTCAGACGAAGAAGCGCAGGAAATGGCGGTCACGGAGAACTTGCAGCGTAAAGACGTTACTCCCACGGAGGAAGCCAACGCCTACAAGCAACTTATTGATAGCGGACGGCATACGGTGGAAACCTTGTCTGTACTTTTCGGCAAGAGTGAGAACTATATCCGTACCCGATTGAATTTCTCTATCCTCATTCCCGAACTTGCCGAATTGTTGGATGCAGATATTATCACTATCAGCGTAGCTTCTGAAATCTGCCGATATGGGGAAGATGTGCAGCGTGAGGTGTACGAGAACCACCTCAAAGAAGGCATTTTGCACCACTCCAGTTGGAGAGGTCGAAAAGCCAAAGAGATAGCAGAACTTATTGAGCAGAAATTTACCATAGACTTGGAGCGTTACGCTTTCGATAAAACCGAATGTGCTTCTTGCCGACATAACACCAATAACCTTTTGCTGTTCAATGACGGTGGTTGCGGACAATGTGCCAATCGTGCTTGTCTTTCAGAAATGAATGCCGCCTTTCTGAAAGAGAAAGCTATGCAGATTGTACAGCAACAGCCCGATATAACCCTTTGCCGTGACCCATATTTCACCAATGAAACCACGGTTGAACGTCTGATTGCTTCGGGCTATGACGTTGAAACAATAAACAACTGTATAACCTTTCCTAAAAGTCCGATAGTACCGCTAATTGAAGATTACGATAACTCCGAAGATTACGAGGAAGCTCTAAAGGACTACGAGGAAGAACAAGCAGACTACATAGAAATATGCAATGAAATCAGTAGGCGGAACGAAGCCGGGGAGATTACCCTTTATGCCAAGATTGGGGAAAGAGACATTACACTTTGCTATGTGGAAAAGACCGCAGCCCAAATCGCAGGAAGTGACAAGGCAGCACAAACAATAGCTGCACAGATAGCGGAATTGGAGCAGAAAGACAAACGTAACAAGGAAATCGCCGCCGAAAACATTGTAGATGATGTAAAAAAGGTAATAAGAGAAATTGATACAACGGAAACGAAATTTGGTGCTGATGAAGATAGGATGATGTATTTCTTCTTGTTGTCCTCTCTCCGTAAGGAAAATTATGCTGCCGTTGGCATTGACAAAGAATGTGATTATCTGAAAGATGAAGAAAAGATGGACGTCATAGCCAATCTTACAGCAAAAACGAAAGCCATTATCCGCAGGGATTTCTTGATTGCTAATTTCAAGGATGCTTTCAGAAACAATGGCTCGGCCGCACTCCTGCTTGACTTTGCCAAAAAACATATGCCCGAAGAATTGGCAGACATTACAAACAAGTACAATGAAGTGTACGAGAAACGCCATATACGTTTGGAAGAAAGGAAAGCTGCTTTGTTGGAGCAGACAGAAGAAACCGAACAGCCTCAATCCGAAGAAGTTCCGCAACAAGCCACAGAAGAACAGCAATCCGAAGTGGCTGCCTAAACAAGTAGCAAGGGTGGAGCAATCCACCCATTACTTACTTTCTTTAACTCAAACAACCATATAGAATGACAACAATAAAAGATAGCGAGTTGATAACCCAACTCAGAGCAGATAATCCCGACTGGTTTGATTAGCAAGAGTGAATATGCAGGGCTGGGATAGCGAGCCAAATAAGGTTTGTTTCCCCGGCTTTCCTATTATATTATAATGTGCTTAGACCAACTACCTTTTTTAGAACCCGGAAGGGATTGTCGGACTTCCTTTTATATCATTTGGACTTCCTCTTTTACCGGTTTGCTTTCCCCACCCATGTCAGTGGAATGTCTGTGCCACAGCCAACCTTGCCATACAAGATATGGAAAGGCTGGTTATGGCATGGGCAAACGGTGACACGTCCTATTTTGTCCTGTACCTTCGGTATAGCCCAAGATATGAAAAGTCACCTTCTTGTTTGCCAGACAGACTCTTATCCGACCCACCCTAAAGCAAATCGCTCCCTTTTATACCAACCTATTATTCCTTTTATACTCATCAAGCATTTTCGGAATCCAATCTGTCCGCACCGCTCAGATTTTGGGCTGCAAAGGTCTATCATCGTGTCTTAACTGCCCGGCCTAAAATGTATTTCTTGCAAATTCTTCCTTGCCATGCAAGCGTAATTGGCAAGAAAGACCGGGCATATAAGCCTGCCCGATGATTGGATAATGGCAGCATAAAATCTCCTAACCGGCCGGACAAAAAGAAGCCGAGCATAGGGAAAGATTTTAAATGTGTAACTTAAAACAAAATGACAATGAAAGGAATTGTGAACATCCAAGAAACCAAAGAGTATCAATTTGCAAAGGAAGTAGAGAGTATGTTGAATAATTATAGTTTCAGCCATTCCGTATTTGCAGCCTCAATCCCATTCATGCACCCGACCATCCAACAACTGATGTATCGGTTAATCCGTGAATGCCTGAAAGTCATGGCCAGCGAAGAACGCAGATATGACGACCGCAATCAGGCTTCGCATGAAGAAGCTAAAGCTATTATGGAGTTTTTGGCAGAGAACGGACGATATATACCTCACATCTAACTGGTTTACAAAAATGAAAACGAACACCATCTACATAATTTATACATTAGTTGATTGCGGTGAATGTGTTTCCGACTGCCATACGCTTTACAGCACTTTGGAGAAAGCCAAAGCCGCAATGGAAGTTGAAATTCAAGAGTGCATGAAAAACTTCCGCCATGGAGAGGTCAAGCATGACTTTGAAAGGCTTTATGAGTTTATGAATGAGGACGGACAAGGCTTCACGGTGGGAATAGATGAACAGATACCGCAATGAAAAAGAGAGATAATTTCATAAGCAGATTGATAAACAAAATCACCCTTAACAGCCGGTCAAACAATGACTCGTTTTCCTATTACGGGCATTGGGTGGAATTGCAAAGCGGAACGGTCGATTATATGTCCGTGACCATTTACAATATGTCAGACCGTTATTCGGGAACATTGGTGGAATTTCAATTTGATTTCTGGACGATGGAGCTTTGCTTTGATGCCGTATCGTGCGATGAAGTCTATGATACTGTTGTAAAAGCATTCAAGGGTGTTTATTATAACAGACGTATTCGGGTCGTTGAATAAAAGTCATACTACGAAATGGCAGCATGGATGGGGAGATAAATCCCATCCATGCTGTATCACTGTATCTTAGCCGCCTTTTAACTACATAAAGGCTTATCCTTTTTTACGCCCCCTGTTCAATACTATCCCGGCTTCTTTCAGTACCCGGAACACGGAACTCCGGCTCTTGAAGCCGCTGGCTTTCCATATTTCCGAAATAAGGTGCCCACTTTTATACATATTCACCACGCACTCTTTCCGCTCGATGCGGTTGTAATCCACCGGAGACAATGTTCTCATGCGGCTTTTCACCTTGCGGACTGCATCGGAAGATTTGCGGACATCGAACGCTTCTTTGGGCAGCAATGCCACGACATTGAGTATGTCCGACATTCGTGTCTCCGGAAAAAGCTCATTGCCGGAATCTATGCAGTCGTGGATAGATATGAGCCGGATTTCCTTCAGGCGACAATATTCAAGCAAATACGAAAGTTGCCGTGTCTCACGGACGATATGGCTCAATTTGGGAACGACCAGTTCATCCCCCTTGTGCAACCGGCCAAGCAATTTGTCCCATTCCGCACGCAGTCCGCATTCTTGCCGTTCCTCTGTAATTTCTGCACAGCCAAAACGCTTCATCCATTCTTTATCCATGTCTGCACCATATCCGGCATAATTCATTATATATCCTACTTTCGCCATATTTATTTGTTCCTAATTCATTTAAGCACAAAGGTATAACAAATAACTCAAAAGGCCGCACAGACGGCAGTCAGGACAACCTTTTTTATCATTTCACTGCGGGATTCGGCAGTGTGTCAGACGGATTGTTTGCCACCCTGACACTCGTTTTTGAGAGTGTTCCAATGCCATCTTCCTCTTTTTTACCCGAGAGCTTGAAAAATGTTTTTTGTGCTATTTGTTATCCGTTGATTGATTTACACGGAATTGCAAAAATCAGACTTTGGGTACAACTCCATAAGGTTTTGTAAACTTGCGTTTTACATACGTCCTATATGGATATTACGCCTTATTTTTGCTTCTTGAAATCACAAAACTAAAGTCCGATATGAAATTGAATTTAGTGACAAAAACACTGTCAGCAAGACAGACACGGAGACAGTCATCCTGTTTCCAACCGGGCATTGGCCGCCTGTTATTCAAGGGTGACCGTCCTCTTTTACACACGACATGGGCGGCTCTGTCGGTCATAATCCTGTTGGCATCTTGCAGCCGTTCTGCGGAACATGGCTTTCGTTCTTCCGAAGAAGCTATCAAGGCCTACGCAGACTTTTTGCAGACGGTAAAAAATACGGAAAGCATCACCACCGACCGACTCGTGGAATTGACACGGCAATGGTATGCGCTGGATGATTCCGTGACAAGTTGCATTACCCGTGACAGCATGGCGGCCCACGCACCGGCCAGGCAGGAAATCATTCATGATTCCCTACGCTTTCATATGGGCAGGCTGATTGACAAACGGCAGTGGACTTTTACGGATTACCTCACAATTATAGAGTCGCTGAATAGAGTGGAGACTGATACAGTTTCCCTGCCATTGGTGGCTTCCGCACACCGGTTTTATGCCGGACTGGATAGTGTTCCGACCTACGGCACCAATGCGGCACGAACCATAGAATTGTATCAGAAGATGATCGACCGGACATTGAAAGACGGCTTTCAATCCAAAGCGGACATTATCACCTTCTTACGAAAAGAAGATATGGCATTCCGTTCTTTTCTGGAGCATCTTCCTGCCTATGGGGATATTCCACTGGACGACATCACGACCCAAACCGGGGAAGTGATACGGCACATCATAGACCTCTCCATGAAGGAACAACCCCTATTCGGCAAGGAAGAACTGGTCATCCTCCTGACGGTACGCAATAACCGCCGCCTGTTACAGAATGCCCTTGTCTGTCTGGACGAGATACGGCACAACAACCGCATAGCCGACGGCAACCGTTCGACCGCATATCTTTGGATGCTGCTCCAGCCGTGGATTTCTTTCGATGAACTCTCCTATGCCTTATTGTCCGAGAGGCAGACCGATGCACTCCGCAGGCTGGCCAAAGAGACCTCGAAAGCTGCCAAGCAGTTAAAGTCCTCCGGTTTTCCGTTGGAAGTGGACGGACTGCCTGCGCTGCTTATCAAGGCATACATCACGAATATCAACCAATATCCAATTATATGATGCAGAAAGAACAAATAGACCGGTTCGTCACACTCGCAGGTCTGGAAATGCCGGCGTTGATTTCTCCGGGGAAGTTCCAAGGGGCGGAAATTTATGAGGACAGTGCCGTGCTGACCTTCCTCTTGCCAAAGGTATACCCGTTGGAAGAACTGATTGACGAATTGGAGGATCAAATGGAACTCATATTGCTTTATCATTACCTGCCTTCCACGGCAACCAATTTCGGGCAGAAGTGCTGTGCCTATTCCAATCCACGCTTCGGGAGGATGTATAAGCTCAACGTCACGGCAAACGGCAACATTGAATGTGATACCCTGTATGTGACCCTCTATGATTCCCTGGAAATAATGGGTAACGAACTTCGGGAAGAACTCCTGAAGGTCATCAAGAACGGCAATGTGCTGTTTGCCCGGAGTGAGGAAGAACTGTTAAGAGATTTCATCTGAATGAAAGAGTCCGTTTACAGAAAGCTGGTAGCCATAATCCATGATTACAGGACATGGATAGATGTGCTGGATGCAGACCGGGAAAGCACGTTCTCTGTCCGGAAAGGCGGTGAGTTGCACCCGGTACGCTGCCGGGTATTGTACCTGGTGGCCAAAGTCCCGAACAGTGTTTACCCCAAAGGCCATGTGTTGGGCATACCGGAATACAAATTGGACAGTGCCGTGCGCTCATTGAAACGCAATCCCGATTTCAGATTGCGCTACCGGTCGGAAGCATTGTTATATACCGATGTAGAGGATATTGTCCGTATCGCTTCCAATCATTTCATCAAACTCGAATTAGAACCCTAAAATGACAAACAGCCATGATTGTAAAATCCCTCTACCTGCTTTTTTTACTTACGTTTCTGGTGCTTCCCTTCTTTTACTACAGGAAGAGATCCAAACCGTCCATGACCAAGTTCTGCCTGCGTATGGCATTCAGCCATAACTTCCGCAAGTGTTACAGGCTGGTATTGCTTTCAGCCCTGCTCATGTTCCATTTTTACCACCTCTCTTTGTTCAAGCTGCCGTTGGAACTGGCTCCCTCGTCCGTGGTATGCCTGTTGCTGTTCTCCCATCGGGTTTCAGAACGTGCATTCCGCTTTTTGCAGCAGGAGCGGACACTTCTCGGAGTGGCCCTGTTCTCTATCGTCTGCCTGTTTGCACCACATTTCCTGCCGCTTGGTGTTACTACCGGCGCACTGATTTTCGGGGCGGCGTTTTACCCCTCATTGTCGGTTTGCCGTATGGTAAAGAAGCCTTCTTTGAGGCAAGCGTTCTTGGAGAATCCCAAAAGCATCATTCCGCATTATCGGAACTGGGGATATGGAAAAAAACGATAATGTTTTCCCTGCTTTTATTACCGTTCAAAAACTATACGAATAACATAAACTCATGAAAAAAGAATACATCAATTACAGAATAATTGCGGACAAGGAACTGCTTGAGTTCCTCCGTTCGGATGAAGAAGATAGATTCTCCAAAATGGATGCCCTCTGCGACTTGCTCGACAAGGCATCCGGTGAAAACCGTGACAGCCTGGCCTATTTCGGAACGGTCGTCACCTTGCGGAAAGGGCAGTTCGTCACGACCGTCAGCAACCTTGCCCGACAATGGAAATGGCATCGTGCCACGACACGCGGTTTCCTCGATGCGTTGGAGAACTTCGGCGTGGCGAGGATAGACTCCCACAAGAAGTTTTTCCTGATAACAATGAATTACACGCTCCCGGAAACGGAAGGCTTGCAGCCCCGTATGATGTCACCGGAGGAAGAACGCATCAACAAGTGGATATGTGGCTACCTGTGCTTGGAGGAACTGGCTGAATCGGCTGTACAGTTCATCACAACCACCGAGCATATTCTATCCATGCCGGTGACAGATAACGGAGCCGGCATCGGGGAACGCTTGCATAAGCTGTTCGCCCATGTCATCCTGCAACGGACGAACCTGTTCCCGGTCAATCCGGTTCTCTCCGCCACGCTGGAGAGGATGTACGGCGAGGTTTGCCACAGGGATCTGGCGATATTCCTTCAACTGCTCGCATCGGCAGGTCTGAACCTGATTGGCGAGCAACATCCGGAGTTGGCGCAATTTTTACCGTTCCCGGTATCTGACAAGGCTTCAGAAGACCTCCGTCGGCTTTGGGAATACTACGCTCCCTATTTTGAGAGAATTAACCAGGGGAAGGCAGGAAAAACACCTCAAACCGACCGATAGAACCCTGCTTGCTGACTCTCTTTTTCGGCTCACCGGGTATGCCCACATTTCCACCTGCGGATGCGTAACCCTCATGCGAGGTCTTGACCTCCAGTTTTACGCCGGGCTTGCCCGTTGGGAAGGAAGTGCTTCCAGCACGTAGCCTAATACGCACTTTGCCCCGGACGGGCAAAATGCAGAGACCGCAAAGGCGGCAGCAAGCTGTAAAAATAGCATATAGGACACATGGCGAACAACATCAAACAGGTTATGGACATCAGGCCCGGAAAGGGCATGACCACCGGCCAAAGCGACGAACATCAGCGCAACTGGACGGAAAGAGGTTGGGAATGGGCATCGAAGCACGGCAACTATGACCGCACCCGTGAACGGCTTAACTTTGAAGTCATCAAAGGAGGTAAGGTTGTTCCGGTGGATAAGTCCAAATCCATACCGGATCGCATGGCGGAAACCTTGCGTGAGCGTGGCATCAAAGACCCCAACGCCGGGCTTGCCGAACCGAAGTTCCGTACTGTGGCGAATATCATCTTTGGAGGCTCCAGGGAGAGGATGCACGAGATAGCTTTTGGCGGCCAGAAGGTAAACCTCACGCATGGGGCCGACAACTCACATATCCGGCGCAACAAGGAGATAGAACTTTGGGCGCAGGACGTGTACAGGTTTGCGTGTGACAAATGGGGGGAGGATAATGTCATAGGCTTCTATGTACACCTTGACGAACTCAACCCACACGTGCATTGCACCGTGATACCGGTAGATGAACGGAATAAGATTTCGTTCAACAAGATTTTCGGAGGAAATATCTATGACTTCAAGGAGCGTCTGTTCGCACTCCACGACGAGCTTGCCAAAGTCAATGGGAAGTGGGGGCTGAATCGTGGAGACAGCGTGAGCGTGACCGGTGCCAAGCACCGCACAACGGAAGAATACAGGCGCGCGTTGAGCCGTGAATGTACCACGCTGGAGGAACAGATTGGGAACGGCCGTGAGCTGCTTCGCCAACTCCATTCCGACATCCGTCTGGCGGAGAAAAGAGTGAAAGGATTATCCACCATGATTGCCAACCAGGAACAAAAGAAGCTGGAACTGGAGGAAGAAATCAGGACAGTGGCCACTGATTTGAGGACGGGCAAAGGGAATTCCGAAGAACTCCAGAAGCGCATCGCCAAGCTTGATTATGAGCTTCAGAAAGTACTTGAAAACCTGTCCGACAAACGGGAGAAACTGGCGGAAGCCGACTGCAAATTGTCGGAGTTGAAAACACTGGAGGCCGAATCGAAAGACAAGGTGGAGAGTTACAGGGAGGAAGTGAGACTGGCCACTTATAATCTGGAGAACCAGGTCCGATACAGATTGGCGGAAGCCATGGTCGGTGACATCATCCGGGAGTTCAGGACGCATTTCCAAAGTTTGGGGAAAGATGCGCAAAGCGTGTTCGATGATTCATTGATTAAGGACATGGCCGAACATGGCGAAGATATATTCAAGTGCGCCATTTACCTTTTCGCCAATTATGTCGATTTGGCCACCACCTTTGCTGAAGGGCATGGAGGTGGCGGAGGGGGAAGCGACCTGCCCTGGGGAAGGAAGGAGGATGAGGAAGACCGGGCATGGGCAAGGCGTTGCTTGCAGAGGGCACACCGGATGATGAAGCCTGCCGGTGGAAAGAGTGTCCGTAAAAAATAAGAGAAATTCACTCTCCATGAAGTCTGATTGACAGTCTGATTGGGAGAAGTAAAAAAGAATACTTGTTAAAGGCGGCGTGATAGGCTTCCATACGTTCAGGCATAGACCGGCCACGCTGTTTCTTTGCATCACAAACCAAATTTTAGATAGAATGAAAAGAATATTTTTGTTTATGTTGCCAATGGCATTTTCGATAGGCGCACAGGCTTATAATGTGGACATAGCCGATACGGTGTGCGCCCGTCACAGAGAGTATTTCAGGGAGAAGCGGGAAATGATACAACCCTCTTACCTGACCGGTGTCGTTTCCGTTTCCACATGGAAAGACAACTGGTTCCTGAGTGTTTCCGGCGGTACTTCCGCTTTCTTGGGTTCACCATTGGGGTGTGAGGATTTATTTGGCAGGATGAAGCCTACATTGGCTGTTTCGGCAGGTAAATGGTTCACGCCGGCAATAGGAGGTCGCTTGTCCTATCAGGGTTTCCGATTCAAGGATGCGCAGCTGGAAACTCAGTCCTTTCAGTTCTGCCATGCGGATTTGCTTTGGAATGTATTGGCAGGCTTGGATAGGGGCAATAAGCCGTGCCGTTGGAGTCTCATCCCTTATGCCGGAGCCGGTATCATCCACCACAAGGGGAACGGCCACCATCCGTTTGCCCTTTCCTACGGCATACAGGGCAGATACCGTCTTACAGACCGTTTCCACTTGCTTGCGGAACTGGGTGGCGCCACGACTTTCAGGGACTTCGACGGTTATGGTGTTTCCGACCAATTCGGGGATAATTTAGTGGGCCTGACGGCAGGAATCTCCTTCACGATTGGCAAGGCCGGTTGGCGGAAGGTGACAGACCCTGCTCCTTATATAAGACAGAATGAGGAACTGGCTGTTCATGCCTTGTGCCTGGCAGGGAAGAACCGGGGATTACAGAAAAACAATGCCATGAACCTGGCCATTATCGCCGAGTTGAAGAAGATTCTGGAGTTGGAAGGTCTGTTAGACCGATACGCTGATAAGCTGTTCGAACTTGCCGGCAATGCAGAAAGCCAAACCGCTTCTTCCGGCTATCCGAGAAACAATTACAGCGGATTAAATTCGCTTCGTGCAAGGTTGAATCAATCACCCTTGACGGAGGCAAGCGACTCTGCATCTTCCGCTCATCCGGCGGCACATACCAATGAGCAAACTGTTTCACAAAGACAGCATACCCACCATTGGGATAGTGATGTCTCACTGCTTGTTTCCGACAGCCTGTATGTCGGGACACCTGTCTATTTCTTCTTTGTCCTGAATACCGGCCATCTGACTGATACCTCGCAACTCATCAACCTCGACGGGATAGCCCAGATCGCAAACAAGCATGGGCTGCATATCCGGGTTTCAGGAGCGGCAGACAATGCCACGGGTAATGAAACGCTCAACAATTCATTGGGGCTTTGCCGTGCGGAATACATCAAGGCCCAGCTTATCAAACGTGCCGTGCCAGGCAACCGTATTGAAATTGTTTCAGAAGGGGGGATTGACGATTATTCACCCAATGAGGCAAACAGGAACGCTTGTGTAAGATTGCTTTCTCCTCCAAAATGAAGATTACTTTTTGTTCATAATAATAAACTTACATTGTGTGATAGCCGGTCAGCCTGTGAAGGTCAGCCGGCTAATTTTTGAAATAAAGATAAAAATAATATAGTAAAAAATTTTTCGATCAACTTTATTTGTAAACATCCACTCAAATGAAATTACCAAATATTTGTAGCCTTATTTAGTAGTGGGAAAAAACAATCAAGTGAATTATTGAAAATTTCGACAAACTAATGTCATTTCAAAGCAAGTAAAGCATTCCTGTTTTTTCTAGTATTAAAAACTTGAGATAATACATGATCGAAGAAAATATTTGGAATCTTTTGGGAGAATGATGGAATTTTTTCATTTAGTAAACTGACAGCTAATCCACCCACAGCCGGAAGAATTAATCCTGTAACAGAAACCAGTCCCCATCTAAACCATTTTTCTGCTTGTGAAGATGAACTACCTCCTAAAAGGATTCGCTCCAGTTCATTTATATTATAGTTATTCGATTGTAGCCAATCTCTATAAAAACCTCCAAAAGCATGATCTCTTACTTGAATAATTTTTTTTATATCAATTATTTTATTGTAATAAAGCAAAGATAAGTTGGGAATATTCCTTGCAAAAAGATATTTGTTCATTCTATCATTAAGAGTTTGTTCTGGAATTAGATTGTTTTTCTGCATGAAATAATACTTAGCTTCATCTTCTAAAATTATTTCATCAGTCTGTAAATAACTACCCCACACAAGACTTCTTTCGAATAGGCATAATCTTACGGCACTCCATGTGTCTTTTTCGTTAATGTCAAGGATGTTTTCAGATTCTATATTTAAATAGGTTCTAATTTGATTATTGATTGTGAAATCCTCATACATATTTTCTTGGGCAATATGATCCCAATATACATATTCTTCCGATTCTGAATCAGAAGTTACCTTTTTAAATACTTGCTTGATAAATAAAGATGCCTGAAAACCATATTTGTTGTTTATTCGTTCAATAACTTTATCATAATAATTACTCTGATGCATATTCATAAATAGCAAATTTTCATTTCCTATCATGAATGCTGGAAACCACCAATTATCAATTATTACAAGTTCTTGCCTTTCATATAAAAGTCTAAAGGCTTCAAAACCCAAAACGTCTATAATTTCTTCCAATGAATCTGTCCTGATAATGATTTTATCATGTGTTAGCAAACAATTTATAACTCGATTCAAATAATATAAATGTTCAGGCATAGTAAGTTCTGGATATTTTCCAAAATGCCATCTATCATAACATATACCAGATTCGACTTCTTTTATCCTATATGAAAAACTGTCAAACAATACTGCCATTTATTGAATCCAATTATTATAAAAAAAACTGTATTTCTATCCCTGCCTTGAATAGCAATGAGATATTATTTTCCTCCTCTTTGTAGAACTTTCCATTCCAACGGAATGGAAAGTTCAAACCCATTGGCAAGCGTTATTTTATCTGGCAATAATGCCTGCTTAAACCTCTTTTCATAGCGCAACATCTGAATGGGTGCGCCATTTCCCATTGTAGCCAAGTTACTGGAATACTGATGAGGTGGAAAATAGATAAATACATTGATTTTGGCTTCTTTGGCCAGTTCAACGGCTGGTATCATATCGCTGTCTGCGGAAACAATGATAGCAAGGTCACAGTTATGTTGGAAAGCGTCGGCCACAATCTGGGTAGCTATACGCACGTCAGACTCCTTTTCTTCGTAAGTATGGATGATATTGTGGCATTTGAAACACTCGATTTCCTTTTTTAGATACTTTCCCAATATCAACTTAAATTTCGGATTCTCCTTATTGGCTTGGAAAAAGGCATCCTGTCTTTTCCGTTTACCCACGTCTGTTGGTCTAGCAGAGAAATACTTTACCGCTATTAATTCCTGATTAGGACGTAAGAAAGACTCCATCAATTTGACAATATCTAGCCAATAATACTTCTTCCACGGAGCGGTCTTTAATCCGTAATAGAAGTTGAATCCGTCAATGTAAATGATTACCCGTTGCTTGTTTCCTTCTGCCATAGTCATATAAAAAATAAGCCCTCGAAATCGAGGGCGAGCCTTGGTCTTTCCCAACCAAGGGGGATAATTTTATACTGCAAATGTACATTTTTTATTTGAGAAAACAAACTTGTATGAGATTTATTTTGTAATCATAGCCATAAATTCAACAAATTAACCTCTTTTAGCTCAGTCCACCATTCCCCTCTACCAGGCCTTCCTTTTTACTCTGCAAAGTTACGGCCCGCAAAATCCGTCAAGTACCGCTCCGCTATTTGAATATTTTAATAGGCTTTCCAAGCCCGGCATCAAAATCCCCAAATTCCTTGCCTTTATTTTGCCTGACAAGCCGTTATGGGATTGCACGTAAAAATAGAACTCCTGGTAGAGATAGAAATTCTCTAATGAAAGGGGAAGTGCATAACCAACAATTTAAAGAGTAAGACAATGGAAAAGAAAATGATTTGGAGCAGCGAAATGTTTTATGACGATGAAGCGCGTGAAAACTATTTGGAAAATATGCGTGCCATTACGGGAAATAAGGATTACCAACTCACAGATGAAGAATGGGCAGACGAAGTGTATTTAGGCCTGTCCGATGAAAGAGGCAACCTTGATAAAAAGGTAAATGGCATTATTATTGCGTTTGCCGATTTAGGGCTATGGCAAGGCAGAAGAAATGCTTTTCAGATTTTTGGTAACAACATTGCCAACATACTTCATACCCGATGCGAGGATGCCGAATGGTGCGGCGATGCCTACAACATACGTGGAATACTGCGCCACCATGACGGCACCAACTATGTGCTTTACCGCATAGCCAAAGACGAGGAAACAGCCGAACGCATAGCAGCCAAGATTTACAACGGTGAGATAGACGAAAGGGGGGTCCGCAAACTGACACGTTCCCTATATCCCGATGTGGCAGCTGTTTATGGCTGGAAAATTGCAGGACAAAAAATGTGGCTTAGAAGTGGTAACACAAGAATGCTTGAATGATTTATATTGATTTTCAACTAAATAATTATATACAATGAGCAAGTACGATTTTATCAAGAACGGCAACACCCTTTATTGGAACGACCCCGACAACGGTAAGGCTTCAGGAGCTTACAAAGTGATTTCCGCCCCCGAGGATATTGATGAAGATAGCATTATCCTGATTGCCTCCGGCCATTCGGAAGCCGAAGTTTTCCCCACCGAGTTATCACCCTTTGGCATGACCATGAGCCATAAAGAAGATTTCCTGCGTTGGAAAGCCCGGTATGAAGCGGAAGGTACGATATTCTACGACCGCCTTTCCGAAGTCACCCACACAGACCGGGATTTATCCGTCGGTGACAGGGTTATCTTCACCAACGACCACGGAGTAGTATTCGGTCCCCACGAAGTGTTGGCTTTTGGAAAGCCTGTCAATGGCAGATGCGTATATATTGACAGCGATGCCTATTGGTTTGCCGACCGTCCGGAGCAATTAACGCTCGTAGAAGAATAAAAAGAGCAGTGCAAGGAATGTACCCATACACTCCTTGCACCCAACATCTTATCTTCCCCTGCGATAAGGCACATACTCATCCTCCTGTTCCCTTTCCTCATGTGCCACCTCCTGCGTATTGCCGTCATTGTCCGCATCCATAAGGTCTATTTGCGGATTTACCCTTTCTTCCGCATCACTCTGGTATTGGTATTCGGGACAGGCTTCAAGGGCGGTCAGCACATCTTGCAGGTTGCCGTCAAGGTCTTGGCTATGGTCGTAAGCAAAGCTGTGCTGAACCGCCAGTCCTGCATTGGTAGCCGTGCCGGCCGCAAGGCAATCTTTCTCACGGTTATACTCCAGATACAGAATATCCCCACTGGTCATTTCAAAGACCGGCGAACGGGGCAGCCTGTCAAATTGCTCCGCCACCATATCCCTGGCCACCTCTTTTATTGTTTCCCCTGCAATATCCACGCCATACCGTTTGATATGGTCACGGATTTCCTGTTCCGTGAACTTCAGCATCACCTCGTAGGTACCGCCTGCGCTTCCATTATAGACAACGGCAAAGTCCTTATCTTCAATCAGCAGGTCATCCCCCTTGTTTTGCAGGGGTGACAGATAAGTGTACTTCTCATTGATGCCGTTGCCATCGTAATACTCCCTGCCGAGTGCCAACAACCCTTCATAGTCGCCTTTTTCTTTAAGTTCATCGAATTGCCCGGTATCATCCGAAAACTGGAGATAAGCCACGGAACTGTAAAACATCCGTTCTTTTGCCCCCATTTTCTCGGCCACCGCATCAATCCGTTGTGCAATCATCGACGAAGCCTTTTTTACATCCAACAACGTGGTTTTCAGAAACTCCGGGGATTCCTTCAATACATCCAGCCAGGAGCCGAGATACTGTGCGCTATCCTCCTTGATTGTCTTGGTGATACCATACTGCGAGGCCACCAAAGCACTACCCAATTCAGCCACCAGTTCCTCACGTGCATACTCTTTGCTTCCGAAAGCGGCTGGCTTGATACGGTCTAAGCGTCCTTCAGCCCCCGTACTGTGCGTCATTTCATGCAGCAGCGTCCCGTAAAACGATTCCCCGTTGATGAACTGGCTCTTTTCCGGCAGCACAATCGCATCTTTGGCAATGCTGTAATAAGCACGATCCTGATGTTCCAAAGAAATCGGACACACCCACAGGTTTTTTGCAATTATCTCATCCAATGGGGCAAACGCCATTTTTTCATCGTCCAGGGAGGCCGGTCGTTTTAAGTTGTTCCGTTCACACAGCTTCTCATATAGTTCCGGACGTGCTTCCCGGAGGTTGGTCTGTGCCACATTGAATACATTATGTACGTTCAGCTTGGGATATACCGAATACTTTTTCTGTTCTTCCGGCGACAGTTTCCGATAGTCCTCCATCTTGATTTTCTCTTTCGTCTCCTTATCCACCACGGTAAACGTGGTAATGAATACCGGAAACGATTTTTCCCCCTTCAGGACAGACACCTGCGGAAGCCTCTCCCCATTGGCATCCGTCAATGGCTTGTGATTCCCCTGTCTGTCCGTCGAATAGTTCAGTCCCGACACACGCTGAAAGGTACAGAACACCGGTAGTTTGTAGCTGTTTTCCTCGCAAAGCAACATGAGCATCAGCGCATTCATCCCGTTATATTCTCGTCCGGACAGGTTCTTCGGCCATGCCATAAAGTTCTCGGTAAACCACGGTTTCTTCCAGTCTCCCTTGATAGACGATATTTTCTTTATCATCAGTTCCGTAAACCGTTCAAGCGCACGTTCCTCTGCATTTGGCCCATCCGGATTATGTTTTTTTCCTGCCATGCTCAAAATTCAGTTTCATTCGTTACAGCCGGTTTCACCCATTCCCTCATTTCCTCCACCCGGCAGGAGAGGTTGATTTTGTCCAGATATACGGAGAGTTCCAACACTCCTTTGGCACAGATACGTGCTTTAGGTTGGAGCCAACCATCTTTTTCAGCGGTAAAACAGATGAAGCGCACCCATGTAAAGGAAAAGTTTTCCTCGTGCTTCTCCGTGCTGAAGGCAGAGAACACCCGGTAGGCATTGCCCCTCTTGTCTCTCTTTTCCTCCACCTGTTTGCCCACCGTACCCCGGAACTCGATAGTGCCTTCAATCGCATCACGCCCGTTTTCCGGGAGAAAGTCCACGCTCTCGGCATGGAAATTAAAATACAGGTTTTCTTCACGCTTACGGAAGGTCAGCACTCCTTTCAATCCGATGCGCTGTCCGGACACATAAGAGGGGAGTTCAGTAGCCGTCCCGTCTTTCGACACGAACACCTCCACTTGTTTACTGCTGCCTGCTTTGGCAGGAATGGTCGTTTTCACGGCAAAGCCGATGTAGGATTTCCCCTCTTTGTTGGTACGCATGGAAGCCGTGCGGCTCACAATGCCGTTGATTGTCACATTACACTTAATCATAAATCACACTTTTAATTGTTACACAACTATTTCACTTCTATATTCACTATCGTATCTGCAAGCTGTCCGGCTGCCCACGTTGTTCCACTCCCTGCTCATAGCTTCTGGCTGCACGTTCAGCCACGAGCATATGATTTACCGCCGTACCGATCCGTTGCCGCTTGCTTTCATCCGTCATCGCCGTGTCATTCAGTATCAGCGACAACCGGTTCATCTCAGCCGCAGTCAGTTCGTGCGAGTAGCTGCCGGTACTGTCTTTGGCGTGTAGCACAGGTCTTACCCCCTCTTGTATCACCAACTCACAGGATTTCAGCGGGGGAGCGAGCTGCGACAGGTCGATGCGTTTCTCCAAGGCCGCTTGGGTTGCAGCCGCCATTTGCTGCTCCTGTTCCTTGCCGTCAATCTGCACGGCAAGAGCCATCAGCGAGGTAAACATCCCCATCACCAACTCCATAATCGGGTCGTTACCGTTCATCCGGATACCGCTGTCCTCCGAGGAAAGCAGCTTTTTCATCCAATCTTCCGGTGAATCAGCCAAACCGGTTGCCGGAGTTTCTTCCTCTTGCGTACGGAATTTGGCCATCAAGTCTTTGCCGTCCGACAGCAGTTGCAGCCCGATGTTCCCTTTCTGTGCTATTTCGGCAAGGTAAGTCGCAGGATTCACTTCACGCAGGGTTCCATCCGTAGTAATTTGCTTCACTTCCAGATGCAGGTGTTCTCCGGTTGTCCGTGTGCCGGTACTTCCTGACACGCCAAGCTGTTGCCCGGCATTCACCGTGTCACCTGTTTTTACGCCTACCGCCTCCAGATGATGATAGCTTACCTGCACCTTGCTGTTGTCCGCACGTTCGTACTCCACCGTGACGGAGCGGCCGCCCGGCGTGTCGGCGTTCTGATTGACCGCCACCACCTTTCCTTTATCCTCCGTGGCAAGCACCGCCTCCCGATTGGTCTGGATATCGATACCTTTGTGTATCTGCTGTTTGTCCGGGTTCATCGGGTCTCCACGCATCCCGAAAGGGGAAGTCACCAACAGGAACTCATTCCTTTCCACCGGAAAGGAGTAGTGCTCCGTGGCAGCCTTGCCTTGCGAAATCCCTGCTTCCATCACCATACGGTCGTACTTGTCAAGGCCGTTCACTTCGATAATCCGTTGCAGGTTGGCGGCATAGTTCCCTCCGGTGGCATACCCGGCACGTTCCAGACCTTGCGCCCAGCCCTTGTAGTCGTCAGCCGCCAGTTTGAAGCAATCCGCATACCGCTTGTTCTCCTTCAGGAACCGGGAATGATGCTCGTAGGAATCGCCCACCGTTGCATAGCTGCAAAATTTTTCATCCGGTTTGTCGTCAGTATACAGCCCGTATTTGCCGCCACCCTCTATCCATGCCGCGGTCGCCTTGATACCGAAATGGTTATTCTCTTTCCGTGCCAACCGGCTTTGTCCGTTGGAACTTTCCAAAATTCCTTGCGCCAACGTCACCGAAGCCGGAATACCATACTTGCGCATCTGTGCCATGGCAAAATTCGCATACCGTTCTGCATATTCTTGATTCTTGCTCATTATTATATATAGGTATATGTTTCTCTCATACGTTACACACTACATCCGTCGGGCCGGACGTTGCTCATTCTCAACGGGGGTGTCCATTTCGGACACTCCCCTACGGGGCAGTTCATCGCAGATTCCGACCCTCACTCCCGACCGTACCAGCTTGGGCAAATAAGTGTCCAATGCCGTTTTGGGAAACGAAGCCACGTGAATCCCTCCGTCACGTTCCGACACGTCCAGCCCCAGCACGTCGGCCATCCTGTCCGCATCCTCCTTGTAGGATTCATAGATGTCACGGTTTCGGAAGAGAAGCACAGCATCGGGGTGTTTGGCTTTCAATTCCTCAAAATTCCTCCAGTCCGTCTGTCCTTTCGCCCCGTCAACCTTCACCTGTTCCTTTTCCCTTCCATGCTCCACTTCCGAAGTCTCCACTTGGCTTTCCGCCTGTTTCGCCTCCTGTGCCTGTTTCAGCACGTCCGCAAACAGCGTGGCCGCCAGCCGTGTCTTATACCCGGCCATATCCTCCGCAACCCAGAGCCGTTGCCATTGCTGACGTGATACCTCACGGGCTTCCACTTTCCCCATTCCCTCGATTTGCGGCACACAAAGGAACTTGTCGTCTTTGGCCCGGAAGATATTCACACGCTTGATAAGCGATACGTCCACGTCCGTAGATGCCGTGCCGAACAAGTCCTGTCTTAGTTCGGGGCGGTCGGTGCCGAGCGCATAATATTTCTGCGCCAGTTCCATGCGTACCCCCTGTGCCGACTTCTGTTCATTCTGCTTCACGGCGGAGAAGAAGCGGTTCAAGTCCTCCTTGTCGGGATAGATGCTGAAGGCTTCCCCCTCTACGGACTTCAGGTAGAGTGCCCAACGGTTATTGTCGTCACGCAACATTTGTATGCGCTCAAACTGTACGTTAGTGGCTTTATCTACCGCCTCCGCCACATCAAGCGTCGCCTGCACTTGCAACTCCTTGCCGGTCAGCTTGGCGGTAAACACCTCCTTGTCCTTGAAGTAACTGTCATCGGGACGGTACCCCAACAGGCCGTCCTTGTTGAAGAAGCGCACATAGCTTGCTCCTTGCTTCATCAATGCGCCCGCTATCTGTTGCTTGGAGAATCCGGGCAGGTTGTTGGTGACGACCCTTGCCTGTTGTTTCGACCGTTCCTGCGCAGGCATCACCTCATCGGGAGTCAGGTAAAACGGACGTCTGTCCGTAGCGGACAGTACCACGTGGCCACCTGTGGTGGCACCGGCAGGCAGCACCACGTCGGCAATCCCGGTCTCCCTGTCGCGCACCACCACCATTTCTTTGGTGGAGCGGTCAGGCACGCTTTTCAGTTCCTCCGCTATCCGGTAGCTTCCTTTCGTGTTCCATTCTGTAGGCAGGTATTCCCGGCACGCTGTGGCAATCTTCGCACCGTAGGCGAGTGCTTCGGTATAGGCTATCTCCACCACATCGGCATCTTCGTCCGTCACCCTCGACAAGGCTTCGTTCTTCTGCCGTTCGTAATAGCCCAGATCGAATTTCTCCAGAAACGTATTCCGGGCTTCAGGAGAAGGGAAGTTGCGTCCGTCTATCGCCATTCCCCCGCTACGGAGAATATCCACCAGTATGGCACTCTCACGGGCGTCCACCTGCGGCCCTTGCCGTCCCTGCATTTCCGAGGTCTGGCGTTGCGTGCGCAGCGTGGCATATTCCACTTTCTCACCCTGTTCCGCCTTTCGGATGACCCCCAGCGCATTGTTCACGTCGCTTTCGATAGCGTCTATGTAGTGCGGATTCTCTTGCAGTTCCCGTGTCCAGTGTTCCACCAGGGGCAGGCTGTCGTCCGCTAACCGGGCAGGCAGTCCGAGTTCCATCATCTTCACGCCGGAGGCCAGTTCCGCTACCAGCCGCTCATAGCGTACGGCATCTTCCGAGGGGGCTTTGCCGCCTTGCATCACCATGCCTTCACGGGCAAGCCGTTGGGCGTGCCCGGTGGCACCTGCCACTTGGCGCATCAGTTCTTGCACATAGTCCTCGTAGTGTTCAAACTGTTTCGCTTCGGGCATATAGACGGCATCTTTGGCGGTATCGAAGTGCGCCATGCCTGCGGCATCCTTGCGCACGGGAAGCAGGTGTTCCCTGACCTGCGCCACGAACCGGTTCACCGTGCTGCGCAACTGCCGTTCCTCGCTTTGCAGGTAGCCCCGGTCTGCACGGCTGCCGAAGCGTTGTTGCAAATCCCGATATTTCTCCGCATCCGCCATCGGCAGAGTGGTCTGGTCGATGTTGAACAAGACCATGATTTCCCGTTGGCGCACTCCCTTGTAGAGCTTCTGCTGTGCTTCGGGCAAGGCTTTGTATGCCTCACGGGACAGCGTATCTTCCGGATTATGGCGGTTCACGTACTTGTCCCACTTGTACCAGTTGAACGGCACGCCGTGCTCCTGTTGCAATATTGCCTCTCCACGCTGCTTTGCGTCGGAGAACATCGTATATAGCCCGGTCTTGTAGCCGCTTTGGTCGGTGTGCATACCCAATACGAGGGAGTTGAACGGACTGACAGCTACACCCTTCGGATAGAATTTCGGCAAATTCCGTCCCGCCGCATTCAGCCAGTAGCCGCTACCGGCAACCGCACCGTTCAGGGCGTTTACCAGGAGTGCTGTCTGTTGGTGGGCGGCCGATTGTTCACGTGGACTTTTTTCTTTCATTGCTGTTGTGTTTATAGGGTTGTTTGATTATTTGAGTAGGATTGTGCGTTCCCGGCCCTCGTTCCGTTCCGCTTCGGCGACCCGGTAGTTCTGTTGTGCCATTTGCCGCATTTCATCGTTCTTGGCAAGCACGGCGTTGGCGAGCGTGTTCAGGGGCAGTGCGCCGCTACGGTGGGCATCCACCACATTGTCGGTCAGTTGGATGCAGCACGGCACTTTGTCAATCACCGCAATCAGGCTGTTCCCTTGCAGTACCGGGTTGGCGATGCGTGGATTGAGTGGCTCATCGGCATATACCTTGTAGGATTGTACAGCTTTGTTCCCTTGCCGTCCAAGGGCTTCATGTCCGGCTTTGTTCAACAGGTTCACGCCGCCCATGCCTATCAGTACCATTTTCAGCATCGGGTTCCGCACATACATACCGGCCAATATGGAAGCGATGGGCAACAGGTTGTTTTGCGGAAGCAGTGATTTCGACTTGCCGGTAAACAGCCCGAAAAGGATGTCGGGCAGCATGGAAATGACATAGCCCAAGTTTTGGCCGATGTCGCCCAGACCGTCCAGCCCGAAAGCGCCGAACAAGTCGCCCCAGCCGTTTTCATTTCTCTTTCCCTGCGTTTCATCGCTCTCCGTAGGATGCTTGTCCACCATATTATCCTGTTCCATAGCCGTTTCTTCCGTTTCCCTTTTCGCAGTTTCGGCACGTTCCTTTTCCTCCTGCATCATCGCCAGGTATTCTTCTTCTCGTCCGGGTGCCACCACCATGGGCACATCCCCGTGTCCGGGTTTGCGCTCGTTGGAAGGCGGCTCGTAGGTCGGGAATGGCCACGCTTGCGAAGCCTGCGCCCCGGTCTCCATCAGTTCCGTCCAAAGCGGTTTCTCGGTCAGTATGCCCATCTTTTGGGCCAACCGCTCGTTGAGTGACAGGATGTAAGGACTCTCGTAGGATTTTATGACCTTGCCTTGCGCACGGAAGTCGGCGAACACATTATGTTCGCTGCCGAACACGCCACGGCTGATGCAATCTTCCACTGTCATGGTTGGAGCATCCTCCGTTCCGTCCATGAATTTCCCCACCGCATAGCTTACCGCTTCCACGCCGCCCAGCTTGATAAGGCTTCCCCACGAGGAAATACCGCCCGTCGTCACGGTGTCCATGCCGACACCCACCGCTGTACCCCATGCTTTCTCCGCACCGCTTGGCCGGTAGGCGGCTTCGCCACGCCGTTCTATCTCCTGTTGCAGGGGCGACTTCATCATGCCTTGCGCCAATCCCAGCAGGCTTCCTTCCGCACCTTTCCGCAGGATATACTCCACGGCTGATTTCGGCATCTGCTCGACCGCCATTCGGTCAATCATCATCTGTTCCACCCGGTAGTCCACGTAGGCAAAGGCGAGGTCTCCACCCAGTTCCTTGGAGAGTTCCTCGTACCGTTCCCTACCGATTTCCGCTACAACGGCATTGCGCCACTCTCCGGCAAGTAGGCTCAGGTCTTCCACGGTTTCCGGGGTGGCGGTTATCCGTTCCCGGCACATTGCCACATAATCCTCTGTTGTCTTGCTGTTCCACTCGCCGGTCTGCCGGAGATACGGCAAGGAGTCGTCCGGCATTCCGTTCGCACCGTTGGCGAGAGAACGTAGCACGCCGGCAGTACTGGCGTGGTATGCACCGATTTCTTCCACCTGCTTTTGCGTAAGGTAGGTTTGGGCTTCCTTCATCACGGGAGCCAGCTGGCTGTTGAAGTAGTTTTGCAGGCAATATTCGATTTCTGCAAAATGCCGGGTCTGTCGGGGTTTGCTCATGTCAGATTCATTTGTTGCAATAGTTGTTCTTTGGTCTGTTCTATGGCGTGGTGGTACACTTCCATCTGTTTGGGAAAGTATTCTTCCAGCATCGTATCCTTGTCAATCAGGTCTTGGATGAACTTTACCGCCACTTGCCGGCTGATTTCCACGGAGGCTTCGCCTTCTTCCCGGTTATTGAACCATGCCTTCGTCCACCACCGCATTCCGGCCTTGTCGGGATATACCGTCACCAGCCGGGGAATGTCAAAACTCTGCACGTCTATCTCCAAATCGGTAAGCGGGTCCACCATGCCGCAAGTCGCTACGGCTTGGTCTGCCGTTTTTTTTTATCATTTTCACTCAGTGTGGAGAGAAAAATTTCATGACGCAGGGCAAGGTAGTTCAGGAAGTCACCGATAAGCAGGTTCTGCACTTTGGCTGCTATCGGCATCGAGCGGCTGCCTATCCCCAGCGGATTGGCGAGCGAGGGCATCGTTTCATAGAAATAGTTTTTCACGGCGGACAGCGAGAAGATGTTGCGCAGCGATTGTTCCGTATGCTCCGGCACACGGTAGCCGCCGTTGCCCACTTCCAGCAGGTACTCCGGGTAGAAGCGCAGCATCAGTACCTCGATTTCCTCCCGGTCATCGTCATAATCTGTCGGAATATCCATTTCCATCGTCTCCAGTTCCGGCATATCCGGATGTCCTTGCTGCCGCATTGCCAGCAGGTTGCCGTACAGCATGGCAAGGAACTCCATCGGATTGATTTCCTCCCCGTCATACTTCACTTCGATATGCAGCAGGTCTCCGCTGATGCTTACCACGCTTCCGGCCCTTACCCGTGCGCCGAAGGGGGCAAGCGCGTTGACAAGGTGGGCGTAGGTCACTTCATACTTGCCGTAGCGTATTACTTGGTACAACCCGTGCGTGGGTGTGCTGCCGATACCCGACACCACACCGTCCGCTACGGCGGTAAGGATATAGCGGTGGGTGGCGAAGTCCACGCCGTGGTGGAAAAACTCCTCCTGTGTCACCGGGTGGATCTGCTTCCCGTAGCCCAGCGTCAGGTTCACTTCTCCTTTTTTCTCCTCAAACGGCATACAATAGCCGCTTTTCGATACCAGGTTCATTTCTTGCGTATAGTTCATTGTCTTTTATTTCAAGCCTGTTGCCAGGCGATGTTTATATGGATGTTATCTTTTAAAAAGCTGAATATGTGTACAATCACTTCCACCGTCCAGCCGTTTCCCAACATACGGTATTGTTGCGTGTCGCTGCATTTCCATTGGTACCATTCCGGTATGGTTTGCAGGCGTGCGCACTCCGTGGGTGTCAGGCGGCGGATGCGTCCGCACGACATACATATTTCTCCAAAGGGGAGCGGATTTTGGGAACAAGTGCCTGTCTTTCCCTTTCTGTCCGGCCTGCATCCGTCCAGACCGGCCCATATCAGGTTGTCTTTCTGCACGCTCGTCAGGCAGTTTGTCTTGCCGTCCGTCCGGGGTTCAAGTTGTTGGATGTTCTTTCGGGGTTCGGCAATGCTGCCGGCTTCGTATGCCTTGTGTATCCGCTTGCCATACTCCGTCCTCCGGGGAGTGAGACAGGTCTCTCGTCCACGCATGGCCATACAGACATAGTTCGTGGTCAGGTTTCCTTTGGCCTGTGCGGTAGCCGTCAGGCAGCGGCTTTTGTCGTTGTCTCCCAGCACGCTCATGTCGGTATTCCGTTTCTCGCCATGCCTTTTCAGCCAGCCCATCATCTTTTCGCTCAAGTAGTATTTCTTGTCCGCTTCTTCCTCTACGATGTGCCGGAGGAATATCTTCCGGTCTTGAGGTTGCGGAATGTCGGCGTGCAGTTCACCGAACAGCCCGACCTTTTTTGTCCGTATGTTCGTCCAATAGATGCGGGAACGATTCTGTGCCGACACCAGGGCGGAGTTGATATGCACCCCGAATATCCCGATAGCCTCGCTCAGTACACGTTCCCATTTCTTGCCCATTTCCACATTTTCTAATAGGAACAGCACATCAGGATTGTACATGCGAATATCTGTCAGGATACGCATATATTCCCAGAACAGGTAGGATTCCCCCTCAAACAGGAAGCCTTCACGTTTCAATTCCAAATAACGCTTCAACGTATAGATTTCCTCTTTGTCTATGGTGGACATCCCTGCCCGTTTCCCGGCAAAGGAGAACGACTGGCAGGGGCTTCCGCCTATCAGCAGGTCTATCGGCTCCAGTTGGCGCACGTCCACTTGTGTGACATCGCCGAGTTGTATCGTGTCCGGAAAATTCAGTTGGGTTTGCCGGATAGCGTGCCGGTCTATTTCGGAGGCGTAATATGTTTCCGTCCGGATGCCAAGTCGTTTCAAGGCAATCTGTCCGCATGACATTCCGTCAAACAAGCTCAAAACCTTCATTCATCTCCGTTTTATGGTTGAAATATGCGCTGCACTTGAATCCTTTTCTCGGCATGAAGTCCTCGAACTCGCAGCTCAGGAATATCCATCTCTTATCAGCCCAGCCTGCCAGGTCCTTCTGCCATTGGGGAATGCTTTGGTTGGGATTGTGCAAATCCCGGTACGGCTGGCAGTAGGGCAGAAAACGCCTCCCTTTCTGTTTCCAATGGTTCACACGGGAAAATGATTCTTCAAAATCATTGAGCAGGATGCAATAAAAGAAGTATTCCCCCTTGTATCCGTATTTATCTATCAGGGCCGTGGCACGCTCGCATTCCGCTATCTGCGCCTGTGTGTCACAACCGAAGCGGATGTGTTTCAGCCATTTCACCTGTGCAAGCAGTTTGGCAGTCTCGTCCGTCACCAACCGGGCATCCAAGCCTTGGTTGAAGTCCACACGCAACCCCATCCGGACAATCTTCTCCAACTGCCCCAGTCCGTAGTCCGAGGCCAGCACATTGTTATCCATGAGGATGATACGGTTACGCCCCTCCACCGCAATCTCCTCTATATCCATATAAGGATTGATATTCCCTTCTTTCTGGGGTACTACGCACCACTTGCACCGGTTCGGGCATCCCCGTGTCAGAAAGCCGTAAGCCGTTCTTTTGTCTATCCCATACAGGCTGTAATCCGGTATGGCCCTGTCTGTATCCGGAGGTAGCACCTTTCCTATGTCATAGCCGGTTCCCCCTCGTTCCGCTTCGTTGGCGTTCAGGAAATATGCGTAATCCGGCGTAAAGGTGAATACTTTCGCCAGATATACCTTGTCGTATCGGCTGAGCGGACTGTACCACTCCACACGATCGCCCTGAGCCTTGTGGTAGCTGCTGATTTTCATCAGTGCGAGGTTAGGGTAACGGCTGTCTACTGCCAATAATCCGATATTCATTGTGTCTCTTTTTGTGTTTGTCTTCAGAAGTAAATTCTTAATCCCTCATTCTTCATTACCTTCTCATTCCTCCCGACCGTCCCTGTTCCTCACCCACCGCAGGAGCCAGCGGTTGTGCCACTTTGGAGTTGTTTCCAATCAGCATCATGCCCAGCAACGCCCCGGCAATCTTTCCCAGCCATCCGAAGCGTCCGAACACCAGCATGGCGGAAGCCAACAGCCCGAAGATGCCCAGTCCCGACACGTTCCCCTTGCCGAGATTGCCGAAGAAGTTTCCCAGCATATCCATGCCGTTGCCGCCGGTCATGTTCCGCAGGAAGGTACTCATGCCGCTCAGCGTCTCGTTGGCCGATGATACGGACTGTTCCACTCCCTCCATGCTTTTACAGGTCTTGTCCGCCACGTCTGCAATCTTGTCCGCTGCATTCCCGGCAAGTTCCAATCCCTTGTCCACCGTTTCTTCCCCTACAAGCACCTCCGCAGCTGCACGTACCACCGGTTTGTCGTTTACGAGGTTCTCCCAGGCGAGATACCCCATGCCGCCGCCCACTACCGCCGCTTTCGCACCGTGTCCCAAGCCGATAAGCGTGCGCCGGGGATGCACGAGTGCACCTCCGATACTGCGTGCCGTGGCTTGTGTCGCCGGGTGTCCGGCCACCTTCTTACCTATTCCCAAGATTGTTGCCCATTTTCCCATTGTCGTCTCCGATTGTGTTTATGTTATTCATTTCCTGTTCGTTATCTGTTTCCACTACGTTTCCACCTGCGCATGGCAGCCTGCACGATTCCAACCTTGTCCGCCGGTCTTGGCCGGCTGCCTTCGTCAATCTCCGCCCACACGTCGGCAAACGAGGTGTATTTCACGGCGAGTGCCAGATGCTTCAGCTTCCTGTTCATCCGTTTCAGTTTGGGGCGTATGGCGAATACAATCTCCATGCGCTGCTTCTCCGTCATTTTCGTGTCGCTCATGCACACCTGCCGGATGTCGTTCACGATTTCCACGCTTCCCAATATCAGGTCACGGTAAATCTGATTCCTCCGGGGTGTCAGTGCCACGGCAAAAGCCCCTTCAGCGTGCTGCCTCAGTTGCTTCGACAAGTCGCCCATGTTGTCCGACAGCCGTCCTATCTCGTGGTAGAAGCCATAGATTTGTGCCGCATAGCACACGATATCCCGGAACGAATCAAGATAGTTGTTGAATGTCCGTTGCAAATCGGTCGTTCCTTCCACTTCTTCCCGCATCCAGAGATGTCCGGTTGTCTGCATCAGCATCGCCTTTTCCTGGCTTTTCAGCTCTTTCTCCGCCTTGTTGGTGTAGCCCAGTATCATCCCGGCCAGTGTCGGGTCAATCTGTGCCTGCACTTTTGCCGTCCCTGCCAATAGCAGCAGGATAAATCCGGTGTAATATCCAAGCCGTTTCTTCATGTGCTCTTTCTTCTTACGTTAATACCTCGCCGCTCTTGCCGCCCGTTTCCACCGGTCTAAGGCAAGGTGCGCTATCTCGCTGTTGTCCCGGTCAATCATCCCGGAGGTGATGTTGTTCCACACGTCCATCATCGTATAGTAGCGTATGCCCAGGCACAGGCGGTTGAGTTTTTTATTGAATGCGCCTAATTTATCGGCCAACGCCCACATCGTTTCACTCCGTTCCGCACCTGTCAGCATATTCTGCGGTCCTCCGGTGGCTACGGCATTCCGCAGCAGCGTATAGACCGTCACCAGTTCCGTGGCGGTCTCGATATACAGGTTGTTCATCGACAACGTGGCGATGACGCCCTGCGGATTATCGCTTACAGCCTTGCGCAGCCTGCCCAGTGAAATGAAGATGCGCACGCCGTCCTCATACAACGTGGTGGCGGCTTTCAGCGAGGAAGCATACCCGCTGGCCGTTTGCAGGTAGCTGCTGTATTTCCGTTCCCATTCATGGATTTTATTGAACTCGGCGGCAATGGTGTTCTGCAAGGCAGCCGTGCGCAGTTGCCCGTCCGTCTGGCTCTCTATCTCTCCATTGATAGCCTCATTTCCTTCGGCAAGTGCCATCCACTCCAGCGGATTAGTCTGCACATATTGTGCCACTGCACGCTGTACCCACAGAATGCTCATAAGCAGCAGGAGGCTAACGGTTTGTAATCTCATAAATACCCTTTCGTTGTTTATTGGTTTCCACTCGTTCACGGATATGATCGACAAGATTCGTCCGGTATTCCACGCCGCGTATATCCAGTTTGGGGGGCATGCGGTCTCCCGAATACACGCTCACAGTTTTCAGCCCGGTCAGTTGTTGCAGGAAGCTGCGGTGTTCCCTGAAGTCCACTACACGGTACAGTTCCATGTAGTCGCAGCTTCGGCTGAACACGCCATGCCGGTAGATTATCTGTTCGCTGCTGATAAGGTATTCGGTACGGCGCAGGTAGATGAACCGGTACAGCAGGTAAAGGCTGCACAGCACGGAAGCCCCTGACAAGATACCGCTACCGGCAAGGTTCTCTATCCAGGCACAGCCGTATCCGGCAAGGCAAAGCAGGAGCAGGGGCAGTTCATCAATGGCAAATTGCATGGAACGCGGTCGGATGACAAGGGTTCCGTAGTGGGCGGTCTGCATAGGCTTCATGGGGATTATCGGTGAAAACGGGGTTGGTATTCTTCTCTCATGCCCGAAAGTGAGTTGGTTATATCCGTTTCCAACCGGGCAAGTTCTTCCTGTATCTCATACATCTCCTGGAAACCTTTGTCCGGCATTCCCCTGTCATTGACTTCAAAAGATTGCACGACTTTCTCTGCCCGTTCAATCCGTTTGCGTACGGCTTCATGGTCTGCTTCATCATACAGGCCGGTACGGATATGTCCGGGATTGACTTCGGGCAAATCGGACAAGGCGCGGTTCAAGGTAGCCCTGCCACTGATTTCCCGATCATCAAGTTCCTTTTCTTCCGTTTCCATCCGTTTGTCAAGCAATTGGTCGTTCCAGTCCTTGTAACCTTCAGCCGCCGGCTCATAGATGATGCTTCCCATCACAGGTGTGCCGGACCGGGATAGCATTTGTAGAGCTTTGGAGATAGCGTGCAGGTCGTTTTCCATTTCCTCCAGTTCCTCCTTGTTTGTCGCACCGTCAGTACGGCTGGTTTCATAATTGTCCCTACGGTTCATATACATCTCCTGCAAATATCCGTCACCCATTTTCATGTATTTGAGAACCGCATCTTCCAAATCGGGTTTCAAGGTATCTATGCCCAGGCTCGCTGTCACTTTCTTGAAGTCAAACGGTTCCATTGCTATTTCATGGCGTTGATAACCCCCACTGCAATCTTGCACGATTAAATTCCCGGCTTTCGACAGGTAACCGGAGAACTCCCTTCCGGCATGGGTCAGCGCAAAATTGATAGCGAATACCTGTCCGGAACGGTCACGGTCAAAACAAAGGTGGTGTGTGGCAGTCGGTGTCTCTGCCATCATCCCCTTGAATTGTTGCTGGCTCGGTGACCCTCCGGTGGAGACAAACACCGAATCTTCCATATTCAGTGTACTTGCGTTCAACTGGCAGAAAGCCATCGCATCGAGCGCACTCTCAAACCAATACACGTTTCTCACTTCAGGTAAAGCCAAGTGTCCCGGATTACCTATCCATATTCCTTGCGTGGCGTTACTTCCGGCGGCCATGCCCTTATACACCATTTTTCCCTCCCGGTTCGGGCGGCTTCGTTCCTCCAATCCGGCTTTTTCATCCGGCTTGTTCGGCAGCGTTAAGGGAAACGAGAGGTTGGTATATCGCTTCCCGTCCGTCCGCAGCTTGGTGGTCAGGAAGATATTGTCGGCAAACAGCCGTTGGGTGGCAAGGTCGATGCCACGGTTCTTGAAGTAAGGATAGAATTTCTTCTGGCTCTCCCAGTTGCCCAAGTCAAAGCTCTGCCATTCGTAATCATTGGCGTTGAAGGGTTTGTTTTGCTTCTCCGGATTCAAGACACGGGCATTCCGTTCCGTGACAGGTTGGTTCAGCAGGCGGTTGCACACAAGGTTCACCAGCCTGTCCTTCGACATCCTCGGCGTATATTCCGCAAAGAAATGCGGATGCTCCTTGATAAAGGAGATGATGTTGTAGTTCCGCTGTTCGGGCGGTTGGAAGCAGCACATGCCGTTCCGGGTGACAATGAATTTGTCACCACGAATACGGCGGCCGTTGCTGTCCAGGCGAACGTAAGAGGGGTAGCGGATACCGTCCTTCCGGTTCAAATGATACCCGGCATCCTGCAACACCTCTTGGATGTTGATGCGTTGTTTGAAATCTTCATAGGTCAGTTCCGACATAATATAAAGGTGTGTTTGTGTTGTGTTCTCTTTATGGGTTTACATTCCGTGGCGCATCTCGTGGCGGATATGCTCATTCGCCGCCGCCTCAAAGTTTCGTGCGGCCACATCCATAGGCGTATCCACTCCCGGTTTGAAGTAGGGGTGTGGCGCAGGCCCGTGGTGGTGATGTTCGGCGAATATCACCGGTCTTGAATGGCAGTGGTGGTCATGCCCCAGTTCCGCAGCCACGGCTGCGCCGGCAAGCAGGGCGGCACCGATTTTCGTTCCCAACGGGGTCCGGTCTCTCGACTTCATATCCACCTCGCCGAACACTTTGGAGAACAACTTCAGGCGGTGGTAGTCGTCAATAGCCATAAACTTGTCGTATTGCTTCTGCGTAATCTCGTGGCTCACCCGTTCGCCGTCGATAATGGCGGTCATCTTGTATGTTCCCTCTTGTCCGGACGGCTCCACACGGATGTCATCCACTGTCACCTCCCTGCCATGCTTTCCTTCCCGGTACCAGCCTTTGTCGGGACGGATTGCCGCAAGGTCGTTGCCGTTCATTGCCACGCCGCCCCTCGGCAATCCCTCTCGCAGCTCCCGTTCCGCTTCCACCGGCATACCGCCGGCAATCCTTTCCGCCTGTTGTTGCCCCACGGCCAACCGGCTGTTCAAATCTTCCAGCACCTCCGGGTGCAAGGACAGGTTCACAGTCTCCCTGCCATTCAGCATTTCCAACGTCACTTTGCCGTCATAATCGTCTTGGATTACCCCGTTGATGATTTCCAGCCGTTTTTCCGCCGTAGCTTCTTCCAATGTGTTGGCGGTCAGTGCGGCAAGTTCCTCCTCTGTCAGGTCATATTGCAGGTCCGCATCCACCGCAGCCGACTGCACGGTCAGCGTTCGTGTCTCGCTATCCACGATAATACCGTGGCTTGCCAGGCATTCCTGCCATCTCTCGTTGGTGAAATACACCGGCGAGGCTACCAGTTCCTTGTAGGGCTTGGCAGACTCGGTGCTTCTCTGTCGGGGGTGTATGGGCGTCACCACGCTCTGCAATTCTTTCAGCACATCCCTCTCCGCTACCGGGGCGGTGGCGTGTCCTTTGTAATAGAAGCCGTAGCCGCCCGATTGTAGTTCCCCCGGTTTCATGCGTCCGTCAGGGCGGTTTGGCACGATAGGCGCACCGGGATAGTAGAGGTCTCCGCCGATGCGCCGCAGGTGGAAGCCCCCTTGTTGCCGGGGTGTCCAGCCGAGAAAGCCGTGGCAGATCGGATGGAAAGGACGCATGGGCATTCCCACACGCCCATACTCTCCGGCACCGGTACGGTAGCCGTGCAGTCCCATGGCGACCCGTCCGTTGGCGTTCCGGGCATGTACGAAGTCTTTCGGCAGGTCGAAGTCGGCGGCCACGATGCTCGCAAAGGTATTGTAACACCGTTTGTTGGCGGAGTTCGTGCCCCAGTCGGTCAGCGCACGCAGTTGCTTCTCGCCGATAGGATAGGTCAGCAAGGGCGAATCATGCCCCTGCACAATCAAGGCAAACCCTTCGCTGCTTCCGGCAAGGTAGCCACGCATACCGTTACGCAGCAACAGGTCTTGCATTTCCGGCGGTAAATCCAACGGCCGGGGATTGGTATTCTTTCGGATAGACATATTGTATTCTCTTATTTAATGGTTCAATCAAGCGTCTCCGTTCGCTATCGCTTCCTCCAGTTCCTCTTGCTTCATTTGCAGGAACTTCCAGGCGGTTCCGTCATTCATCGGCAGTTCACGTAGGCGGCAATACCGCTCATACTCCTGTTTCCATGCCTTGGAGTGGTGGGTCACATACCCCAGCCATCCGAACACGCCGCTCTGCACCTTCTCCACAAGCGTTTCTTCCGGATAGAATCTTTCCGTTTCCAATTTTTCATTCATCATTCTTAATTCTTCATTTTCAATTTGCCTGCCCCGTTCTTCTTCATTTCCTCCCACATCTCTTCACTGTACTCCTTTTCCTCCACATAGTCCAGGTTGCCCTGTTCGTCCATCACCCAACAGCCGAAGCACCCGAAGTTGTATTTTTTCAACCCCTTCTTGTTCTGTTCACGCCATTGGCGTTCATCCCCGATACCGATGCGGATGCCGGTAGGGTCATGCAGGTCGATACCGAGTGTCAGCATACTGCCTTCGTCAACCAGTGTCAAAGGCTCACCGTTCTGCAGACAGTTCAGTTCGGCGTTGCTCAGTTCAAAATAATCGCAGAAGTATTGCAGGTTGCGGCCGATGACGGGTGTCGGCACGGAAAGAATCTGTCCGGTGCCTTCGTCTATCTGGTGGAAGGCTTGCACTTGTCTGCCGTCCGCATCGGTCATGGCAGCCATCACCGCTTTCCCGGCTTCCAGCTTTTGGCGGTTTGCCTCGCTGAATTGCTCCAACCGGCTTTGGGCAAGTACCGGATAAAACAGGATGTCCGCTTCCCTTGTTTCGGTTCTGACCAATGCGAAGCGTGTGCGCCCTTGTATGATATTCCCTCCTTCATCCGTGATATGGATAGGCAGCACAGGCGAACGGTAGCCGTCACACACCTGTTGCAACACCGATTGCGGCAAGTCGCCGATTATTTCGCGGGTCAGCCCGAATTTTTCGAGGATGCCGTAAGGTATTTCTTCCTCCTTGAATTTGTGTTGATAGTTCATAATCCTTTGGGTATAAGTTCACTTTTGGGGGCAAAATAAATTCATCGTCTGCGCCTGCATCGGGCGGAAACGATAAATCGTTCCGTTTTTGAAGTTATTTATGGAAACACGGAAAAATCAGACTGTCAATCATACTCCAAACGGAAAATCCGACCCACTTCCGGCGTGTGGCGGCTACGGGTATGATTACCGGGTATGATGGCTTATACAAGGTTAAAGTTCAGTGCTTTTCCTCCGTTATATATCAAGTAGTCGAAGTTCTCTCCCTACTTTTGCCCGTATGAAAGCCATTCTCCTATTATCCATGTTTTCTGTGTGTCTTTCTGCAAAAGCGCAGTTCCACACCGTTGCCAAGCATCAGCCGGTCTGTCGCATAGACACAAAAAAAGATCTTCCCAAAGCGGAAAAGGTCTCCAATCCAAATAAGGAATCTGTCGCTACGGCAGGAAAATTCCCTGTCTATGAGCATAGCGAGTGGATATGGCGATACATGAGCGTGTCCTATCCGTTGAAACACGTTATTGTCACTTCACCCTACGGTCTCCGTACCGATCCCTTCAGTAAGAAGCGCAGCCGGCACAACGGAATAGACCTGCGTGCCAAAGGCGAAGAAGCCTACGCCATGCTGTCAGGCGTGGTGGGCAGGGTGGGGCAGGACAAACGTTCGGGCAAGTTCGTCACCCTCCGTCACGGCGACTATACCGTCAGCTATTGCCACCTTTCCCAAGTATTGGTTCGGCAAGGGACTTCCGTCATGCCCGGCGAGGTGATTGCCATTACCGGCAACACAGGGCACAGTACCGGCCCTCACCTACACCTCACTTGCAAATATAAGAATCGTTATGTCAACCCGGATATTCTTTTGCAGTTCATCCGTGAAACGAAGAATGAAGCGGTAACACAATTGGGTGTTTTGGAGTGATTTTTTATATTGTACTTTTTGGGGAAGCAGCGCTTAAGTGAAGCAATTATCTTATCTGTCAGTTAAATCCTAACGAAGAAAGTTCGTCCCTGTCTTATACAGGGACTTGATTAAGTCTCTTCTTCAAATACCAGACGACAATTCCATTGTAAGGTTTATACTGGCCATCACGGTCTTTCGCATCCCAGTGGCTTAATAGTTTTCTTATTTGGGTCGCTTTCCAACGCCTTTTTTTTTGCAGTTGCTGGATTACTCCTTTCAAGGTGGACTTACGGTTGTTCTTCAACAAAGAATGGTTTAGATTGAGAATCTCATTTATTTCCGTATCATACTGTTCTATCCCACACTTTATTGTCCCGTCCTTAGTGCTATATGATAGTGTGTCAATGAAAGACTGGTCAAACAAGTTGAAAGAAACATCATTGTTCCCTTTTGATTTGTCACAGTGGAATTTACAGTCGATTGCACCGGGACAGCAAATCACCATGTTTCGGTAATCAAGTTTGCGGTCTTCATGCTTCTCTCTGCAAAGTATATGGTCGATTCGGGTTGTTTCATTACTATTAGCGTCCTTGGCAGGAATCCGCCGCATACAATATGCGCATATATAACCTTGTTCTTCTAATAGGGAAGAACGTAATTCGGGTTTAGATTGGTAAACCGCTCCGGGAGTCTGGCGATAGGCAGTCCATTCCTTAGGTTCAGCATTCTTATCTATTTTCCTCATCGTCCTCTACAATAGAAAAATCCAACATAGCCTCGGCTTCGGCCAACTCTGGCAACTTGTCTCCAAAACGTGCTTGCATCTCTCGTAAGAACGTACGGGCTTCTTCCGAACCGGAATCTATTAAATCGAACAGTTTGCCCAACTGGTTGTCTACCTCTTGTGCTCTTGGAGTTTGATTCAATATCACATCGGTTATTGTGGATGCATCCATGCCGTATGTCTGTCTTTCCTGGATATGATAGTTCTCATTGTCATAATTCAATTGATAAACAATATTGTCAGCATTATTTTCAATACTGGTCATTACCATTGGAGCATGAGTTGTCACTATGAACTGAATCATAGGAAAAGCATTATGCAGTCCTTGTAATACCCTTGCCTGAAGAGTAGGATGCAGGTGCATATCTATCTCATCAATCAATACTGTGCCTTTTGTCCGCAATGCAGATTCGGCACCGTATAGACGGCCGTTGAGCAAGGCGCAGCGAAAGGCGATATCCGTAACGATATTCACCAGACGTCTGTAGCCGTCTGACAAGTGGTCGGCATCTACTTCGCGTCCATCGGAGAATACATAATATACCTTCCCCTGATTGTGTCGGATGTGCATATCCTGAATGATACCGCATCCCTTGTTATTGGTTCCCAGAGCATTGGCAAGGGCTGTTCGCACTGTTTCTATTTCATGTAGGTTCTTTTGTCCTTCTTGCAATATCAGCAGTCGTTTCAACCAATAGCGGAAGAAGCCGTCTCCGTTCAGACACTCATAGTAGCCAAATGAGGCTTTCTGTGCATATTCTTTGAATTTGCTCGCATTGATACTCCGATTGGCATGGATGTCTTCTGTTGAGAAACTACACCACACAGGCAATGCTTCATTGGTACTCAATATCGTTTGGGCGTAATTGCGGTAGTTCTCGATACCGCTAATTAAGGCGCGGTTGTTCTTTTTGCTGTTTTTCTGGATGATATATTCTTCTTCTTTCTGTCCGGGAATGAAATTCCCGTCTGCCATTGTAGCGGCCGCATATTGATTGGAATCAGGAACAAAGTAAATCTTTACCGGCTGTTCTGGTTGGATGTTTCCATTGATTATCTGTACGGTAAAATCGTCATCTCCCGGACTGATCCAACGTGTATTCTCATCACTGTACCCTGCAAAAAAGGAACTCAATACATATTGACAAGCTTTTAAAACGGTGGTTTTTCCACTTGCATTATCACCGATAAGCAGATTTATTCCGGATTTGAAGTCAATGCTCAAATCCGTGTAGCATCTAAAATGTTCCAGGCGTATCTGTTTCATACTGTTTATATATGGTTTCCTTTGATTTCTTATGGCAAAAATAATCATTTCAAAGAACAATATCTAAAAAATGCTCGTTAATCTTACACAATCTACAGTTCAATGGCAATATTCCCGTAGTCTTCTCTATTTGAGACAATAAACTGAAAACTATATTTTTTTTATCTTTTTCTTGCAAAATACACGCTAATCATTTGTCAGTATGGACTTTGTTTGTTGCCTTTACATTCTAATCAACCACTTAAATACTAAAATATCATGGACACTCCGATTATACTCTTGGTAGGCTATGTAATACTCAAAAGCATTTTCTTTGGTGGGGATGACTACGATAAAAAACCTAAACACCGCAAAAGAAGAAAGAAATCATCCTTTTGGGATGATACTCCCACGTATTCCGATTACGACACGTGGAGTCGCTCGCATGGGGATAAGAACAGCCTGTAAAATAATTTGAAGACGAATTTATTTGTTCTAAGTTCTTGGACAATCCAAAAGAAAGTTGTTCTTTTGTACTGCTAGAATCCGCCACGCTTCCCGTAGAACAGCGTACCAGGGCGGAACTTTTTTATAACCTATTGGATACACTATACTATTTCTGGCCATATTGAATTAAAATTCGTTATTTCCTTAATCAACTTTCACACATTATAATATTTTGTGTATCTTTGCGGTAAGTTGGTGTGTAATATCACCATTCTTACGTAGGATGAGTCTATCTCATTCAATTCGTATTCGTGTGAACTTGTAATAGAAAACTAGCAATTTTCAAGAAAGACAAGGATATACGAAGCGGGTGTGTCGTATTACTAAAATACGGCACAGATCGCTCGTTTTGTCTTTCGGGCTTGCTAGTGCCTCTATTACGTAAACGGGTGGACTCTGTGCCTTTCAATATATTTAGATTATGGTAAAGAGTTTACTTAAAGAAATTTAATAAACTATTTACCTATGGCAGAAACAGATTGGTTTAATAAACCTGTAGAAAATTCAAGAGAACTTATTCTGAAGGAAGCTTTCAAATTATTCCTTCAGAAGAATGTGGAGAAAGTGACTGTTCCGGAATTGGAACGGGTCACTAAGTTACAAAGAGGAGCTATCTTTTATCATTTTAAAGATAAGAGTGCTATTTTTGAAGAGGTGATAGAGCGATATTTCTTTTCATCTTTGAATATTTTATATCCGATTTCTCCAGATTGTATATATTCATTAAAAGAGTATTGGGATAGGAAACATCAATGTTTAAATACAATACAAGATTGGTTTAAACAAGAATCCATATCAATTAACCCATGCGCTGCATTCTTTCATTTAGCAGAACAAGCCAATTTATATATTCCAACTTTTAAAGAAGATATGAGAAATTTGATGAAAACGGAAGAAGAATATTGGATCAAGGTAGCTCATTTGGACTCAGAGTTGAAAAGTACAAATGATGATGCTTGTATTTTTGGGGAAATCTGTAAGAATGTATTTTTAGCAAAATGTTATGAAGTTTGTTATGAGAAAGAGGATATTTTTATTGATGATTCGAATATTATAAGAATAATAAGACCTTAAATGCATTTTTATTGTATTACATTGATTTAAATATATAAAAAAACAAAGATAATTATGTCTGTCGCATTTTTTTAGTTAAATTTGCAAATCAATAAATAGAATATATATGAGACACAAAGATTCTAATAGTGTAAGCAAGCAAAAAATTCTACTGGAGAGTTTTAAATTATTTGCCTCAAAATCTTTAAGTGATATTACTTTTTCTGATATTGAAAAGGCAACAAACCTAAGTAGAGGAGCTATATTATATCATTTTAAAACAAAAGACCAGATATTTACAGAAATAGTTAATCAATTTGTTCTTGATAAGGACAATAAACTTCCTGGCATAAATCAAGAGAAAAGTTTGTGGGCAAATATTGAGTTTTTTATTGACGCAAAGAAAAAACAACAGGCTTTTTTGACTAGTATTGGAATTGCAAATGCAAACCGTGCATATATTTGTATGATGACCAATGCTATGTTTTTTTTAGAAAATATGCTTCAGAAAATGGCACAACGTCGTGAAGAGGAACTACGATATTGGCGTGATCTGCTTTGCTCAGCAAAAAATAGAGGAGAAATAAAAAAAGAAATTGACGAAGAACTTTGGGCCCAATTCTTTTTTAATATTTATTACGGGTATTCTTATACCAGTATGCCTAGTTCAAATGGTTGTGACTTAAATTACCTATCAGAACAATTTAGACATTTATATAATCTTATAAAATCATGACAGTGAACAATTTAACATATTTCCTGTTATATTAATTGTATCGTAATTTACTTGTGTAAGAAATACTGGCTAGTGAACAAAATATGCAGTATGCATGTGTGTTATAAAACATGTATAATGACCTATACAATGTGTTTTGATGATTGATATATAAGCAATTAAGATTTAAAATAAAGAAGCCTTTTGAAAGTATATATATTAGTTTGTTATTTATATAAATCTTTCTATATTTGCAATAATAAACAGAATGTACTGTATAATATAAAGGATTTATTTATGAATAAAAAAGTTTACATCTCTAGATTGTCTAGTTTTTTACCCAATGCTCCAGTTGATAATGATGAAATGGAGAACATTTTAGGATACGTAGGAGGACATCCTTCGCGTATAAAAAAGATAATTCTTAGACAAAATCAAATCAAACAAAGGCATTATGCTATGAGGGAGGGTAATTTAACCCATACTAATGCAGAGTTAATGGTAAATGCTATTAATGGTCTGTTTGATAATGAATTTGATGCGAATACTATAGAATTATTAGCGTGTGGAACTTCGACTCCAGACCAATTGATACCTTCTCATGCGTCAATGGTACATGGATTATTAAAAGAAAGTAATCCCATACCATTATTATCGGTATCTGGAGTATGCTGTTCAGCCATCCAAGCATTAGAGTTTGCTTTTTTGTCCGTTTTATCTGGGCATACAAGCAATGCTGTATGTGGTGGTTCTGAATTGGTTTCTCCTTTACTTCGTTCGGATATGTTTGAGGAGGAATATAGAACTATTAATCAAATTCAAGAAAATCCTTATATCGCATTTGAAAAGGACTTTCTAAGATGGATGTTGTCGGACGGCGCTGGTTGTGCATTGTTAACAGATAAGCTTATGGGAAAAATGTCATTGGAGATTAAATGGGTTGAATCCGTCTCATACGCAAATGCTCTTGATGTTTGTATGTCTCAAGGACTTCTTGAATCGCAAGATGGTACAAAGCAAACCTGGAAACAAATATCACCGCATGATTGGCAAAAGTATTCCATATTTTCTATAAGGCAGGACGTGAAGATTTTATCAGAATATGTAGCAGAAAAGGCAGTAGAGCACATTTATAATAGTTGTAAGAAACATAATTTTAACTTTACTGATGTAGACTACTTTTTACCACATTTATCATCTATGTTTTTTTGGAAAAAGCTGGAGGATAAATTAAAAGAAAAAGGACTATTGTTAGATACGGGAAAATGGTTTACCAATTTGACACGTGTAGGTAATATAGGTTCTGCAAGTATCTATGTAATGCTTGATGAGTTGTGTCATACTCGACAGTTACATAATGGAGAATTGATATATTTGATTGTGCCGGAGAGTGCTCGTTTTTCATATACAACAGTACTGCTTGAAGTGAATCTAAATGACAACTATTCATCTAGTTCTCTTTAAACACATGAAATTGCCTTAAGCCTGTTTAATTAAAAAAGAGCTTTAAAGGAAGCTGAATAAGATTAGACAGGCTTAATAACAAGGTTAGTTAGTACTACTATTACTGCGGAGTAATATTTATATCCATTTATGGTTGCCATTCTCTGATTTGTCCATAGATTTTTCAGTTTAATAATCCAGCACTTTCAACAAATCGTAAGCTTCCGATAAAGTCCCCGTATAAATTATAGAATCGCTATATACATCCCGAAGATTATAGCGATTCTATAATTGATTTATACAGGTGCTTTATCGGATGCTTACATTTATAAGAAAGAGGGACATTTACTGAATATCCCTAGATAATTGTATTGTGAGAAAGGGGGAAATATTTCTTTTTTATATAACAATTGAAATAAATAATGGAACATATCAAGATACATAGCCAGTATATATATTCACATAGCCATGCTAGAGATACGTCTATTTTTAAATAAAATATAAAATAATAGATGTAACCTACATAAAAAAATGAGGTTATCAATTGTATTAAGGACGCAATTTTTGTATGCCCTAATCCTATAGTTATATTTAGCATAACACTTGCTGGAACTGCTATTATTGAGCATAATGAATAAATTAACAAAGACGGTATTGTTTCATTTATTAGCTCAATATTCTGCGTATATATTGAAATTATGAGACTAGGTTGGATGAATATAATTAGAACAGATGGAACTACTATTGCTAAGCAAAAGATACATATTTTAGATGCTACAGGCAATATTAGTTGATAATTTCTTGATCCAGACAAATTACTTATGTAAGAACTAACTGTGTAAGCGAAAGCTGTTATAGGTATAAATAAAAGAGTAGAAAGACTTCTTACTATATTGGATATAGATAGGCTTCTTTCATCTAAGTGCTCTATGGCAATGAAAAAATAGAACCAAGTACACATATTCAGAAAATTTTGCAACATAGTACCTGAGGAAATGCTTAGTATTCGTTTACATATTTGTGTGTTCATTCTCGTCAACCTATAAGTGCTGAAAAGAATGTAATTTTTATTTGTGTATTGAAAATAATGAAGTAAACCGATAAGTTCAGATATAACAGAAGCTACCGCAACTCCTAAGAATCCTAATGCCGGAAAGCCCCAATTGCCATATATCAAAATATAATTTAGAAAAATATTGCATATTGTAGTAATAATAGCATTATGCATTATAACATTATTGCGATTTATAGCAATGTACATTGCACGAAATATTAAGGCGGGAAATGTAAACAAAATGCCAATAATTCGATAGTCAATATAAGATAAAGCTAACTGCTTTATCGCTGGGGATTTTATAAATACATCAATTGTAATTTCTCCTAATAAGATTGTGATCATGTAAAATGTAAGAGAGCATATTATAGATAAAATAATTCCATTATAAAATATAGTATTTATAAGAGTATCGTTATTTTTTCCATTACTTTTTGCTATTAATGTCTGAACACCAATGCTATACCCTAGACCAACTGTATAAACACATAGGTAAAACATAGAAGCTATGACTGCTACCCCTAACTCCAATTCTCCAATATGACCAACAAATATGGTATCAACAACATTTAGTAGATTTTGAGATACTAAGCTTAATAATATAGGTGTTGTTGTAATACCAATATTTTTATATGAATTATAATTCAAAACCTTATTTTTTTAATTGTTCTCCAACTTCTATAAGCATAGTTATTAATTCTGTGGTATTATTGTATTTTTCGCTCCACAAAAGTGGGAACATACTCATGTCAGTAAATCCAGGAATAGCATTCAATTCATTAAAGATAACCACGTTGTCTTTTGTTAAAAAAAAATCAACTCTGGCAAATCCTAAGCACTGAAGTCTTTTATAAATTCTTACAGAATATTCCTGAATAATTTGTTTTATTTCATTCGATACACTTGCAGGAATAAAAATATTGGTATTCAGTGTGTGATCATATTTTGCTGAGTATGAATAAAATTCATCATTAGAAGTCACTTCTCCAATAACTGGAGATGATTGAGGGACATCATTCCCAATAACGCCACATTCTATTTCTCTAATTTCTAAAAACTCTTCAATTAGAACTTTTGAATCTAATTTAGCTATCTCAACTAACGCCTTCTCATAGTCATCTTCACAACATATTTTATATACTCCAATTGATGACCCAGAATTACAAGGTTTCATTATAAAAGGAAGCCCAAGTTGCGCTATAATATAATCATATGGATACGCTTTATCATGCGTCATCCAAACCAAATAGTCAACAATTGGTATGTTGATATTATTGACTAAAATTTTAGATATTTCTTTATCCATAGATAGACATGCTCCAGATATTGAAGAACCAGCATATGGTAAGTTTAGCATATTAAACAATCCCTGTATTGCTCCATCTTCCCCATTTTTCCCATGTAAAATTGGGAATGCAAAATCAATCTGAGCTATACTATGTTTCTTTTCCAAATTATAAAGAAATACAGCATTTCCATCATTGAATAATACAACGTTATCCAAGGATTCATACGTCTTAGATACATTACCAATCTTTTTATCTTTTACATACTTCCATTGACAATTCAGAGAGAGATATACCTTGAAAATATTATATTTATTTTCGTCGATATTATTTATAATATTTTGGGCAGAAATTAATGAAATCTCATGCTCTGATGAATTTCCTCCAAAGCATAATAATATATTTTTCATATTTTGATCAATTTAAAACATATAACCTTGTATTCTTCCACAGCTTTTCTTGCATCAAGAATTTCTCTATATACAACATCGTCATAAAATAATTCGCTTTCAAATCCAGTGTCTTTAAAAAGTGCTTGCAATTCATCCTTGGAAATTATTTTATTATAATTTCTGAAATTTAGAGGTGTAGATCCAACAACATGTCCACCACTGTTCAAAGTTTTATTCATAAGCTCCAGACTTTCTTTTATATCATCACATCTGTCAAGGTAGTTTACATTCGTGATTAAATCTATTTTTTCCTTCTCGCATTTTTTAGCATATTTCTCAAATGATGTGGCTACAAAGGTAACATTTTTATAATTAAAAGTAGGTGCCTTTAATGAAAACATTGATAAATCACCAATATCTATCAACTTATCCTTATAATAGCTTGAATTTATTAATTTAGCTTGTGCTATCATTAGCTCAGACTTGTCAATACCCAATATTTCAGCGTATGGAAATATTTGTGCCAAATCGAATGAAGTTCTACCTATGCCACATCCAATATCTAAAATCCTTTTTGGTTTTTTTTCTAATAGAGTACACATTCTTGCAATACAACTATATAAACCCTCAGCATCTCCAAACCCATTTATATAACCATATGCCCATAATGCTATGTATTTATTAATAAACAAACTATTTTCGTATCTCGTATCATTTTTAGTCTTCATGTGTATATTGTATTTTTGTAAATTGTTTTCTGAATTTAATAATTTCGTTCTTTATTAAAGAATCATTCTCGTTTTTGAAAATTATTCTTCTTATATAATCTGAGATTTGCTCCATATCTTTTTCTTTCATACCAATTCTTGTAACCTCTGGAGTACCAAATCGAAATCCAGATGGTGTTTTGAATGACTTATCACCTGGTAATAAATTTCGATTTACAATAATATTACAATTCTCTAATCTTTTCTCAAAATCAATTGTCGAAATTAGTGTATTGTTTTTAAGTAGAAACATATGTGTTTCTGTATAACCTTTTTCTTCAAACAAAATATCAAAACCATTCCTATTCAATGACCTAGCTAGGTGTTTTGCGTTTTTTATTACTTGCTGAGAATAGAGTTGTATACTGTTCTTCATTTCTGCAATACACAAAATAGCTGCAACTGTTTCATGCAAGTGATGTCCTGACAAAGTTGCAGGAAATGTTGTATGCTTAATTTTATCTCCAAATGGCGATTGAGCAGCAATAAAAGCATGTTGAGGGCCAGGTATTGTTTTACACGTGGAGAATGAAACAATATTTACTCCACAATCAAATGGATTAGGATATTGTTTCCCCATAATTAGACCTATTACATGAGAAGCATCAAAAATAGTTATAATGCCTTTTGACTTACAATGTTTAGTGATTGCTTCTATATCTTGTTTAAAAAGTAATACGGAACCACCAAAAATGACCAACTTAGGTACTATTTTATCTATTAAACATATATTTGCTTCTACATCTAATGTGAATCCATCTTCTTTCGTTTTGAAATATTCAACATTTAAATGAAACATCTTTTTTGGGGTGGCGCCACTCATACTTATATGCGCACCACTATTTGTTGAAAATGACAATATAGTATCTCCAGGTTTAGTAAAAGCTGTAAATATAACCATATTCGCATGCGTGCCAGAAATAGGACGTAAATCAACAAAGTCACATCTTAATTGTTGTTTTATTAGTTTTGTGCCAATCTTTTCAATTTCATCATAATACTGTAATCCTGGAAAAATTCGTTCATCAATCCAACCCTCTGCAACTCTGTTTCCCAAATCTGACATTAAACAAGACTCAACGCAAGGGCTTAATTTATTTTCACTAGCAATTAAGTTGATTGTTTCATTCATCCATTGATTGTGTTGCTCCACAAGTTTTGAAATATTGTAAAATTCTTTCATATCATTTATTTTTGCAGTTTTGGTATTTCCATTCTTTTACTTTTTGTTGTATTATTGATTAGCATTTCTACCATCTTCGTATATGAAATCCCTATATGTTTGCATATTTGAGGAAATATTGAGGTGGGGAGTAATCCAGGAATGCTATTATATTCTAATACATATATTTTATTATTTTTATCAAGAATCATATCAGTTCTTGAAAGTCCACTACATCCTATTTTTGTGTGAATATCATAAGCGATTGATAACATTTCGTTTTTGATATTATCATCTAATGCAGGATCTAAATATTTCTGATTGTATGAATTATTGAATTTGCAATTATGAGAATATATTTTTTCATTTAATACGGATTTACAAATTGGTAAAACATATAAATCACAATCATCTTCCAGAATGCCAGTAGAGTATTCAATTTGATTTCCATCTATGAATTCTTCCAATAAACAATCTCCAAATTCTATAAGTATTTTATCACAAATTTCTAAATAATATTCTTCATTTTCTATTAATTTAACTCCATATGAAGAACCAGCCATTATCGGTTTTAATATGAATGGTGTTGATAATCGTTTTACGATAGAAGAGTAATCTAAGGGATTATTTACGCTTAAATAAATATATTTAGGTGTATTCAATTGGAGTGATTCAAAAACCAATTTGCTTATATATTTATTCATCCCGACAGCACTAGCACAGACACCAGACCCTGTGTACGGAATATCCAAGTATTCTAACAATCCTTGTAGTTTCCCATCCTCTCCATATGCTCCTTGATTAGTTATAAACACCAATTGAGGATTATATTGTTTTAATTTTGTGATGAAATTATCTTCTGTTACATCAAAAAGTTTATAATTGAATCCTAACTCTTTAATTGAGTTTATCACAAATGGATAAGTTACAATTTGGTCTGTTTCATGTGACCACCCACCATATAAAACTCCTATTTTTTTCATATTTTGTTATTTATAAGTTGTTTGATATTATTTTTACTATTATCGTCATTTTGACAATGTATATAATATTGCTACTTGGCACTTGCTTTTTTTAATCTTTAATTACTTACAAATTCTCTTTTGGAATTTTTGTAATCGTATTCAGTAAGTATCTCATTTACATCTTATTTATGTTTTTTTATCATAAAAGATTACTTTTCAAATCTCACCTGGAAACTCTTTCAATGAATTAGGAGTGACTAATTTGCCAATCTGATCAGAACATACTCCCATAGCTTGTAAAGCTTGTTAGAATACCATTCTTCGAAACTGCATATAATCCTTATCAAAAATGACAAATACATACATCTGGTAAAACGGAAGAAGTTGATGTACCCTTTGTCGATGATATAAAAGTTTCCACTTTTATAATGTAGCTAACTCATAGCATTAACATCATATGTCTTAGCAGAAGTTATCAACATAAAACTTAAAACAGAGGTTTCCACATCAAAATCATTCTTGCAGTAAGTATTTCAAGCCGCTTCTATTAATAGATAAGTGAACTCTTTAAATATTTTACGACAACTCTTTCAACTAACTCTACCAAGATCTGTATGGATAACAGTAGAACCAAAACCTAAGTGGTAGCATTTAGATTGATGGACTTCTAAAGCCAACATCAAATCTCGCATACTATCATGTGCTGTTAGTCAGCAAAAAAGTTTACTGAACATATTCCATCAAGTGGAACTTTTCACACGCTTGTTACTTAAATACCTTACAATGATGTTATCAAACAGTCGACAAGAAAAATAACTGTAAGTTGAGCGAAGATGTATTTACCTTGATTCATACTTTGCTCTTTTTAGCTTTATGGTAAAGCTAAAAGAACAAAGTCAATTTAAAATCGTCACACAACAAAAAACTTCTGAAACCACGATATACAAAACATTTCAAAGAACTTTTTTAGGACCCACTAGTAATGCGCCATAGATACTTCCTCAATTTTTCCTTTTTCTATATAGTAGCCCTCTTTAATGGGTTTATTGTTTTCCAACACAACTACTTTAGGAGTAAATTGATCAACTTCAGCTTCTGATAAAACACAATATGCCATAATTATAATAATATCCCCTTTCTCAAAATGTCTCGCTGCTGCCCCATTTAAACATATTACGCCACTCCCAGAGTCACCCTTGATTACATATGTTTCTAAGCGCTTTCCGTTGTTAACATTTACTACTTGCACTTTTTCGTACTCATTTATACCTGATGAGTTTAGTAAATCCTCATCAATTGTAATACTTCCAACATAATTTAAATTCGCATCCGTAACAGTTGCTCTGTGAATTTTAGCTTTAAGATAATGAACTTGCATACATACTTTTTTTTAGGGTTATACATACTGATGCAAACAGTATAGGCTGTTGCGTTTGCAAATATATGAATATTTTTAATAAACAGTACAAACTGTTTGTTAACTTGAGTATGATTAATAATTATTAACGCTTAATGGTTGCTTCAAACTGATGAGTACTACGCGTCGCTACTTTAGTGTCACTTACTACCAACCATATAAAATTCATTATTAATCAGTCTCTTACTTCTTTTTTCTTTTCGCATTACTATTGATGTAACTATTTAATTCATTTGAATATGGATGAAAATCAAAAGAAAGAAGAATAAGAAGTCTTACTGATGTGGCCAAGACCGATGACAATCAGTTGAAAGTTGCACACAAATTCTCGGCAAAGACTAGGATTATGAAAATCCTGCTGTCAAACATTGAGAATTTGGAATAACTGAAATGTATGTCTGGATTAATACCGAACAGAAAAATAAAGCCTTGGAAAGTGCATATGAAAAGTTGGATTGACTAATCCAACTGACATTTCAAGTTGGGAAAAAGATCCGAAATTGAAAGAATTTTGAAGTCGTTGAGCTAAAAGTGGTGAATCTATAACAGTATTATCAAAAGTTTTTTCGAAAAGTTCTTTTCTATATGTCAGAATATCAGCTTTTCTTGAATAAAACTTTTGATAATACAAAACTTTAGATAGCTTTTTTCTTTTGAAAAATCTCGTTAATCATATCCTTCACATCCTTATCCTTATTCACCTGAATAAAGTTGGCGTATAAAATACGTTCTTTTGCTCTACTTATTGTTTGTGTTGTAATATCTAAGAAATATATTACTTCGATAATTATATCCACTTCCATCGCCCTGCATTCACAGAGACAACAGAAGTAATGATGATTGGAATCCACATTCCATAGAAAAGGATAACTCCTGTCAATGTTATACTATCATATTTTTATGTCCTATCTTATTGGTCTTGATGTATGGAAATCAATTTTTTTTGTTTTAATATTTGTTAATTACTGAAGTTTTTGCAAATAATAAACAGTATGTATTGTTTATTATGAAAATTCAATTATCTTTGCAATGCAAAATGAATATCAAAACTGTGTATCTTTCTTATGCAAGTTTAATTTATAAGAAAAGAAATGCCATTGGCCGTATTAAGAAACTGTAATTGTTACAAGATATATTCTTAATTAATAATTAAAATAGTATGAGAACAATAATTTTTAGTGTAAAACAGTCTAGATTCTTGTTTAAAGAATTTTTACTATTGTTTTTGATTAGTGTTGTACCAATTAAGGGGCATTCTGAAGATAGGAGCAAATCTTCAATGAATGAATTGCGCTCAAATCTTAATTATATGTTTGCAAAGATTAATCGAGATTTAGTTCCTACTGGTTTATTGAGGGATTATGCTATAGAATATGAAAATTTGGATAAATACGATGGGGATAAAGGATTGACATCCAATAATGTTTGTGATGTACCATCATATGCAAAAATATTGAATACTTTAAAATCAACTTCTCTGTTTGACAATCCTTTCAAACCATTTGAAACAGAGATTGATAAATCCAAATCCTTTTCATCTGATCTTCCAACTGCAAGATTAAGCGTTGCATTATATGAATACGCACAGATTAAAACCAATGCTTTAACAGATAACTTAATTTCGTATGAACAAGGGCAAGTTTATTGTTCTTCAGAAAATGCGTTCCAATTGCGAAGAGTGTGTGCAGGTTGTATTTTAGATAATAAAAAAATGACAAATAATGTCGTATTCTCCCTTCCTCAATCATTTTTATTAACCAATATAGGGATTGTTAATGTTGAAATAGATTATGGGAGAGGTTTTGAAAGTATCCTTAATAAGAATGTACGTGCAAATTTAAATGAAGGTACACATACTATTAAAATTCAAGTTACGGATAATAATAAAGACACTTATCTAACACATACTTCTATTACGATTTACAATCAACCTTCTATACAGACACGTTCTTTCAGCGGCAATATCACAACGTATTCATGGTCTGGTTCTTATAATGGAATAACAACCAGTGCAGACATTACAATAATAAAATCATCCAACAATGTTGGCAGTAAAATAAGAAAACCTTTTATTTTTGTAGAAGGTTTTGACCCTAGAGATTTTGATCTTGAAGGACAAGGTACAATGTATTGTGCAAACATATATCCAAAGTGGAAAGATTTCATAATAAATAACAACTATGATTTTATATATGTAGATTGGAAATCACCAGGTGAATATATTCAAGCCAATGCATATACTCTCATAGAAGTATTAAAGAAAATAAAAGAAATGTCTGATCAAAATACTGAACCGACACTTTTAGTAGGACATAGCATGGGAGGACTTATTGCACGATATGCCCTCAAAACTATGGAAAATAAAAAGATATCTCATGGAGTAGGAACTTATGTCAGCTATGACTCTCCACATCTTGGTACAAATGTCCCCCAAGGGTTATTATATGGATTCTATGGATTACGCAAATTTCTTGACGATAAAGATATAATTTCTGCTCTTGCTGAGAAATTTACTGATGTTAAAGCACTAATGGCAGTAGGAGAACGATTTGCATATTCAACTGCAGCCCAACAAATGCTTGTGAATTATATTGACCCAACAGGACACTTAAATAACAGTGAACACATACACTGGCAACAGGAATTAAAACAATTAGGATTTCCACAGGGGGATGCAGGAAAAGACTTTCAAATGCTCGGTATTGCAAATAGCGATTATCGCTCGATAGGCATACCTGACTTTTATATTAATTGTAACTTTTCTGCTGGAACATATGTCGGAACTCTGATATCTCCTATTTTATCATTAGCTATAGGTATTGGATTTCAGGATGTTATAGCGGGATTGTTGTGCTTTTTACCTGGAAGAGATTCTGTAAAAGGTGAATTTTTGTGTCTGCCAGGAACTTATGCTGGGCAGAAAGTTGCCCATATTGAAGTAGGTTACAAAAAGGATTTCTTATGGATTATACCCATATCAAAAACTGTATTCTCTTTTGATGGATACTATGGTGGCTCTTGTCTATTTGACACATATCCGTCTTCAATATATGATATAAACATTCAAATGTCAACCATGGAAACAGGTAGTTTCCAAGGGAAAGTTCCAATTATTTTTGATTATGGAGGTGATATAAATATTAATCCAGCAATACCTTTTATACCTTCATCAAGCGCATTGGCTTGTGGAGATGGGATAAATAACTCACCTTCTATTTTTACAACAAGACCAACAGCAACAAGCTCTTATTTCGGTCAAAATTATTATCTTGAAGATAATCTGAGAAATCAAGGACATTCTTATTTTTCAGAGAAAGCACAAAATTGGATAGAAGCGCATTTAAAAACTTCCATTAGTGGTCCATCATCTGGATATACAGGAGCAAAATACTCATTAACAAGCCCAACTTCTTCTATTAGCTGGAGTTGTTCAAATACTTCTATTGCAGCAATTGACCAGCAAGGCGTTTTGACTGTAAAAGGGAATGGCGTAATTCAAATAACTGCCCTGTGTAACGGTATCAGTTATAGCAAAACTATAATTATTGGATTGCCGAAATATATATTGTCAGCAAAACACGAGCCTGATGGTTTTAAAATAGATGCTACCTGTATAGATGCAGAATTCCAACCTTATTTAGAAACAGTAAATAGAATCATACAATATCAATGGGGAGTAAAATTTGCAAACAAACCAATTAATTGGCAAATAAGAAATACTCCATCCATATTTGTACCATTAGAGGATAAAGATGCAGTTGTATTTTTTAAGGTACATGATGCCAACGGCAACGAAAGTATACCCCAATCTGTAAAGGTAAATGCGTATGATGTATTTTTGGCAGAAAACAATCATTTGAAAGTAGATGCTAACAGCAATATATATAAGGAAGATGGTTCTGTATATTCCTATAAAAATGGAAAAGTTTATTTGACTCGTGATGCCAGTTTACCATCTGATTATCAACACGATATTTGGACTTCTACTAAAGCAGTGGTATTTAGCCCTTTTGCAAACCAGTACAACGTTCTTGTAACTCGTGGAGAAATATCAATTAAAAATATATTGCCACAGGAAGAACTGAATTACGTCATAAGTAATTCAGATACAGGACAGACAAACATTTATACAATAGCATTATTGAATCCGGAAGATAAAATTATACAGTTTCTACCATTTACCATCACTCTTAAATAGTTTATTATGATTAGATTGTTATATATTAGCATTACACTTCTTCTATTATTAGGAAGTTGTAAGCGACATGAAATATTAAATCAAGAATTTATATTTTGTGAAGCAACAATAAATGATGTTCAATACAAGGATGCTTCAACTTTCGGAGAATTGCTTGGATATCAAACATTACCCTTTGCAACAAAAGAGCGTTTTTTTATTGAACGTGACACAATTGCATATTTACAGTTTAAACTAGTAAATGGCAATGATCCCAATGATTTTTATTATTTATTTGGCGGTATCACATACCCGGAAAATGAAAAATTCCCATTATTAAATAAAGAGTATGTAATCAAATATAGTCAAGAGTTTGAAACAGATAAATCCGCTGCAATTGAATTTGAACATTATTTATATGAGCAAAGGAGAAATAATCCAAGCTCATTGCCTTTTGGAGTCATTATGTTAGAAGAGAATAAATATTGGGCTATGAACGATTATATATCTTTAAAAGGAAGCGTGACTTTCGAAAGCTATAATGCAAAAAATAATAAATATCAAGGATATTTCCAATTATATAAGGAAGCTGATGAATTAGGTATTAAAGATTATGTAATTATAGGACAGTTTGATGTGCTAGTAAAAGGAAGTAATAAATAAGACCTATGCAGAATGAAAACCAAAGAATGCATTCGATTAACTTAATAATGAATAAAATGAAAAAGAATGTAATCATATTAATAGTATTTGGATTACCTATACTATTTGCTTGCAAGGATGACACTTTTATCAATGAACAAATTGAAAATAGTCAGCCCAATACATCTAAGGTTATTTTAGATAGTATGGATGTTTACAAAATTCAAACAGACAAAAGCGTAATGCTTAATAACCTGATTCGTTACCAATCAGGTAAATATTCACTGGATTTGTCAGAAGAAGATGCTGAAAAAATAGGCATTAGTAAATTGATGTACAATCAAGTTCTCGAACATATTAATCAACTTAATAATAGTAATTTAATAACAAAGTAATTATGAATGCAAAATTTAAATTAGTTTTTACTGCAATTCTCACTGGTATGGCAGTAATTGGTAGTACATTGTACTCATGTTCAAATGAAGACGAACTGTTTGAAACATCAGGCGTAGATGCTTCGACCACTCATGTTGATTTTGTTGCTACACTCACTAATGAACAACAAAAGTTACTGGATGATACAGGCTATCCATTTAAGGTTGATGAACAGAAAAATGCATGGAATAGTGTAATTAGCCCCACAATACCCACAACTTGGGGTGTATTTGACGATCTAAGAGATATGGTAAAAACCCGTGCTGTTGGTATATATGGTTACTATCCTGCACAATATTGGACAATGTTAAGAGTAAAACTCCTAACATTACCAACTAAAATAAAAGATGCCGCTATTCTTGCGATAGAGGAAATTGAAAATAAAACAAATGTTAGATTTTACAATTCTATTGAAGATGAAGAATATTATGAGCCAGGACATATAAAATTACCCAATATTTCGGTTCGAATGAATAACGGAGCAGTAGAAGGTAGTGGAAGTTTCGGTCTTGTAGGTGGTGAACAATATATAAACGTACCAGCAACCCTTGAACAAGCCAGTGACGCTGATATAAAACGTTTCTTCATACACGCTTTCTGTAATGCTGCCGGAATGTTCAATGAGCAACAACGTAATGATAGAGATAATTATGTAGTCATATATTTAGATAATGTAAAGGACAATTGTAAATCCGTTTTTTCAAAGATTACACAGAATTACACAATGCAAGGTGCATTTGATATGAAATCAATAACCCTTGCCGCGTCTAAAGATTATTCCAAAAATAACCAAAACACAATAGTAAAAACGGGTAATTATGAAATAGCTATTAACTATACATTATCAGCTAATGACATAGCTTTTTTAAATGGATTTTATTTACCTTACATTGCCAGAACCGATCTTTACATTGAATTGGATGAAAATTGTTTTTATCCTAATGGGCAAAAACTTACGGAACAAGAAAGGTTGGAGTTACAGAATCAACTTAATGCTCAAAGAGGACTATACGGGACTCCACCAATAGAAAATCGATCACAGCTAGTTGAGTGGTGATGTTGATTCATTTCTGTAATATATTTAATAACTCTATATCTTGACAAAATAAAAAATAATTATTGGGTTCTTCATACTACCTCTGCACACATTACAATTGTGGCAGAGGTAGATGTTTTAAATTGTACATTACAATTCTTTTTAGAGTAAGCATTTGTTAAGGCATTATTTTTGAACAAAGGTGATTTGTGCCACAAAAGGGCTCTAATCTTGTAAATGATTGGTAAGCCTCCGGTAAATTATGTATTACAATAGAAAAAAGAGACCGATTCGGTACAATTCGTTAAATTTGCCTCCGATTCGGGACTAATAGCATCAAAGTTTTTCAGAAAGTTTTCTATATATCAGAATATCAGTTCTCTCTGAATAAAACTTTTGATAATACAAAACTTTAGATAGCTTTCTTTTTCGCAAAGATTTCGTCTATCATATTCTTTACATCCTTATTTACTTGAATGAAATTGGCATATAAAATACGTTCTTTCGCATCTTTGGATTTGAATGTATAGAATTTCGGCAAAGGTATATACTCCGCTTCCTCTTTCTGAATGGCTGCCATGTCAAAATCTGTCTTGCAGAAGAATTTGGAGGTCTTAAATTCCTCCGCTTCCTGTATGTTCATTTGGTCTCGCATTCCGGTTTTTGTTTTTATGAAATCACGTGCTACCTGTCCGCATATCCAACCTGTAGCCATATCGGAAATCTTACTGGCAGGCACAAGGTTATCCATATTCTCATTCAGGTTGATACTGGTTTTATCCCGATCTATTGTCACACCTTTCTTCAATTGCATCACCTTGCCGAAGATGTCATTGCTCAGCCATTCCAAGGTTTCTTTCGCACGTGCTGAACCCGATACTACATTGCTCACTGTTGTGATAATCTTCTGCATACCCACCTTGCCGTAGTCCGCTTCGAGCTGTGGAAGCTCTTGAAAGCCCAACGCCACACTAACCTTATTGCTTCGTGCCGTACCTATCAGCCGGTCTATTTTATGGAAGTACAGTGTCGGTAGCTCGTCCACGATGATGCTCACCGGGATATTTTTTCCTTGGCCGGTATTCACCCGCGTAACCAGTCTGTTTAATATCAATGCGTTCAGTGCACCGATTATTCCCTCCATTTCCGGATCATTGGCGATTAGCAGATAGCTCGGATTCTTCGGATCGCTCACCTTTAGGTCGAAGTCGTCACCGTCCTTATGGAATATCCAATAGCTCTCTTTCGTGGCAAGTCGGGAGGTATAGACACGTAGCGTACCAATCATGCCTTCTAGTTGTTCCATAGCGCGATTTTTCAATGCTGTCTGAAACGGACCCAACAGAGGCGCTACCTCATTGTCGGTTTCCAGTACCTCAAAAATAGTCTGGTAACTTTCATTCAGGAATGAAAGGATATGCGGCATATCGGAATATTTGCCCAACCAATATGCCGGTGCCACCTCATTCCCTTGTGCGTCAAACACCCTTCCGGTGGGTTTCAGTCGTTTGGTCTGTGCTTCCTCCATCATTTCCGCACGCAGCTTGTTGCCTACCTTGTCGTAGGGCTCTTTTTCGTAGTTCACAAAGAAGTAGATGCAGGCGGCCAAGAAGTTTACCGCCGAAGTTTGGAAGAACTGGTCACTACCGCCACCGCCTTCCTTCTTACCCTTTTGCAGCGATTCCAACAGTGTTTCAGCCGTCTCCGAAGCGGCTGCGAGATTATTGATATACTTCTGCTGAATGGGATTTACCCTTCGGGAGTATTCCACATCCACAAAATTGATGACCGAGAATTTACACCCTTCTGGAAGATTGCCGAGCTTCTGATTTTTCAGATAATGATAGTAGAGTTTTGTGGCAAGTGTCGGCCATTTGTAATCATAGACCACCATTGCAAAACCCTTTGCCGAGTGCTGACGGATAAACGGTTCGATAATCGAGAATGTCTTTCCCGAACCGGGTGTGCCGACAACCCATGTGCCACGGAACGGATTGGTAATGTTGCACCAGCCTTTGCGGAACTTGCCTTTATAATAGAACCGCATCGGGATATTCACCGAGTATTTGTTCTCCACTAGTTCCGTGCACTGCTCAAAGCTCTCATTCTCTAGATTGAATCGGTCTTTCAATAATCCTTCCTTCAGAAACTTTGATATATTGTCCAAGGCCACGTGTGCCAATATGGTTCCAATTACTGAGGTCACCATATATAAAATAATGTTCAACCGGAGGGAATATAGTCGAAAGTCTATCGTAAAGCTGAATAGCCATACAGCAATAATCAGCAGTGCGATACCGCTGACCAATGGATAAAGCACCTGTTTACGTGCATTAAATTCCAAATGCTTCTTGTTTCTTGTTCCAACGCAGGTGATACATATTAATGCGAACGTGGCAATTTTACTGTAAACCAAATGTCCGTCATGGTAAAGGAACCAACTTTTAATACGGCTATGCACATCGCATACCACCCCATTCCAGTAGTCCATCATTTCCGGGGCAATGGCATACATGAAGAACTCTATAAGTAAGGATATATAGATTGCCGTGCGGAATATCTTATATACTCCCTGTAATTCTTTGCTCTCTTCCATAGTGATATTACTGGATGATTATTCATTTAGTGTGATTATCGGACGTACTTTGTGTGCTTGCCATTTGGGAGTTTCTTGTATCGCACCGCTGCCGGTTGAGTAAAGCCACGCTTTAGCCGTCTCCTGTCCGGCCACTTCGGTCGAAGTCCAGTACCAACATTCGTTGGCACTGTCCGGAATAGGCATACCACCGCATTGCTCGATATACGGATTCACCACTTCACGGCTGGCATACAGCAAGCGCATCTGTGCCACCGAAGGCACGTAGGCACTCTGCCCGTATCGCCACAGGTCAAACACCTGCTCAGCCATTGGCGAAACTGTTTCCGTGGTCTCATACAAGGCAAACGTATTCTCATTGCCGTCCAAAGCCGCCAAGTCAGCCGATGTGCCTTGTGCAATCCCGATGCTGTCCGCAAAAGCTTCCGGCGCAAGGTCATGCAGATAGACTGCATATCCGTTTCCTACTACCGTTTCATCCCGGTTCAGGTGGAACACCACGCCAATGGCTTCCTTTCCCGATTGGTTGTAATCCTCATAGCTCATTACCTCACCGTCTGTACAAAGGATATGGCCCACCTTCATACCGGTGTCCGGAAAATCCCGGTGTTCATCACAAGCCGCCAACCCCAACATTGTGGCCAGCATCATACCCAAGGCCATTCTCCCTGGTCTCATTCCTTTTCCTGCCTTATTATATATAGCTTTCGCCATTCCTCCGATTCGTATCTTTATTCCATTCATGTTCTGTATCTTATTTATCATTATCCGTATTCATTATTTATCCCTGCCATTATTCATTATCGTGTCAGGCAGCCGGTTCTTTGTTTCTCATTCTTAATTCTTTATTTCACCGGCAGCTTCACCCCGATAACCACTCCCGTGCGAAACAAATCCTCCCCGCCAATCACCAGGTCGCTTTTCACCTGCCAATACACCTGCCACCCCTTGCGTAAGGAGTAGCTATGCTCATATCCTGCGTGTACGCCGCCCACTACGCCGTGTCGGTCAGAACCGAGCGAACCGCCTATGCGCAGGTTGCCATGGTGGTTGCGTCCTCGTGTCACGCAAGGCTTGTAGGCTACGCCCAAGCCCCACGTGTTGTAGTTGTTCCAGAACGACTTCGGGCACACGTGGCCGCACGAAGCGCATTCGTCCCATTTCAGATATACGTTCCCGAAATATTCCCAAGCGTTATGATAGCGTGTCTCATGCTCGTAAGCCACCGTCAAGTCCATGCCTCGCTCATACAAGAATCCGGTGCCAATCTGCAACCTCCCTCTATGGTCGTCCGCAAATCCCGGAACACAAGTAGTAAACAGGATTGCCACTGCCGCAAATATCTTTTTATAATAAAAATTCTTCATTGCTTAATTCCTCATTCTTCATTAAGTAAGACTTCATTAAAACTGTCCGCACTCAGCACATCCTCATAGTCGATGTTCAGTGAGATATTGCGCCCCGAAATCTGCTTTTCGCTTAGTTCAATGGTCAGCACCTTGTCATTGGGGAAGGTCATTTTCCGTATCACCACGATGTTACGGTAGCCATGCAGGAACGATTTACCCTGTTCCAGTATCATTTCCGGTTGCAGTTCTATCACTTGCGCATTGCTGGCTTTCGCCCCCCTTTTGTCAGCGAGTTTCACTCGTATCTCGTCTATATCGAAACGGATGCGTGTACGGTTCTCTATCGAGAAGTCAAGGAAGAAGTAATCGCCTACGGTATAAATATTGTTCAGGCGCATATTCATACGGTGTTGCTTGCAGCTTACGTTCCGGTATCTCGCTGGGGAAGTCCATATCCTACGGGCAAACCGGTACATATCCTCCGTGGAGAGCGACACTGCCGGGTTATGGTAAGCCGTGGTCTCTGCCGCGTGTATCTCTTTGTCCGTTACCGCTTCCGTTAGTCGGGTAGTATAAACCAGTGCGTACTGTGTGCGGTAGCGTTCCGTCACGATGGTCACTATGGCAAGCACTTCGCCGTCCTCGTGCCCTGCCTCTTTGGGTTTCAGCCGGATTGTATTGTTGATAGGTTGGTCTCCGGCAACCTTATCCGTAGAAATATCCACGAAGCGAACCGGCTCGGTAGCCGTTATCACCGTTGTCACCTGTTCATTCACTGTCAGTTGTTCCATTTCCTCATACGTGGTCTGTGCCGCCAGCGGACAAATCGCCAGCACCCCGGCCGCCAGATTCAAGATTTTAATTCGTACATTCATTTTATTTTCTATTTATTACATTATTAGTTATTGTATATGCTTCCATTATGCGCCTGTTGGCGATGTCATAATAAACCTTCTCTTTCTCAAAGCCGATGTAATTCTATCATATGCTATACTCGTTTAAGGTCTTATTTCCTTTTCTCCCTGCCATTAACCAGATATACGAATGTGCCGTACTTCAGTTTGGCCTTGTTCTTTTTCACTGCTTTCGATAGAGCGTTGCTTGTCCGTTGGTAGGCGTTCTGTATAGTCTGCATACCCCATTGGGAGAAAGTGTTGCCCGAAGTGCCGTTGTTGATGCTCATTGTGCTGTTCATGGCGTTGGAAGCCACGTCCTGCGCCGTTTCTCGGAAAGTGCTGCCCGGCACGTACAGCCCTTCCAGCCCGTCCGTATCATAGAGCGACAGGCTTACCTTCACCAGTTCATCGTCCACCAGTATGCTTTTCACGCTGCCTTTCACCCGTTGGTTGCCGAAGCCGCTCATCGTGGCATAGAGGTACGAGCCTTTGGGCACTACAGTCTCGTTGATTTCCACATCATCGAGCAGGCGGAGCCGTACCCGTGAGCCGTCCACTGCTTTGATGTTTTCATCAATGATAGCCTTTATCAGCTTGGGTTCCGGCTCGTTCTCCGCAAGGGTGTGGAAGTAGTCGGAGGAAGTCTTGATTTTTTTCACTACCTGCCCGGTCTCCACGTCATCGCCAAGCTCATGCACGGCGTTTCCGTTCACTTCCACATTTCTGTCCGTCACCGTTCCTGTTGCCACCGGTCTGGAAACGGATGTGTCAGTATTATCCGGTGTAGGTTCCAATCCTTTTCGGCCCTGCGACCTCGCTTCGGCAAGAGCCTTGTCCAGTTCCGCCAATGCTTCCTTGCGCCGTTGCTCGCTTCGGGCGATGTGTTCATGCTCATCAAGCGATGGTGGGGAAACGGTGTCATGGTTCATTGCTTCGCCTTTCTCGGCACTTTTTCGCAAGCGTTCCTGCATCTCACGCAGCCGCTCCAGTTCTTCCATCCGCCTGTCTGCTTCCGTGTCGAGCAGGGCGAGGTCGTTTTCCGTATATTTGGATTCGTATGCTTCTTTGTCATCTTCATTGTTGTTGCGTTCTATGTTCTCCACGGCGGAAAAGTCCTGTATTCTGCCGTATGATTTCACCATGCTCTCATATTTGCCGTCGATGCCGCCGTTGTTATCCACACGTGCCTGGGGCAGTTCCGGGTTCAGGAACTCCGTGGTTTGCAGCGTATTTCCCGTTTCTGCCGGTTCCGTGTCGAAAATGTCGAATATCAGATAACCGCTAATCAGCAACAACGGGTAGAGTATGGCAGGCAGCACGTACTTTGGCTGTTTGAAATTAATCTTGTCTGTTATCATCATGTGTCTTATGTCTTTGTTTCAATAATTGTTCCTGGTGTTCTGTGGCAGTCATACGTTCCTCCGTCTGGCGGATTTGATACACTGCTACCATACGGTAGATGTTATGTCCCAGACAGGTCAGCACAATGCCGAATACAATGGCGAGAAACCACCTGGGGTGCTTGCAGGCGAAGCGTTGCACGCCCCCTGCCGCCTTGTCGAGTCTCAGCAGCCGGGCAGCCTTACGACCTGCCGCCACCTCTCTTTCATACCGTTCCTTATACTTCGGATCGTCCTTGTCCGGCATATTCTCGCCGAAAATCATTTTTTCCCAGCTCATATCAGAAATTGTTTTTATTCTTTTGTTCGATGTCTTTGTTCAGCAGGGTGCGCCAGTCCACTATCAGCAGCCCGTGCGGGTTGTTGTCCGTCCGGGGTACCCGTTTCAGTTTGCCGGCGGTCACCAGTTCACGGGTGAGAATGGAAGTTCTCCGCTCGATGCGTTGGCGGCCATAGTAGGTAAACTCCATTTTCTCCTCGTTGAAGTTGATGCTGTCACAGAATATCGAGAATACCGCACTCGTTCCCATGATATTGTTGTAAAATCCCTTTTCTTTCAGTGTATTGTACTGTGCCAGTCCGGTCTCGTCCACCAAGTACATCGCCTTATCCATGGTGTAGCGGATATATTTGTCATCCGGTGCCAACGTGAAAAAGAAGTGGTGGAACATTTCCACATGGCTTCTCGCTTCCACATCGAGGGTCTCCTCCATTGTAGTGCGTTGCACAAGGATAGGTACATTGCCGTCCAACACATATACCTTCTGTTGGGCATCCGTCACCATCATCCTTGCTGTCCAAATGCTTGACAGGCTGATAAGGACGCATCCGGCAAGGAAAAATCCGCAGAATATCGTCACCAGCTTGATTTTGTTTTCTAAGTTTTTGATTACCATACAGCTTTTTCTATTTTATTCAATTCACTCCCTATTTTCAGAAAATCTTCATTCATCATTCTCAATTTTTCATAATCCCTTATCTCATCATGTGCGCTATCGCCCCCCTGGTGGACATTTTAGCCTGTGAAGCCACACCCTCGCCAAAGTTTCGGGTACTGAATGCCGTATCACCCTCCGGTATCATCCATGCCGCCAAGTCCGGCACAAGATTCAGGCATTTCAAGGCTACAATGCTTGCCGCCATCAGATAGCCTGCCGAGAAGAAGGAGTTTTGCAGATAGGCTGCCATTGTTGTTTCGTTCTGTGTGATGGCTGTTAGGTTTTCTACCTGTATGCACAGCACAATGTCGAACAGAAGCAGGACATAAAATCCTACGAAGTACAACATGGCCCCATAAAAATGTACCGTCAGATACCTTGTCATCCATTTCGCCCATGCGCCTTCCCACTTGGGGAGTAGCGAGAATGCCCATTGTATCGGTCCGAATATCGTCAGCATTCCGAGTAAGATTTGCTGACAATAGATAGTAGCCCACCAACCTATACGAAAGACAATCAGCGCAATACACATTACGATTTTATCAATGCACACAGTTGCACCGCTCACCAGCGAGGTAAACCAGAGCCGACTTGCATCTACCTCCATATTCGTCACCTCATCCACTCCGGTCTGCTCCATGGTCGATTCTATCAGGTTAGGGTCACTTACCCCCGAATGGGCGACATCTGCCTGTGCCTGCAAGTTCGTGTACATCGTATCTCGCACATAAATCAGTTCCTGTACTTCTTGGAATTTGTCGCTTATCTGTGTGGCTTCCGCTTGGTACAGGTCATGCGTGTACGAGCCAATGGCATTCGGTATGTAAGAAAGGAAGTCCAGCACGCACCAACTGCTTCCGCTCCGGTTCATGCCGGTATCTGCAGGAGGATACCACCACGATAGGATGATAGCGATTGCCAACGGCTTGAATAGTTTCATCACGTCCAGCGGCTCATGTTTTACCATCATTTTATAAGCCATGTTCGCCGCCACAATAATGGAAAAGAGTGCTGCCAACGCCATGCACATTTGGAGGATCCACCAAAACGGCCCTTGTGAGCCGGTGAAAGTCGCATCGCACAGGAACTCATTGGTCTGGAATATCACATCATCTATTTCTTCTTCGAGAATGTCAATGCCGAAATCCGATAAGATATTGTCTGCCATACATTACTGGATATTAGAGGATGTTTCCGTTTGTTCCGTTTCAATCTCATGTACCGGCAATATGCCGTCCGCTTTCAGCAAGTCATGGATAAATAGCCTGCCTTTTTGTGTCCACCGGGTACGCATCACGGTCTTGCCGTTCTCCAACTGGGAGGTTTCGCTACCCACATACCCGTTCCCCTTGTAGGGAGCGTAGAGAATCCATTGCTTGCCGCTCTTGTATTGCACCCTTTTTTCATGGAGAATAGCGTTCAGACGGCGTCCTGAAAGACCGTAGTCTTGCGCAATCTGTGTAATATCCACCAAGTTCTTGTTCTGCAATACGGTCTCTGCGTAAGCGGAACGCTTGCCAAGCTCCTCGATTGTTTCCTTTTGGCGGCCAATCAAAAGCTGTTGTTCCGTGCAACGGCTCTCTATCTCCAGCCGTTGCTCTTTCTCCTTCCGAATGGCATTGGCAACCCCGATAAAGAACTCCGGGTCTGTCACCGCGCGTTGTAGGGCTTTCTCGCTCAGGTAAGTCCCGTCCTTCCGAATGGCAGGCAGCACTTCCTCACAGACCCAGTCCTGAAACTTTTCAGCTTCCGGAAGTTTGGAGCGCATCACCAATCTATATACATCGGATTCGCTGATAAACTTGGTAGGTTGCATTACAACCGTACCGTATTGATTCTCAATGGGAGTGTCTAAAACGGACACCCCCTTACAGTGGGTACGGACGGCCTTTGCTGCTTCTGCATACCCTAAAGAACGGGCCACATCGTTAGCCTTGAATAACACTTTCCCTTCTTCCTGTTGAACGGTACAAATCTCCCCGAATTGCGGGTGATTGAACACTTGGTTTTGTTGATTCATGTTTGTCATTATTTATAGAGTTAATAAATTCTTTTTCCCTTTCCTTTTTCATTCCCTGCCATCCACGGTAGTCCATCCGGCAGAACGCCACCGCCCCATGGCGGCAGCCACTACTTGCGCCTTCCGGTTTTCTATTTGATTGGTGGCAGCAAGCAGTTCTGAGGTCTTGCGTGCGTTGGATAGCCGGACGAGGTAGCGGATAAGTTCTTCGTTCTTCCTTGCCACATCCGTATAGATGCGCAGGTATTGTTTCTTACGCTGGGCATTGGGCATATAAGTGTCCTGCGTGGCTCTTATGGCGCATTGGAACATCTGGTAATGCTCCTTCCAATAGCTTTGGTCATCACCGTTGCCGCCTGTTTGCAGGATGCGGTTGATGTTCCGCCCAAAGTCACCCATCTTGTCGGTTATCTTTCCTCCCTCCGCTGCCCAAGCCACATCGAGCGCACCGCCGCTACGGTCAGCCACGTTCAGGGCTTCAATTTTCGCCCGTGCCACCATTGCCGAGTCCAACGCTTCCGCTTCATCCACCTGGTTATACAGGTTCACCCCGGCAAGGGTACGGTACGACAGTTTGTTCTTGCTCGCCGCACTCTTGCTGTACGACTTGTGCAACGCTTGGTAATAGAGTCCGGGCGTAAGCGACCCGGAGCCGATTTCACCCACCGTTATCTGGTTCATCTTGGCAGCATCGTGGCTATAGGTCACGCTTTGCGCCACCACATCCATCGCCCCATAGAGCACAAGCCCCACTACTAAAATTCCTTTCCCCATCTTCCGATTCTTCATGTCCGATTCCTCATTCTTTATTCTTAATTTTTCATTTCGTTCCCGGATTCAGACCGACTTCCCTCCACCGTCCAAACGCCCCCTCTATGATTTCCAGCTTGCTTTGCCTCCGATAAATGCTCTCTTTCCAATAGCCAATCCGCAGTTGGATATACCGCCAAGTCTCAAAGTATGCCCGGTTCAGATGCGCTTCGATGTTATCCAGTCCGATATTGATGCTCTCCAGTATCAACAGCAGGTCTGAGGTCGAGCAGGCGGCGGCACCGGTGGCGTACAGCACAAGGTCAGCCACCGAATGGTACAGCGATTCCCCTTCATCGGCAATCTTCCGTATGCAGCACAGGTTCACGCTGATAAGCAAGGTGTCGGCCGGAGAGATTTTCCCCCGTTCCAATACCTTTTCCCGATAATCGTCCAACAGATCCTTGTAATCCCCGATACGGTCACTCACTGTGTCATAAGTAGAATAGACATTCAGCGAGGTACGGAGCGACTGGTAAAGCACGTCAATCACGTCAAACGCCCTCGTGTATTTGTCAAGGTCGATGTTCAGTTCCTTGTATTCCACGGCGGCATCGCTGCTGTATTCATGCAACAGTTGGTTGCTCAGCTCCAGTGTGGAGCGTGCCAGCAACAGGCTCCGTTGCTGCTTGTGGTCGTTGATGTAGGCTTCCACCACAGGAATGTCGAAGTTCCATTGCGCCTTCACCACGGTGGGCAGCACCGCCAATAGCAGCAGGAGCAGGTATCGTGTCCGGTCATTCATTTCCGTTCCCCCTTTCTTCATCTTCGTATTTGCCGTTGTAGTCCACGGAGTGCAGGCTTTCAGCCGCCCCGTGCAACCACCGTTTCCGGCATTGTTCCACTAAAGTCAGCCGCCTGCCCCGTTCGTCATTGATATAGGGAGCCGCATCACGCAACACATCCACAATGGAGAGCTTGTAGTGCATCATTTTCTCCAGCGATACCAGGTCGGCATAAATGTGGCCCAACCTTGTATGTACCTGACGGGCGGTTTCCAGCCGGTCTGACGACCACAGCAGGTGATAGGTGTCGCCAGTATTGTCCGTTTCCGGCGGCTCGCTTCGGAAGTATTCCGTGCTTATCTCGCAGGAGGGGTATTCACGGGCGATTTCCGACAGGCGGCTGTTCACTTCGTCCTTCTTCTCGGTCTCGCTTTTCTCCGGGGCCAGTGGGATGATGTCCACTACCTCCGTGTCGCTGTATTCGGCGGTCAGTTCCCAGCTGATTTCCATAATGGCACGGTGTATCTTGATGCCGAGGAAGTATTTCGGCTTCCGGGCAATCCGCAGGGAGGCACGGAAGGTAATCACCCCGTTGATGTCCGGGGCGTTGGCTTCACGCAGGTAGGTATAACCCGACCACCGGCCTTCGCCTTTCCATGTCAGGCCGTAGGCAGCCTTGCAGTCCTGCATGATAGCCGGAATACGGTAGTAATCATCGGTAGGCACGTCGTTGTCGGCGGCGGCTTCTTCTTTGGCCTGTGCCAGTTCCGCCTGCTTCCGGCGCACGGCGGAGAGTTCCGTTTCTATCCGGCTGATTTCGTTCTTATTGTTGTTATAGGTTTGCCGGAGCACGGCGGCTTCCTCCACGGTGGCAGAAGCTATCTGCCTGACAAGTTCCGCATTCTCCGCCTCCAGCCCGTCTATCCGGGCTTGCAGCACGGCGGCTTCCCCGTTGTATTCCTGTTCCAGTTCGTCCAAGCCGGACAAGTCCAATTCATCATCTTCCGATACGGTTGTCCGCATCACGCACTCCTTGGAGTGTGCGTTCAGGCTGCTTCCGCAACTGCGGCATTTGTATTGGGTGGTGCCTGAAATCAGGCTCACCCCCTCATGGCAGGTCACGCTTATCATTACGCTCTCGCTGCCTTTCAGTTTCGCTTCATCCGTAGCCTGGTAGTAGTTTTTCGCATCGGAGCCGATGTAATACACGGTGCCTTCCTCGTTCTCGTTGTATTCTGACAGCCGGGCTTGAAGCTGCCCCTTGAAAGTGTTCAAGTCCATGGTATATGAATCGAACACGTCCTCATACACTTCTTCTGTATGGTTCCAGCTTTTCGTCACCTTGATGCTGTATGCATAGGCTTTCTTGGTCTGCTTGCCTCCTTTGGATATGATATAACTGGAGCGGTAATAGCTGATACTGTAAGTGTTTCCGTCGTTTCGGCGGTTCAGTTGTTCCACCTGCGCCCTCGACCATCCGGCATATCGTTCCGAATTGCTAAGCACCTGTTCGGTCTGGGCGGTATTCGGGTAAAAGTTGGCATCGGAAGTATTGAAGCGTGTCCATTCCTCACCATTGATTACGCTGTTGTCGTCTGTGGCAGGGGAGTAGTCGCAAAGCACCTCCTGGCCGGCATCCTTGCGGTAAATGTACCAGCGTTGGGTATAGTATTGCCCCATCGTCTCACGCAGGTAATCGGTCATCCACGCCGTCAGATTGTAATTGTCGAGTTGGAACAGCCCGGCTACGTTCTCCGGTCCTCCAACTAAGGAGAGCAACGTGCTACCTACCGAATTGTCAAGGCTTTGGTACAGGTCGTAGCTGCTTTCCACGGCGTGGGCAATGGCAGTCACGTTTCCTTGCAACAGGTCGTGGAAGTTGCTCTCTCCTAAGATGTGTTCGCTCAGGTTCTCCGTTCCGGCAGTGGCGATGTTGACCCCCATGTTATAGAGGTTGTCAAGGTCTGCCTTCAGGTTCTCTTTGGTGAAGTTATGTGGAATGTCGCCCAAGTCGTCAAGAAAGGTTTTCCAATTAATGCCACCGTTCTCCGACAGGGTGAACAGCGAGGCCACCTGCGGATTCAGTTGCAGGAAAGCGATGTCGTTGAACGACAGGTTGCCATTGGTCACTACCGACTCAAACTGCATACAGAGCGTTTTCACTTCCGTGCAGATTTTCATCAGGTAGCTTCCCCAATACAGAGCAGTCTGGGGCGAGCGGAGCATCATCCCGGCCACCGTCCATATCTTCGGCATGATTTTGGCACTCACCAGGTGGTAAATCCTCCGGTAGTATTGGTTTTCCGTATGGCTGCTCCAGATTCCCAGTTCCGTCAACCCCTTGCGGTCGAGGAATTTGGACGTAAAAATTCCGGCAGCGGCTATTTCGGCGGCGTTGTACCGTTCCAGTATGGCTTTCACCTGTTCATTGTAGTAGGCTTCGGCCACCGTCTCCGTGCCGTAGGCGGCGACCATGGCGGCTACCGTTTTCTTGTCGTAGTTTACACGCACGTACTGCGCCCTTGCCGGAAAGACAAAGGTGCAGGCTAAGGTCAGAAGCAATAGGATTCTATACATGGCGAGGTGGGGTTGGTTAAGGGGTTATTTGCCGTCAGCCGTTATCTCTTTTCCTTGTCCTGCTCGTTCCATACACAGGCTGTATTCCCCCGAACACCAGTCTTTTTCCGGTGCCGTGAAGCTGATGTAGTTCCGCTCTTGCAGTTCCTTGCTGGCCGACAGCACGTCCTTCACGGTAAAGTTGCGTACCTTGCAAAGCAGACTTGCAGGATGTACATAGAATTTTCCGGGTCTGTTCTCGTTCTTCCATATATAAATAAGGTAGAAGAACAGTACCGTTGCTTCCTTGGAGAAATTGCTACGTTCGTTGGATTTCCAAAACTCGCTGATAAATTTTTCTTCTTGCATGATAATATGATTTTAGAATTGTTTTTCTTTCAGGTTCAATACTTTGCCTGCCTTATTTACCATTTGTGCAAAAGGCAGCGATTTTTCAATACCCGACCGTTTCCAGTCCCGGCAATAGGCTTCCGTAGCTTCTTGATGGCTGCATTTCAGTTCTGCCTTGTAGAGTTTCAACGCTTCTTTTTCCGCCCGTTCGGTGGTGTAGGTCATGTAGCATTCCCTCGGTTCCTCCACGCCATAGACTCCGCTGGTCGTACCACGCCTGATGAATACTTCCCGGAAGAAACTGCGTCCTTCCTTGTTCTCCAACCGGTTAATGGTAAAGATTTTCTTGCAGTCCGTTTCCGTCAGTCCGAGAATAGCCTTGATGTTGTCGAAGCGTTCCTTGAACTTGCTTTGGTCAAGAAGCATCACCACATCGGAGTTGTTGATAATGGCCTCTTTTACGATTTCGCTGCCGATGATGTCCTGTATCTCCTGTGTCACCACGCCGACACTTGCCCAGAACTTTCTTGCCGTCTTGTACATAAACTTGATGTACTCGGCCATGAGTGGCGAGGCGATTGCCTTCCATGCTTCCTCTATTACAAGGACTTTCCGGTTCTTTTTCAGGCGCATTTTCTGCAAGAACACGTCCATGATGATAAGCGTGACAATAGGAAAAAGTTTCTTGTTTTCCTTGATTGCATCCACTTCAAAGACGATAAAAGTCTCCGAGAACAGCGTGGTGTCTACGTTCTCGTTGAGTATTTTGTCATAGATGCCGCCTTTGTAGAAAGGCTGGATCATGTATGCGTATTTGTCGTAGTCGATTTCCGTGATGTTGTTCTCCAGGCAGATAAGCTCCAGCCGTTCACAGGAGTATTCGTAAAAGGTATTGAACGAGAGCGAAGCCACCGTCAAAGCCTTTCGCCGTTCCTCCAGCAGCTTGATTTTCGCATCAATCTTCTCGCCGAGTGCCGCCATTTCCTCCACGCTCCACGTACCCCTGCGCTTTTCGGCGGCGGTCAGTGTCTTGCGCAGGGTCTCACGCTGCACCGGGTCATAGCCCCTGAAACTGTGGAAATAGGCATCGTAGTAGTCCGTTACAATCTGCTCGATGATACGGAACTCCAGTTCCGAAATTTTACTGTCCGAACCTTTCCATATCAGCAGTATCAGGTTCTTCAGGAAGTCTATCTTTTCGATGTTCAGTTCCGCCTTCGTGATATTGAAAGGGTTCATCGTAATGGGCTTTTCCTCGGTGTAGCTGATATATTTCCCACCCAGATATTCGCACAATCCCTCGTAGGAATTACCTGTATCCACCATCACCACATCCGTTCCTTGTTCGTGCAGTTGGCGTACCACGCTGTTCATGTGGAAGCCTTTTTATATCTCCTAACACGCTGAGCCATAGCACTTTCATGAAAACAACAAATTCAAAACGGTACAAATTTTGAACAGGGGAAAATCTATAGTTCAAGGCACTCGGCAAAGAGAAAAAACTATGACAGGGGCAAAAAGCAGTTTTAAGATTATTTATGAAAATATTTTGGGCAATTTTGGCTGGTTGCTATCCAAAGAGCGCATTTTTGATGAAAAGTCCCACTTTCATCAGCCATAAAGAGTGAGACGGTCGAAAAAGAAAAAGAGGGATGAGAGAGCCTTCTTGGTGGCTTCAACATTGGGCGAAAATGGATGTCTTGTACCTCAGTTGTATCTCAGTCGGCATATATTGCTGATAGACAATAGAGGTTAATAATTCGGCGGCAATAGAATAGCGTTTGAAAGACGTATTCATTGTTTAGTAGTTTTCCTGATAAAATGTTAAATTTAGGGTAGTTAGATTAGTTTTTCTTCCAATTGTTTGGTTTTTTGGAATTGAATGCCTACCTTTGCATTGACAAATCCCGCTCGCTTCCCATAAGAACAGCGTACCCAGCGGGACATTTTTTTAATTGTAGGTATATGAAAGTTATAAAGAACAAGACAATAGATTTTGCAACCGCAGTTCAGGCTCCCGTCATTAACGGAAATAGAGCTGCACGGACAGGTTATGTCCGTTTGGTTCGCCTTATCACTGACGAGCCTGTTCCTCAACAAACTTCATATACGGGAAAAATTGAGTTGAGGTAGGAATGGCTGTATATACAAAAGAATACGAATCCCAGCCAGAGGCTATTCTTACAAACGTCATTATCTGTCCAGCCGTAGATTTGTCGGCAAACGTGGCTGTTCCTGTTCATTGCCAAGTTGAAAATGTATTGTGGGACACAGGAGCGACCAATACATTGATTTCACAGGAAGTTGTAAATGCTTTAGGGTTACAACCGAAGAACAAGGCTCTTATTTCGAGTGCAGGAGGTGATGTCGAATCCTGGACTTACCTTGTTCATGTTATCCTTCCAACAGGAACAGCAGAGTTGAATGTTCAGGCTCTGCTTAACGACAATTCAGACTATGATGTGGTGATTGGCATGGATATTATAAATTCATGCGACTTCTGCTATACAAACAAAGACGGCAAAAGTACATTCTCCTTATGTCATCCAGCAAAGGAGAAAATCATTCTGAAATAAACCAGCCATAGGCTTTCTTTCAAGAAAGACATGTGCGACAACAATAATGACAGATGTGACATTCGCATCTGTCTTTTGCTTTTTACGCCAATAAGAGGCCATTTCCTTACACAAAATATACGAGATTTGAGCAAGAATTTAGTTAATTATGGTTAAATTTAAGGTTTATACATACTTTTCCATAACAAAATGAGGTTGTATTGAGATTTTCTTTGTACTTTTGCAGCGGACTATTATCGCCATGTTTATAGCCATTGAGGTTAGACGTGTTCTTTCGTGATGGCATACAAGGCAGCCTACGCCGTGCTGAGTATGGCGGAGTCATAATGACAAAGCGGTACAAAGCGGGCATTGGGTGGGAAAGATAGTCCAGACATAATGAAGGCGTTTACTAACGCTCTGTTTAAGACAGTCTGTAATCTAGCAAATTAACAGTTATCATAGTCTTGAGCAAAGCCAACGGTAGATGTCCCGGGTGTGATAATATCGCTCCTGCGGAGACCTGTAAGCACGGATTGTACCTTTTCGGGCACAACAATTGTTTATTATGGTCTCCTAATGGAAATGATTATTCATATCGGCGTGGGCTCTGACGTTGTCTGTTCAACTATGATAGGCAATTGCTAGAGCCTCAGACTGTGGAATAGACAACAGACGTTTCCACGCTCTTTTTATGTCTATATTGCTATTAACGAGCAACGACATATAAGCCGATATGAACGCATTGCTTAATGCGCATACCAAACGAGGTTGCGATTCACCTCCTCACATTGGATTTGCCTCCAATGTCTCCCCCGAAGCCCAAAGCTCACAAACAGGGGTGTCCTCGGAATATGTCCAGCAGGAAGGTTACAACTGGTTTGTTCTTCGTGCTACTTATAACAGGGTAAATGCAGCCGTAGAGAAAGCAAAGAAGAATGATATTAAGACATACGTGCCGATGCACTATGTACTAAAAGTGATTGCTGGGAAGAAGAAGCGAATACAACAGCCTCTTCTTCCCAACTTTCTTTTTATATACGCCACAAGGGAACAATCAGACAGTTTTGTGAAAAAGACAGTTGATGCCCCAATCTCTTTTATAAAATATTATTTGGATAAGACGCTTCCTCCAGAGGCAAACGGTAAAAATCCTCCGCTTATTATACCATACAATGCAATGATAAATTTTATCAAAGCAACAAGTACTGATAGTGAGCATGTACGCATTGTTACAGCGGAACAGTGTCACTATAAAAGTGGAGATAAAGTACGAGTAATAGCTGGTGACTTCAAGGGAGTGGTTGGAAAAGTTGCCAGAATAGCAGGACAACAAAGAATTGTTGTTGAGATCTCGGGATTGTGCCTTGTCGCTACTGCGTATATTCCTACTGATTTTATTGAGATTGTCAAATAATGCCGAAAGGCATATTGTTTAATTTAAATTTTTTATTTTATGAAGAAAAATGGTAAGAATGAAGAACTTCAGTCTCGTCGTGAGTTCTTTAAGAGAGCCGCTAAAGGTGCTCTGCCTATTTTGGCTGGTGCAGCTCTCCTGTCAAGTCCTATCTTGTCAGAAACTGCAAATGCAATGTCATGCGCAGGATGTAACAACCGTTGTATGAACAGTTGCTTCAACACATGTCATGGTACTTGTAGCAGAACTTGCTCCGGTACAAACAACAGAAACTAATCCTTCCCTCCACGGAGGTTATAGAATTCGACAATCTCTTTCTCGGAAGACTCGTAGTCATTTGTAAGGATGCAGCGGTAGGTGTATTCTCCTTCCCACAGGTCGAGTTCGCCGTCTATCCGCTTCTGTCTTTGAATCACAAGACGGTATGCCTTCCCTTTCCATTTCTCGATGAGAATGGAGGCCAGCTCAAACTCAATGCCGCCCAATTCCACTTTCTTCCAACCTCTGAGGGCAAAGATGTCATTGTAGAGCGAACTGCATCGGTTGGCACGGATATAGAAGGTCTTGCAGTGTTTAGCAATCTCTTCCACTATCTCTTCAGAACACGAGCCGCAATCAGCTCTGAAACGGTTGATAATAAGCTTGTTCTGTTCAAACCTTTCAAAGAACCTCTTCAGCGTGTCCTTCTGGTGGAAACGGACATTTGTGTTGCCGTCGCTGTTCTCAATGCCGACAATCAAGTCGCCAATAACTGCCACGCCAGGGCGATAACCAAGGAACTTCTTGTATGTAGGCTTCGCATCATACTTCTCAGCCTCTATGAACTGGTGGTCGAAGTCAACGTCATACCCCTCGCCCTC
>OLRA01000072.1_pt1 | contig 123427 bp, 132 predicted proteins | sample 1673011 | NCBI WGS metagenome assembly OLRA01 (sample SAMEA3136746, study PRJEB25190) | human gut metagenome | reverse complement strand
TGTTGTCCAGCACCAGCTGCTGGTTCTGGGTGAAGTCCTGATCGTTGGCCTGGGCGGGAGTTATGGGGTTGGTGTAGGTGGCCAGCTTTGCGATTATGTCAAAGCACTGCTGGGCTTCTTCAGTGTCCCAGATACCGTCTTCGTAGTGGGTGGCTGCATCAAAGAACTCCGGGCCGCCCACAGAGTACATCAAAGCGTACAGGAAAGCGTCAAAATAACCGGTGGTGGGGTAGGTGAAGAGGTAGATGCCCTCTTCCATGGCCTTGTCGCCCAGCTCCCACATCTCATCCCAGGTGGTGGGAACTTCCCAGCCCTTTTCAGCAAAGAGTCCGGCGTTGTAGAACAGGCCGCAGGGAGAGTAGAACATGGGGGCAAGGTAAGTCTTGCCGTCGCCGTAGGGGCTGGTAATGGTGTTGTCGGTGAAGCCGCCGGCCAGCTTGTCAGCCACGGTCACTTCCTCGCCGGGAACAGTCATGCTCAACACGTCGGTGATATCGGCAATATTCTTATCCTTGATGAACTGCTCGGTGAGCCCGGCTTCACGGCCGGTGGCCAGGTGGATGACATCGGGGAACTCGCCGCCCTGCATGGCAGGACCGATGACATCTTCCAGATTCTTGTCGGTAGTGAGGTTCACCTTGATTCCGGTCTCGGCAGTGAAAGCGTCCGCCACCTGCTGCCAGATCTCGGAGCCGTAGGCGGTCTCGATTGCAGCGACGCTGATTTCGGCAGCAGTCTCACCGGAATCGGCGGCGGGAGCCTCAGCGGCTGTCTCGTTTCTGCCACAACCGGCCAACATGCCAAGAGCAAGTACCAGCACCAAAAGCATGGCTATGGTCTTCTTCATTTCATTTTCCTCCTAAAAAATTTACTTGGGTCTTTCTTGTGCTTTAAGTATACATTTTCGTAAAAAAACAACAACTCGTTTTTTGTGGATAATTTTATATATATTGCTTCGGATTAAATTTTCAGCAAATCGTTTAAAAAATTCTTTTGTTTTTTGTGCATATCTTCTATTTTCTTTTTTCTTAATCTCTATTTTTTTGAAAAAATTTTGCATTTTTACGAATTTTTCTATTGCCATTTTTTCGTTCTAACAATATAATTAAAGAAAAAGCAAAATTTCTAAATTTTCCGGGAGCTGAGATATATGAGTCATCGTAGGTTTACCATGGAAACATCCAACGGAGACAACATTCTTAGCCGTGCAAAGCTTTTAAATGTGAGCAGCGCAAAATACGGCGGGGACTGGCATTCCGTTCCCCACACCCATAGCTATGCCGAGCTGTTTTATACGGTCGGCGGCAATGGTCAATTTCGTATTGATGATAAACTTTATCCTGTTCACCCCAATCAATTGGTCATTATCAGTCCTAACGTCATTCACACGGAGGTGAGCTACAATGCTTCGCCTTTGGAATACATTGTTCTGGGTATAGAGGGGCTGGAACTATCTGTGGATGAAAGCAACGACGGCCGCTTTTGTATAATTGAATGCCCTGGTGGAAGCGAAATAATTTCCTGTCTCCGGAATATTTTGCGAGAGACTGAGGAACAACGTCCGGGATATGAAGTTATTTGCCAGGCTTATATGGAGATACTTATATCCAGGCTTATGCGCAGCACCAGTTTTGCTCCTGCTGCCGAGCCCAGCCTTAATCAGGTCAGCCGCCAGTGTGCCGACGTCCGTCATTACATAGATGCTCACTACAAGGAGCCTCTCAATCTGAATATGCTGGCTGCCCAGGCTCATGTTAGTAAATATTATCTTGCCCACGCTTTCAAGTCTGAGTACGGTATATCACCCATTAACTATCAGATCTCCCTGCGGATAAAAGAGAGCCGTTATCTTTTAAGGGAGACCGATATGTCGCTGTCTCAGATCTCACGTATTTTAGGTTTTTCCTCTGCCAGTTATTTCTCTCAAAGCTTTCGCAAGGCTGAGGGTATGAGTCCCTTGGACTACCGCAACGGCGGTTCCGAGTCTCAGAAAAAAAAGCTTGGTTGAGCTTGTAAAAAAAGTAAAGTCCCAGCTGCTTCATATTGGAGCAGCTGGGACTTTATACTATTTATTTGTTTTGAGGCTGTTGTGATCCGCCGGATAATACAGTCCAGGCGGCTTACACCTGCCTCAGAGCATTTCGATGACTGCCATTTCGGCTGCGTCGCCGCGACGCTCGCCGATGCGGGTAATGCGGGTGTAACCGCCGTTACGCTCAGCGTACTTGGGAGCCAGTTCATCGAAAACCTTCTTGGCCACATCCTCGCGGGTAATGAAGGCCAGGGCCTGGCGGTAAGCGTTCAGGTCCTTTGCCTTGCCAAGAGTTATCATCTTCTCGGCCATGGGGGCTATCTCCTTGGCGCGGGCAACAGTGGTCTCCATACGACCCTTGTCCAGAAGGTCAGTGACCTGCTGACGGAGCATTGCCATGCGCTGGGCAGTAGTCTTGCCGAGCTTTCTTGTTCCGGGCATAATTGCATTTCCTCCTTCTTGAGAGCTTACTGATTATCATCGCTTGCCAGAGACAAGCCCATCATCGTCAGCTTGTGAACGACTTCTTCCAGGGACTTGCGGCCGAGGTTACGAACCTTGATCATTTCCTCCTCAGTCTTGCTGACCAGATCCTCTACGGTATTGATGTTTGCGCGCTTGAGGCAGTTAAAGCTTCTTACGGACAGATCCAGCTCTTCGATGGTCATCTTGAGCATGGTATCCGGCTCCTTCTCCACCTTTTCGACAACGGTGGAGTTATTGCCGATAGTATCGGACAGATCCGTAAAGAGCGTAAAGTGATCGCAGAGTATCTTGGCGCCAAGGGAAAGAGCGTCACGGGCAGTCATTGTCTTGTCGGTCCACACTTCGATAGTCAGTTTATCAAAGTCAGTCTGGTTCCCTACACGGGTGTTCTCCACGGTGTAGTTGACTTTGAGAACCGGAGTATATATGGAGTCAACAGGAATGGTGCCGATGGGCATCTGAGGATTCTTGTTCTTGTCGGCGGAGACATAGCCTCTGCCGTGATCCAGAACAAGTTCCATGTTCAGAGCGCCCTCAGGTCCCAAAGTAGCTATAGGCTGTTCCGGGTTGAGGATCTCCACCTCGGAGTCGGTCTTAATATCTCCGGCGGTGACCAGACCCTCGCCTGATGCCTCTATATATACGGTTTTGGGGCCGTCGCTGTGAAGACGGGCAATAATGCTCTTGACGTTGAGGACGATCTCGGTCACGTCCTCTTTCACGCCGGGGATTGTAGAAAACTCGTGCTGTACTCCGGCGATCTTTATGCTGGTGCAGGCTGTACCTGGGAGAGAAGAGAGAAGTACCCTGCGAAGAGAGTTACCAAGTGTTGTGCCGTAGCCACGCTCCAGCGGCTCTATGATATATTTACCATAGGAGCTGTCGGCAGGAGTCTCTATGCACTCTATGCGCGGCTTCTTAATTTCGATCATATAATTATATAACCCTCCTTTTAAGTGTTGCGCTTTATAATCGCTTATGGTGATTCAGCTTACCAATTTGAGGGTGTCTTTATTACTTGGAGTACAACTCGACGATGAGACGTTCCTCGATGGGCAGATCGATGTCTTCTCTTGCAGGAACTGCAGCGACCTTTGCAACCATGTTGTTTGCATCATACTCAAGCCACTTGGGTATGATGCAAACTTGGGTGCGGGACGGAATGCATTTGCCTCGATGTTTGCCTTGATCTTCTCGATGCTGCGGCTGCTCTCCTTCAGAGCAACTACCATGCCGGGCTTGACCTGGTAGCTGGGGATGTTGACCTTGCGGCCATTGACGGTAATGTGGCCGTGGCTGACCATCTGACGTGCCTCGGCACGGCTCATGGCAAAGCCAAGACGGTATACAACATTGTCCAGGCGGCTCTCAAGAATGGAGAGGAGGTTCTCACCGGTCTGGCCGGGACGGCGCTCAGCCATCTCAAAGTAACCGCGGAACTGGCTCTCCAGAACGCCGTAGAATCTCTTGGCCTTCTGCTTCTCGCGGAGCTGCTGGCCATACTCGGAGTTCTTGCTGCGGCCCTGGCCATGCTGGCCGGGAGCAAAAGCTCTGCTGTTCATTGCGCACTTGTCGGTGTAGCAGCGGTCGCCCTTAAGGAAGAGCTTCTGACCTTCTCTGCGGCACTGGCGGCAGACTGCTTCAGTATATCTTGCCATATCAGTTTACCTCCTTCAATTAGACACGACGACGCTTGGGAGGACGGCAGCCATTGTGAGGAATGGGGGTGACATCCTTTATCATCGTTACTTCAAGACCTGCGGTCTGGAGAGCGCGGATGGCGGCCTCACGACCTGAACCGGGTCCCTTGACGAACACTTCGACGGTCTTCAGGCCGTGCTCCATGGCTGCCTTTGCGGCAGTCTCAGCGGCGGTCTGAGCGGCAAAGGGGGTAGACTTCTTGCTTCCGCGGAAGCCCAGGCCACCGGCAGATGCCCAGGACAGTGCGTTGCCCTGAGTGTCGGTAATGGTGACCATGGTATTATTGAAGGAAGAGCTGATATGAACCTGGCCCTTTTCGATGTTCTTACGCTCTCTTCTGCGAGTTCTGACTTTCTTCTTAGCGTTTGCTGCTGCCATAATTCATATCCCTCCTTACTTCTTCTTATTTGCGATGGTGCGCTTCGGGCCCTTGCGGGTACGGGCGTTGGTCTTGGATCTCTGGCCGCGTACGGGCAGGCCACGGCGATGGCGCAGGCCACGGTAGCAGCCGATCTCGGTCAGGCGCTTGATGTCCAGCGCAGTCTGACGGCGCAGGTCACCTTCCACGATGTAGCCGTGGTCGATGCACTCACGCAGCTTTGCTTCTTCCTCATCGGTGAGGTCCTTAACTCTGGTGTCGGGGTTGATCCCGGTAGCCTCCAGGATCTTCTTTGCGCTGGTTCTGCCGATACCATAGACGTAGGTGAGACCGATTTCGATTCTCTTGTCCTTGGGCAGGTCAACGCCGGCTATACGTGCCATACTTTACAATCATCCTTTCGATAATTTTTCCGCACTTAATGAACGGGGACTTATTCCCGCCGGAGGGAGTCCCTCGCCCATGCGGGAGTTTGCTCTCTTATCGGGAGCATTTTGGCCCGGTCCGTTTATTTCAGACAGGGCATACGGTCTGAACCGCTTATATAGGGACGGGCTGTTGCCCAGTCTCTTTTTTTCCGGGAGCTTATCTCCCCTGTCTGCATTAACCCTGACGCTGCTTGTGCTTGGGGTTCTCGCAGATGACCATGACTTTACCCTTGCGCTTGATGATCTTGCACTTCTCGCACATGGGCTTCACGGAAGGTCTTACTTTCATTTGTTGTACCTCCTACTTGCTTCTCCAGGTGATACGGCCCCGGGTGACATCATAGGGAGACATCTGCACCGTTACCTTATCGCCGGGAAGTATCCTGATAAAGTTCATCCGGAGTTTGCCGGAAATATGCGCCAGAATGATGTGGCCGTTACCAATATCCACCTGGAACATGGTGTTGGGCAGGGATTCAACTACCGTGCCCTCGAGTTCGATTACGTCGTCTTTTGCCAATGTAAAATTCCTCCAAAGTCGGTGTGTGACTTATGTCACAAGTCCTCTGCCATAGTGAGTATCTCCGGCTCGCCGTCGGTAATGAGGATCGTATTTTCATAGTGTGCCGAGAGAGAACCGTCCGCCGTAACGACGGTCCAGCCGTTATCCAGCACCTTCACCTCATAGCCGCCCACATTTACCATGGGCTCAACCGCGATAGTCATTCCCTTTACAAGACGGGGGTTGGATCTGCCGCTCAGATGACGGTCTATCCGGTAGTTAGGGACCTCCGGGGCCTCATGCATCTTATGGCCGACGCCGTGGCCCACATATTCCCGGACTACAGAATAACCGTTGCTTTCCACATAATCCTGAATAGCACCGCCTATATCGGAGATCCTGTAGCCCACCCGGGCAAAGCGCAGACCCTCAAAGAAGCTCTGCCTTGTTACCCGAATGAGTTTCTTGGCCTCTTCGCTGACCTCTCCGCAAGGGAAGGTGCCGGCACAGTCGCCGACCATTCCCCCATAGGTTGCCCCCACGTCCAGAGAGACTATGTCTCCCTCGTGAATGACTTTTTTGCCGGGGATACCGTGTATGACCTCTTCATTAACCGAGACGCAAGCGCTGGCAGGAAAGCCGGCGTAGCCCAAAAATGTGGGCTTTGCCCCGGATTTCACGATGAACTCATGCACGTACCTGTCTATCTGCTTTGTGGTCACTCCGGCCGCAACCGCCTGCCGTGCGATACTGCGGGCTCCGGCGGTTATCCGGCCGGCCTGACGCATTATTTCTATCTCTGCTTTTGACTTGATATAAATGGTATCCGGCATATCAAATCCCCAGAGCTTTTCTGATCACGGCCGTTGTGGCCTCAATAGTGCTTTGGTTTTCCACGCTTTTGAGCTTGCCCCGCTGAGCGTAGAACAGCTTAAGCGGTTCGGTCTCACGGTGGTATACCTCAAGCCTCGCCTTCACCGTCTCAGGGTCATCGTCCTTGCGGATGTGCAGCTCTCCGCCGCAGATGTCGCAAAGTCCCTCGGTTTTGGGAGGATTACTCACAACGTGGAAAGTCTGGCCGCAATCCTTGCAGGTGCGGCGGCCGGACATACGATTTACTATCACCTCGTCATCGATCTCGATGGACAGGGCACAGTCTATCTCCACGCCCATCTCCTCCATGGTCTCGGCCTGAGGAATGGTCCTGGGTACACCGTCAAGAATGTATCCGTTTTTACAGTCTTCCTGGGCCAGTCTTTCCCGGATGATACCTATTATCACATCATCAGGAACCAGCTTGCCCGCTTCCACATAGCTCTTGGCCTGGATGCCCACAGGGGTACCGGCCTTCATGGCAGCCCTCAGTATATTGCCTGTAGATATTGTTGGAATGCCGAGCTCTCGGCTCAGAATCTCAGCCTGAGTACCTTTACCTGCGCCGGGGGCACCTAAAAGTATAAGCCTCATAAGCTCATCTCCTCAATCAGTCAAGGAAGCCTTTGTAGTTGCGCATGAGCATCTGTGCCTCAAGAGCACGTACTGTCTCAAGTGCAACACCTACAACGATTATGATGGAAGTGCCGCCCAGAGAGATGCCGGTGAGGGCAGCGCTCTGGCTGAAGTGGGCCACCAGAATGGGAACCACAGCGATGATGCCCAGATAGATGGCACCGAACAGGGTAATCTTGTTGAGCACCTTGTGGATAAACTCGCTGGTGGGCTTACCGGGCCGGAAGCCGGGGATATATCCGCCGTTTTTCTTCAGGTTGTTGGCCACCTCGATGGGGTTGAACTGTATGGTGGAGTAGAAGTATGCAAAGAAAATTATAAGCAGGAAGTATACTATTGCATAGGGAATGGAGTTGGTGCCGAACCAAGTGCTCACCCAGCCGTCGGTCTTGCCGGTAAAAGCGGCAATAGTGGCGGGAATAGATGCGATGGACTGAGCAAAGATGATTGGCATAACGCCGGACATGTTCACCTTCATGGGCAGATGGGTGCTCTGACCGCCGTACATCTTGCGGCCCACAACCCGTTTTGCATACTGCACGGGGATGCGGCGCTCGGAATCGTTGACGAAGACGATGAGCACGATGATTGCCAGGGCGCCCAGCACCATCAGCAGCAGGACCCACCACTGAAGCTCGCCTAGCTTGATGTTGCGCACGCTCTGCACAAAACTGGTGGGCAGACGGGAGATGATGCTGGCAAAGAGTATCATGGAGATACCGTTGCCGATGCCGTACTCTGTGATCTGCTCGCCCAGCCACATAATAAGGGCGGAGCCTGAGGTAAAGGTGAGTATGATGACAATAGCTGCCCAGATGCTGCTCTGTGCATCAGCCACCAGTATACCGTTGTTCTTGATAAGCATGTAGAAGCCGAAGCCCTGCAGCAGACCAATGGCGACGGTGACGTAACGGGTGATGGCTGCAATCTTCTTTTTGCCTTCCTCACCCTCATCCTTGCTCATACGCTCCAGTGCGGGGATTGCGATGCACAGAAGCTGTATGATTATGGATGCGTTGATGTAGGGCTGGATGGACAGGGCGAAGATGGTTGCATTTGAGAATGCGCCGCCGGACATTACGTCCATCAGGCCAAGAACGGTGTTCCGGAGCATTGCAAAGTAACTCTGCAATGCGGCAATGTTAACATAGGGGACAGGGATGGCGTTGCCAAGACGATAAAGCAGAATGATGAGCAGAGTGAAGAGAATCTTTCTGCGGATCTCTTCAATCCTCCAAGCATTGCGTAATGTCTGAAGCACTTATACCACCTCTGCCTTTCCGCCGGCCGCCTCGATCTTCTCTTTTGCGGTTGCGGAGAAGGCGGCAGCTTTGACGGTCAGCTTCTTGGTAACTTCACCGTTGCCAAGGAATTTGACGCCGTACCTGCATTTGGAGACTATGCCGGCGTCCAAAAGTGCCTGGGCGTCCACAACAGCGCCGTCCTCAAACTTGTTAAGAACTGCGACGTTCACGCCGGTGAGGGGCTGGGCAAAGATGTTGTTGAAGCCTCTCTTGGGGATCCGGCGTGCCAGAGGCATCTGGCCGCCTTCAAATCCGATGCGGGTGCCGCCGCCGCTGCGGGCCTTCTGGCCCTTGTGGCCACGGCCTGCGGTCTTGCCGTTGCCAGTGGCATGGCCTCTGCCCTTGCGCTTGTCAACGTGGGTGGAGCCGGGTACGGGAGAAAGTTCATGTATATACATTTCTCTAGCCCTCCTTATTCTTCTGTGACCTTCAGCAGGTAGCCGATCTTAGCTATCTTGCCCCGGGTCTGGGGATTGTCGGGCTGTACGGTCTCGTTGCCGATCTTGTGCAGACCGAGAGAGTAGGCGGTAGCAATGTGGCTATCCAGCCTGCCGTTGAGGCTCTTTACGAGCTTGATCTTAAGATTTGCCATGTTCCGCCCTCCTTAACCCTGGATCTCTTCGGGAGTCTTGCCTCTGACGGCTGCAACCTGAGCTGCATTGCGCAGAGACTTGAGGCCTTCCATAGTGGCTGCAACAACATTTGCGGGGTTGTTGGTACGCAGGCACTTAGTACGGATGTTCTTGATGCCGGCAGCTTCAACCACTGCACGTACGGCACCGCCGGCGATAACGCCGGTGCCTTCGGGGGCGGGCTTGAGCAGCACACGGCCGGCGCCGAACTCACCCAGAACCTCATGGGGAATGGTGGTGCCATGGAGAGTGATGGTGCAGATGTTCTTCTTTGCATCCTCAAGGCCCTTGCGGATAGCCTCGGAGACCTCGTTGGCCTTGCCCATGCCGTAGCCGACACGGCCCTTGCCGTCGCCCACCACGCACAGAGCGGAGAACTTGGCCACGCGGCCGCCCTTGACGGTCTTGCTGACACGGTTGAGGGATACAACCTTCTCAACGAACTCGGAAGGAGCCTCGTCCTTACGACGATCTCTTCTGTCATTATTGTATGCCATAATAAGTTATCCCCCTTCCTCAGAACTTCAGGCCGCCCTCACGGGCGCCCTCTGCCAGTGCCTTGACGCGGCCATGATAAATGTAGCCGCCGCGGTCGAACACCACGTCCTCGATGCCCTTCTTCAGAGCACGCTCGGCAATGGCTGCACCGACTTTCTTTGCGGCCTCTATATTGCCGCCGTTTCCTTCAAAGCCCTTCTCAACGGTGGAGGCGGCAGCCAGGGTGACGCCGGCCACATCGTCGATAAGCTGGGCATAGATGTTGTTCTCGCTGCGGAATACGCTCAGACGGGGTCTCTCGGCAGTGCCGGAGATCTTGCCGCGTACTCTGTTGTGGCGCTTGATGCGCTGTCCTCTGGTATCAGGTCTTTTAATCATTCAGGCACACCTCCGTTTACTTAGCGCCGGTCTTGCCTTCTTTGCGGCGGATGACTTCGTAGTCGTACTTGATGCCCTTGCCCTTGTAGGGTTCGGGAGGACGCTTTCCGCGAAGCTCTGCTGCAAACTGGCCGACCTTCTGCTTGTCGATACCCTTGACGGTCACGTGGTTTGCATCGGGAACGTCAATCTGGATGTCCTCATTTTCGGACATAATGACCTGGTGGGAATAGCCCAGGTTCATAACCAGGTTCTTGCCTTCCTTGGATGCACGGTAACCAACACCGTTTATCTCCAGCTTCTTCTCAAAGCCGTGGGTCACACCAATGACCATGTTGTCTATCAGGGTCCTGGTCAGGCCGTGGAGGGAACGGTTTTCCTTGGTATCGTCGGGACGGGAAACGGTGATGACGCCATTTTCCACATTGACCTTCATCTGGGGAACAAGGTCACGCTCCAGGGTACCCTTGGGGCCCTTGACGGTGATGTGGTTATGCTCGTCAACCTTGACTTCTACGCCGGCGGGAATGGTGATGGGAGCTCTTCCTATTCTAGACATTCTGCTACCTCCTTACCAAATGAACGCAAGGACTTCGCCGCCAACATGCTCTTTGCGAGCCTGCTTGTCGGTCATAACGCCCTTGGAAGTGGAAATGATAGCGATGCCCAGGCCTCTGAGAACGCGGGGCAGCTCGTCGGCACCTGCATACACGCGCAGGCCGGGCTTGCTGACACGGCGGAGACCCTGAATAGCCTTCTCCTTACCGGGGAGATACTTAAGGGTGATGCGGATGATGCCCTGAGTGCCGTCATCAATGACCTGGTAGTTCTTGATGTAGCCTTCGTTGAGAAGGATCTCGGCAATAGCCTTCTTCATCTTGGAAGCGGGGACATCGACGGATTCATGCTTTGCGCTACCGGCGTTGCGGATGCGGGTAAGCATATCTGCAATGGGGTCAGTGATCTGCATTGATTTATCCTCCTAATTTAGAGTTACTGCCTTTGGCAGTTTCGGCGGCGAGGTTCCATGTCAATACATGATTGACCATGGCCTTTCGCCATCCGTTATATATTGCAGGCGGAAGGGATCGGCTTCCGCTCACAACCGGTTTTTTCCGGCCTTTACCGGAGTAACTGCTGCCGGTCCATGCTGTGCCGTATCCGGCTCAGCATGACCTTTATGCAGTCAGTCTTGGCTGCCTTAGAAGCTGGCCTTGCGCACGCCGGGGATCTGGCCCTTGTAAGCCAGCTCACGGAAGCAGATACGGCAGATGCCGTAGTTGCGCAGGTAGGCGTGGGGACGGCCGCAGATCTTGCAGCGGTTGTACTTGCGGGTGGAGAACTTAGCAGGAGCCTGCTGTTTGAGAATCATAGATTTCTTAGCCATTTCTTAGTCCTCCTTAGCTCACGAAGGGTGCACCCATGAGCCTGAGCAGCTCCCGGGCCTCTTCGTCGGTCTTTGCGGTGGTGGTAATTGCAATGTTCATACCACGCAGCTTCTCTATCTTGTCATACTCGATCTCAGGGAAGATGATCTGCTCCTTCAGGCCCAGGCTGTAGTTGCCGCGGCCGTCGAAAGCGTCTGCGGAGATGCCGCGGAAGTCACGGACACGGGGCAGAGCCACGTTGAACAAACGGTCCAGGAACTCCCACATACGGTCCTGGCGGAGGGTGACCTTCACGCCAACCTTCATGCCCTCACGGAGCTTGAAGTTTGCAACGGACTTCTTTGCCACGGTGGCAACGGCGTGCTGACCGGTGATGGCGGAGATGTCTTTTATAACGGCCTCCAGAGCCTTTGCGTTATCCTTGCAGTCGCCGCAGCCGACAGACACAACGATCTTGTCCAGCTTGGGGATCTGCATGGTGGACTTGTACTGGAACTTCTCCATCAGAGCAGGAGCAACTTCCTCAAGATACTTTTTCTTCATTCTTGTCATAGTCAGTTATCTCCTTTCTCAGATTTCTGTGCCGCACTTCTTGCAGACACGGACCTTCTTGCCGTCCACTATCTTGTGGCCGACACGGGTAGCCTTGCCGCACTTGGGGCAGACCAGCTGCACCTTGCAGGCGTAGATGGGGGTCTCGACCTTGATGATGCCGCCGTCCTGGCCCTGCTTCTGGGGCTTCTGGTGCTTGGTGGCAACGTTCACGCCCTCAACGACGACTTTTATTGCCTTGGGGTCGGCAGACAGGACCTTGCCCTGCTTGCCCTTGTCCTTGCCGGACAGAACGATGACTTTATCGTCTCTCTTGATATTCATATCTCTTTGCCCTCCATTAAATCACTTCGGGAGCCAGGGACAGGATCTTCATGTATTCCTTGTCACGGAGCTCACGGGCGACGGGTCCAAAGATACGAGTGCCGCGGGGGTTCTTATCGCCGGTGTTGATAAGAACGGCAGCGTTCTCGTCGAAACGGACGTAAGTGCCGTCGGCGCGGCGCACGGGCTTGACGGTGCGGACGACAACTGCCTTGACAACGTCGCCCTTCTTCACCTGACCGCCGGGGGCTGCCTTACGGACGGAGCATACTATAACGTCACCGATGCTGGCATACTTGCGCTTGGAGCCGCCAAGCACACGGATGCACTTAAGTTCCTTGGCGCCGGTATTGTCGGCGACCTTCAGATAAGATTCCTGCTGTATCATTCTGGCGCCTCCTTACTTAGCCTTCTCAACTATTTCGACCACACGCCATCTCTTGTCCTTGGACAGGGGGCGGGTCTCCATCACGCGGACGATATCGCCGACGCCGCACTCATTATTCTCGTCGTGGGCCTTCAGGCGGTAGGTGCGTCCGATGATCTTCTTATAGGTCTTGTGGGCAACCCGGTCCTCCACGATGACCACAACGGTCTTGTCCATCTTGTCAGATACGACCTTGCCTACGCGGGTCTTACGGGAAGTAGTTCTTTCTTCATTCATAATTGCTTACCTCCTCAATTCTGCTTCTCGCTCAGCACGGTCTTGACACGGGCAATGTCACGGCGCACAGCAGAGATCTTGGTGGGGTTATCAAGATGATTGGTGGCGTGCTGCATACGGAGCATGAAGAGATCCTTCTTGAGATCCACCAGCTTGCTCTGGAGTTCATCCACAGACAGGGAGCGTATTTCGTTTGCCTTCATCTTATTCACCACCGTTCTCAGTCTCGGTGCCCTTGGCGACTATCTTGGTCTTGATGGGCAGTTTGTGGCTGGCGAGGCGGAGAGCCTCACGGGCGGTCTCCTCGGAGACGCCTGCGATCTCAAACATCACTCTGCCGGGCTTGACGACAGCGACCCAATACTCGGGGGAACCTTTACCGGAACCCATACGGGTCTCGGCGGGCTTTGCGGTAACGGGCTTGTCGGGGAAGATCTTGATCCAGACCTGGCCGCCGCGCTTGGTGTAACGGGTCATTGCGATACGGGCTGCCTCTATCTGGTTGGAGGTGATCCAGCCGGGCTCCTGGGCCACCAGGCCGAAATCACCGTAGTTGACTACGTTGCCGCGGGTTGCCTTGCCCTTCATGCGGCCGCGCTGTACTCTGCGGTACTTGACTCTCTTAGGCATTAACATTAGTCGTTGCCTCCTTCCTTAGCAGGGGCAGCGCTGCGGGGCCCACGGTTGTAACCGCCCTGGCCGGCAGGTCTGCTGCCATAAGGCTGACGGCGCTCGCCGCCCTGGCCACGGTTGTCCCGGTTGTAGCCGCCCTGACGGCGGTCGCCCCGGCGGTCGTCTCTGCGACGGCGCTCTCCGGCGGGCTTGGACAGATCCATGGTACGGGGGGTAGTGCGCAGGGTCTGGGAGAGGACCTCGCCCTTGTAGATCCAGACCTTCACACCGATGCGGCCGTAAGTGGTGTTTGCCTCGGCAAAGCCGTAATCGATGTCGGCACGAATGGTCTGCAGGGGGATGGTGCCCTCATGATAGCACTCGCTGCGGGCTATCTCGGCGCCGCCCAGACGGCCGCCGCACTTGACCTTGATGCCCCGGGCGCCCATTCTCATGGCACGGCCCATGGCGTTCTTCATTGCACGGCGGAAGCCGATACGCTTCTCCAGCTGCTGGGCAATGTTCTCAGCCACCAGCTGGGCATTGGTGTCGGGGGTACGAACTTCAACGATGGAGAGAGCCACGGGCTTGCCGATGAGCTTCTCTACCTCCTGGCGCAGACGCTCTATCTCCTGGCCGCCCTTGCCGATCACAACGCCGGGACGGCTGCAGTGGATATAGATGCGGACCTTTGCGCTGTCACGCTCTATCTCGATGGTGGGGACACCGGCGGAATAGAGGGTCTTCTTCAAAAACTTACGGATCTTGTAGTCCTCGACTATCAGATCGCCTACCTTGTCCTCTCTTGCGTACCATCTGGAATCCCAGTCCTTGATGACGCCGACACGCAGGCCGTGAGGATTAACTTTCTGTCCCATAATTCTGCCTCCTTCCCTTAGTCTCTCTCAGCCACGCCGATGGTGATGTGGCTGGTGCGCTTGTTGATACGGTACATACGACCCTGAGCTCTGGGCATACCCCTCTTGAGGATGGGGCCGGCGTTTGCGTAAGTCTCGCAGACGTAGAGCTTCTCGGGGTCCATTTCAAAGTTGTTCTCGGCGTTGGCCATGGCGCTCTTGAGCACCTTGATCATCAGCTCGCAGCCTGCCTTGGGGGTGTTCTCCATCAGGGCCATGGCAAGGTTTGCGTCCTTGCCGCGGATCATGTCGCAGATGATCTCTACCTTGCGGGGAGAAATACGGGCGTATTTGTGCTCCGCACGGGCAATTTTCTTCTCGTCCATTTTCTCTCCTCCTTACTTACCGGTCTTGCTGCCGGCGTGACCACGGAAGGTACGGGTGGGGGCAAACTCGCCCAGCTTGTGTCCGACCATATCTTCGGTGATATACACGGGAACATGACGGCGGCCGTCATGGACAGCGATGGTGTGTCCGACAAAGGACGGGAATATGGTGGAGGAACGAGACCAGGTCTTCACGACCTGCTTGTTGCCGGTCTTGTTCATCTCTTCGACTCTCTTCATCAGCTCGGGAGCAACGAAGGGGCCTTTCTTTATGCTTCTGCTCATTTAACTATTCCCTCCTTACTTAGCGTTGCGGCGCTTGACTATGAACTTATCGGTGCGGTTCTTAGTCTTGCGGGTCTTGTAACCCAGTGCGGGCTTGCCCCAGGGGGTAACGGGGCCGGGACGGCCGATAGGAGCCTTGCCTTCGCCACCGCCGTGGGGGTGGTCGCAGGGGTTCATGACAGAGCCGCGGACGGTGGGACGGATGCCCATGTGGCGTTTGCGGCCGGCCTTGCCGATGTGGACGTTGGCGTGGTCAATATTGCCCACCTGGCCCACGGTGGCGTAGCACTCCAGACGAACCTTGCGGAACTCGCCGGAGGGGAGACGCACTGTAGCCATGCCGTTTTCCTTGGCCATCAGCTGAGCGGCCACACCGGCGCTGCGCACCAGCTGGGCGCCCTTGCCGGGGTAGAGCTCGATGTTGTGGATAACGGTACCTACAGGGATGTTTGCCAGAGGCAGAGCGTTGCCGGGCTTGATGTCGGCAGCGGCGGAGGAGACGATGCTGTCGCCTGCGGCCAGGCCAACGGGAGCCAGGATGTAACGGCGCTCGCCGTCTTCATACTCGCACAGGGCGATGTATGCGCTGCGGTTGGGGTCATACTCCAGACGAAGGACCTTTGCGCTGACATCCAGCTTGTTGCGCTTGAAGTCGATAACGCGGTACTTCTGGCGGTTGCCGCCGCCCTGATGGCGGACGGTGATGCGGCCGTAGCTGTTGCGGCCGGCGTTCTTCTTGAGAACCTCTACCAGGGATTTCTCAGGCTTTACATGCTTCTCAACACCGTCAAAGCCGGAGACGGTCATGTGACGTCTGGAAGGAGTTGTAGGTCTGTAAGTTTTAATAGACATTCTTTATTCCTCCCTTATGCCATGCCTTCGAAGAGCTCGATGTTCTTGGAATCGGCGCTGAGCTTCACAACTGCTTTCTTCCAGGAGGCGGTCTTGCCCATGGGGTAAGCGCCGGTACGCTTTGCCTTGCCCATCATGTTGATGGTGGTGACCTTGATAACCTTGACGTCGAAGATCTCCTCGATGGCCTTCTTTATCTCGATCTTGTTTGCATCCTTGGCAACCTCGAATGCGTACTTCTTGATGTCCAGATCTTCCATGGACTGCTCGGTGATGATGGGACGGATGATAACGTCGTATGCGGTCTTCATCAAGCGTACACCTCCTCGATCTTGGCCAGGGCAGCCTTATCGACTACCATCTTGCCGCTGGTGAGTATCATGTAGGGGCTGAGGATGTTGGCCACGGTGGTGCTCACGCCGGCAATGTTCCGGGCGGATTTGATCACTGTCTCGTCAACGTTCTCGGTCACTACGAGAGCCTTGCCCTCAACACCGATCTTGGTGAGGAAGGTCTTGAAGGCCTTGGTCTTGATCTCTTCCATCTTCAGTCCGTCGATGACGACGATCTCAGCATCGGCGGCCTTGGCGGACAGAGCGGACTTGAGAGCCAGGCGCTTGACCTTCTTGTTGAGGGTGTAGCTGTAATCTCTGGGCTTGGGGGCAAAGGCTACGCCGCCGTGATACCACACGGGGGAGCCTGCGTAGCCGGCGCGGGCGCGGCCGGTGCCCTTCTGGCGCCAGGGCTTTCTGGTGGTGTAGGAAACTTCGCCCTTGGTGAGAGCGCTCTGAGTGCCCTGACGGCAGTTGGCCAGGTGGTTCTTGACGGAGTCATGCAGGACGCTCTTGTTGGGCTCGATGCCGAAAATGGCCTCGGAGAGCTCGATCTCGCCGATCTTCTCGCCTGCCATATTAAATACGTTTGCTTTAGGCATTTATGCTGCTCTCCTTTCTTTACTTGGTACGTGCAGAAGCCTTCTGGGGGTTGACACGAGCGGAAGCCTTCTGGGGATTGAGGCTGATGCCTGCACCCTCGCCCTTCTTGACGGGCTGAGTCTTGGCAGTGGACTTAATATACACGATGCTGCCCTTGGGGCCGGGAACGGCGCCGCGGATGGCGATCATGTTCAGCTCCGCGTCGACCTTGACCACATCCAGATTCTGAACGGTGACCTGATCTACGCCCATGTGGCCGGCCTGCTTCTTGCCCGGGAATATGCGGGAAGGATCAGTGCTGGAGCCCATGGAACCGGCGTGACGGTGAACAGGGCCGCCGCCGTGGCTGGTGGGGGTACGGCCCTGGCCGAAGCGCTTGATAACGCCGGCGTAGCCCTTACCTTTGCTGGTGCCGGTGACGTCGACCTTCTCGCCCTCTGCGAAAACGTCGGCCTTCACAACATCGCCAACCTCAAGATTGCTGCTGTCCTCAAGGCGGAACTCCTTGAGATGCTTTACCATGCCTACGCCTGCCTTCTTCAGGTGGCCCTGCTCAGGCTGGCTCAGCTTCTTCTCGGCTACCTCTTCGTAACCGAACTGGACTGCCTCGTATCCTTCCTTCTCCTTGGTCATCTTCTGCACGACCACGCAGGGGCCGGCTTCAATGACGGTGACAGGAATGACCTTACCAGTCTCGTCGAAGATCTGCGTCATGCCGACCTTCTTGCCGATGATGGCTTTCTTCATTTTATTTCCTCCTATTGGTTATTGGTTGCCTCGCTTAGCCCGGGTGTTTATCGCCCGTCCAGAGGCTGGCAACTTAACCCGTCCGCATACGCAAGCTGCGGACTATGGGTCGTTGACTTGTGGGTTTTGCGGGGTTTGGGTCTTTGCTCAGAGCTTGATCTCGATCTCCACGCCGGCGGGGACTTCCAGATTCATCAGGGCCTCAACGGTCTTCTGGTTGGGGCTGAGGATGTCGATAAGGCGCTTGTGGGTGCGGCGCTCGAACTGCTCACGGCTGTCCTTGTACTTGTGAACGGCACGAAGGATAGTGACTATCTCGGTCTTGGTGGGCAGGGGGATGGGGCCGGACACCTTTGCATCGGTGCGCTTTGCTGCCTCGACGATGGTCTCGGCGGCCTTGTCGATGAGCTGATGATCGTAAGCCTTCAGGCGGATACGGATCATGTTCTTGTTGTTTGCTGCCATGTGTGTTCTCCTTTTCGTACGTGTTGTTTCGGCGGCATTGGCTCCGCCTTTTACTATGCGTACGGATGAAACCCAAATTCCTATACACACAACCGTGCGTATCAGGCCGCGTCCGAAAAACAAACCGGCTTTTCAGCCGGTCAGATCCCTCGTCCACGCGATATACGCGTGTATCGGATAGGTTTCAGCCGCCCGATTGCGTGTTGAAAACTTTTCAACACCGGACATACTCCACGGAAGTTACCTCGCCAGGCGAGCAATCTCCCGCTTCATCGCATAATACGCCCGTGCTCTCGCACACGCGCTCAAATAATATACCAAGTATTGCCCCCGATGTCAAGAGAATTTTCTCTTTTCTGCAAAAAATTTTCTCTCTCTTTTTGTGCAGGCTCAACGAATTTTAAAAAGCCTAAAAGGCCGGGCTTTCCCGGCCTTTTAGGCTGATTTCCGGATACAACATTTTGTGTTGCTTCACAAGCACAGGCACTATTCTTCAGGCTCAAAATTCTCTCTCAACCGCTCTTTCAGGCTGTCCGCCCTTTTGAGTAGGTCTATGGCCTCTCTCAGCAGCATCTCTCCGGCAGGGGTTAAGCCCAGCATACGGTTGGAGCGGCTGATAAGCTGAACGCCCAGTTCCTTTTCCAGGGCCGACACTGCCCGGCTCACAGTAGAGTGGCTTGTATAGAGGCTGCGCCCTGCCTTGGAAAAGCTCCCGCTCTCGGCTGCGGCCACAAACATCCTAAGCTGCTCCAAGTCCATATGGGTTCCGCTTAATAGTTAAATGTATAGGGCAGAAGCTCTGAGAGCTTATAGCTCACGTAGCGATCCCCCGCCTTGGCGCAGAGCACCTCCATATCCGGGGAGAACTCCGCCAGGAACTGGCGGCAGGCTCCGCAGGGAGTGCACCAGTTTTCGCTGTCGGCATAGATGGCAATGCGGCGGAACTCTCTCCGCCCCTCGCTGACGGCCTTGCAGCAGGCGGTGCGCTCGGCACAGATGGTGCTGCCCAGGGCCGCATTTTCCACATTGCAGCCGGTATAAACTGTGCCGTCACTGCACTCCAGAGCCGCGCCCACGGGGAAGCGGGAATAGGGGACATAGGCATTCAACGAAGCTTTTTTTGCTTTGGACATAAGTTCTCTGTCAGTCATTTTCTCCCTCTCCTTGTACTGTATTATCATCATCCAGTATGATCTCCCAGTTTTCAAAATCATACAGGGGATTTCCCAGATTTGCGTTGAGGCCCCGGATCATGCCCCGGTGTACAATTATCTCCTGGTGCTCAAAGCCTATGGATATGAGCAATCCCCGACTGGCCACATAATCGTAGAAGGTCTGGTACATGCTGGAGCGGGTGGCGTCGGAAGCAGCCAGGTAGTTCTCCAGATAACTCTGGAACATTGTATCGGTGCTGCGGGAATAGTTCAAATCATCCTCCGGGTCCAGCAGCTCAGTGAGGTCAAAGTTGTTGCGCAGCTTAACCTCGCCGTAGTACATATCGAAGGTTCCCTCTTCCAGGGCGGTCATATAGTCGTCCCAGGTCAGCTCCTGCACGTCTATCTTCAGGCCTATGGTGGCCATATCCTCAGCAAACTTATGACATATACCGGTTTTCGCACTGCTGTCACTGCAGACGATAAGGATGAGGCTGGCATCCTCGCCTGCGGACATGTATTCCAGCCAGCCGTCCCCGTCATAGTCCTTAAGCCCCGCATTTTCCAGTATAGACTTGCAGGTTTCCAGGTTATAGTTCAGGGTGTTTGCATACTCCTCCGGATATGCGGCACAGCTGGGATACATGGCCACTGAGGAACCAACACCGTTGCCGTGGAGCAGCTCCTCGGCAAAATAGTTGCGGTCAAAGGCATAATTCATGGCCATGCGTATGGTGTCGTAACGGCCCAGCGTACTCTCATGGTTAAACTGTATATAATGGAGATTCGTGGTTGGGTAACTGCGTATCTCGCTGGTGCGGGCATAGCCCAGGTTGGTGTAGCTGGAAGGATCGTTGGTCACAACGTCTATGATGCCGTCATCAAAGGCGCTGATGATGCTCTCCGCCGAGGCATATTCCTTCAGGTACACCGTATCTATCGGCAGATCCTGATAGTTCTCATAGCCCTCGTAGGCAACCAGAGCGGTATAGTCGGCATTGTATGTATAGGGGCCGCTGCCTGTTGGGCGTGGCTCATTCATCTGGCCGTATTTTATAATAGGTATATTCAGCAGTTTTACAAACTGGGTGTCCCCTATGCCCAGAGTGACATAGAAATTCTCATCGTCGTATCCTGCGCCCTGGAAGCTGGAAAAGCGGCCCCTGTAGCGGTCGGAGTTCACTGCCATGTTCAGTGAATAGCTCAGATCCCGTCCGGTCACGGGCGTTCCGTCGTGGAAGGTATGTCCTTCACCGATGGTGAAAGTCCAGCTCTTGCCGTCTTCGGTGCAGCTCCATTCGGTGAACACATTGGGGATAGCCTCAAAGTTGTTGTCCACTTCCACCATGTTCTCATACACAAGGCTGCATACCAGCTGGTTGGAGCGGTTGGTGGCAATAAGGGGATTGAAGGAATAGTTTGTATTGCAGTTGAGAGAAAAGATGTTGTCCGCCCCCAAAGTGCGTGTGACGTCCTTGCCCTCCGTGGAGTCGGGGATGTCTTCATAGGGGTCACCGGAACTGCTGCCGCTGCATCCGGTGCAGCAGAGCAGCATGGCCAGAGCCAGCAGCAGTGTCACTATCTTAAAGCATTTCTTCATAAGTATCTCCTTAATCCAGCACTATGACGGCGCCCTGACTGCCTCTGTGACCTTTGGTATAGCGGTGAGACCAGTATTTGTCATGGCTGCACATGGTGCATTCCCGGGATATGTCTATGTTCTCCGCCTTCAGCCCCAGCTGCATTAATCTGCGGGCATTGGCGGCACGGAGATCCACCATGGTTTTCCCATCGTCCCTTCGGTCGAAAAGTCCTTCGGTGTCTCCGCTCAGATACTTCTCTATGGCCTGAGGCACATCGTCATCAGTCTCAAAGCAGCAGCGGCCTATGGAAGGACCTATAGCCGCCCGGACGCTCTCCGGTTTTGCCCCAAGCCCCTTCATTTTATCCAGAGCGTTCTTCAGGATATCGTTAACGGAACTGCGCCAGCCGCAGTGTATGGCTCCCGCTACAGAGTGCTCTCCATCCCAAAGCAGCACCGGCACGCAGTCTGCCACCATACACAGTATGGGCAGACCCTTTACGTTGGTGACCAGCCCGTCGGCCTCGTAGGGCACCTTGGACATGCACACATGCCGGTCATCCTCCGTGACCACACGCACCTCGTTGCCATGAACCTGGTTGGTGACGGCCATAGCATCTATGCCCACACCCATGAGGGTGCATAGCCTGCGGTAATTTTCTCTCACCGCCTCCGGATCGTCCCCCCGGTTGGCTCCCAGATTCAATGAGCTGAAACCGCCCTTGCTCACTCCGCCGTAGCGGGTGGTAAAAGCGTGGCGGGCCCCTATGATATCAGAGCTCATATATATGAGCCCATCCTTGTTGTTCTCTTTAAAGCTCATGGTTTCTCCTGTCTGCTCCCGGGCAGGTTTATTCCCTCGATTACTGGTTTCTGCCGCAGCATTCCTTATATTTCAGCCGCCGGCTGCCGTCGGCTTTCATTCTGCCGCAGGGGCACGGGTCGTTGCGTCCCGGTTTGGGGACCTTTTTCACCGGCTGTTTTTTCACTGGCTCGCCGCCCACGTTGGCTGCGGCATTTTTGGCTACGGCCTTACGCTCAATGGGCTGCTCCCGGCGCACCTGTACGGTAAAGAGCCGGCGCACTGTCTCCTCCCGGATCCCGTGAACCATAGCCTCGAACATGTCAAAACCTTCCTGCTTGTAGGCGTCTATGGGTTTTACCGCCCCATAGCCTCTCAGGCCAATACCCCGCTTCAGCTCGCTCATGGCGTCGATATGGTCCATCCAGTATTCGTCCACCACCCGGAGCATGATGACCCGCTCCAGTTCACGCATCAAGGGCAGGCCGTTGGGTCCGGTTCCAAATGCGGCTTCTCTGGCCGCATAGACCTTTTCGGCCACCTCATTTGCCTTTTCTATAACCTGGTCGCATTTGGCAAAGCCGCCAAAGTCCTCAATCTTAATGGTGCCGGGGCGCATGAACAGCTTCTCAAAGGGCTGCAGCGCCAAATCCAGCTGCTGCTGATTCTCGGCCGGAGCTCCGCCCAGGCCGTCGGACACGGTAGTGGAGACGAACTCGTGGATCATGTTCATGATCTGCTGGCGTATATCTTCTCCATCCAGCACCTTCCGGCGCTCCCCGTAGATGATGTTGCGCTGCTGGTTCATCACGTCGTCGTACTCAAGCACGCTCTTACGTGTCTGGAAGTTGCGGCTCTCTACGGTCTTCTGAGCCTGCTCTATAGCTCCGGAGAGCATCTTGTGGTCAAGAGGCATGTCCTCGTCCACTTTCAGCGTCTCCATTATATTCATTATCCGTTCCGAGCCGAACAGACGCATCACATCGTCGGTGAGGGCCAGATAAAAACGGCTCTCTCCCGGATCACCCTGGCGGCCGGCACGTCCTCTGAGCTGATTGTCTATACGGCGGGACTCATGGCGTTCGGTGCCAAGGATAAACAGGCCTCCTGCCGCTCTGACCTTCTCCGCCTCGGCATCGGTGACGGCCTTGTGTTCTTTGAGCTTTTCGGCAAACATGGCGCGGGCCTCCAGGATATCCTTGTCCTCCGTGTCCCCGTAGCCTGTGGCCTCGCTGATTACTTCCTCGGTAAATCCAGCCTTGCGCAGATCGTTCTTGGCCAGGTACTCGGCATTGCCGCCCAGCATGATGTCTGTGCCTCGCCCGGCCATGTTGGTGGCTATGGTCACGGCCCCCAGTTTGCCGGCCTGGGCAACAATCTCCGCTTCCTTCTCATGGTACTTTGCATTCAGAACAGTGTGGGCTATGCCCCGCTTTTTCAGCAGAGAAGACAGGTACTCGCTCTTTTCAATGGACACGGTACCCACAAGCACCGGCTGCCCCTTTTCATGACAGGCAACAATCTGTTCTATTATTGCCTTGTTTTTTCCCGTCTCGTTTTTATACACAACATCCGGGTCATCCTTACGGATTACAGGCTTGTTGGTGGGAATCTCAATGATGTCCAGCTTGTATATGGCCTCGAATTCCTCCGCCTCAGTGGAGGCCGTACCGGTCATGCCGGAAAGCTTGTTATAAAGGCGGAAGTAGTTCTGGAAGGTAATGGTTGCCAGGGTCTTGTTTTCCTTCTGAACATCCACATGCTCTTTGGCCTCTATGGCCTGGTGGAGCCCTTCGGAGTAGCGGCGGCCCAGCATAAGACGGCCGGTAAACTCATCCACAATGATGATCTCCCCGTCCTTGACTATATAGTCAGTATCCCGCTTCATTATACCGTGAGCCTTCAGGGCCTGATTGATATGGTGGCTCAGGGTGGCGTTTTCCATATCCGCCAGGTTTTCAAGATTAAACGCCTTCTCTGCCTTGGCTATTCCCCGGGCGGTGAGAGTGGCGGTCTTGGCTTTTTCATCCACTATATAGTCGGCGTCCAGGTTCTCGTCCTCTTCTTCCTTCTCGTCCACAGAAGTGTAAACCTGCTTTTTCAGGCGGCTGACGAAATCGTCTGCCCGGCGATAGAGGTCGGTACTCTCGTCTCCCTGGCCGGAAATAATGAGAGGCGTCCTGGCCTCGTCTATGAGGATGGAGTCTACCTCGTCCACTATGGCGAAGGCGTGGCCCCGCTGGACCATGTTCTCCTTGTACAGAGCCATATTGTCCCTCAGGTAGTCAAAGCCCATCTCGTTATTCGTGCCGTAGGTGATGTCGCAGTTATAGGCTGCGCGCCGCTCCTCGCCGGTAAGGCCATGGACAATAAGGCCGACGCTGAGGCCCAAAAAGCGATGGACTTTTCCCATCCACTCACTATCACGCTTGGCCAGATAGTCGTTGACGGTGACTATGTGTACCCCTTCCCCGGTCAGGGCGTTGAGGTAGGCAGGCAGCACTGCAACCAGGGTCTTGCCTTCGCCGGTCTTCATCTCAGCTATACGCCCCTGGTGCAATACAATGCCGCCTATAAGCTGCACTCTGAAAGGCTTCATGCCCAATACACGCCAGGCAGCCTCCCTTACCGTGGCAAAAGCCTCAGGAAGTATGTCGTCCAAAGTCTCGCCCTGAGCCAGCCGTTCCTTGAAAATATCTGTCTTGGATCTGAGCTCCTGATCGCTGAGGGCGGAATACTCCTCTGACAATGCTTCTATCTTATCCGCTATAGGATATATCTTCTTAAGCTCCCTGTCGGAATAGGAGCCGAATAGTTTGTTAAGTATGCCCATTTTACTGTGCCTTTCTAAAAATATTTGCAGGGGCCTCAGTTGGGTCCATGCCGATACAGAGTGTATTGTATCACATCTTTGTGAACAAAAAAAGTATAATATTGTAGCTTCTCCAATATATGCCCGTTGCCAGGGTCTTGTTTTTATGATAAAATCCTTTTTTGGTAAAAAGAAAGAACAGGAGATGCTCTGTCCTATGAACAAAATAGGCTTTGACAACGAGAAATATCTGAAGCTCCAGTCCCAGAACATTCGGGACAGGATAAGCAAATTTGGTGGGAAACTTTATCTGGAGTTCGGCGGCAAGCTCTTTGACGACTATCACGCTTCCAGAGTGGTGCCGGGTTTCAAGCCCGACAGCAAGGTGAACATGCTCTTGGAGATGAAGGACGATGCAGAGATAGTCATCGCCATTTCCGCCGACGACATAGAGCGCAGTAAGCGTCGTGGGGATCTGGGTATCACCTATGACGAGGACACCCTCCGCCTTATCGACGCTTTTCGCGGAATCGGGCTTTATATCGGCAGTGTGGTCATCACCCATTACCGTGGTCAGGCTGTGGCCGACCAGTTCAAAAAGCGGCTGGAGATGCTGGGCATCCGTGTATATAAACATTACATTATCCCCGACTATCCATCCAATGTTCCTCTTATAGTCTCCGAAGAGGGCTTCGGCAAAAACGATTATATAGAAACTGAACGCAGCCTTGTGGTGGTCACAGCTCCAGGTCCCGGCAGCGGCAAAATGGCCACCTGCCTAAGTCAGCTCTATCACGAGCACAAGCGTGGCGTCAGCGCAGGCTATGCCAAGTTTGAGACCTTCCCGGTGTGGAACCTGCCTCTCAAGCATCCGGTAAACCTGGCCTATGAGGCTGCCACCGCCGACCTGGACGACGTGAACATGATAGACCCCTTCCATCTGGAGGCCTATGGCATCACCACCGTCAACTACAACCGGGACGTGGAGATCTTCCCGGTGCTGGAAGCAATATTCAAACGCATCTACGGCAGCAGCCCCTATAAGAGCCCCACGGATATGGGCGTCAATATGCTGGGCTTCTGCATCCAGGACGATGAGGTCTGCGTGGAGGCCTCCAGGCAGGAGATACTCCGCCGCTACTATGCCGCTGCCTGCGGCGTGCGCCGGGGCACCTCCGATCCCAGTGAGGTGAGAAAGATAGAACTCATCATGAACTCTCTGGGTCTTACCCCCAGCGACCGGCCCGTGGTTGCCGCCGCTTTGGATAAGGCGGAAAAGACCGGCGGCCCCGCCGTAGCTCTGGAGCTCAACGACGGGCGCATAGTCACCGGCAAGACCTCCTCCCTTTTGGGCGCTTCTTCCGCCTGCCTGCTCAATGCCGTAAAGGCCCTGGCGGGTATAGACAAAAAGCTGCCGCTGATAGCCCCCGGCGTTATCGAGCCCATCCAGCATTTGAAGGTAGAGCATCTGGGAAATCATAATCCCCGTCTCCACACCGACGAGCTGCTCATAGCCCTGTCCATCTGTTCGGTGACCAATCCCATGGCCGGCTGCGCCATAGAACAGCTGGACAATCTCAAGGGTTGTGAGGCTCACTCCTCCGTCATTCTCTCCCATGTGGACGAGGATCTGTTCAAAAAGCTGGGCATAAACATCTCCTTCGAGCCTAAATACCAGGCAAAGAAGCTATTTCATAAATAAGAAAATATAATCCGGGGAGTTTCATAGAACCCCCCGGTTTTTTCTGCTCTCAAAGCTTTTCGCCCCTCACTTCTTCAGACTCCCGGGGCTGATGCCGAAGCTCTCCCTGAAAGCCCGGTGGAAGGCGGAGTAATCCCCAAAGCCGCTTTCGGCGGCGGCCTTGCTTGCCGGCATTCCTTCCCTTATGAGCCGTGCCGCATGGAGCAGGCGCTTTTGCCTTACATAAGCGTGGACGCTGCTGCCTGTCTGAGCCTTGAACAGGCGCATGAAGTGGTACTTACTCAGGTAAACCTGCTCCGCCAGCTGCTCCACACCCAGCTCACGGCCCAAATTCTCGTTTATATACGATAGGGTCTGGCGTATCTTAGGATCATACTGTTTCTCCCCCGGTTTCTCCACCGCCGCAGTCATCCTGCCTATGTAAATGAGAAGCTGTATTATATATGTCTCTCTCAACGCTGCCGCTCCAAACCCCTGATCTTCCGCAGCATTCTCGTAAGCCGACAGCACTTTCTCTATGGCCCGATGCTGCGACTGAGTAGGCTGGAGAAGATGTTCCCCGCTCTTGTCCGCATGGTCGAAGCTGTCCATCAGCCGGGCCTCGGGCATGATTCGATCAAAATACTTTCCTTCGAGATATATTATTATTCTCTCGTAAGGCTCAGTTTTGTCAATAATAGCTTTATGTATTGTGTGGTGCTTTACCAGAAGTACACTCCAGGGCTTGAGAGTATAGGTACTGCCCTCCACAGTGTAGTCCACCCGGCCTGACAGCAGCAGCACTATTTTGTCAAATTCATGAAAATGGAAATCCAGCTCTTGTCCTGCCGTATCCCGCAAATGAAAATAGTGGTAATTTTCCCGGAGATATCCGGCGCGGCTTACTCTTGCTTCGTCTCCCATTGCACCGCCCCCTTAAAAATATTCTAAGGCAATATATGCAATATATCAAGAGCTTTCTTTATTAAATATTGCAATTTATTACATAACCACCAATGCCGGTCCTTTTTATACCTTGGCTGATTTTTTCTGTTCTGTATAAATTTGAAATGCCCGCCGGTTTACCGGCGGGCATTCCTGCTCTTTTTACTTTAGCCTTATTTTGCGGTATTCCCCTTTATCTAAGACGCTCAAAGCCGTCTTCATTCGGTTTTTCCACTCTGGGTTTTACAGCCTTCTTTTGCATATTCATGATGAGCAGCCACTCATACAGCAGAAGCTGCATTGCAGCCCCCAGCATTATTAGGTGCATACCCATATATCTGTCGTCGGCCAGCGCCATAATGCACATCATTACGCCCATCATTATTGTGAAGAAGCTCTGCCAAGTCTTTACCGCCCCATAGGCAAAGCCTGCCGCCCGGAAGAAAGCCATCATAGCGGTTATTATAGCCATCATCTCTATAAGGTATGACCAGATAACACTGTTAAGGGCATTTTGCTTATAGCAAATTATAAGCCACAGGGCATAGAGTACTATGGGCAGAGTAGTTCCCAGGCATGCCAGTGCAGGGTGGCGCAGTTTGCCGTACTTGTCGTTTGCATTTCCTATTACCAGGGGGAAGGAAATTCCTGAGGCAATTGCCAGCAGGGAGAGTATCAAGAGCAATGTGGCATCTTTGTCTGTCTCGCTGGTGGCTATCAGCAGCACACCGCCCAAAGCCATAACCAGTCCGCAGGCCCAGCGGGCCAGAGTGAACAGCCGCCCCTCATTCTTTAAGGCCTGGCAGAAATCCGTGGGTATATACAGCTTTTCGTTTTTCGCCTGTTCAATAAAGCGGTTAAAAAGCAAGGCGGAAGCCAGTATCGCCAGAGGAACCAGATAGTTGAATACGCTGTGTTCCGCAAGCCCGGCTTCATCAAAGGCCATTTGATCCTGGAGCCAGCGGAAAAACACGCCGAAGGCTCCGGCCCCGCACACGTAACAGGAAATCTCCAAAGATCTTTTTTGCATAATCACATTTCCGTTTCAATAACTATTGATTGAGGCCTCCTTCCCGTTAGGGCGGAGGAAAATAACAGTTTGATTTTATACTTATTTACCTATACAGTCAAGGGAAAAGGGAGGCAAACCAATGAAAAGAAGCCTTATCGCCGCATATCTGGCCCTGCTTATCACTCTGGTACCGGCTTTTTGCCTAGTATGGGGCAACGGGGACAGCAGCTCCGGAGCCCGGCCAAGCCCCAGCCCGGGCCTCACTGCCGCTCCTGCCGCCCTGAAAGCTTCGGAGGATATTTCAGCCCCGGTACCCACAGTCCATCCAAATCCCAGCCCCAGTCCTGAAGCGGTGATTGCCGCCGGAGAACCGGCGCCTGAGCGGCTGCTGGTAAAGTGCGGACCGGAGGTCTACGATGTGGAAATGCAGGAATATCTCAAGGGTGTGGTGGCCGCCGAGATGCCCGCTTATTTTGAGCCAGAGGCTCTGAAAGCCCAGGCGGTGGCAGCCCGTACCTATGCAATGTACTGCGCTGCTACCGGCCGCCACAGTGACGCCCAGGTCTGTACCGACTATAGTTGCTGCCAGGCCTGGATAAGCCGGGAAGACATGGAAAACAACTGGGGCGATAACTTTGAGGAAAACTATGAGGCTGTAAGCCGGGCCGTGGACGAGACCGCAGGAGAGTACCTATGCTATAATGGTGAGCCGGTGTTTGCCGCCTTCCACTCTTCCTCCTGCGGTGCTACCGAGGACTGCGGTGCCATATGGAATCCCCTGCCCTATCTGGTGAGTGTCTCCAGCCCGGAGACTGCCGACACTGTCCCTGACTATATCAGTCAGGTAGAACTGAGTCCCCTAGACTTTCGGGACACAGTGCTCTCGTCCTACCCCTATGCCGACTTTACCGGGGAGGAGAGCAGTTGGGTAGGACAGATAAATCTGGAGGACAGCGGCCGTGTTGCCTCCGCCGTTCTTGGCGGGGTGGAGATCTCAGGCACTGAGATACGTAGCCTGTTTTCCCTGCGCTCCACCGCTTTTAGCCTGGAATATACCGGCTCCAGCTTCTTATTCACTGTCACCGGTTATGGTCACGGGGTAGGAATGAGCCAGCACGGGGCAAATCTCATGGCTGCCCAGGGTAGCGATTACACCCAGATACTGGCTCATTATTATCCCGGCACTCAGCTGGTGAAATAGTTCAGTTTACAGAAGCACCATTCACCTTCCTGTAGGTCACAAAGCAATAGCGGAGGCCGTCCTCCTCCTGCCAGCGTTCCTCTTCCAGCCGCTGCCAGTTTTCATCGGCGTCCAGGTTTGGAAAGTAACTATCCGACCTGGGCGCCAGGTCTATCTTGGTCACGTGTACAACGTCCACCCAGGGCATAAACTGCTTGTACACGCTTGCCCCTCCTATCACCAGGCAGCGTTTCTGCCGTGCAGCGGCTTCCAGTGCCTCTTCGGTGCTGTGGACAAGCTCTGCCCCTTCAATCTTCAATTCCTGTCTGGACACAACAATGTTGTGCCGCCCCTTCAGGGGCCTGCCGCCGGGGAAATCTTCCATGGTCTTTCTCCCCACTATTACGGCGGCGCCCATGGTCAGTTCCTTAAAATGGATACGATCTGCCTTCAAAACCACCGGCTGAGTCCCGCCGCTGCCTATACCCCAGTCGGAATACACCGCAACTATCGCTTCCATGGCATCAAAGAGCTACCGGTATCTTGCCGGTAAATTCAGAGTACTCGTAGTTTTCCATAGTGAAGCTGTCCCTGGTAAACTTGTAGAAGTCCGTCACCTGGGGGTCAATATGGAAGGTGGGTGCGGGCTTTGGAGGATTTGCTATTATTTCCTTTATGGCAGGCACATGCCGGTCGTATATATGTGCATCCGCTATAACGTGGACAAACTCTCCGGGTTTGAGTCCGGAGACCTGGGCCATCATCATCGTCAGCACCGAGTACTGCACCACATTCCAGTTATTTGCCGCCAGCATGTCCTGGGAACGCTGGTTCAAAATGGCATTGAGCCTGTCTCCGGTGACGTTGAAGGTCATGGAGTAGGCGCAGGGGTAGAGGGCCATCTCCGACAGGTCGGCAAAATTATAGATGTTGGTCATTATACGCCGGGATGCCGGGTTGTGTTTTAAATCCCAGAGCACCTTGTCCACCTGGTCCATATCCCCCTCCGGGTAGTGGTGCTTTATACCCAGCTGATAACCATAGGCCTTGCCTATGGAGCCGTTCTCGTCGGCCCAGGCATCCCAGACTCTGGTGCGCAGGTCGTGGACATTGTTGCTCTTGGCCTGCCATATCCACAGCAGCTCGTCAATGGCGGACTTCCAGTAAGTGCGCCGGATGGTGAGTATGGGGAACTCCTCCGCCAGATTGTAGCGGTTGACTATACCGAATTTTTTTATTGTATGGGCGCTCTCGCCATCTTCCCAGCGGGGGCGCACTTCTCTGTCAGTATCCCAAACGCCGTTTTCCAAAATGTCCTTGCAATTTTCAATGAATATCTGGTCAGCTCTGCTCATAGTGCTTTCCCTGCTTTCCTTAATTTTCAATGAGCGATGGAGCCATCGCCCAGACGGAGTTTATTTTAACACAAGCACCGCCTCTCGTGCAACAGAATACTATGATATGGAGGTGCTGCTTTTGAAATTTGCTGTTATCGGCGGCGATAAAAGGTCGGTGCTGCTCTGCTCACTGCTGTGGCGGGACCGGCACAGAGTACATAGCTTCGCTCTGGAAAAGGCGGAGCTGCCCGCAGAGATACCCAAGGCCGGCTGCCTGCAAAGCTGTGTCTATGGGGCGGACTGCATAGTCCTGCCCACACCGGCGGAAAAGAACGGTATCATAAACTCCCCCTATGCTTCCCAGCCCCTGACGGCAGAGGAGCTTCTGGTCTCACTGTGGCCGGGCCAGCTGCTGATCGGAGGAAAGTTGGGCAGGGAGCTCAGCATGGGCGCAGTGGCCCAGGGGCTGCAGGTGGCTGATCTGATGCAGCGCCGTGGCTTTACCGTCGGCAATGCCGCTCTCACCGCCGAGGGAGCCGTGGAAAAACTCATGGCCTCCAGCCCCAGGAGCCTTTGGGGCAGTTCCATCCTTGTCACCGGTTGGGGCAGGATAGCCAAGATATTGTCCCTGCGGCTATACGCCATGGGGGCCAGAGTCACCGTTGCCGCCCGCAAGGAGGGGGACAGGGCCATGGCCACGGCCCTTGGCCTGGAGGCGCTGGATTTTCCTCAGCTGCCGGAGACCATGGCGGACTATGACTTCATAGTAAACACTGTGCCGGAGCAGGTTCTGGGAGAACAGGAGCTGAACCTAGTCCGCAGGGATGCCCTGCTGCTGGAACTGGCCTCCGCTCCGGGGGGCTTTGACATGCGTCAGGCAGATGATCTGGGTCTGAAAGCTTTAGCCGCCCCGGGGCTGCCTGGTCTGTGCGCCCCCTACACGGCAGCGGAACTCATGCGGGACACCATATACTCAGTAATAAGGGAGAGGGAAGAATGAGCATAGAAAGCAAGAAAAGACTGGGGCTGGCTCTGTGCGGGTCCTATTGCACTTACGAAAAGCTCTTTGCCGCTGCGGAGAAACTCAGCGATAAATATGAACTCATACCCATAATGAGCGAAAACGCCGCCGAGACGGATACCCGCTTCGGTGCGGCCTCGGAACATATCAAAAGGCTGATGCTCCTCAGTGGGAAAAAAGTCGTCACTACCATAGCCGAGGCGGAGCCTCTGGGGCCGGCCACACCCATGGACGCCCTGCTTATCGCTCCCTGCACCGGCAACACCCTGGCAAAGCTGGCAAACGGCATCACCGACACTTCAGTCACCATGGCCGCCAAGGCCCATATGCGAAACGGCCGTCCGGTGATAATCGCCCTGTCTACCAACGACGGGCTCTCCGGCTCGGCGGAAAATATTGCAAAGCTCTTAAACCGGAAGGGCGTGTACTTTGTACCATTCCGTCAGGATGACCCGGCCAAAAAGCCCCGTAGCCTCCAGGCAGACTTCAGTCTCCTGGATGAAACGGTGCAGGCCGCTCTCCGGGGCTGGCAGATACAGCCCATACTTAAATAGCGGGTTTCCCGGCACAGGCACAGCCCCGGATCTTTCCAAATCTCCTGGGCGTCTATTCCTTGTTGCCTTGCCCGTACAAATCTGTTATAATGTTTTTTAAGGTCCTGTACTTGTGAGGTGAACGCCATGGCTTTGGATAAGGAATATTTTGACGCCATTGACATTAATGTGGTGAGAAAAAAGTATTATAACGCCAACAAGGTCAATTCCCTGCTGGAGGATATCCGCCGTCAGGCGGAAGCCATGGAGGAAGAGAACCGTCGGTTGAAAGCCCAATTGACGGATATGGGCCTGGGCCGGACCGAGATAGGCGACACTCTTCTGACGGCTCAGGCTGCCGCCAGAGACATCGTTGGCAAAGCCAAGATCCAGGCCGCCAAGATCGTGGCGGAGGCTCAGCAGCAAAGGGAAGACATTCTCTCCGGAGTGGTGGACCAGCAGGAGTATGCCGCCGACTGCGTGCGCAAAGCCTTCGACAAGATCGTCCATCAGCAGCTGGAGAGTATAGAGCTGCTCAACGGGATGTGGCAGGAATTCCTATGCGGCCTCATCACCGAGGGCCCCGAGTCCAAAAGCACCATGCCGGAAGAACCGGAAAAGCCGGCAAGCCCTGCCCCAGGCGACAAATCCCGTATAAACGAGCTTGAGGTCATGGTCAACAATATTGCCCGTGAGCTGTCGGAGATAACAGGCGGTGTCCGGGAAGATAAGTGCAAAGTATAAAAACGGCAAATCGACAGAATATACAAGGCAGAGCAGGAATGACCTGCTCTGCCTGTTTTATTTTCAGGTTATCCTACTTGGCCCGCTCTTTGAAGCGACCTTTCATTTCAGGCCGCAGCGTCTCCAGCAGGGCAATACAGCCCCGGTTCACGTCCCGCCAGGTGGCCTGGAAGTCTCTGGTGTACCATGGGTCGGCCACCGGCGCACTCTCTCCGGCAAAGCTCAAAAGCATATGGAGCTTGCCCTCCGGGTCGCCGCCAAAGCAGCGGGCCATATTGCGCATGTTGGCCTCGTCCATGCCTATGAGCAGGTGGTAATACTCATAGTCGTCAGGCCGTATACGCCGGGCAGTTTTGTCGGCGCAGCCGATGCCGTACTCAGCCAGCTTCCGCCTGGCCGGTGGATACACGGGGTTTCCCAGCTCCTCGCTGCTGGTGGCGGCGGAGGCTATTTCAAAGTCCTCTGCTATCCCCGCCCGCTTTACCATATCCTTTAGCACGAACTCCGCCATGGGGCTGCGGCATATATTGCCGTGGCAGACGAATAGGATTTTTGTCATGTTCTTATAACTCCTCATAATTACTCGATTGACTTTTAAACAACGGATTCCATCTATTGTCCGATAGTCTGAACCATGCCACCCTGCGCTCTTCTTTCACAAGGCCTCCCTAATCTGTGAAGCTTTTAAAAAGAACGCATAATATTTTACATGGATAATAACACAGTGCCTCCTATTTTTCCAAGCCCCATCTGTAAATATCAATGGGCAAAAATTCCCGGACGGTGCATAATGCGCCGCCCGGGGTTTATCTTATCTTGAGATAAAAAGGGAAAATTTTGATCACGGCAAGCCGACGTATGTCAAATCCGTTGGCTTTTCCATACGGAGGGCTCCAACTCAAATCTGGGTTATCACGCAGCCGAAGGTAAAACCTTTTGCAGCAATTTTTATCGCAACAGGGATTTACGCCTGAGCATATTGCTCCGATTCCAGGTGCTTTTCCCCGGCAACATATTTTTATTTTCTGTTCGGCTTCCTTTTAATGCTCAGCAGGCGCACAAAATCCTCGAACAAATCCGTGCCTGTCGGATAGAACATCAGCCATTTCCCGTCATGATAAGTCTCTGCCTCGTCATAGATCTTTTGCACCTGCTTTGAATAGCTTTCTCTGGCTGTCTCAAATTTCATGCGTTCATCCCTGCCTAATATCACCATGAACCCTATGCAGTTTTCCCGGGCATACAGCGCACACAAGGTCTTGCCGCCCCGGCGGTACTTATACTCATAGGCCCATGCTTTCCCGCCGCTGCCCCACAGATGCTCCATATCATATTTTTCATCTATCAGGGAACATAATCGAGTCCAGATATCGTACAGAGATTTTCCCATTAAACTCGACATTTCCTCTGCGCTGGGTACCGTATCTAGCATAACAGTCGTCTCCTTTTATGGCTCTTTATTTATCGTGAGTATTCAAAGGGCACCAGCTTTACTTCTTTTCCACCGGAATCCACATTTCACAGTAGTAATTCTCATCCTGGGCACCGCTTTCAAACTTGCTGGCATCGCTGTACATCTCCACGTTGATGCCCGCGGCAATCTTATAGTCGGGGTTCGTGGGCAGCCACTGGGAGAATATCTGTTGGTTCAGTCCCTGGAGGGCCTGGGGCATTTTGCCGGTGCAGGGGAATACCGCCCAAGTGTGGGCCGGAATGGTTCGTGCAGTGAATCCCTGGGGGATCTCCCGGGCGGGATCGTAATTGTCGGCAATGAGATATTCAAACTCGCTGCCGCCCATGCTCTCATCCAGGTTGATACCGTACATGCCGCATACCACTTGGCCGCCGCCGGAGGCAAAATGCTCCGCCCAGAACTTGGGTACCTGCTCAGCGCCCTCCTCATACCTGAAGGTTTTCGCCCGGCAGAGCACCGTAAACGCCTCTTTTTTCATAATCTTGCAATCCATGTTTTGACCACCTTCCAATATCACTTTGATTCTAAGCGGAGCAAAGGAGCGCACCGCGCCTCCGCTTTTTCTCAGTGCGGCAGGTGTGAGTCCGTGGAATCGGGCAAAGGCCTTGGTAAAGCTGTCCGGCGAGTCGTAGCCGAAATCCAGTGCAATGTCGATTATCTTACGGTCCGTGGTGAGGACCTCCAGCCCGGCGGCGGCAAGCCGGCGCTGTCGTATATAGTCGCCCACCGTCATGCCGCACAGCATGGAAAAGCCCTTTTGAAAGTAAAATGGGGACAAGGCTGCCTGCTGCGCAACTTTCTGGACGGTCAAGTCTCCCCGGAGATTATCCTCGATATACTGAATCGCTATGTGAATGCTCTCTACCCAATCCATTGCTCACACCTTCCTTCCGGATTCAGCATACACAAATTTATCGGTCACTGCCCGATTTTTCCTGCTTATATTTGTCCGGCGGCAAATCGCTTCAAAATGAACTTCTGGGTGGGGTGGCCGAAATTTTCCGGCAGTCTGTCCTATGAAAAGCCCAGGTGCTTGTAAAAGATTAATACAGCCCAGTCATTGAGAGTGCCCCTTCAAAAAAAGCTCTATTATTTTTTCCTAGTCAAGAAAATTCCGACAATTGTCGCTATCAGTATAATTGGTGCCAGCCTGACAAACAGCCATTCAAAGGCGTGAAACGCTGTTCCTGCAATGGCAAATTCTATGTCACTATAATCCCAACCCAAATAGGGACTGTTTGCCGCAATCAAAAACACAGCAACTGCCACTATGACCACGCATAATGAGATCAGCAGCCAATGAATAATGTTCCTTCTCAGCGTCTTTTTCCTTGCAAGCTGTAAATTGATGATCTCCAGCTTTTCGGAAATCGCCTTTATGGTATCGGCCTCCGGCTCAACAACAGTCTCTCCCAGCAGAGTGCTTACAGGTGTCTCAAGAGCTTCCGACAAAGTGAGCAGCATTTCCGAATCCGGTACCGACAATCCTTGCTCCCATTTAGAGATCGTCTGCCGCACAACATTAATCTTAACGGCAAGCTCTTGCTGGGAAAGCCCCTTTGATTTTCTGATTGCTTTAATGTTTTCATTTAACATCAGGGATAGCTCCTTTCGCTCAGGTGTATCCCTATTGTAAGGAGAATAGCCCGTTGCTGCAAGCAACGGGTATTGACATTTCCTATTTTAGTATCTCCCTTCTCAAATCATCCATATACAGCTTCTGCTGCCGCTTCAGATATTTCGGGACAAAAGGGCGCATCCACCAGCGCTTGGCAGTGACGGTCTCGGTGCAGCTCAGTCGGGTTCCGCCCTCCCACGGTTCAAAGACGCCTTCCCAGGTGCCGGACATGTTGCCGTTTTCCGTGCGGAAGGCCCACAAGCGGAGCGGCTCACAGGCCGTAACGGTGAAATTTGTGGAATAGCCGTTTTTATCGTGCTCCACAAAATGAGCATCATCCAGGATTTCCACCCCAGTCAAATCACTTCGCCAAGCAGTATTGGTTAGGTCGGTCATTGTATGCCACACCCTCTCCACGGAGCAGGGATAAAAAGCTGTCGCTTTTGACACGGCCATATACTCAGCCCCCTTTCGACTTTTTATTCAGCTTCAGGCTTATCCCCAGGCGGTCTGCCGCCTCCTGAAGCAGCCTCGTGGCGGCCTGAGCCCGCTCCTTGACGGGCTGTTCCGCCAACTCCGGGCGGCTGACCAGCACAGCCGTCACAGAGCGCAACTCCTCCAAAGGCAGGAGATACACTGCCGTGGTGAAAAAGCTCTTGCGCCGGCCGTCGTTATATCCCGTCAAGAGCGCAGCCAGGATACTGCGCTTTTCCTCTATCCCGGCAAGGTAGGCCTCCATCCCCAGCTCCTGGGTCTGGGCAATATCCTGCCGCCGCTGACCGTGGGGAACAAAGGAGTCCCCATCGTCAAAGCCCTCATAGAGCTGGCAGGGGTAATCCGGGCAGTTCCAGCAGAACTGGACGCCCCCGTGCTCCAGGGAACACCTAGCCATAGAGCAGCTCTGGTTGCCTGCTCCGCCACCGCAGCCGGGGCAGTAGCCCCCAAGATGCATGGAACACAGGGCGCAGTTCAGCCCGCACAATGAGAAACGCAGTTCCTCCCGTGTAAAGCCTTTCATGCCGTTCTCCTCCTTAAAACCACATAGTCTGTTCCTCGCGTAACATCGGAGTTTCCCCCTGAGCATAGGGGTCATAGCGGTTTTCGTTGCAGCCGAATTCCTGCAGGAAGCAGATCTGTCCCATGTTATTCCAGCGAAGGAGGGAAAGGCCGTCAAAGCTCTGGATTGTGCCATCTGTCATGGCACAGCGGAATGACCACTCTGCCACGGTCTGGTCCTCTTTGTGGAAAAACTGCCGGATATCCCAGCGCTCCACTCTTCCCCGGGTGTTCCATTCATCGAACCACAGTTTTATCTTATCGACACCGTGATACTCCGGCCCCCAGCTCTCGATATATACCGCGTCGGGGGCAAAAAGCTCCCCTATGCCCCTGTCCTGTCTATCCAGCCACATGGAAAACCATTGCTCAATCATGCTTTCCCTCTGCCGTTCAATTGATTTTTCCATATCCGCATTTTCCTCTTGAGCCGTTTTGGTGATGTCCCGCAGCATCAGATACTCCGTGCCTTTCTCCGCCAGAATTTGAAATCCCGCTCTTTCGTACAGATGCAGCGCCGGGTTATCTTTTTGAACTGAGAGCGACGCGCGGAGATATCCCTTCTCCTGCAGCAAGCTTAGCAGGCCGTTCAGCAGCTGTGTTCCAATGCCCATCCCTCGATATTCCGGCAGCATGGAGATTGCCAGCGAAGGTGTGCTGTCATCAACGTGGCCGTAGTCCTCAACGATGCGGCTCCACACCGCACCTACGGTCCTTCCCTCTTTCTCGGCAACGAGGCAATGGTCGCCGGGCTGTGTGCCGAATCCGGCAATATACACCTGCAACTCCGGCAGATCTACTACCGTTCTGGGCGGTGGTTCCACTCCATAGGGGATATAGACGGCCTGATAGAGAAATTCCCGCAAAAGGCTATATTCATCCGGGTGCATTTCACGTATTTCAGCAGTATAAGCGTCCTTCATTACTCTGTCCTTTTGATTGGCTGGCGGATGACGGTTTTCAGCCGTTCAGGTTTGCAGCGCCGCACATCGCTTAAATAAATTTCGTGGTGGAAGCGACTTTCCCCGAAGTCCTCCTCATAGCCCATTGCCCTGGCGTACTCCTCCATGGCGGCCACGGTAGCAGGTTCCTCATCATAAGGGCCTATGTGCATACACTGGACGCACAGCCCCTCCTCCCAGTGGAAAAACTCCACCGGGGAAAAGTCCTGCTGCTTCTTCTCCGTGGCCTCAGCTATGGCCCAGTCGAAAACCTCTTTTGTCACGAACTCCGGCAGGCGGATGAGGGATATCCAGTGAAAATCCTCCTTGCGTCTGTAGTCCACGCCCCGGATACCCTCCTGCCACCACAGGCCCTCCAGAGGTGGCACAACATAGTCGAAGTATCCCTCCAGTTTGTGCTTGCCCAGCTTGCTCATTTTTATTGTAAAAGCCACGGCATAGAGCATTCCCAGAGCCTGCTTGTAAGCCCCGCCTTCCTCATTGGGGTCGCCGCGGCCCCGCACCGCCAGAAAATTCATGGCAGGCACCGTGACGATGCCCGGCTTTTTTGGTGGCAGATAGAATTCCTTATACTCTTTCTTATAGTCAAAGGCCACGGTCATTTCCTCTCTTTCTTTTTTTGTCGGCTCTCCAGAGCCAGACAGGTTAAACGGGTGAGGGAGTTCATGGTGTCCCGGTCGTCCACGTCCTCCACCCAAATATAATTATTTGCCCCCTCGTAGGGCGGGGCTTTGGGCAGCTCCGGAAAGGCTGCTTCCCCTTCCGGCGTAGGCTTTATAAAAAGCTGATCGTCACAGATGACGGCAAAGAACAGCCCGTTGCAATAAAGGCCATATTCTCCGAACATTTTCCGGCTGCGGATGCTCCCGGCCTCCTCCAGCTGCTCCGCCACATAGTTGACAAAATCCGGATGAGATGCCATGTCAATCCCTCCTTTTATAACGGTCCGCCAGTGTTGCAGTCAAAGCTCCCAGCTCTTGGCGCAGTTCCTTTGGCTCCAGCAGCTCAGCCTTGTCCCCAAAAGTCAAAACCCAGCTGAGCACACTGTCGGCATCGGGAAAGCCCCCGGCAAAGCGCAGTCGCCCGTCCGGCTCCACGGTGAATCTGTCCATACCGTATTCCTCCACCAGCCGCCAACGGCAGGCTGGATCAAAGAGGACAGTCACCTGATACTTGGCCGGAAAGATGCGCTCCGGCTCCAGGTCCGGCAGAGGCGCAGGGCGTGGCTCAAAAGCTTCCCCGGAGCTGAGCTCCGTCATGCGGTTCAGCTTGAAAAGGCGAAAATCCTCCCGACTACGGCACCAGCCCCACACATACCAGGTAGACCAGTGAAAGACCAGATAATAGGGTTCCACCGTACGTGCGGATTCCCCTTTAGGGGAGAAATAGGCAAAGCGGATGCTGCGGCGCTGCTCTATGGCCCACTGAATAAGTTCAATCTTTGGCGGCAGGCTGGTCTTATACCAGGAGGAGAGATCGATAAGCATATGGGCTCCGCCGGGCACCAGAGCGCCCGCCCCGGCTGACAGCTTCTCCATCAGCTGAGAATAGCGACGGGTGCCGCTGACGCTGTCCAGGCTCCGCAGCCCCGCCAGAATGGCCTGCATCTCCGGGGCAGTTAGCAGAGTTCGGTCCATCCGGTAGCCCTCCATGATGGAAATGCCGCCCCCCGTACCCTGGGCGGTGGAGATAGGAATACCCGCCCGGCACAGGGATTCGATGTCCCTCTGGATGGTTCGGCGGGACACCTCAAACCGCTCCGCCAGCTCCGGAGCGGTGACCTTCTCCCGCTGCAGCAGGATGGACAGGATGCCTATGAGTCGCTCCATTTTCATTGGATGCACCGTCCTTCCCTCTTTTTTTTGCATTATACCATATGGACGCGACAGCTGTCTGTCATGTTTATTTGCAAAATAAAGATTTTGTTTTCTGAATAATATAATTGCCCGGCTGTATTGGGCATGGTATCATAAAGGCAAGTCTGCCGGGAGGTACGGGTATGGAAAATACTTTTCTTGATTTAACGGAAGAAAACCTGGCTAGGGAGCACCTTTGCTGTATCATCCGCAGCAAGAAGCCTCATCCCGGTGTGGAGGCCAAGCGGGTCTGGTTGGCCCAGCGGCTTAGTGAAGGCCATGTGTTTCGCAAGTTGGACGCCAAGGGAGTGGTATTTATAGAGTATGCCCCGCTGGAAACCGCTTGGGTGCCGGTGGAGGGAGATAACTATTTCTACATCTACTGCCTTTGGGTCTCCGGCGAATTCAAAGGCAAAGGCTACGGCAAGCAGCTGATGGAGTCCTGTCTGGCCGATGCCAAAGCCAAGGGAAAATCGGGAGTCTGTATGCTTGGAGCGGAAAAGCAAAAGGCCTGGCTCTCTGACCAGGCCTTCGGAGCAAAGTATGGATTTGAAACAGTGGACACTACCTTGGACGGCTACAGGCTTCTGGCTCTCTCCTTTGACGGGACTAAGCCGCGGTTTGCGGAGAGTGCCAAAAGGCAGGAAATTACAAGTCGGGAATTGACTGTTTACTACAGTCCCCAATGCCCCTATATTTATCAAAGTGTGGAGCTGGTGCGCAAGACCTGCGGCGAACTGGATGTCCCTTATACCCTCATTCCGGTAGACACTCTGGAAAAAGCCAAGGGTCTGCCCGGGGTGTTCAATAACTGGGCGGTATTTTATCAGGGGAAATTTGTGACGGTGAATCTCTTGGACGCCGCCGCACTGAAGCGGCTTGTTAAAAAGTAAGAAGTGACCATTAAAATTAGAGAGTCGAAATCGGCAGAGAGAAATGCCTGGATTTGCTTTTGCCGGCAGACGAACAGAAGGCCATCATCAACCGATATTTGGAGTGCAGGGCCATGTACGTGCCGGAGGAAGGCGGAATCGAAGGTGAATGTGTGGTGACCCGTGAAGGGATGACGTTTTGGAACTGAAAAATATTGCCGTAAAGCCAGCGTTTCAAGGCAAAGGTTATAGGAAAGCCCTGTCGGCGGCGGGAGTGTTTCTGATGCTGGGGATATAACCCCGCGTGTTGCCTTTTGCCGCTGCCCTCACTGCGGAAAATATCTGGACTGTCCGGTTTTTTAATAACGGCAACCACAAGTTTTTTGACAGAATGTTTTTAATCACGATTTTGACCGACTTTTTTCAATAAGAATTTTTCCACAAAAAACAATAAGAATCACAGAAGATCTGGGGGTACCTTAATGAACGATTTAAAAAAACCTTCCAATGAGCTGAGCCGGGGCAAGGCCATAGCGGGATGTTTTCTGGCTGTGGCTCTGCTGATACTGGCCCAGAGCCTTGCTTTATTTATCAGCCTGCCTCTGCCGGCCCTTGGTCTGCCCGGAGCTGTGTGCAATGTGGCCGCAGGGCTGCTTTATGCTGCCTTTGCCCTGACCGGGGCAGTACTGCTGGCGGCCAGGTTTTTGAGGCTCAGCCCTGCCGGGCTGCGTTTGGCTTTCCGGAGGCCGGAGCCAATATGGCTCCTTTCCGCCCTGCTGCTGCCCGCACTGGTGCTGCTGGTCTATACGATACTGGGGGAAAAGTGGACGGCCACCTATCTTGAGGCCCGGGTCAAGGCATCGCTGGTAGCCGGGGCTGTGGCCTATTACGGTCTGGCTGCAGGGCTTACGGAGGAACTGATGTTCAGAGGCATAATTATGGGTTGTCTGGAGCGGGCCTTCAACATGAAGCTGGCGGTTATACTTCCTTCGGTGCTGTTTGGGGCACTGCACCTAATAGTCGGTGGGCTCAGCCTTATTGGCGCTATACAGCTGCTTATAGCGGGCAGCCTGGTGGGTATTCTCTTCTCCCTGATCACCTTGGAAAGCGGCTCCATATGGAGCGCCGCCCTGGTCCACGGACTGTGGAACATGGTCTTTGCGGGAGGACTTGTACATGTGGGCAACAGTGCGGAGGGGGATGCGGTTTTCAATCTGACCATTAACAGTTCCTCCATGCTGCTCACCGGCGGTGACTTTGGGGTGGAAGCCTCCCTGGTTTCCATCCTTGCCTATGCCGTTTTCAGACTGCTGGCCTATTGGCTTTTGAGGAAAAAGGGGCAGATAAAAAACAGGTGATGCGGGCCGGTGGAGCCCGACGGCACAGCCCCTTCCTGAGCCGGGAATTCTGTCTGCTCTGGGTAGACATGTAAAAAGTCTACGGAGCGTGGGTGTTAAAACCGCCGCCGGAGGTGTAGTCTGAGGGCAGAATAAGGGCGGAGAGGAGGAGTCCCCGTGGACCAGATACGCGTAGGCAAATTTATAGCTGAATCCAGAAAGGCTCTGGGTCTTACCCAGCGGCAGTTGGCGGATGCTCTTGACATCAGCGACAAGACTGTGTCCAAATGGGAGTGCGGAAAGGGGCTGCCGGAGGTCTCTCTTATGCTGCCTCTTTGCCGGATTCTGGGCATCAGTGTCAACGAGATGCTCTCCGGGGAGAGGCTGAACGAGGTGAACTATAAGGAAAGAGCGGAGGAGAACATGATGGATTTGATAAAGGAGAACGCGGAGAATAAAAAGCGGATGGCTCTGTCCGTAATTTGCGGGGTCATAACGGTGATTGCGGTCTGCTCCCTTGTAACTATAGCATCATACCTTCCGCTGCCGGTAATAGCGAGGGTATTGCTTATATTTCTTGCCTTTGCCACGGCAGCGGCAGGCATCGGCGCAGCGGCAGTGCTGGAAGTAAAGGCAGGATACTATGAATGCCCCGGCTGCGGGGAACTGTTCGTTCCCAGCATTGGAGAATATGTCAAGGGCTATCACACTTTCACGAAGCGCCGCCTGACCTGTCCGCGGTGCGGCAAGCGCGGGATGTGCAGGCACCGGGTGGTGAGATAAGCCAGCAACGCCGAGGGGCAGACTTTTTCAGGAGGTATGCAGATGTTTTGTAAGGCGGACACGAAAGATGTAAAGCGGGTGTATGATCTCATCTGTGACATGGAGGAGAGGAAACTTTCCTATAAAGACTTTGAGCGCATATTCAATGCCCAGCTGAAGGATGAAAACTATTACTGCCTTGTCTGCCGCCGGGAAGGAGAACTCATTGCCGTGCTGAACCTGCGCTTTGAAGAGCAGCTGCATCATGCCGGAAAGATAGGAGAGATAATGGAATTTGCGGTAGATGAACAATACAGGGGACGTGGCTTGGGCAAGGAGATGCTTGGCCTGGCCCTTATTCTGGCCGGAGAGCGGGGCTGCCTGCAAATCGAGGTGGCCTGCAACCAGCTCCGTTCAGACACCCATAGGTTTTACCTTAGGGAAGGTATGCATAATTTCCATTATAAATTTTCAAAATCCCTCACCGGAGAGAAGGAAATGGGAAACAGGATAGGGCGCTAGGCGGTAGATCAAGCTGCCTCATGGGTGTAAAAATAACCCGGCAAAAACCATTGTATTTATGGAGGTTTAGAGTCGTTTGGCTTTGAAAAACGGCGGGACGGCAGTCTCCTCTTTTGAGGGACCGCCGTCTGTTTTTTTATTTAATGACGAACGTGATCTGAGCAGTATTCCTCATTATTATGGCATAATATGTATGGATTTTGGCATATTATGCGCAGATCCCGACCTTGAAAAAGCCAAGGCAATTTTTTGCTGTCCAGCTTCTACAGACTCCCTCTCCTGGTTTTGGAAGGACTGCCGGGCTAAAGAGCCCATGGGCAATACCACCTACATATCGGATATTTTTGTTTATGGCCGCGGAATACAGCCTGTGGATATCCGGTCTTTCCAGAGGATCTCACGCCGGCAATTTCCAGTCTGGTCTGACTTCCTGCTGGCTGGCAAGCCGCAGTCGGCAGTTGAAAAGGCGGTGAGCCAATGAATTTTCTTAAAATGTTTTTTGTATGCCTTTCTGTCCCGTTTCTGATTGCAGCTATCTGCATGGGAAAAGAGCATATGTATGTTTTCCTTTCTATCATTGCGGGCATGGGCAGTTGCATGCTTTCGGCCTATATAAATACTTTCCTGTCTGCCGCCCGTGAGGCAGACATCCTTTATGCCATAACAAAGATAACCCCGGCGGCATACTGCAATGTGGCTTATGCTTTGCCCATGCTGACTGTGACGCTGGGCCTTGTTTTCAGCAAATTCCTGCTTCCCCGTCTGAAGGGAGAAACTGTAGAGCAATAGCAGGAAAGAGTCGCAGAGAATTCAATCTTTGCGGCTCAGTTTTATATTTGATATTTTTTGATATTCCAAAGAATTCTTAAATTTCAAAAAACTATTTAATAATCAATCGTTTTAATGTAATATATACTTGTATGATAATAACTTCGCCCAGTGATCATTATAGATTAACAAAGGAGGATGTATTATGGTAAAACGTTTGTTTGCGATTTTCGTCTGCCTGTGCCTGGCTTTGGCTCTTCTGCCCTGCGCGGCCTTTGCAGACGGAGAGGATGTTGGCGGGACGGCCACCGCCGGCACAGTGGGCCTGTGTGAGCACCACCCGGCCCATGACGAAAGCTGCGGCTACAGAGCGGGCACGCCCTGCACTCATGTGTGCAGTTTGGACAGCGGCTGCATCGTTCAGGAGACAAAATGCACCCATGTACATACGGCAGACTGCTATTCCGACGGGCAGCTCCCGGCGGAGGGCGAGGAAAAAACTGCGGACGCCTGTACCCATGTGTGCAGCGTGGAGAGCGGCTGCACCATGCAGGTGACAAACTGCATCCATGAACATGACGAAGGCTGCGGCTACGGCGAGGGCAGTCCCTGCAGCTATGTGTGCGAGGTCTGCAACCCGGCCTCGTCGGGAGAGAACCCCCCCACTGGGGAGGGCAAATGCACCTGCACCGAAAAGTGCAGCCAGGACAATGTAAATGCCGCCTGCCCGGTGTGCTCTGCCCAAGACGCTGATTTGGCAGCCCTGTGCCTGGGAGAATCCCCGGCGCCTATCAGCACCAAGCTGGACACGCCCACAAATCTCCGCTGGGTCGGCTTTACCGCCGTGTGGGATGCAGTTGCCAATGGCGGAACATACAAACTGGTGATTTCTGGCCAAACGTTGGGCTCCTATGAGACAACGGTCAAGGGAACCGTCTTTGAACTCGGCCGCATATCAGAAAAGTTGTCTGAGGGGGAGAAATACACTTTCACGGTGCAGGCAATCCCCTCCGGCGATCCCGCCTATACTGAAAGCGACGTCAGCGCCCCCAGTGCCGAAAGCATTCCCTGGTCTGCAGACAAGGTGACGGTAACTGTAAGCGCCGAGCCTGCCGGCAAGGGCGTGGTCACCGGCGGCGGTGAATACACTGCGGGAGAGTCGGTGTCGCTCACGGCGGAAACTGCAGAGCCGAATGTATTTGCCGGCTGGTATAACAGGGTCACCGGCATCTGGCCTTCATTTACCGCTCAATATACTTTTGAGCCAAAAACAGATTTCGATCTGGCGGCCATGTTCCTGGTGCCTGTGGAGATAAGCGGGTATACCAGGAGCGTTGTAAGCGCTCCCGGAAATTCCACCACTTTCAGGGTCGAAGCTAAAGACGAGGGATACAGCTTTGACACTCTCAGCTACCAGTGGGCCATCAGTACTGACGGCGGCCTGCAGTTTTCGGACATACAGGGAGCGACCCAGGCCGAATACACGGTGAGCAATGTCACCGATGCCATGAACGGCTATCAGTACCGGTGCACGGTAACGCGCAGCCTGGGCGATAAAAGCGACACGGAGACCGTGACCTGCACCCTGTATACTGCCGCCGTTGACAGACCCCAGATAACTCTGGACAGGAACCGGGTCTCCCTGGGGGGAACCGAGACCCTGAATTTCACGCTGCCGGAGGGCTTTAGCATAAGCTCCGTCACCGCCGGCGGAGAAACACTGACGGAGGGCACAGATTATGGCTTTGCCTATGGCAACAGAAATCAGCTGACACTCTCCAACAGCTTCCTTGGCTCTCTACCTGTGGGCAGCACTACCCTCATTTTCCTTTTTGAGGATGATAAAGGCACTCCTGTAAACCTCAGCTCCACCATCACCGTCCCCGACTGCTGGCTTGTGGATATAAAGGCTGAGCCGGAGGGGGAAAGCGGCGCCTGGGTGGAAAAGTATAATGGCTATCTGTCCACCGTGTATGTGCCCAAGGGAGAGTCCATTCAGCTGGAATGCGTGCCCTGGGGCTACTATGTATTTGAGGGATGGGCAGAAAACGGCAAGACTTTGTCCACCGATTACATCTTCACCTTTACCCCCAGCGGCGACACCAATCTCACCATGGTGACTAGGAAGATGAACATACAGCTCAGCGCCAGCAAGACCCAGCTGAACTTCGGCACCGTGTATACCGGCTACACCCGCCCTGCCGCCCAGACACTGATCATTAAAAATACCGGGGAAATGCCCCTGAATCTGGTGCTGCCCGTCAACGCCGCCTACGACATCAAGTTTGCCCAGGAGAGCCTCTCCGGGGAGAGCAGCACTCAGTTGGGTGTGGGCCAGTCAGTTGCCGTATCCGTGCAGCCTAAGTCGGGCCTGGGCGTGGGCAGCTATGACGCCACATTGGTATTCTCCGGGGAAGACCCCTATTGGACAGAGCCAATGGTGGCTTTGAGCCTCTCCGCCAACAGCTCCAGAGCCGGGGCTCCGGTTCTGGCCGGAGCGGCGGTGGATATGAAGTTCACCGTCAAGGCTTATAACAGCAGCACTCCCAAAACCGGGGACAGCAGCAATCTTGGCCTTTGGCTGGGCTTGATGGGCGTGTCCGTTCTGGCTGTTGGAGGCGGCGTATTCTACTATGTTAAGAAGCGAAAAAAATAAGCTTATAAAAGGCACATACAGATAGAAAAAATCAATTTCAAGGCGGCGCCAGTGCGCCGCCTTGTTCTTTCTCTTGCGCCCTATACGATGTAACTGGTAATAAGCGACGGAAAGAAAGAGTCATCTTCAAAGCACAAAAGCATTTTTTGCAATAAAATCAGCATTTTTCCCCCTTCCATAGTAGGCTCTGCGCTGGTATAGTATATACATCATTGTTATGGAGGTGTCCTATGAAAAAGATTTTGTCCCTGCTTCTTGCTGTAATGCTGATACTCTCTCTGGCAGCCTGCGGCAATTCAGACAGCGAGGCGCCCGCCGCCCCTGCCTCCTCTGAAGCTCCCGCCGCCCCCGCCGCCTCCGGCGTGGAGGAGGGCCTGCTCCGGGCCGCTGCCCTTTACGATATTAAAACCATGGACGTGGCTCAGACCACCGACGACTACATGGTGCCCATGAATATCTTCGACCGCCTCTTTGAGGTGGAGGTGCAGTCTGACGGTACCAGCGAGATAGTACCCAGCCTTGTTACCGACTACAGTGTCTCTGAGGACGGTCTGACCTACAGCTTTACCCTCAGGGAGGGCGTGCAGTTTTCCAACGGCAGCGCTCTGACAGCTTCCGACGTGCAGTATACCTTTGAGCGTCTGCTCACTGCCGGCGGCGTCAACGATGACGTCCCCCTGGAGGTTTTGGGGGCCGAAGCCCTGAAGGCCGGTGAGTCCGACACCCTGGAGGGCTTCACCGTCACCGACGACTATAACTTCTCCATCACCCTCAGCAATGCCAACGCCGGTTTTATTGCAGAGCTCACCGGTCCCGCCATGTCCATTGTGGATGCCGAGACCATGGCCGAGGTCAGCGACTTCGGCATGAGCTGCGAGGATACCATAGGCACCGGCCCCTATAAGGTGACTGAGTGGATCAAGAACGACCACTTTACCCTGGAGTACAATGAGCTCTACTGGGGTGAGGAGCCCACTGTTAAGAAGGCAATAGTCTACATTATCCCCGACGCATCCACACAGAACCTGATGTTCCAGAACGGCGAACTGGATATAATCGACCTGGACTACCTGGATTCTTCCATCGTGGCCTCCACCTATAAGACCACATATGCCCAGCAGATGGTCTCCTGCCCCCGTGTGGGCCTGACCTATATGGCGCTCAACGCCAATAATCAGTACCTGTCCGATGTTAACGTCCGTAAAGCCGTACAGATGGCCATAGATGTGGACACCATCATCGCCTCCATCTTTGCCGGGGATGCCATTAAAGAAAACGGCATCATCCCCCAGGGTGTCTGGGGTTTCAACGAGGATCTGGAGCGTCCTGCCTTTGACCCCGCCGGGGCGAAGCAGCTGCTGCTGGATTCCGGCTATGCCGAGGGCGAAGTGTCGTTCGAGCTGGCTATGGACACCTCCGCCTCCAGCAATCTCCAGCTGGTGTACCAGATGGTGCAGCAGTATCTGAAGGATGCGGGCATGACTGTGGAGATCAAGTCCTATGATGAGTCCTCCTGGCTGGACCTGCGTCAGTCCGGCGAGATGGATTCCTTCCTGGCCACCTGGACCATGGACTATAACGATCCTGCCAATATCATGTATACCTTCTTCGGCAGCCCCGAAAAGACCCTTATCCGAAGCCTGAACTATGCCGATACCGAGGTAATGGAGCGGGTGGCAGCCGCCTCCGGTATCACCGATGACGCTGAGCGCATGGCCGAGTACCAGGCTCTGGAAGAGAAGATAGTGGTGGAAGACGCCGCTTGGGTGCCTCTCTACGCCAACACCCACCTCTTTGCTGTCAGCGACCGTGTGGATAGCTTCGTGCCCTACTGGGCGGGCTACTCCAACTTCTATGTAGCCGACGTGACTCTGAAGTAAAACCGGCTGGAAAAAGAACAAATCTACGACAGATGCAAAAGCCGCCCGGCTTTCAGCCGGGCGTGCTTTGCCATTTGAGCATCTGCTGAAGGAGGAGAGAGATCATATGCTCCTGAATATTTTAAAGCGTATCCTCCAGGCCCTGGTGGTACTGATAGGGGTGGCCCTGCTCATTTTCATCATGCTGCGTATAGTGCCGGGCAACGCCATCATCACCATGATGGGCGAGCATGCAAACCCCGAGGCCATAGAGCGCATGACTGCGGAGCTTGGTCTGGATAAGCCCCTGTACGTGCAGTTCTTTACATACATCACCGGCGCCCTCCGGGGGGACTTCGGCACCAGCTACTCCCTCCATGTGAGTGTGTCCTCCCTGATAGCCCAGGCTTTTCCCAACACGGTGTGCCTGGCTCTGGCCGCCGCCGTGGTGGCCTGGCTCATAGGCATAGTCTGCGGCATCATCGCCGCCATAAAGGAAAACAGCCTGCTGGATAGGCTCTTCATGGGCTTCTCCCTCTTCGGCGTATCCATGCCGGTGTTCATGGTGGCCATGGTGTTGCAATACCTGCTGGCCTATAAACTCCACTGGTTTGACATCTCCGGCATAAGCGACTGGCGGGGCTTCGTGCTGCCCGCCATAGCCCTGGGCTGGAACAGCGCCGGCAGCATCGCCCGGCTCACCCGCTCCACTCTGGTAGAGGTGCTTCAGGAGGACTACATAGACACCGCCCGGGCCAAGGGACGGCGGCGTATGGGAGTAATACTTTTCCATGCTCTGCGAAACTCCATGCTGCCTGTGATAACCATGATGGCGGTGCAGCTGTCCTCCCTTCTCTCCGGCGCCGTTATATGTGAGACCATCTTCTCAATCAACGGCATAGGCCGACTGGCAGTGGATGCAATCAGCGGACGGGATATCCCCCTGCTGCAGGGGACCATACTTCTGTCCACGGCATTGGTTATTCTGGGGAATCTTCTGGCGGACTGCCTGTATTCCGTGCTGGATCCCCGTGTAAGAAAGGGGGCCTGAGCATGCGGGACAATCAGGAAGAAATACTTGCCATGTCGGCGGAGGAGCCGGGCGCAAGCCTGGGAGAAGCCGACACCTTAAAGGACCAGCTTAAACGCATGGCCAGGCAGAACAAACTGGCGGTCGTATCGGCGGTAGTCATTCTGCTCTTTGTGCTGGGCGCGATATTCGCCCCGGTGCTTACTCCCTATGAATTTGATCAGCAGGACGTGATAAACCGGCTGGCAGCCCCTTCAGCGGAGCACCTGCTGGGCACCGACGAGCTGGGCCGGGATGTACTTACCCGGTTGCTTTACGGCTCCCGCATATCCCTGCTGGTGGGCGTGGTGCCAACGGTGATTTCCATGCTGGCCGGGGCCGTGCTGGGTATAACCGCCGGATTCATCGGAGGAAAGACAGATGTAATAATCATGCGCCTTGCAGACATAATGCTGGCCTTTCCCTCCATGCTTTTGGCAATGGTAATCATGTACACCCTGGGGGACGGCCTGATAAACATCTTCCTGGCTCTGGCTCTGGTGAGCTGGGCCAGTGTGGCCCGAATAGTTCGTGCCGAGACCCTGAAACTCAAGGAGAGCGTCTTTGTGGAGGCGGCCCGGAGCATGGGGGTTAGCCGGTTTAAAATAATGTGTCGTCACATCTTCCCCAACTGCCTGCCCTCCATGATAGTGCTCTTTACTCTGAATATCCCCTCTGCTATATTGTCTGAAAGCTCCCTCAGCTTTCTTGGCATAGGCATCAAGTACCCCCAGGCCTCCTGGGGACTGATGGTGAACCTGGGGCGGCAGTTCCTGTATACCAAGCCCTGGCTGTCCCTGGCCCCCAGTATAGCCATTATGCTGGTTGTGCTGGCCTTCAATTTCCTGGGGGACGGCCTGCGGGATGTGCTGGATCCACATCTGAAAGATCAGTAAAGGAGGAGAGCTAAGCATGGATGAAGCAATAACTCTGAGAGTGCGGGATCTCTCCACCAGCTTCTTTTCGGAAAAAGGGGAGATCAAAGCCGTTGACCACGTCTCCTTTGATGTCCCTCACGGCTCTATTGTGGGCCTGGTGGGAGAGAGCGGCTGTGGCAAGAGCATGACCGCCCGCTCCATTATGAAGCTGCTGAAGTATCCGGGAAAGATCGTGGGCGGGGAAATACTCCTGGAAGGGCGGAATCTGGTGCCCCTGAGCGAAACGGAAATGTCCCTTATCCGGGGCGAAGAGATAGCCATGATCTTCCAGGAGCCCATGACCAGCCTGAACCCGGTGGTGCCCGTTGGCAAGCAGGTACAGGAGGCTATCCTTCAGCACCGGAAAATCAGCCGGGATGAGGCAAAGAAAAAGGTGCTGCACATGTTTGAGACCGTGGGCATCTCCGAGCCGGAGAAGCGCTACCGCTGCTATCCCCATGAGCTCTCCGGCGGGCTGCGGCAGAGAGTCATGATAGCCATGGCCATGATCTGCCGCCCCAAACTCCTTATTGCCGATGAACCCACTACCGCTCTTGATGTCACCGTGGAGGCTCAGATACTGGAGCTGCTGCGGGAACTGAGGGATACCATCGGCACCAGCATCATCCTTATTTCCCACAATCTGGGAGTCATCGCCCAGCTGTGCGACTATGTTTATGTGATGTATGCAGGTCAGGTGGTGGAGCAGGCTCCGGTGCTGGAACTGTTTGACCACCCCAGCCATCCCTATACCCAAGGTCTCATGGACTCGGTTCGTTCTCTGCGCCGGGGAGATGAACAGCTTTCCACCATACCCGGAGTGGTGCCGAATCTTCTGCACCTGCCTCAGGGCTGCCGTTTTGCTCCCCGTTGCTCCATAGCGGGAGAGGATTGTCGCCGCTGCTGTCCGGAGCTGAATGACCTGAGCCGTGGACACTATGTGCGCTGCCCTTATGTGCTGCGCTGAAGGAGGAGAAAAAATGGAAAAGAAAATTCTTCTCTCGGCCCGTGGACTTTCGAAGGATTTCCCGGTCTCAGGCAAACGCCGTCTCCATGCTCTGTCCCAGGTAGATCTGGATATCTATGAGGGGGAGACCCTGGCCCTGGTGGGAGAGAGCGGCTGCGGCAAATCCACCCTGGGTCGGACGCTTATCCGGCTGATCCCGGCTACGGAGGGCACCATTACCTTTGAAGGGCAGGATATCAGCGCCATGAGCGAGAAGGAGTTTCGCCTTCTGCGGCCTAAAATGCAGATAATATTCCAGGATCCCTATGCCTCCCTTAACCCCCGTATGACCGTGCGGGATATCATAGCCGAGCCTCTGGAAACCCACCATGTCTGTGCTACCGCCGCCGAGACCACACAAAGAGTGACAGAGCTGATGAAAGCCGCCGGGCTTCCGGCAGAGTATCTGTACCGCTATCCCCATCAGTTTTCCGGCGGACAGCGCCAGCGCATAGGCATAGCCCGGGCCATAGCCCTGAAACCCAGGCTCATAATCTGCGACGAGCCGGTATCTGCCCTTGATGTATCGGTACAAAACCAGATATTGAATCTTTTGAAGGCCCTTCAGAGAGAATTTGGACTCACATATCTGTTTATAAGCCACGACCTGTCTGTGGTGCGCTTTCTCTCCGACAGGACCTGCGTTATGTTTTTGGGCAAGCTCTGCGAGCTGGGGGACACGGCAGAGGTTTATGCAAAGCCTCTGCACCCATATACACGTTTCCTGCTGGGGGCTATCCCCCAAATAGATCCCCGTGCCAGGGGCGAGAAGCGACCGCTTTTACAGGGCGAATTACCCAGCCCTATTGACCCGCCTTCCGGCTGCCGTTTCCACACCCGTTGCCCCTATGCCACGGAGCGCTGCCGGGTGGAAGAACCCCTTATGCGCAGCATAGGCTCAAGACAGGTAGCCTGTCACCGCTGTGAGGAGATATAAGCGACTCAAAACAACATAACTTAAGGACGCCCCTGTTCACCTTTCGGAGAGCAGGGGCGCTTCCTATTGTCAAAAAAAGTATGAATAATAGGAAAGATGTACCTGAGCGACAGCGCCTGTGTAAATTACTGAAGCCATTTTGAAATCTACAGCCATGCCGATACAAAATACGTCCGGCTGCACCGGAAGGCAGGGTGGTGGGTTGAAGTACGTTTGGTAATATATTACAAAAATGAAGAGAGAATTTTCTCTAAAAAAATTTTGCTGCAAAAATAAAGGACAAAAAATATCAGGAAAGCAAAATAACAAGATAAAAGTACAGAACAAAAGAACAAGCCTTGCAGTTGACTTTTTGCACAAAATGAATATTCCTAGGCTTAAGAATGGGGAACTAAACCACATTAGTTCGTCAAAATGTACAGAGAAAATTGAAAAGGAGGAAATCAAAGTGAAAAAAAGCGCAAGATTTTGGGTTGCTGTGGCATTGTGTCTTTGTCTGCTCAGCGGAATAGGAGCGTATCTTGTTCAGACTTCGGGCAACACGGTACAAATGACGGAAGTAAAATGGCTAACGACCTACGGATATACAATAGACGCATATCTGTTGATACCCGAAAATGCAACCGTTGATACTCCCGCTCCGGGGATAGTATGCAGCCACGGTTTGCTCAACAACAAGGAAATGCAGGATTTGAATTATGTCGAGCTTGCAAGACGCGGGTATGTTGTTTTAGCAATCGATATGCTTTCCCATGGCGATTCAGCCATTGTGAGCGACAGCAACCTGAAGAATGCCAGCGTGTATGAAGGGGCACTTTTCCTGAACAATCTGGATATTGTTGACAAGACCAAAATCGGAATTACCGGACACTCCGCAGGAGGTGCCAATTCCAATCTGGCCTGCTCAATGGATAATGAAAATGAGGCGCAGATAATTTCCGCTGCTCTCATCAACAGCACCGACCCCACATATAAAAACGACGAGGGCGAATTCGCTAACATTTATGGCAGCCGTGACGTGGGCGTAATTGCCGGGCAATACGATGAGTTCGGATTTGTCACCAGCTATGAAGACGGCACCCAGCGTCCAACGCCGGAGTATATAAACTCTGTGGAAGCCCAGTCTTTCCTGAATTTCGGTAAAGTCGGGGAGGACAGCGAAGTTAGGGAAGCAAACGTCATGTACACGGACACTGTTGACGGCAAGGAGTGCTTCCGTATAATTTACAATCCAAGCATCATTCATCCCTGGGCTCATTTCTCAAAGAGGGCGACAACTGCCACCATTGAATTCTTTGAGAATGCTTTGGGCGCACCCAATCCTATCCCGGCATCCAATCAAATATGGCAATGGAAAGTCGTCTTCAACGTGATCGGCCTTGTCGGCTTTGTGATGTTTATTATCAATGCCGCGATCGCCTTTGTGGATACGAAGTACTTCTCTTGCCTCAAGGCCTCCGAGGATGCCAAGCCTGTGATTGTCAGCAAGCGGTCCAGCCGTGCGTGGTTCTACATAAGCTTGCTCCTTTGCACCGCCTTCGGAGCAGCCACGTATCTTCCCATACTTGTTGCAGCCAACAGCTATCCTGGCGGACCCAGCCTCCTGGGGCAGAAAGCGGTTTACGGAGTTTCCATGTGGGCGCTGGCCTGCGGTGCCTTTGCGGCTGTCTGCATTATTATTGGCCGGCTGATCGCAGGCAAGGAGTCCAAATTCGATGCAGCCGCAGTCGGACTTCGTATGAGCCCAGTCAAAATCTTTAAGACGATACTTCTTGCAATAGTTGTCTCTGCGTCGGCCTATGCTCTGGTGTTCCTCGACGACTACTTCTTCCATGGGGACTTTCGGCTTTGGGTGCTGGCTGTTAAGGCCTTTGAGCCGATAATTCTTAGAATCGCCATTCCGTTCATGGTAATTTTCTGCGGCTATTATGTGGTAAACTCTATTGCAATAAACTGCTTTAACTTTAATGACATCGGCGGGAAATTCAATCTTGCGATCCAGGCTTTGTTCAATGCCATTCCCGTAGTGATCTTAATCCTGCTGCAGTATGTCACCTTTAAGGTCACCGGCCTTCCCCGCTATGCAGCTACAAATGGCCCGCTGCATCTGTACCTGGTGTGGACCTTCCCCCTTGTAGCCATACTTCCTGTTTCTGCTGTCATTGCCAGGAAGATATATGTCAAGACCAAAAACCCCTATCTCCCAGGAATAATAAACGCAATTATTGTTGCGCTTATTAGCTGCGCAAATACGGTAAGCTATCTCTAAACGTCAGCCCGGTCCAGCTGATTATTGCACATATTTGAAAAGAAGGGCTTGCTGAAAAATGCAGTTTTCAGGCCCAAGCAGAAATTTCCCCACGAAAAAAGTTAGAGGGAACTGCCACTTCGGCGGTTCTCTCAAACTTTTTATTGGCTTTTTTCAAAGGCTTATTGTAAAACAGGCCCTTCTATATTTTTTAGGCTTTTACATCGGGCTCAGGCCCACTTTTCTTCTCAGTACTACGGCGGTTTATCAGCAATATGGAAAACAGCACCAGAACAATGCCCAGGATATTCCATATTCCCAGCTTCTCCGAATATATCACAAGGCCCACCAGGGTGGCTACCACCGGCTCAATTGAGGCAAGAATGGAAGCCGTACCGTTTTCAAGGCCTTGAAGTCCCTTGGTATAAAGCAGATAAGGAGCCAGCGTGACCATTAGAATGAGTACAGACAGGAAAGCAAACTGTCCAAGACTGCCGGTTAAAGCGGAGACTGCGCTGCCGGTATCCGCCAGCAGAAAAGTGGGGATAAGTGCAAAGACAAAGGTATAGAAGGATATGGTTGCCGAACTGTAACCTCTTTCCAGAGCATAGCGGCCGAAAATGCTGTATAGGGCGTAGCCTATGCCGGAGCCCAGCCCGAACAGAATACCTGTAAAAGACAGTCTGCCCGCTCCGCCCACAACCCCGGAGACAAAGGCGCAGCCCATAAAAGCTACCAGAGCGGCCAAAAGTTTACGGCGGCTCAGCTTTTCTCCAAAAAGAGGGGCAGACATGAGCACCACAAATACCGGTGCCGTGTACAACAGCACTGCCGCAACGGAGAGGGAGGTGAGCATTATAGTCTTGAAATAGCAGTAATTAAAGAAAGTCATACTGACTATTCCCGTCCCGGCAAAGCACCAAAGATCCCTGAGACGCACCTTCAGGGCTCGGCGATCGATGACGAGCAAAAGGAGCAGCATGGCCGTGGCAGTGACCAGGGCTCTTAAAAAGCAGGTTTCCATGGTGCCGAGGCCCAGGGCGCTGGTGCTTCTAACCAGCAGACCCATGAATCCCCAGAGGCAGCCCGCCCCCAGTACCAGCAGAGCAGAGACAGCAGAGCTTTTTGATTTATCAGTTTGTTGTTCGGACATTTTTCCCAGCTCCCGGTGAATTTTCCCCTGATTATACCACTGCTCTCCTGCCCGATCAAGCGTCCGGAAAACTAAATATTTTGGCTCCACAGTGGAGAAAGCATGGGTTTTATGCGGAGAGGCCCCGGCCCTCTCCCAGCTATCCGGCATATACGTCCTCAGGAGTTTCCATAAAGGTACAAGGAAATGCTCAGCGAACAGTTTTTTCTCCCAGTCTAAGCCTGTTCTGCATTATAAATGCTCAGCCTCGCAGCAATATCTGCTGAGGTCTGCTCCAGGTTCCTGACCCCTGAGAAATAGGCACCGGCGCTTTGAATGATTGCAGTAAAGACGCCGTCACCCCCACGACAGATACCGTTTACACTGTTTACCAGCTGCTCAAACTGACTGAGACAGTTGGCGGGATCGTAGTTCAAAACGATATCTTCCTGCTGTATGCTGCCCTTGGCCTCTTCTCTGTAGGCTTCCATACCCCGCTCATAGGCGCTCCGGGTAAGCGGAATGCCGCAGCGGAAAAAGCCGTCGAAATTCAGCTGAAGGAGATAGCGCTCATTCAAAACAAATTTCATAAACTCCCAGGCTCCGCTTTTGTTTTCAGCGTTCACCGGCATTACCAGCTCCCGCTCCGGAATAAGATAAAAGCCATCAAGGCCAGGCTGACCAATAATGCTTATGGGTTCCCGGAATATCCCCTCCACGGTGGCCACGCCTACCGTGTCTGTAGCCGTTGACCAGAGAGGACTGCTCAGCTTTTGAAGGGTGAAGCATTGGTTGCCGTACCAGACGTCTCCCATATCAAGGAGCCAGGCATCCCTGCCGGAAAAATCTTCATCATAATACCATGGTTTGACGGCGGGGTCTGTATCGGAGGCAGAATTGAGAACGGCTGCCTGGTAAAGGATATCGGAAATCTGCTCAGGGCTGTAGTCCCGTCTGCTGTTGGCAAAAGCATAGTATAAGAATTCCTCCCGGCTCACTCCCGCCCAAAAGACATTTTCCGCTCTTCCAGCAAGCCGGGCCAGATCAGAAAAGCTGTTCAGGTCCTGGCCTTCCAGAATGGAACCTGATCCCAAAATCGAACAGATGCTGAAGCTTGGAATCAGGCTAAGCAGCCTGCCATTTTGCTCCATTGTCTCCAGCGGCCCCGCAAGGAGATTCTCTGTGCCAAAGTCCCTCTCAAACCAGGGCAGCAGGTCTTCACAGTTGGCTTCATTTATAAATCCTATTTCAAAACTCTTTGCCGTAATTTCCTGCCAGGTCCCTCGGGCAAATCCGTCCTCATACGAGGAAATGCTCATATCAATAAGATCCGGAGCCTTTCCGCTGGACAGGTCAACATTGAGAGCGGTTTGAGGGTCCGGCTCCAGTCCATAGTTTCGTATGACCACTTCATAGTCCAGACTGACGGCGTTGAAATCCAGAATCTCGTTGCGCCATAGCCCGTAAGGCTCATACTCCCAGTTTTCCTCAGGGATATTGACGGCCAGAATTATCTGTTTCCTCTCCGCCGGGAGGGAGCTTTTTTCCACCGGGTAAATGAGGCGATAAGGGCTGACCTCGTTGAGATAGTCAATAAACAGGAAAGCCTCCGTTCCCCCAATGGGAACCGGAAGCCTGTCCCTTATATTTATAAGGCCCAGCTCCTCATATGAAAACAGCTTTTCCCGCCCGCTTTCACCCAGCTTACGGCGAAAAAGGGAAACCCCATCCGACTCATAGAGCTGCCCGTTCTGTACGGAGCAGCTTAGGCAATCGGCATCCATAACGTCTGCCTTGACAAGACTGAGGCTCCCCGTATCCACACGAAAAATATCCCCGACCTCCTTGTTTAAAAGATACAGTTCTCCCCCGTCCCCCAGCGCCTGATACCAGGCATCCAGTTCAATTGTCCTGCGTATATCCCCGTCGTCGCCATAAATTTCCAGGCTAAAGTGTCCCTGATTGTTTTCGTCCCAGTACATCTTGTACAGGCAAAATCCTTCACCGGCCAGAAAGAAATCCGCTGTGCCCTGTTCCTGGCGGAAGCTCAAAACCTGGCTTAGCTGTCCGTCCCGGCTGCGGGTAAGGCTATAGTCTATGTACTGGGAGGCAGCATTGTCCTTGGTCTCCACGCTTTCAAAGTTCCAGACACTGCCGTCCCGTCCTATCCAGCTGGGCCGGGACGTCTGATATTCCCGGATAAAGCGGCCCTGACTGTCAAATTCCCAGACGCAGTCCACCTTTTCTCCGGCAGTAACCCGCAGGTACAGTCCCTCGGGTGAGGCGGTAGCTTCAAAGGGGATATACATGGCCCTGTCGAACTCATATATCCCCGACACATATACCGGCTCCCGCAAGGGAGCTTCCGTGCTGAGAACCGCCTGCCAGTCCTCACTTGTGCTGTAGGCAGAGGATCTGTCCACAGCGGCTTTCTCCCCGCTCTGAGGCGCACAAGCTCCAAGCCCCAGAGTCAGCGCCGTAAACAGCGCCAGGACTGCGGCCCTTATCTTTATTTTTTTCATAAAATTCTCCCTTGTTAAAATCCGCTAAGGAAAGAGCGTATAGTCTATTTCGTCTGCGGCAGTCTCCGGCTCATAGGCGCTGTGGTACCAGTTGAGCCGTCCCAGCAGCCAGCCCCCTTCGGTCTCGTATAAAATCACCGGGCTGCGCTCCGACTCCGGCAGGTCGGCGGCAATGCATACCGTTTCCCCGCAGTCCGTGAGATAGAACCACTGCTCGCTGTAATCTGCGGCCACTTCCCGGCTGAGGGAAAAGCTCAAGGCCCCCTTGGGGATATAGAGCCAGGCGGCAAGACCGCCCTGCGCCTGAATGGCCCCATTGTCATAAATGAACAGCAGGTCAAAGCTCTCGGCAAGCCGCTCATTATAACCCAGGTCTGCAAATTCCTCAGAACTTATCCCCATAGAACCCTCCGGGACGCTCAGGTCCTGGTCAGAGCTGAGGACCATGGTCAGCCCGCTGCCGGGGTTCAGGGAATACTTCTCCGAAAGGGCGGAGTATTTCTCCAAAAGCAGACTGTCCGTCCATGGAGAATAGGGCCCCCAGGACTGCTTCAGGCCCTGGGCGTATGCATAGTACTCGTTGGCGGCCATTCCCTCCGGGCTCTCCAGGAAATCCGTCAGTGTGGCAGCCATGCCATGCTCCCGGTATACCGTTGGGCCATGGGATGCCACAGTCAAATCCACCTCGGTCTTTAAGAGTTCGTGGAACACAAAGCAGTCCGCCAGGGCTTCGCAGTCCTGAGGGTCGGCGGGGGAGCTGCTGCCCAGCTGGATGAATATGCCGTCACTTTCGAATAAAATGCACAGGTCGTCCCTCTCCTCGTCAAAGCATATGAGCACGTTGTCTCCATAGATGTTGGTGTATTCCCACTGTGAATATTCCTCCGGCTCGTCTATAGGATACCAGAGAGGCACTATGGTCCCGGACAAGGTTTTGGTGAGGGTAAAAAAACTGCCCTTGCCTGAAGATCCTTTGTTAGGATAAACGGTGCCCTCCAGCTTGAAGGAGCCGTCCTCATACACATAGCCTGCAGCCTCGCCGCCAGGAAGAAATTCCCCGGTGCCTGCGGCGAGATAGAAGTCCCGCAGGTTCATGGGACTCACCTGTCGTGTGTGCAGTGCCAGGCCGTAATTTTCCGCAATGGTCTTCAGCTCTTCCAGCATAGCTTCGTCGTATACGCCGTAGAAGCGGCAGGTGTTTACCGTAGCCTCGTCCATGCCCGCCGTAAAGTCTGCGTCATCATCAACAGTATTGGATGCGGTATATTCGTGCCAGAAGGCCAGCCAGTCCAGATTTGCGGCATACTCCGGGGAATCCGTGTAGCCGTTGAGACTCAGCCAGCGGCGGGGCGCCTCCGCAGCAGCACAGGCGGAATCCGTGGGGGTAGGGAGCTCTATGGTACGTTCCCTGAGGCCGAACCAGCCCATTGCATAAGCGGTGACAGTAAATAGCGCGGCAATGGCAGCTGCAATCAGCAGAGTGCGCCAGAGCTTTGAGTAAGCGCGACTCTTCCGGCTGGGACACAGAATCCCCAGGAACTCCCCGGTCTCCTTTACTTGCTCATCGTGAATGCCGCTCATGGCATTCAGAAGGAAATATGCGTCTAGCATAGGCCCTCCTCCCGCAGATACTCCCGCAGTTTGCCCCGGGTCCTGAAAAGTATGCTTTTTGTTTTTGCCTGAGAAAAATGCAGGCGTGCCGAAATATCGGCAACTGAGGCTAGATACCAGTAACGGGATACAAATATTTTCCGCTCCGTCTCCGGAAGTGAGGCTGCAAAACTGCCGATTGCCTTTTCAAACTCTCTGCTCTCGTATTCGCGATGCAAATCCGTGTCCGAGGGAATGCATTCATTCAGCTCCTCAAGAGCAATGACAGTTTCCCCTCCGCCCCGCTTTTTGCTTGTTTTCGCCCTGTATAAGCTTATTGCAAGCCTGCGGGTTATCCCGCCGAGAAAAGCGGAGAGAACCCCCGGCCGCTTATCGGGCATTAAGTTCCAGGCCCGAAACCATGTGTCGTTCACACATTCCTCCGCATCCTGGGCGTTCCGGACGAAATTGAAAGCTATGGCATTACAGTATCTTCCGTACTTGCGCTCTGTTTCCTGTATAGCCGTGTCGGAACGCTGCCAGTACAGATCAATAATCGCTGAGTCTTCCATGGGGAACCTCCTCTGTCTTATAAGACTTATAAGAGCTCTCATATGTATATTCGCAAAACAGATGTGCCAGGTTGCGTGGAAAAGCAAAATTTAAACCATAAAAATTATAATATATACTGGTCCATGGCCAGGCCTTAGTCCCGTCTACGGCCGAAACCTGTAATAAAAATTACCCAGGATGCTGCGTTCTGCAGTATCCTGGGCAAGGCAAAAAAACTAGACCAGCAGGGAAACTATGCGCTCAAATACCACGTTGCATCCGGCGTCATGGAGAATATCGTGGCGTCCTGGAACTAATATTACGGGCGCCCCGGGAAATTTGGCTGCTGCCCGGTAGACTCCCTTTCCCATTTCCCCCACCGGATCCTCAATGCCGGAAATAAAAAAGGTAGGAACCTTACAGGGGAGGGCCTTTTCCATGCGGTTAACATAGATCATGCAGGAGAGAAGCTCTCTGAACAATCCCCCGGTTATAGTTCTGCAAACCTGTCTGTCCTGTTCATAGGCGGCTAGGGCGGCAGAGTCTTTAAGCAGCCAAGCATATGGGGAAGCGGCATTCCGGATGTGTCTGTTATAGCTCCCGAAGGCGAGGTTCTGTACCAGAGGAGTGGAACTGTATTCGCCGTAACGGCGGCATTCAAGGCGCACTATGCCCCTAACCATACGCAAAATCCCTGCGCCCTGATCACCGGTGCCCAACAGCAAAAGCCGGTCAATGGGCAGTGTGTCCTTCTGCTGTATCAGCCAGGCTCTGGACAGGAAAGAACCCAGGGAGAATCCCAGCAGCGCCAGAGGACGCTGTGGTTCTTTGGACTTAATGTAGCGCAGGGCCCTATCCAGCATGTCCACAACGGTCTGCCAGCTGCCTTCCCCGCCGCAGTAGGCTCTTCGGGGCTCTCCGTCCACCGTGAGAACTGCATCCCCATGGCCTGGAATATTAAAGCCCGCCACAGCCCAACCTCGGTCTGTCATAAAACGAGCAAAATCCTCATATCGGCCAATGTACTCCGTCAAACCGTGGAGAATAAAAATAGTGCCGGAGGTCGGATTTTCCGGTGACCAAAGTGTAATCTTGTCAAAAGGTCCGGAACCAAAGGATAAAGTTTTTACTTTCATTGTTGTCACCTGCTTTTTCTATTTTTATGCCAAATTGTTATTAGAGAAAACAGCTTTGCTATTGACATCTGATTCCCGGTCAGATTTATTTATTTTTTTCCGTTCCTCTCCCGGTCCGCCGCAAAAGCAATTTGCCACAAGCACAGTGTTCTGATGGGAAGACCGCTTTTTGAGCCTATGCATTTTCTCAGGCTATATGACGCCGGCCTACAGGATATTCTTTTCATTTACATGTTTGCTCCTCCCTATAGTTTATAGGCTTTTCAGGACGCATGTCAAGAAAGAACTTTCTAAATAAACTATGCAAAACATCCAAAAAATCATGTATGAACTGGATATATAGCAAATACATTTTTATTTTTCTGCTTAATCAGCTAAAACATCAACATGATTTTTGGCAAAAATAATAAAATAAAGCCCTATTGACAGAAAACGTTTTCTGCAAAATAATAGGCACATAAAGCATTGTGCAGAAATATAAACGCAGCGCTGAACTATTCTTTTAAAAACCGGGGGAGGAAAAACATGAGTTCACTTTTTGCTGAATATGCATCCAAGATTCAAGACGTGCTGGACAAGATTTCCCAGGAGACAGAGGCCATTGATAAAGCTGCCACTTTAATGGCGGACTCCATAGAGCGAGGAGAGCTTATCCACGTTATAGGCCCCGGCGGCCATTCAAATATGGCAGTTGAGGAAGTGCTTTGGAGAGCCGGAGGGCTTGCGCCTATAGACGCGATTCTGGATGCGGGAACAAACATTATACACGGCGCAAAACGCAGCAATATTATTGAACGTTGCCCCGGCTATGGTATACGAGTAATGGATGCATACGGGCTTAACAAACCCGGCGAGGTGGTTGTGATTGTAAATGCCTACGGCATCAACGCAATGACCATTGACGTGGCCCTGGAAGCGCGGGCCAGAGGCATGAAGACCATAGGGATAACCTCCGACAGCTTTGCCCGCATCGTGCCTCAGGGAGCGCCATCCAGACACCCCAGCGGTAAAAACCTCTTCGAAAATGTGGACGTGTATATAAACAATCATCTGCCTGAGGGGGACGCCGCAGTCTCCATCCCAGGTATGGAACAGAAGATGGGGCCTATGTCCACGTTCTGCAACTGTTTTGCAATAGATTGTCTTATGCTCAGGACCGCAGAAAAACTATTGGAAAAGGGAATTCAGCCGCCTGTGTGGATGAGTGCCAATATGCCTGGCGGCGATGAGGCGAACAAGGCTCTGGAAGAGAAGTATTTCTACAGGGTAAAGCACTTGCGCTGACATATCACATATGTTCGCTGCCATAAGCAACTTTCTTCAGGTTTGAGACGGACTGTCGTTTTTCCAGGCGGAAAGGAAAGTTTATGGAGATATCCGGAGAAATACTGCCGCTTTCTCCAAGAGAATCTATCAAAATTTTGCTTACCGTAGCGCCGATAGAGCTGGCGTTCAAATCAATGGTAGTCAGCGGCGGGTATATCATCCCGGAGTAGGTTATGTTATCAAAGCTGATAACCGATACCTGCTCAGGCACGGCAATGTTATTTTGATTCAGAGCCTGAATTATTCCAAAGGCCGTGATATCGTTTATTGCTATAATAGCGCTGTATCTTGTGTGAACTTTTAAAAAGCTGTTTGCCAAATGACGGCCAATTTCAAATTCGTAAAGTCCGTTGTCCAGATCTTTCTCTGATTCGTAGGTAAAAATATCCCTGTCAGAAAAGGGTAATGAGTATTTCTCGGCACCAGACTTTATACCGGAGAGAATCTGACGCCTGTAGCTTTTTGTAAGGGGCGAAGTGAGAAAAGCAATTTGTCTGTGACCTTCACTTACAAGGTGTTCAACCGCCATCAGGCCCGCAGACTGATAGTCCGTATTTGCCTTAATGGCACCGGGTAGCTCAAAATTGGACTCCAGCATTGCTACCTTGCCGCCGCAGTCAATATAGTCCTTCAATGTGTCGGGAGAAGAGTCGATGGAACTTATGATCATTGCCATTACACGGTTTTGTATCATGGTGAGGATATTCTTCCTCTCCTGCTCCAGACTTCGGTGCGAGCTGAAAACGATTACCTCATAATCTCTCTGACGGGCAGCTGACTCCACTCCCAAAATCACCTGATTGAAAAAAGGATTCTGGAGAGTGGGTACCACCACACCAATGGCGGGAATGAGGTTGCTTTTCAGAAATTTTGCCAGAAAGTTCGGGGAATAATTGAGTTCCTTTGCCGCAAGAAAGACCCTTTTTTTCAGCTCATTGCTGACGGGATAGTCTGCGTTGTTGAGGACTCTGGAGACGGTCGCAATGGATACCCCCGCATGCTTTGCCACATCATATATATTAGGCCCGGAAGATATTTTTTTCATTGTTTCCACCGCTTTTTTCATGAGTATTTAAATCAGAATACTTCCAATGCCGCAAGGTGTCAACTATATCAGAAAATTTTTCTATATATTTTTCTTTAAAGACATCTTTAAGGCAAAAGTTCATAATTAAATGCTGTCAGGCTGTAATATCAGCAAAAGCATTTAGATAAAAAGGAGGAATTAAAATGAACGCGAAGAAACTATGCGCACTGCTTTTGACACTGGTTATGATCCTTGCCCTTTGTGCCTGCGGGGCAGAGGATACTTCCGCAAGCGAAGCACCGGCAGGCAATGCCGCCGAACCTGCGACGACAGAGGAAAAGTCCTTTGAAATCAAGTTGGCCGGCATCAAAAATGATGAGGATCCCGCCAGCATTGCAATGCAGGTCTTTGCCGACGAAGTGAACAGCAACTCCGACACTCTTACCGTCAAAGTCTATACCAACAGCGTGCTTGGAGGACTGAACGATTTGCTTTCCGGCATGACCAACGGAACTGTTGATATGATGTACAACACTCTCACCAGCTATCCCTGGGTGAAAGGTGCCGAGGCCTTTAACGTAGTTGCTGCGCCCTTCCTCTGGGACGACAACGCTGAACTTGAGGCCTTTTTACAGACAGAGGAGGCCCAGGAATGGTTCGAGTCCGCAGCGCAGACTTCCGGAGTACGCTGTGTGATTGCAGCCGGAGAACTCTCACCACGTGAGCTCACCGCTAATGTGCCTGTAGAGAATGCTGAGGATTTTAAGGGACTCAAGATCCGCACAGCAGAATCCGCCATCGTGCAGGAGACTATGAAGAAGCTGGGTGCCCAGCCTACAGTTATAGCTTTCGCCGATCTGTACATGGCTCTACGGCAGGGTACTGTGGATGCTCAGGAAAACGGTTGGGACACCGTCTACAGCTCCAGCCTCTATGAGGTACAGGACTACTTCATGGCAACGGATTATATTCGGGATGTAAGTGCTATCTTCATCAGTAACGATCTTTGGAATCAGCTGAGTGAGGAACAGAAGGCTGTTATCACCGCTGCTGCTGAAAAGGCTGTCAGGACAGAAGAGGCCACTATAAAAGAGCAACGCGACACCATTCTGGAATTTTTAAATGAAAATATGACCTATGTCGACATTGACGTTAAGTCCATACAGGATGCCCTGGGAGAAGATTTCTACGACCAGTTTGAAGGCGATCTGTGGCCGGAAGGCACCATGGACATTGTGAGAAATTTCAAGGCGAACTAAACTTAAAGACAGCAAAGCATCAATGCCCCCTGCTTTCGAGGTGATACCATGGAGGCAGGGGACACGGTTATTATAAGGAAGTTTTATATGAATGTATTACTAATTTTCGTCAGCATGTTTCTTCTCATGTTCTTGGGGACAAACATCTTTGTGTCTATGGGCATATCCGCCGTGCTGTACCTTTTAGTCACTGGCAATGCACCGCTCACCCTTATTCCCCAGAGCATGATAAATGGCATTTCCGGTTTCTCCCTGCTGGCCATCCCCTTCTTCATGCTCACCGGCGATCTTATGAATGCCTCCGGTATGACTCTGCGTCTGGTTAACTTTGCAAAGTTTTTCATAGGTAGAGTTCGGGGGTGTCTGGCCTACACATGTGTTTTTGTAAATGTAGTGGCAGCCGGCGTGTCAGGTTCCGGTCCGGCCGACTGCAGCATGGTCTCCTCTGTGATGCTTCCGGCCATGAAAAAGGACAACTACCCTGATGAATTTGCCGCGGCAGTAAACGCATCGGCAGCGGTGGTGGGTCCCATTATTCCCCCAAGCATACCAATGGTCTTTATCTCCATGCTCACAAATCTTTCCGTGGGCAAGCTGCTTTTTGGCGGCTTTCTGCCAGGTCTTCTCATGGGCATAGCTATGCTGCTCATATGCTTTTTTAAAACTAGAAAGATGGATTTACATGAGGAGGATCAGCCTAACCCCACCTGGAAGGGCTTCTGGTCTGTTTTAAAGGAGTCCTGGCTTTCGGTGCTGGCACCAATAATTATAATTGCCGGCGTCCTCACAGGGCTCGTTACAATTACAGAGGTTGCTATCCTAGCTGCAGGCTATGTCCTGTTCGTAGGAACCGTTGTCTATAAAACCATAGGGCCGAAGGATATTGTAAAGGCCTTTAAAGGTGCTGCATTGTTTTCCTCCAGTATTATGGCCCTGTTCTCCATAGTCGGCATTTTCTCCTGGCTGATTGCCGTGGAAGAGGTGGGCAAGACCCTGGCTGCCCTGGTACTCTCATGGGACCTCCATCCGTGGATGTTCCTGCTGGTTATTAATATATGGTTCCTGCTCATGGGCATGATAATGGACGCAATTCCTGCAATGACGATATTCGTCCCTGTTCTTCTGCCAATAGCGGAGAGTCTAGGCATCGACCCCGTTCATTTCGGTGTGGTGGTTGTTGTAAACCTGATGATTGGATTGCTTACACCGCCGGTGGGAGGCCTTCTGTTTGTGGAATCCAAAATCTCCGGAGTGCCTTTCGGCACACTGTCAAAGAACTGCATCCCGTTCTTAATCTCTCTGCTGGTAATCCTGGTGCTGATAACCTACATTCCCTGGCTCGTCACCTTTATCCCAAATCTGTTTTTCTGAGGTGATAAACATGAAAAAATTTCTTGATAAACTCAGAAACGTTCTGGCCATAATAACCGCTGTACTGTTTGCGGTAATCTTTGTTCTGATAATTGTAGAGATAATTTGCAGGACCTTCTTGGGCTTCTCCCTGCTTTGGATGACCGATTTTGTTCAAATCGTTGTGTGCTGGATGCTTGCCTTTGGAATGTCTGCAATTATATATACAAGGGATCATTTGCGGATAGACTTTATCAAAGACATGCTGCCTCAAAAGGCCAAGCGGTTTTTAAGCGTGCTTACAGACCTTCTGGAACTGATCTTCTTTGTGATGCTGGTTCCCTACGGTGCTGAGATAGCTGAAACCAAGATGAACATAATGTTTACCACTCTGCGCTGGCCGACGGGTTATATGTATGCGGCCCTTCCGGTGTTTGCGTTTTTCTGCTCTGTTTTTTCCGCCTGGCTTTTGTATGATTCTGTTCGTAAGCTGATAAGCGGAGGAAGAACTGGTGGAAAGTAAGTACTGCGTAAATGCAAAAGACTTGGATACCCATGTCTTTGAACAGTATGACTATACTCAGCTGCTGACTGAAAAGAACGGCTGTCTGGCAGGCTGCCGGACAGGCATACTGAGTTATAGGCAGACCGAGTATATACAGGGCGGAGTTCATGATGATCAGGAGGGATTCTATGTCCTTGAAGGATATGGAAGCGCCAAGGTAGGAGACGAGGAGTTCCCCATATCCCCTGGCAGTTGCTTTATTGCTCCTGCCGGAAAATATCACTACATACGCCGAGCCCCCGAATGCCCGTTTGTTAAGCTGTTTTTCTTTCATGCTGCCTCTGACGGCAGTAAGTAAAACCACAAGAAAAAACTAAAAATACTTTTGGAGACATATTGAAGATGAAAAAGGAAATGATCGCCGACAAGCTAAGGGTATACTGCTACGAAACAAGGCAGGAAATGGGTCAAGCCGCAGCCAGCGCTCTGCACAGTAAGATGCTTGAGCTGCTTGAATCAGAAGAGCACATTAATATGCTATTTGCAGCGGCCCCATCGCAGAACGAGATGCTCTCTTGTCTTTCTTCCTATAACGACATCCCTTGGGAGAGGATAAATGCACTGCATATGGATGAGTATGTGGGTCTGCCCGCTGACGCACCACAGGGCTTCGGAAACTTCCTGCGCAGGGCTATATTCGATAAGGAACCTTTCAGGACGGTATCTTTTCTCAACGGGAATGCAGATTGTATTGACAGCGAGTGCAGCAGGTATGCTAAACTGCTGGAGGAGTATCCCCTGGACATAGCATGTATAGGGATAGGGGAAAACGGGCATATAGCATTTAATGACCCCCATGTGGCAGATTTTAACGATCCTAAAGTGGTCAAATGCGTCGAGTTGGATCAGCGGTGCCGCCAGCAACAGGTCAATGACGGTTGCTTTGAAAACCTTTGCCAGGTACCGAAAAAGGCTCTTACGTTGACTGTGCCCACCATATTTAAGGCAAAATACATATTCTGTGTCGTACCGGCGATCACAAAGGCCGAGGCGGTAAAAAACACTGTAGAAGGCGAAATAGGCGAGTATTGCCCGGCCACTGTGCTGCGTCGCCATGATAACGCCATACTGTATCTGGATGCGGACAGCGCTTCACAGTTGTGAGTTTTGAAAACGGGGAAATGCCATGAACAAAAAGATTATTTACAACGGAACTGTCATCACGGAACAAAGGGCAATACGCGGCGGCGCAGTATGCATTGCAGACGGCCTGATAGAAGCCGTGCTGGACTCCACCCCGGAACCAGGTGAGGAAAACACAGAATATATTGACGCAAAGGGCAGCTATATTGCGCCGGGATTTGTGGATATTCACGTCCATGGCGGCGGTGGCGCTGAGTTCATGTGTGACAATGTTGAGGATGTGAAAACCGTATGTGCTACCCACCTCCGTCACGGCACCACAAGCATAGTGCCCACAACATCCTCAGCAGATCAGGAAGCTTTCATAAAGTCTGCTGAAAGCATTAACAGAGCCATAGATCTTATGAAAGGCGGGCCCAATATTCTCGGAATCCATATGGAGGGTCCTTATTTTGCCTTTAACCAGAGGGGTGCTCAGGACCCCAAATATGTTAGGAATCCCAATCCTGACGAGTACCTGAGTATTCTTGACGAGTACCCCAATATCATCCGCTGGTCGATAGCACCTGAGCTCCCAGGTGCCATTGAGATGGCGGAAAAGCTCCGGGAGAGAGGTGTGCAACTGTCCATAGGCCACTCCGATGCTCTGTATGACGATGTGATAAAAGCCTATGAAAACGGCTTTAATTCCATAACCCATTTCTATTCCTGCACCTCTTCTGTAAGACGCATCAACGCCTACAGGCATGCAGGGATTGTTGAAGCCGGATACTATCTTGACGGCATGACTGTAGAAGTGATAGCCGACGGAAAGCATCTGCCTGCAAGCCTTTTAAAGCTTATCTATAAAATTAAAGGTCCTGATCGCATATGTTTGGTCACCGATGCGGTTGGTCCGGCCGGACTTGAAGATGTCAAGGGTGAGCTATACAGCAAGACCTGCGGAACAAATGTCATAGTGGAGGATCAGGTTGCCAAGCTGCCTGACCGGAGTGCTTTTGCAGGCAGCGTTGCTACGACGGATCGGCTTGTACGCACAATGGTAGAGCTTGCCGGCGTATCTGTTGCAGATGCTGTAAAAATGGCAAGCACCACTCCCGCAAGGCTGCTGGGCGTTTATCCACGGAAAGGTTCTATAGCGGCCGGAAAAGATGCGGACATAGTAATATTTGACAGCAACATAAACGTTGAAAAAGTGATCGTGTCGGGGAAAGTTCTAATATGATTCCAAGCTCATTGTAATTTATTGAACTCTGCTCCCATTTAAGACCTGACCTTATCTGCTTAAAACGCTGACAGTACCGCGCTGAGCAGGGCTCTGTCAGGAGGAATTTCAAACAATATTTCAGAATATAAGGAGAAATATCATGAAGCTCTCATTCCGTTGGTACGGACCATCGGACCCTATACCGCTGGCATATATCTCCCAGATTCCAGGTATGCATTCTATAGTCTCTGCTGTATATGATGTAAAACCAGGCCAGATCTGGCCTGAGGAATCCATTGCAAATCTGGCTAAGGACTGTGCCGCTCACGGGCTGGTCTTTGATGTGGTAGAATCCATCCCTGTCAGTGAGGACATAAAGTTGGGCACCGGCAAGCGGGACGAACATATTGCCGCTTACTGTGAAAACCTACGCCGCTGTGCCAAGTATGGTATAAAATGCGTCACGTATAACTTTATGCCTGTATTTGACTGGACACGGACTCAGCTGGATAAAGCGGCTCCAGACGGCTCCACCAGCCTGGTAATGTATATGGATCAGCTTAAAGGACTGGATCCTTTCACCGATGACATTAAGCTGCCGGGATGGGATGCAAGCTATACTCAAAACCAGGTACGTGACCTTATCCATGCCTATAGCGAGCTGGGAGAAAAAGGACTCTGGGAAAATATAGAGGTTTTTCTGAAAGCAGTCATTCCTGTTGCTGAGAGCTGCGGAGTGGTCATGGCACTTCATCCCGACGATCCCCCTTATTCTATCTTCGGTCTGCCTAGATTGATTACATGCCAGGAGAATATAGACCGCTATCTGTCAATAGTGGACAGCCCCGCAAACAGTCTTTGCCTATGTACCGGATCTCTGGGCTGTGTGAAAAGCAATGATGTGCCCAAGATGGTTTCTAAATATGCGCATACGAACCGCATCGGTTTTATGCATATACGCAACGTAAAGATTCTTGATGATGGTTCCTTTGAGGAACGAGCCCACCTGTCCTCCTGTGGAAGCCTGGACATTTATGAGATAGTCAAAGCACTGGTCGACGCCGGATTTGATGGTTACGTCCGTCCGGATCATGGCCGCATGATTTGGGGCGAGATGGGTAAGCCTGGGTACGGGCTCTATGACCGGGCTCTGGGCGCCGCATATCTCAACGGTCTGTTTGAGGCCTGTGAAAAGAATCTCGGGAAGAAGGTTCAAGAATGACAGAAAATGTTCTGAATACTGATTTAACTGGTAAGGTAGCAGTTGTTACCGGTGCCGGTGGTGTGCTGTGCAGCTATTTTGCCAAGGTTCTTGCCAGAGCTGGGGCCAAGGTGGCCCTGGTCAATCGCAGTGAGGAAGCTATAAAAAGATTTGCTGCGGAGATTACGGCTGAAGGAGGCATAGCAGCAGCCTATAAAGGCAATGTTCTGGATAAGTCGGCAATGGAGGATATAGCAGCCAGAGTTGAGTCTGATCTGGGTCCCTGCGATATACTTATAAACGGCGCCGGCGGGAATAATCCAATGGCTACAACCGATAAGGAATATTATGAAGCCGGGGATATTGACTCGACAGTTAAAAGTTTTTTTGATTTGGATGAACTCGGTGTTCAAGCTGTATTTAATCTGAACTTTATTGGTACCCTAATACCCACCCAGGTATTTGCCCGCCAGATGGTCGGCCGGGAAGGCTGCAATATACTGAATATATCTTCAATGAATGCCTATCGTCCATTGACAAAGATACCTGCTTATTCCGGAGCCAAAGCTGCCGTTACAAATTTTACCCAATGGCTGGCTGTCCACTTTGCCAAGTCCGGCATCCGGGTCAATGCCATTGCGCCGGGCTTTTTCTCGACCAAGCAGAATGAAAAACTCTTGTGGAACGAGGACGGCAGTCCTACTGCCCGCACAGGAAAAATCATCTCTGCAACGCCTATGGGCCGCTTTGGCCAGCCTGAGGAACTGGCTGGGGCTGTGCTGTTTCTGCTAAATAACGAGGCAGCCGGTTTTATCACTGGAGTGTGCATACCCGTAGACGGAGGGTTTTCCGCCTATTCAGGCGTTTGACGCTGGCCTGCCGTAGCAGGCAAAGTTTTCCCAATATAAAAGCAGGCCGTTGTGGACAAATGTTCCGCAACGGCCTGTTTTATCGCTTCTGTTTCGATCATTTTGCATCCTGTGGGTCACCTTTACAGGATATACTTTCCGTAATATTAAAATTTTTTAATTCACTTAAGTATTATATCACAGATCCTGTCCACGTCCTCCAGTGGCAAATCGGGATACAGAGGCAGGGTGAGCACCTGGCGGGATATCCTGGCGGCTATGGGGGTGCGCTCCGGCTGAAAGTCCTCTCTGCCCTGATAGCAGTCCAGCTCATTGGTTGCGGGATAGAAATACTTTCTGGCTATGATGCCCTGAGCGCTGAGGCGGCTGAACACCTCATCCCGGTCATATTTGTAGCCGTCAAACACCACGGGGAAATAGGCGTAGTTTGACTCTACTCCCGGTTGGGGCCGGTTCAGCTTCAGCCCGGGAATCCCGTCCAAATTCATAATATACCGCTGATATACTGTCCGGCGCTGCTCCAGCCACTCGTCCAGGTGACGCAGGTTGCAAAGGCCCATGGCTGCACAGAACTCGTTGAGCTTGGCATTGCCCCCCACAAAGGGTACGGATTCCGGCCCGTGAATGCCGAAGTTTTTAAGGTCGTTTATCCGCTGCTTTAAGGCAGCGTCTTTAAAACAGATTGCTCCGCCCTCTATGGTATTAAAAACCTTAGTGGCGTGGAAGGAAAACATGGTGGCATCCCCAAAGCAGGCAGAGCTCACCCCGTCTTTCTTTACACCAAAGCTGTGAGCCCCGTCATATATGACCTTCAGACCGTGCTTTTTTCCTATGGCCTCTATGGTCTCCACGTCGCAGAGGTTGCCGTAGACATGGATGGGCATGATAGCCACGGTCTTATCGGTGATGAGGGCCTCTATCTTTTCTGGGTCCATGGTGTAATGTTCCGGCTCTATGTCGCAGAAAACGGGAGTACAGCCGCAGCGGACTATGGCATGGGTAGTGGAGGCAAAGGTATAGGGCGAAGTGATTATTTCTCCGTGCAGTTCCATAGCCTGCATGATGTTCTCCAGGGCCAGGTGGCCGTTGGTGAGCAGGGCCACATTCTCTGCGCCCCAGTATTCCCTCAACGCCGCCTCCAAGCGCTGGTGCTTCTCTCCCATATTGGTCAGCCAATGGCTCTTCCATATATCGGCAATCTCCCGGCAGTACTCCTCATAGTCCGGCAGGGACGAGCGTGTCACATTGATTATCTCGTTCATATTATCTCCAATCCGGCCCCAGGGCCATCAATACTTGCTTTCCAGCTCCCGGCTCAGCTCCAGCAGCTTCCGGCTGCGGGGGCGAAGGAGGCGGGCCGGTATGCCCGCATATATGCCCCAGGCCGGCAGGCTCTTGTTTATAAGGCTCATAGCCCCCACGGAGCAGCCTTCCCCCAGCGTGACTCCGGGCAGCAGGGTGCTGCCGGTACCGATGATACAATGTGCCCCTATCTCCACCGGCTTCTCTACCACGGCGGTATATTCCTCCGGCACGGTGGGGTTGGTCATGCTCTTCCCGGAATAGTCGTCGCTGAGGGCATATACGGCCCCCCGGGATGAGATGGTGCTGTAATCGCCGAAGCTTATGCCGGCTCTGCCTCCAAAGAGCATGGCGCCGGCGGCTATGTGGACATAGCTGCCCAGGCTTATCTTACCGCTGAGCAGGCAGAAATCGTCTATACGCACGTGGCTGCCCAGGCTTATGTTCCCCGCCCCGTAGATACTGCACTTGCGGCTTATAAGTATGTCTTCCCCATATTCCCTCAGGCCCAGAGCCTTCAGTTCTTCAGGGCTGTAATATTGCTCCATGATCTCCTCCAGAAAAATCTGTTTTGGCGGCGCTGCGCCTTCAGGTTCGCTCAGGCGCGCCAGTCCATCAGGCTCTCCACCATGTCCAGGTCGAACACCGGTATGCCGCATGCATCGTGGATGCGCTTGCGCTCGGCAAAAGAGTCGTCAATGAAAATGGAATTGCGCTGTATGTGTGGGACTTTGCTGTCGCTCTTGTCCAGATGGATTATCTCTGCAAACAGTCCGGGAGCTATATTGTGCCTCAGCAGCTCCTCCCGGATATCCCCCCGGTGCTTTGTGAGCATATACACCTTTTTGCCCTGGTTCTGCGCCTGGTACAAAAAGGCTATGAGACTGAGGTTGACCTCGCCCCTGAAAATCAGGGAGTCGTCAAAATCCACGTATACGTTGTCATAGCTCACATCGGACTTGAAGCGGCTGATAAAAGCCCTGTCCAGCAGCAGCTGGCTGCCATTGTCGATTATATCCACATCGTAGCCCCACACATTGTACAGCGTGAGCAGAGGCAGGTTAACTCCCCGGTTTCTGGTAAGCCCGGAGGTGCCTGCGATCCTTGGGGAGACTTCCATCAGCTTATATTCCCCGCGGCCGTCCTCCTTCAGTTGAAAGAACCAGGCGCCGTTGAACTTGAAGCGGCTGTTCAGGTCTTTCGCTATCTCATTTATACGCCTGTCCTCGGGCAGGAAATGGGAGCGCACCGCAATACCCGCCTTTATCCTGTCTCTGGTGCGGGGGCTTACAAAGCGCAGGACCCCGTGGCGGTCAGTAAAGCAGTCCACCGACACCTCCCGCCCCGGCAAATACTGGCACAAGGCGTATTCCACACCGGAGGCCAGAGCATCTTTCAGATGGGCCATATCGTCAATGCGCCGGGCGCCCTGGGCGCCCTGACCCACGGAGGGCTTTATGAACAGGGGGAATTCCTCCACCTCCTCAGGCCCTTCATAGAATCGGGGCAGGTATCCGGCTCCCTGAAGATAGTGGTAGGTAGCGTTCTTTGAGCGGCAAATCTCCACCGTCTTAAGCTCGGAGCTCACCACCGGGGCGTGGAGCTTCTCCTGTTGCTGAACCAGAGCCAGGCAGGCACTGTCGTGGGCCGGGTACACATAGTCTATGCCCAGCTCATCTATCACCTGATTCAGCCTTTCCACAAATCCCGGCTTGCCCACAAAGGGAATGTCCTCAACACAGGTCTTGAACACCATGCTCCCATGATCGGGGACGCTCCCCGCCCCATACAGCTCCACAAATTTGCTGTAGCGCAGGGCATGATGTATCTCAAAAGCTATCTCCGTGCCGGCAGGGAAAATCAGAATTTTCTTTACGTCAGCCGTGGTAACTCACTCCTTCCCTGCCCCGGAACGGCGCAGGATATTCTTTATAACAGAGAAAATGTAGTTAAAGCTGTCCACCTTGAACAGCAGGGACAGAGCTATATACAGCGCCACTCCTGCGCACAGCTGCATGGCGAGAGTAACAAAATCGTTCAGGCCAAGGAGCGTCAGCAGATATACTGCCCCGCCCATGACCGCAGACAGGATTATGGCCGGGCTCATGTCTTTTAGCTGCTCCAGATAGGGATAGTCCAGCAGTTTTTTATTGGGAAAGGCATTTATCAGCTGGGAGAGCACTCCGGTGAATATGCGGCTCAAGGCCATATAGAACACGCCCATGCGCATGGTTATCACCAGGGCAAAAATCCCCACCGCCTTTTTTATCAGCTCCAGGTACAGGAACATATCGCTGCGTCCCATGGCCTTTATGGCGTTGAGATTGGCGGTGTGCAGGGGATAGAAAGCATAGCACACGCAGAATATCTGCATATATGGCACACAGGGCAGCCATTTTTCCGTCAGCAGCAGCCGCACCAGCGGCTCAGCGCAGGCGGCAAGCCCCGCCATCATGGGCATCATCACATAGGTGCTCATCTTTATGGCCCGGCGGGTCATCTCCCGCACCACCAGGCGCTTGTCCTGCTCTGCAGAGAGCACCGGCAGCAGCACGCTGTCAATGGAGGAGTTTATGTTCTCAACCACCAGCACCGGCAGCTGATCGGCCTTGTTGTAATAGGCCAGGTCGGCAGAGGAATAGACGATCCCCACCACCAGCTGGTAGAGCTTATTGTAGCCCGTATCCAGCAAGGCGGAGACCAGCAGCTTCCAGCCGTAGGAGATGAGCCCCGCCAGGCGGGTAAATGAGAAAACCAGCTTCGGTTTCCAGCCCACGGTCAGCCACAGTATCGCCGTATTCACCGCCGCATTCAAAAGCTGCTGCATCACCAGGGCCCAGATGCCGTAGCCCATGTATGCCATGGATATGCCCACCACTGCGGAAAACAACGTGCCGCCCAGAGTGGCAAAGAAAAAGCGGCGAAACTGCATGGTCTTGGACACATAAGCCTGCTGCACGTTTTTGACCCCGGAGACCACCAGAGTCAATCCCAGCACCCGGATCACCGGTACCAGAGAATTGTCCTCATATACCCGGGCGATAAGGGGAGCGGCCAAGAAAAGCCCCACATACAGGATAAGGCAAAAAACCAGGTTGAAATAAAACACCGAGGAATAATCCAGATCGTCGGTATTCTTCTTCTGGATCAGGGCGTTGGCCATGCCGCTGTCCACAAAGACCTGGAGGATGGAGGTTATCACCGTCACCAGGGCTATGGAGCCGTAAAGCTCCGGGGCCAGCAGCCGAGCCAGCACAACCGAGACCACAAAAGAGATCAGCTGGGAACCGCAGCGCTCCATAAAGCGCCATATTAAGTTGGACAGCACGGACTGACTGCTCTTATCCATCAGTTAATCTCCGTAACCCTGCCGGCGGCGGTACAGGCGCTGCACGGCGGGAAAATAACTCTTTACAAAATTTTTCAGCCGGTAGGAAAAGCTCTGGCGGCGCAGGATGCTCCTGTAGGGTTCCCGCCGCTGTTCCCTGTCCCGACCCTCTATATACATCAGCTCAAACTCCTGCTGGAGCAGGCCCTGCTGCGCCAGTTCCCGGTATTCCTCCGGTACATGGGGCAGGAAAGCCCTGAACATATCCCTTTTGCCGGTAACAAAGTTTTTCAGTTTGTCGTACTGATAGTCCACGCCTGAGCTCCAGGCCGCCCGGCCGCTGCCTATACGGTAAACAGACATGATCCTGTCTATATAGCGTATCTTTCCGTTAAGGCGCAGCCAAAGGTCGTTGGCCTGGTCAGTAAAGCCGTGGCTGTAGGCCACATGATAAAAGTCCTGGGTATCCGTTATTATCTCCCGCCGGGCCATCAGGGAGCTGGTATGAAAGGATTTAGAGGTGCCCTGGATAATAAGCTCCATGGACACGTCCCCGTCTCCGCTCCTGTCCAGCAGGGGCCTGTCCTCCTGGGAGCCGTCGCAATAGTGGAGCATGGTGTTGTGGACGCAGGCGCTGTAATCCGGGTGGGCATTGAGAAAATCCGCCTGGCGCTGCAGCTTGCTGTCATCCGTCCAATAGTCGTCCCCCTCGCAGATGCAGATATACCTGCCCCGGGCATTGGGGAAGAAATACTCCGTATAGAAGTTGCCGCCCTTGGAAAAGAAATTCTCCTCCATGAACCAGGTTCTTATTATCTCCGGGTTCCTGGCGGCATAGTCCCTTATGATCTCAGCGGTCTTATCCGTTGAGGCATCATCGCTGACCAGGATCTCAAAGGGGAAATCCGTTTTTTGGCTGAGAAAGCTCTCCAAGGTCTGGGCGATATACTCCTGATGGTTGTATGCGGTGCAAAGTATGGAGACCATACAGTTATTTTCCATATCCATATTCTCCTGACTGGGGGCGGCCGGGTTCAGTCTTTATAGCCCCGGCGCCGCCTGTATAGACGCTGGACGGCAGGTAAATAGCTCTTTACAAAATTTTTAAGCCTGTAGGAAATGCTCTGGCGGCGCAGGATGCTCCTGTAAGGCTCCCGCCGCTGCTCTCTGTCCCGGCCCTCTATATACATCAGCTCAAATTCCCGCTCCAGTATCACCTGCCGGGTCAGCTCCCGGTACTCTTCAGGGGCATGGGGCAGGAAAGCCCTGAGCAATTCTATCTTGCCTATGATAAACTTCCTCAGCTTGCCGTACTGGCCACCTACGCCGGAGCTCCAGGCTGAGGGATTGCTGCATATGCGGTACACGGACATGATGCTGTCTATAAAATGAATCTTTCCCCGGAGACCCAGCCACAGTCCCCAGGCATAATCGGCAAAGCCGTAGCTGGTGGCCACCAGGTAGAAGTCAGGCTTTTGAATGATTATATCTTTCCGGGCAAAGAGGGAGCTGGTGTGATAGGAAGCCACCGGACCGTGGATAAGCTGTTCAAAACCCAGATCCCTGTCCCCAGCCGGGGCAATCAAGGGCTGGTCTTTACAGGAGCCGTCGCAGTAATGCAGAAGGGTATTGTGGACACAGGCGCTGTAGTCCGGGTGGGCCTCCATAAACTCCGCCTGACGCTGGAGCTTGCTGTCATCCGTCCAGTAGTCGTCCCCCTCGCAAAAGGCCAGGTACTTGCCCCGGGCATTGGGGTAGAACACATTCTCGTACACGTAGCCTATCCCTTTGGAGAACTGGTTCTCCTTCTGATAGAAAGGACGGATGATGTGGGGATACTTTTCCTCATACTCCCTTATTATCTCCGCCGTCTTGTCCGTGGAAGCATCGTCGTTTATCAGCACTTCAAAAGGGAAGTCCGTCTTTTGGCTCACAAAGCCCTCCAGGGCGCTTCGGATGTATTCCTCGTGATTATAGGCCGTACACAGTACGGACACCAGACAGGATTCGTTTTCCATTTGGCCTCCCGGAAACAGTGATTCTATGGAGTCCCGGGGGCACGCGCATCCCTCCGGCAGACACTCCAATTCAAATTATTATACTCCCAAAGCCTCCGCATTTCAACCAAAATATAGGCCGGGCATAATAAAACCGGGCGCCCGCAGGGGCGCCCGGAAGCTTGTATTTTCGGCCAAAGCCTTTATTTTGCCAGCTGGGCGGCAGTTTTGGCTGCCAGTCTGGCATTGTTCAGCACCAGCTGGATATTGCTCTCCAGGCTGTCGCCGCCGGTGAGCTCTACCACCTTTGCCAGCAGGAAGGGAGTGGTCTCCTTGCCGTGGACACCCTGGGCCTTGCACTGGGCCAGAGCCTCCTCTATAGCTGCGTCTATCACAGCCTTGTCCATGGCGTACTCCTCAGGTATGGGGTTGGTCACCAGCATACCGCCTTTATAGCCCAGCTCCCGCTGTGCGGAGAACATGGCGGCCAGCTCCTCCGGGCTGTCCACCCGGTAGTCCACGCCGAAGCCGCTCTTTCTGGTATAGAAGGCAGGCAGTTCATCGGTGCCGTAGCCTATCACCGGCACGCCCTTGGTCTCCAGGTACTCCAGCGTCAGCCCCAGATCCAGAATGGATTTTGCTCCGGCGCAGATGACCATCACCGGCGTCTGAGCCAGCTCCTCCAGGTCGGCGGAGATATCCATGGTCACCTCGGCGCCCCGGTGCACGCCGCCGATGCCGCCGGTGGCGAAGATATTTATGCCCGCCATATAGGCGATCATCATGGTGGTGGTAACGGTGGTAGCGCCGTCGGCTCCCCGTGCTACCAGGGCGGGCAGGTCACGGCGGCTGGCCTTGGCCACTGCCCGGCCTGTTTTGCCCAGGTATTCTATCTCTTCCTTGCTCAAGCCCGCTTTCAGCCTGCCGCCGATTACGGCGATGGTGGCGGGCACGGCGCCGTTGTCTCTTATGGTCTGCTCCACCAGCAGAGCCGTCTCCACATTCTTGGGATAAGGCATGCCGTGGGAAATTATGGTGCTCTCCAGAGCCACTACCGGCTTACCGGCAGCAAGAGCCTCCTGTACTTCAGGGGCTATGTCAAGATACTTGTTCATTGCGTATTATCTCCTTCCGATAAACTGAGGATAAAGCCGGAGTGGCGGGTTTTATACCGCCGGTCTCCGGACTTTTTTGACTTTACTTGGACTTTATATATGGCTTGCCATTGGCTGCGGGAACACGAGATTTGCCGACAAAGAGAATAAGCACGATGACCGTGACCACATAGGGGATCATGGAGATCAAATGCACGTTCACACCGGAGGATCCGCCCAGCACCACCTTCAGGCCTGAACAGAAGCCGAAGAGCAGGCAGCCCAGCAGCGCACCCTGAGGCCGGAATTTTCCGAAGAGCACGGCGGCGATAGCGATAAAGCCCTGGCCTACGATGGATATAGGTCTGAACTGGTTGGAGGTAGCCATGGTGACGCAGGCGCCGCCAAGACCGGAAAGGAACCCGGAAAGGCAGACACATATAAAACGTGTGGCAACGACGTTGATACCCAGAGTCTCGCATGCCTGAGGATGTTCGCCGCAGGCCCGCAGCCGCAGTCCAAAGCGGGTCTTATAAAAGACGAACCACACAACAATCACCATAATGAACACCAGATAGGTGGAGGCATAGGTGGCAAAGACATTGTCCATAAAGCGCCCGAACACAGTGCTGGTATCGAAGATGCCCTTAAAGAGGGTGGGGATCTTCTGGTTCGGAGTCAGTGGTATGGTGTCGGTGGAGTTAAAGAGCACTCTTGCGATCATGATAACTATGCCGGGGCCCAGCATATTGATGGCAGTACCGGCTATAGTCTGGTCTGCCCCCAGGTTAACGGTGGCAAAGGCATGGATGGCTCCAAAGAGCATACCCGCCAGCCCTCCGCACAGGAAGCCCAGATATGGGTTGCCGGTAAAGTAGGCCACCACCGTGCCGGTAAAGGCGCCGGCGGTCATCATGCCCTCAATACCGATGTTCACAACTCCGGAGACTTCCGAGAAGCAGGAGCCCAGAGCGGCATACAGCAGAGGCGGGGTGTAGATAAGGGTAGCATAGAGGATTATTCCGAACTCGTTCATAAACTCTGTCATTTGTCAGCCCCCTCCTTTCCGCTCTGCACCGCTGCGGCTTTTGGTTTTTTCCCTATATGTACATATTTAAGCCGCTCAAATATAACGGAGATGGCGATAAACAGCACCACCGTACCCACGATGACGTTTATAAGCTGGGTGGGTGCGCCCACAAGGTTAAGCTTGCTGCCGCCGTAGATAAGTGCGCCGTAGAAAATACCGGCAAAGAACACTCCGAAGGGATTGGAACAGCCCATCAGAGCCACCACTATGCCTGCAAATCCGAAGCCCTCCTGGCTGGAAAACACGCTTATACGGCTGCCCATACCCATCAGCTGCAAGGCGCCGCCCAGACCGGCCAGTGCCCCGGAAAGGGCCAGAGCGGTGAGGATGGAACGGTTGACGTTGATACCGCCGTACTCGGCAGCGGACTTGTTTGCGCCCACGGCCTTGAGCCGGTAGCCCAGGGTGGTCTTGTCGATAATGAGCCAGACAATGAGCATCATCACCAGCGACACCAGTATGCCCCAGTTTGCTGTGGGGCACAGACCCAGCTGGCTTATCAGGTCCTTTGACAGCAGAGTGCTGGCATTGTCAGATATGTTCTTGGTAGCCTCGGCAGTACCGTCGCTGTGGATGGCGGGAATGCCCGCGATGAAATTGGACAGGTAGAAGGCTATCCAGTTGAACATTATCATGGACAGCACTTCGTTGATGCCCCATCTGTTTTTCAATATGCCCACTATGGCGCCCCAAAGGGCCCCGGCCAGCATTGCGCCGATAAAGCACAGGGGGATGAGGACAACGGAAGGCAGGTCACCCAGGAGGATGCCTATGCAGGCGGCAGCCATGGAGCCCAGGACGAACTGGCCTTCAGCGCCGATGTTGAAGATACCGGTGCGGAAAGAGAAGGCCACGGAAAGGCCGGTCATTATATAGGGTATGGCATAGACGATGACATAGGAAAAGCCCTTTACACTGGTGACGCTGGTGATAAGCCGCCCGTAGGCCGCTCCCACATCCAGGCCCATTATCAGCAGGAAAAAGGCGCCCACCACAAAGCCCAGAACGATGGAAAGCAGGATATGGATAATACGGGTTTCGGATATAATGGTCAGAACATTCTTTTTATTATTATCCATTTACCTTACCTCCTGCCATGAGCAGTCCCAGCTCGTTCTCACTGGCATCCTTGCCGGGCATGGATGAGACTATCCGTCCGTCAAAAATAACGTCAATTATGTCTGAAAGGCTCATTATCTCGTCCAGCTCAAAGGAGACCAAAAGCACGGCTTTGCCCTTGTTACGCTGATCCACGATATACTTATGCACATATTCTATTGCTCCCACATCCAGACCCCGGGTGGGGTTTACGGCAATGAGCAGATCCTTGTCATTCTGTACCTCACGGGCAATTATGACCTTCTGCTGGTTGCCGCCGGAGAGGGTGCCGGCAGTGCGGCGCTCACTATGCTGGGGGCGGATATCATAATTTTGTATAGATTCGGTAGCATGATCAAAGATGGCATCACGATTGAAGATATGGTTTTTGGAGTAAGGCTGCTCCTCGTAGTTCTGGAGTATAAGGTTGTCCTCAATACTGAAGTCCAGAATAAGACCGTGCTTCTGCCGGTCGGCGGGAATGCTTGAGACCCCGTGGTCAAAGCCAAAGCGAGGAGGTTTGTTGAAGACATCCGCCCCGTTGACAAGAATCTGGCCGGAGGTGCCCTTTCGAAGGCCGGTGATGACTTCCACCAGTTCGGTCTGGCCGTTGCCGTCTATGCCGGCAATGCCGACTATCTCGCCCCGACGTACCTGCAGGTTCAGGCCCTTGACTATCTCCACTCCCCGGTAGTCGTTGCAGTGCAGATCCTTTACGTCCAACACCACTTCGCCGGGCTTCTGCTCCGGCTTATCCACAGTAAAGGTGACGTTGCGGCCCACCATCATGCTGGCCAGCTCGTTTTCGCTGACCTTTTCCACGTCCACGGTGTCTATGTACTTGCCCTGGCGGATGATGGTGCAGAAGTCGGCAGCAGCCTTTATCTCCTTGAGCTTATGGGTGATAATGATTATGCTCTTGCCGTCTTTGGTGAGGCTGCGCATGATTTCGATAAGCTCCTCTATCTCCTGGGGAGTTAGGGAGGAGGTGGGCTCATCCAGAATGAGGATATCCGCACCTCGGTACAGGGCTTTCAGAATCTCCACACGCTGCTGCATGCTCACGGAGATATCCTCTATTCTGGCGTCCGGATCTATGGACAGGCCATAGCGCTGGCTGAGCTCCTCCACATTCTTTCTTGCGGTGACCATATCCAGAGCCAGGCCCTTGGTGGGCTCGGTGCCCAGGACGATATTTTCCGTGACTGTAAAGGGCTGGATAAGCATGAAGTGCTGGTGCACCATGCCTATTCCGGCAGCAATGGCGTCACGGGGGTTGTTCATTTCAATGGGTTTGCCGTTGACCAGTATCTGGCCGGATGTGGGCTTGAGCAGACCGTACAGCTGGTTCATCAGTGTGGATTTGCCCGCGCCGTTCTCCCCCAGTATCGCATGGATCTCACTCTTATGTACGGTGAGGTTTATATTGTCGTTTGCCACAAAGTCCCCAAACTTCTTGACAATATTCCGCATCTCGATGACCGGGGTATTCATATCAACATATTCTTTTGCCAAATTGATGCCCCCTAAGTTCAAATTTTGTGCAGGTTCAGCCCATTACAGAATTTTGAAGAAGGCATCGATCTCGGCTGCATGCTTGCCCCGGCAGATGATGTGATGGTTGTTTATGGGCTTGGTGAGGAAATAGGAGAAGTCATCAAGGCAGACCTTTATCTGGGTGCGGCAGAGCATGTTGTTAAAAGGAGTATCTATTATTCTGCCCTCCTGAGCGTGATAGCGGGAGAGGTCGCCCTCGCACTTGAAAATGGTGCAGTCGCCTTCATCAAAGGTACCCTGTACTGCCACGCCAATGCCGGACTCAAAGTGAGTGTTCAGGCAGAAGTTTTTGAGCATTGTGGTGGGGATGGTGCAGTGGGCAAAGACGGCGGTACCGGCCTTGGTATCGAAGCGGCTTGGGTTGCACAGGAACATAGGCTCGCCGGTAACGGCGCCCAGCACCGCCATGGACAGCAGGGCGGGCACATCGCTCTCACAGCCGCCGCAAATACCCTCGTTGTTGAGTATGGACAGAGCCAGACAGCCGGTGGTATACACGGTGTCCAGCAGGTCAAAGCAGCGCACGGTGACGGCGCTGAGATCATACTTCTGGCACAGGCGCTTCACTGCGCCGTAGACATACAGGGCCTTTTCCACTTCTTCCGGCTTGTAGCCCTTGCTCTTAAAGGCCTGGGTGTACTCATTTTTCGGGTACTCATGCTTGGCTATTTCCGCCAGCAGCTCGTCCATTCCTATCTTAACAAAGCCCATGCCCAGTTTTTCCATCATGGCCTCAGGGCTGTAGTTACAGGCGATGAGCCAGTCAGAGGGTTCGCCGATGCAGCCCAGATTCTTGCCCTTCAGAGCGGCCTTTGCCCGGTGGGCGTTGGCAATGAGGCGTATCTTCTCCGCTATCTGGGGGATGTCCCCATGGAGGATCTCGCCGCTGCCGCCATGCTTATTGAGAAAGCTGAGGATCTCCATAGAGGCGGCCAGGGAATTGCTCTCTCCGCTTGTGAGAATGTAGCAGTGGCGGTCCTTCAGCTGGTCAAAAGCCTGGACAAAGTAGCCCTCGCTGCCGCCGGAGGCCACATAGAGCAGGGCAAAATCTTCCGCCAGGTACTGCTCCAGGGACACTCTCTCCAACTTTTCGCCCAAAGCCTGGGACACGGCATTTATATAGTCGGTCATATGCTGTTCAGTAATCTGGGACAGAGGGCTTCTGATTTGATAATAAGCAGGCATGATTCATTCTCCTTTTACATAAAAATTCTGTTTAATATTTTTTCTATCCGCCCCCGGGAGAACTGGGGGACAGCAGGACAGGCCATACCCATCCATGGTATTTGATTTATTATAGCATAGAGGCGGCAGTTTTTCTATATTTTCTGCGCTTATTCCCAAAAAAATCCTCCACCGCAGCTGCGGTGGAGGAAAGGGATTTTAAATTTTTGCCGTATTACTCAGCCAGAGTGAACTCGGGGCAATCCTCAACAGAGGTGGGAACAGTCTTCTCGCCGTTGATGATGGCAGTCTTAGCGGCCTCAACAACTTCCAGAACCTCGGCGGGGATGTGATCGCGGGTAGGAGCCAGGTCAACACCGCCGTTGGACAGGTCGTACATGTGGATACCGGCAGTGAAGGTGCCATCGGCAACAGCCTTGGAGATGTCCTGAGAGGCAACGTCAACCCTCTTCATAGCGGAGGTGAGCACATGGTCGGGAGCCAGGGAAGCCTGGTCGGTGTCAACACCGATGGCCCAGATGCCTTCCTCGTCGCAGGCGGAGATAACGCCTATGCCGGAGCCGCCGGCAGCGTGGTAGATAACGTCAGCGCCATTGGTGATCATATCCTTGGCAGCGGTGGAGCCGCCGGCGATGTCGCCGAAGTTGTTGACATTGTACTGCAGGATGGTGGCGTCGGGGCAAGCCTCAAGAACACCGGTGATGTAGCCGATGCCGAAGAGGTTCATGGAATCGGAAACCATGCCCTGAACATAACCCACGGTCTTGGTCTCGGTGACGGAACCGGCGACCAGGCCCACCAGGTAAGAAGCCTGCTCCTGAGCGAACATCAGGCAGGCCACGTTGGGCAGGTCGATGGTGGAGTCATCGATGATGGCAAAGAGCTGGTCGGGATTGGCCTCGGCAGCCTCACGGGTGGCGTCGGCCAGCATGTAGCCCACGCAGATGATGAGGTCATAGTCCTCGTCGATGAAGGTATTGATGTTGGTCTGATAGTCAGCGTCGGTCTTGCTCTCCAGGTAGTTGACCTCAAAGACTTCGGGGTCAAGAGCCTGCAGGCCTTCCCAGGAAGTCTGGTTGAAGGACTGGTCGTTCACACCGCCAACGTCGGTGACCATACCGATGCGGACCTTCTCAGCGGGAGCTGCTTCTTCGGCAGGAGCCTCGGTAGCGGCATCCTCAGCGGGAGCCTCGGTGGCCTCCTCGGCAGCAGGCTCGCTGGAGCCGCAGGCGCACAGGGCGAATACCATACAAAGAGCCAGCATAAGCGCAAGAATCTTTTTCATGTGTTTTCCTCCAATAAGTATTTTGTTTGTAGTGACATGTGTGTTCCACACAAATGAGATTATATCACGATGGCCCCAGTCAATCAAGGTCATTCTTGCCAAAAATATGTCTTGTTTATGTCCTCATCATTAATTATTGCGCCGGATTTCAAAACTTTTTTCATTGGGGCTCTCAAAGCTCCGCCATCTTTACCGCCGTGTCCAGAGCTATCTCCATCATCTGGGTGAAAGAGTTCTGCCGATCCTCGCTGCTGAGATATTCATGCCGGTACAGATGGTCTGAAATGGTGCAGATGCACAGGGCCCGCTTTCCGGCATAGGCAGCGTTGCAGTAAAGCCCGGCAGCCTCCATCTCCACGGCCATGACGCCCATATGCTTCCACTCGTCGCTGCAGTCCTGGCCCTGGGCATAATAGAAATTGTCTCCGGAGAGGATATTGCCCACCTTCATGTCCACTCCGTGCTCCTTTGCAGCTTCCACAGCCTTGCTCAGCAGTGTGAAGTCCGCTATTGGGGCAAAGGTGCCTTTTACGCCAAAAGTATTTATATAGTTGGAATTGGTGCAGGCGCCCTGACCGGCGACTATATCCATAAGTTTCAGGTCGTCTCTCAGCGCTCCGGCGGAGCCGATGCGTATGATGTTATCCACATCATAAAAATTGTACAGCTCCCAGCTGTATATGCTGATGGCCGGGATACCCATGCCCGATGCCATAACTGTCACCGGTACGCCCTTCCAGGTACCGGTATGGCCCTGAACTCCCCGGACATTGTTCACCAGCACAGGGTCGGTGAGAAAGTTCTCTGCAATAAATTTAGCTCTCAGCGGATCGCCTGGCATGAGCACGGTCTTGGCTATCTGCCCTTTTTCGGCTGCTATATGGGGGGTAGGTACGGACATTATTCAAACACCTCCGATAATTTTATGTTATAAGCCCGAGTAGGTAATTTGGATTATAAAGTAGAAAAATGTAAAAGTCAAATTGAAACAGGGCGGAGTATATGGTAAAATGGTCTGTGAGAAAAATATACAGGGGGTAGCCCATGGACGACGTTATGGTCATAGGTATTGCCGGAGGCACCGGCAGCGGCAAAACCACCATTACAAAAAAACTCATGCAGCGCTTTGGAGGAGATGTCTCCGTCATTTACCATGACAACTACTACAAGGCCCACCACAATATGAGTTATGAGGAGAGGGCCAAGCTAAATTACGATCACCCGGATTCCTTTGACACTGATCTTCTCATTCAGGCAGTGAAGGACCTTAAGGCCGGGCGCAGCGTCATCTGTCCGGTATATGACTACACCATCCATGACCGCTCCGACAAGGTCATAGAGGTCAAGCCCGCCAGAGTCATCATTGTGGAAGGCATCCTGATTTTCCAGAGCAGGGAGCTCTGCCGTCAGATGGATATAAAAATATATGTGGACACCGACGCCGACGTGCGCATACTCCGGCGCATAGTCCGGGATGTGCGGGACCGGGGCCGCAGTCTGGAGAGCGTGGTGAACCAGTACCTCAGCACTGTAAAGCCCATGCACGAGCAGTTTGTGGAGCCCTCCAAGCGCAATGCCGACATCATCATTCCTGAAGGCGGCCACAACCAGGTGGCCATGGAGATGGTGATGGAACGGGTAAAGGCCCATATAGAGAGATTCAAGTAAAGAGGTTCAGAAAAAAATGGCAAAGCTCTACTTCAAGTACGGCGCCATGGGCTCCTCCAAGACCGCCCAGGCGTTGATAACACGCTTTAATTACATGGAGTTGGGGATGAGCGTCTGGCTTATAAAGCCCAGCACCGACACCCGTGACGGGGCCGACATCATCAAAAGCCGCATAGGTCTGGAGGCCAGGGCTCAGGTGATAACCCCCAGTCAGAACATTATAGAGGAATACCGGAAGCTTGGCTGCCGGGATGTGATAATTGCCGACGAGGCCCAGTTTTTTACCCCGGAGCAGATAGAGCAGCTGCGCTATCTGGTGGACGAAGATGACCTGCCGGTACTGTGCTTTGGGCTGCGCACGGATTTTCTCACCCGCCTTTTCCCCGGCTCACAGCGTCTTATGGAGCTGGCTGACTCAATAACGGAGATAAAGACCGTCTGTGCCTGCGGACGCAAAGCCACAGTGAACGCCCGTCTGGACGCCAGCGGCAGGATCCTCACCCAGGGGGACCAGGTCTTTCTGGGCGGCAACGACAGCTATATTGCCATGTGCCATAAATGCTGGAAGGAAAAGATAAAGGAGCAGGAGAGTTCCTCCCTGGGCTGAGCCTCATCTGCACCGGGGTCTGTCCCTGCTATATCTATATTTTTATATGCGTAACAAAAGGAGAGCCCGCAGGCTCTCCTTTTAAATTTTGTTCCTTTGTCCGCCAGATCTCTTCCTGGCCGTTTTCCGCCGTCTCGGCCGCAGCAGTCCCGGCCGCAGCCTTCACCGTCAGAGAGGCCGACAGCAGCAGGAAGGCCAGAAATACGCACAGAAAACTTATAAGGAGCTTTTTTGCGCCCCATCTGATGTTCATTACAATCCCCCGCTGTATTTGAATTTACATTATTATCCTGCGTAATTCATGGGAAATAATGCATGGAGAAATTTCCCAGCACTCTCTGCCGCATTATAGAGCTCCGCAGCTGAAGTCAAGAACTCCCAACCCTTTTGCAATCTAAGGAGCCCGGCGCATAAAAACGCGCCGGGCTCCTTAGATTGTCTTGATTGTTTTAACCACGGTGGCTATGGCATGTGCCGCCGTCTCTATGCGGTCTCAGCCGTCAGGTTTTTGGCCCGCCATCTTTATCCTTTTCAGCGCTCCCGCCCTCTCTCCGGGCTTTGCGCCGGGCCCTCAGTTTCCGGTAAACCGGACGGAATACAAGGAAGAGGATGACAAGTACTATGATCGTGGGGATGATGGACACCAGGAACACCAGGAAATTCTTGAAGAACTGTCCCAGGTCCTTAAAGGCTCCGGTGAGAGCCTGCCACAATTCCTGGAGATAGCTCTGCTGGGGCTGAGGAGTATACTCGCCCACTTCATCCACGGTGACGTAAAGGCTGCTGTAGCTCACCTTACGGTCCCAGTTGTTCAGGGTGGACTGGAGGCTCTCTATCTCATATCTCAGCTCCGTGAGTTTTTCCTCGATGGTAATAACGTCGCTCACCGTCTCCGCCTTTTCCATCATCTCCAGAAGTCTTGCCTCCTGAGTCTCATAGGCGGTGAGCCGGGCCTGGGTGTCATAGTACTGGGCAGTGACATTCTCAGAATAGGTGTAGGTATAGGGCACGTTGCCCAGCTGAGACAAGCTGTTCATCACCGTTTCAAACTTGTCGCTGGGGATGCGCAGGGTGTAGGAGGCGCTGCGGTTGCCGGAATTCCCCCGGGAGATGCTGTAGTAATTTGCGCCGCTGAGGCTGCTGGACTCTATCCATCCCCCGTACTGCTCCAGCATTTCCATAAGTTTAGCTATGCTGTCGTCAAAATTTTGGGTCTCAACCTGGGCCTCTCCGGAATAGATTATCTTATCCGGGTCCACTTCTGCCGTCTCAGTCTCCCCGCTGCCATCCTGCTCCTCAGCCTCGGCATATTCGTAGCTGATGTCGCTGCTGTAGGAAGCCAGGCCGCCGTAGCCGTTGTCCGCAGCTGCCGCCGGGGCCTCCTGAATGGACTCGGTGGCGGCGCTGCTGTCGCCGCCTTTGCTTCCGGCTCCGCAGGCGCAGAGGCTGAGCAGCATCACAAACGCCAATAGAAGGGATAAAATCTTCTTCATTTTTGTCCTCCAATCTTTTTGTTTTTTCGGTTTGTCCTCAATAGTGCTGACGTTAAAAATTCTTAAATGTTTCCTGCGCCGTTTACAGAATTGGTTAAAGCTGTTAAAATGTTTATGTGGTATATAAACATCAGGACGGAGCCGGCGCAGACGCCGGAGATTGGAGGAGCTTATGCCCGATACTTATATTGTATTTGCCGCCCTGGTCATGACCCTGGCCTGCCTGTCCCTTATGGGGCGCTTCATGCAGGTGAGCCGCCGGGGCGACGCTCTGCAGGCCATATTTTATAAGGGCGCAGCCTCCCTGTGCTTTGTGGCTCTGGGGCTGCTGGGACTTCTGCGCACGGGGGATTGGGCCTTCGGCTGGAAAATGGCTCTGGGGCTGTTCCTGGGTTTCTGCGGCGATGAGCTGCTGGCCATGCGCTTTATCCGGGAGGAAAAGCACGATCTGTATTTCAGCCTGGGGGCTGCGTCCTTTGCTCTTGGACATGTACTCTTTATCTGGGCGGCCATAGAGCGGGCCGGGGAGTTCTCCCTTTGGGCCCTGCCCATCCTGGTTCTGCTGCTGCTCTGCTCCGGCCTTTATGCCCGGAAGAAGGAGAGCAACGCAGGAGACATGCACATCAACGCCGTGCTGTATATCTGTCTCGTGTGCTGCATGGGTGCAGCGGCCTGCACCGGCGCCATAGTGAGAACGGATCTTTCATCCCTGCTCTTTGCCCTGGGCGGGCTGGGCTTTGCCATAAGCGACAACATACTTTGCGCCCATTACTTTGGCAATGACCGACGCTTTCTTTTAAACTGGCTCATCCACATAAGCTATTACGACGCCCAGCTGCTGATAGCCTGGAGCATATTCTTTGCCTAGCCCACCTCAGCTTTTACTCCCGGCCTTCGATCAGCTTCTCAACCACATACTGACAAAGGAGCATCCCCGCAGTAGCCGGTACCCAAACCAGCGAGCCGGGGATGCTTCGCCGTCCCGGAGGGGGTGCCTCCAGCTGTTCCGGCAGCATTGGCTCCTCCGGGCTGAACACCACGGGGTGGTGGTTCACTCCCCGGCTGCGCAGTTCCTTGCGCACCACTCTTGCCAGGGCGCAGCCGCTGGTCCTTGAGATATCGTCCAGCCTCAGCTGCTGAGCATCCCGCTTGTTTCCCGTGCCCAGGGCGGAGACTATGGGAATACCTCTATCCCGGCAGCTCATTATCAGGTCTATCTTGCAGCTGACCAGGTCGATGGCGTCCACCACAAAGTCGAAGTCCCCCAGCAGTTTGTCGCGGCTTTCCGCCTCATAGCGGGCGGTGAGGGCCTTTATCTCTATCGCCGGGTCTATATCCTTTATGCGTTCCTCCAGGACCTGGGCCTTGGAACGGCCCAGAGTGGAGTTCAGAGCGCAGAGCTGGCGGTTTATGTTGCTGAGGCTGACACAGTCCTCATCAATGAGAGTGAGCCTGCCCACGCCGCTGCGCCCCAATGCCTCGGCACACCAGGAGCCCACGCCCCCCAGGCCGATAACCGCCACATGGCTGCGCCACAGTTTTTCCATGGCCGCCTGGCCCAGCAGCATCCGCTCTCTCAGCCGTCTGTCATCCATAATTTATCCTCCGTTTTACAAAACCCCCTGCCGTCGGGCAGGGGGTTCCATTTGTCAAAGGCGGCTTTGCCTCCTTTGACAACAAATTTTGTACTTCGTTCCATTCCCTAATTGTATGCAGCAGACATAAAATTAGGCGGTAGGCTCCGTGAGAAATTGTTCTCTGCAGCACACGTCGCTGCAGAAAACGATTTAAATATTTTTTAACCCGACAAAGAAGCTCTGCCGGTTTTTATCTGACTTAGCCTACAAAGCGCATGCCGAAGCCTTCCACCGGGGTATAGGCGGCGGTAATCTCGCTGAGCCACTGGCTCACGGCCTCGTTTTCCAGGTCGGTGCGGGCAATATAGTCGGCATAGTTCTCGCCCTCGCCCACGTAGTACATCACATGATATCCGGCATAGCTGCTGCTTTCACCGTAGACTATTGCGGTGTCGCCGGGTTTATGGCCCTCGAAGCAGAACTTGTCGAACTCTTCCACCATCTGTCCCTTGGTTACGCTGTCATAAAGGCCGCCGTTGGTGTTGGAGCCGGTGTCCTCGGAGTACTCTTCAGCCAGAGCAGCAAAGCTCTCCTCGGTCTTGTCCCCGGCCTCATACTCTGCCAGGATGTCCTCAGCCTTGGCCAGAGCCTCGGCCTTGGCTTCTTCGGTGTAATTGCCGTCCTCATCGGCCACGGCCTTTATCAGGATATGACGAACCTGAGCCATATTATAGTCGTTGTTGTCCCTGGAGAGGAATAACACCACATAGTATCCGCCGCCGGTACTGTCGGCTATGACAGTGGCATCCCCGGCCTTGCGGGCGGAATCCATCATCCACTCCTTATAGCTGCCAAGGCTGCCGCCCTGAGTCTTGCTGGGATGGGTGGCGCTTCCATCTTCCACCTGGCTTGCTACTGCGGTATCCAGGCGCTCCAGGTAATCCTCTTCCTCACCGGAGAGGTAAGCGTCCAGAATGGCATTGGCAGTGTCTTCCGCCTCAGCCAGCGCTTCGTCGCTCACTTCTGTTGTAGTCTCTCCGTCATCACCGGTGACTTCGGTGGTGGCGGCGGTTACATAGTAGTAGGCATAGTCGAAATAGTCCTTATCGCCGTTATAGCTTTCATACTTCTGGTCTATCTCATCCTGGCTGAACTCCAGTCCGTCAGTGTACTGGGTAAGAGCCTTGCTGGCCAGAGTGGAATCACGGTAGGCGCTCCGGACCATATCGGCATTCACGCCGGGGCCGTAGTTGGCGGCAAAGAGGTTGTCGACGCTGGCAAAGCCCTGGCTGGTGGCATATTCATCCATGCCGTCGAAGTTGGCCTCTACAGCGTCCAGCTCCTCCTGGGTCAGCTCTATGCCGTTTTCTGCGGCATAGTCTCTCAGAGCCTTCTCCTGGACCAGGGTGCTCTCGGCAGTCTGGATAAAGTAATCTCTCCAGCTCATCTCTTCGGTGGATACGGTGCAGGGCTGGTTGTCCAGGCCTTTGATACCGGACGAGGTGTCAAGTCCGAAGAGAGAAACGTAACTTCCGTATTGGTTCACCATATAATAGTACTGCTCGCCATAATAGTAGCTCATCTGAGAGGCGGAGTAATTTTCATCGTCTATGGTGAGAGCAGTGGCCTTATACAGCAGATTGGAGTTGAGGAAGAAGATAAAGGCTATAAGCAGTATTACGGCAATGGTACCCAGAGTCCAGCGGCGCTTCTGTTTTGCCTTTTCCCTGGCCTCCTTCTCCATGGCCAGAGTCTTCTTGTCAGTGCCTGCCTCCCGGGCAGCCTGACGCATTTTCTTTTCTGTTGATGCGCTCATGGTATGTCATCCTTCTCGATCAATACTTTGGTCTGTCCTGTGCAGACTTGGCTATTATAACCCAAATGTTCCCGCTATTCAAGGGAAAAACCGCAGTATTCCAGAAATATTCAAAGAGAATTGCCCGGCGCGGCGCTCTTTTCCGACCTCAGCAATTTTTTATACTGCATTTGACATTAAAAAATGCTATACTAACATGAGTTTAATCTAATTTTGAAAGGTCCGGATAATGAAAAAGTACCCCAAAAATCACATATTAAAAGTCGTCCTGACTTGCTTTGCAGCAGTACTGCTTATATCTGCCGCTCTGGTAGCGGACAGTAAATACCACATTCAGCTCACTCGCTATGATATGAGCTTTCCCAACCTGCCGGAGAGCTTTGATGGCTGCCGTATTTTACATATCAGCGACCTGCACGGTATGAGCTTCGGCCGGGACAACCGGCGTCTTGCGGAGATGATCCGCAGTCAGCAGCCAGACATCATCGCTTTTACCGGAGATATCGCCGGCAATAGAGGGGATCTGTCCGCCGTGGAGGCTCTGCTGAAAAACATCGATGGGCTTTGCCCCGCCTACTATGTCAACGGCAATCACGAGTGGGCTGACGGCTGCGTAGAGGAAATAGAGACGCTTATGGAGAGCTATGGTGTGCACTGTCTCAGCAACGAAATTGAGCTCCTTTACCGGGGGGACGACAGCATAGTGATAATCGGTGCGGAGGACCCCAACGGACGGGCAGACATGATGACTCCCTGGGAACTGTCCCTTCGGGCCGGGGAGCTCTACTCCGGCAAATTCATGCTGTGGCTGGCCCACAGGAACGACTATATCAAAATGTATCAAGACATAGGTACAGATCTCATCCTCTGCGGCCATGCCCACGGCGGTATTGTCCGCCTGCCCTTTGTGGGCGGGCTTTTAAACGTAAACCGCAGCTTTGGGGCGGAATACGAAGCGGGACTGTACTACTCCGGTCACTATATAATGGAAGTGTCCCGGGGCCTGGGCAACTCTATACCTATCCCCAGATTTCTTAACCGTCCTGAGTTAGTGTTAATTGAGCTGCACAGAAAAAGCTGACCTGGCAGTCATAATTCCGGGGCAAGGCGCATATATTGAAAGTATGTTGAAAAAATACAGGAGGTATGCGCGTGGAAATGGATATTGACGACATGATATTCGGCGACTGCGACCCCGGCCCCAGTAATCGTTAACATGGTGCCAAAATGGTCCGAACGTCATTAAAATGCTATAAAAAGGCGGGAGTTTTCCCGCCTTTTTCATTGCTTTTGTGCATTGAGTTTTCCCTTTGCCGGTGGTAGCATAAACGGCGCTCCGGAGAGCATCTTCTGTGGGGGTTCTCTCTTCGGAGCCAAATTACAACAAATTTTGCTGACAGGTGATTACATATGCGCAGCACTGGCAAGATTTCAAACGGAATAACCGAGGGCGCCATATTCAAGCAGCTGCTGGTGTTTTTCTTCCCGGTCCTGCTGGGAACTCTGTTCCAGCAGCTCTATAATACGGTGGACGCGGTCATCGTGGGCCGCTTCGTGGGGAAAACCGCACTGGCGGCGGTGGGCGGCTCATCGGCTCATATACTTAACCTTATCATAGGTTTCTTTACCGGTGTGTCCTCCGGCGCGGCAGTCATTATCTCCCAATACTACGGGGCCAAGGATGATGAGGATGTGTCACGCTCGGTCCACACGGCCCTTATCCTGGCCGCCATCGGCGGCGCACTGATGACGGTTCTGGGCTTGCTCACCGCCCCCTGGCTGCTGAGGATGCTGAACACCCCCCAGGATACCATGGCCGATTCCCTCGCCTACTTGCAGATTATTTATATCGGCATGGCTCCCAGCATGGTATTCAACATGGGTTCCGCTATTCTCAGGGCCGTAGGTGATTCCCGCCGCCCTCTCTATTTCCTCATGGTCTGCTGCATCCTCAATATCTTCCTTGATCTGTTCTTTGTCCTCCAGGTCAAGATGGGAGCGGCCGGAGCGGCTGTGGCTACCATCATATCCCAGTTTATCAGCGCGGTGCTGGTATGCGTACACCTCTGCCGCTGTCAGGACAGCTATAAGTTGGATATACATAAGCTCCGTCCCGACCCCAGAATACTTCGCCGCACCGTTCACATTGGCCTGCCCTCCGGTCTCCAGTCCATCATGTATGGTCTTTCCAACCTGATTCTCACCGCAGCCGTCAACAGCTTCGGTACCGACACCGTGGCCGCCTGGGTAGCCATGGGTAAGATAGACACACTCAACTGGATGACCCTCAACGCCATGGGCATATCCCTCATGACTTTTGCCGGGCAGAACTACGGTGCCAGGAAGCTGGACCGGGTACGCCACAGTCTCCGGCTGGCCATGCTCTTGGGGTTCGCAATGGCCGCTGCCGTTGCCGTCCTCTTTGTCACCTGCGGCAGATACATGCTCATGCTCTTTACCGACGACCCCACTGTGCTGGAGATCGCGGTTCTGATTGTTTTGTACATCGCCCCCTGGTATTGGCTCTATGCCCCCATCGAGGTGTTCAGCGGCGGCTTCCGTGGTCTGGGAGACACCCTTATCCCCACCATTATCACCGCTATTGGAGTCTGCGTTACCCGTGTGGTTTGGGTCTTTACTGTTGTCCCGGTGTGGCACGATATCCAGGCCGTGTGTGTCAGCTATCCAATAAGCTGGGCCATAACCTCCGGTACCTTCTTTATATATTATTATTACGTGCGCAAGCATCGCCTGTCCGATGTCCCCGCCCAGACATAAGTCCCGCCCTGAAATTAAGGGCGTAATCTAAATCCGGCCCAGCTTGTCAAAAAAGTCTTCACAGACTTTTTTGACTTCGCTTCTCCCGCCAAGCATTTTGCCTTTGCAAAATGCTGCTGCGCCCGAAAAGCCTTGAAACTTAAGGCTTTTCTGTGGCGGGTTATTGAAACACGAGGCGGGTCTTGCCTCCTCGTGCTCCCCCGCGGCTCTATTATTTTTCATTAAATCCCTAGTTTTTCGACAGTCTCAACCGGCCCGCTCCCAATATGGGAGCGGGCCGGCCGCTTTATATATATTCCTGTGTTTGCTTTGTTATATCAGTTGCATCGGATTTTTAAACACTACAGAGCAATTAATCACGGGCTTTCCGCCCTTTTCCCCGCCGGGCCACCAGGCCTATAAGCTGTCCGGAAAGTATAACCGTCAGCAGGGAATATGCTATGCGCCCAAGGGGGATATAGCTCAGAGACAGCAGCAGCACCGTGATGTCGCTGGCAAAATATATCCACTGCAAAGGCAGTTTTAAAAGCTTTCCCAGGGACATGGCCAGGGCATCGTCCCCACCGGGAGCTCCCCCGGAGCGGACGCAAAGCCCCACGCCCAGGCCCACAAATCCTGCTCCCGTCACAGCCGCCCAGAAGGGGTGTTCTCCTATGGCGGGATACACCGGCGGGAAAAGCTCCAGCAGGCAGTACCACAGGGAGAAGCTGCCTCCCGCCACGGCAGACAGGACTATGAAGCGCCGCCCCAGCGTCCTCCAGCCAAGGAGATAGCAAAGGGTGTTGAGTACCAGTGAACTTATGGCCGGAGACAAGCCCAGCCAGTGGTCCAGCAGCAGGGTCATGCCCAGCACTCCGCCTTCGGTGACGCCGGAGAGGGAGTGGACATTATAAAGTCCGAAAGCCAGTATACCGCTGCCGGCAACAGATATAAGGATATCTCTCCGGGAGATATCAAACCGGGATAATAACCGGGATAACAAAATAACAAAACCTTTCTTAAAAATATTTTGCCCTGGAAACAGGGGACTTTCTAAAAAAGGTCTGCGTCACGGCAAATCTATTATCCCGTCAGCTACGGACCGACGTTCAGTTTTGAATATAAAGGCGGCGGGAGATGAGATGCTGTAAAGACTGAAGTCTTCCTTTTCAGTCACCGCCGCCGGGAGCGCCGTCTCCTCCCACTTTCGGTTGGAGAAATGCCGCCAGTTCAATTTAACAAATCCTTTCCTTTTATTTTCCCTTTCATATGAAAAAGGCATGGAAGCCGGCTGCCGCCTTTTTTTCCATGCCCTGTTTATATCTTAAACTTTCGCCTCAGCTCGCGGCTTTCATGGACAAATAGGCGTTGATAAAGCCGTCCAGATCCCCGTTCATCACATTGTCGATATTGCCGTTTTCGTACTCAGTACGGTGGTCTTTAACCAACTGGTAGGGCATGAAAACATAGGAGCGGATCTGGCTGCCCCATTCGATCTTCATCTGTACGCCCTTAATGTCACTTATTTTTTCCAGGTGCTCCCGTTCCTTAATCTCTGCAAGTCGGGCACGGAGCATGTTTTTGCAGTTTTCCAGGTTCTGGAAATGGCTGCGCTCCACCTGGCTGGCAACCACAATGCCGGTGGGAATGTGGGTCAGACGCACAGCGGAGGAAGTCTTGTTGACCTTCTGGCCGCCGGCGCCGGAGGAGCGGTAAACATCCATCTTGATGTCCTCATCCCGGAGCTCTATCTCGCTGTCGTCGCTGATCTCAGGCATGACCTCAACTGCGGCAAAAGAGGTATGGCGGCGGCCTGCGGCGTCAAAGGGAGAGACCCGCACCAAGCGGTGGATGCCGTGTTCACTTTTAAGGAAACCGTAGGCATTTTCCCCTTCTATCATTATAGTTGCGCTCTTTATTCCCGCCTCGTCTCCGTCCAGATAGTCCATGACCTTCACCTTGTAGCCGTGGCGGTCGGCCCACATGTTGTACATTCTGTAGAGCATGGAGGCCCAATCCTGAGCCTCGGTGCCACCGGCGCCGGCATGGAAAGTGAGAATGGCGTTATTTGCGTCATACTCCCCGGTGAGCAGAGTGCTCAGCCTTGTGGCCTCAACCTTTTCGGAGAAGGCGGCAAACTCACTTTTGAGTTCCTCCAGCATGGAGCCGTCATTTTCCTCCAGGGCCATCTCGCACATGACATACATATCGTCCCAGGCAGAGCAGAGCTTCTGATAATTTTCACATTTGTCCTTGAGATGCTTCAGTCTCTTCTGCACCTTCTGAGAGCGCTCCACGTCGTTCCAGAAGCCCTCCCGGGCGCTGGCAGCTTCCAGTTCCTCTATCTCTTTCTGGGCAGCTTCCAGATTCAAAGCATCCTTCAGCAGCTCCAGAGAAGGCTTGATATTATTCAGCTTGGTCTTATATTCTTCAAATTCCAGCATGGTATCATCCACTTTCAATAATTTCCGTAACTTACATTATACACAAAAATCCAGCATTTGTAAATTGCTTTTTTTATCTGTAATTTCGCTGTTATAAAGTTTCGTTCCCTATTCCAATTTTCAAACTAAGGTGCTATAATAAAATCAACTTTTTTTGCCGCCTTATCTCCGGCGGCCAGTTACATATAATATCATCATCCCGCAGCTTATTAATTACGGAGGATAAAAAGAATGATTTCACACGGCAAAGAAATCAAGGTATTTACCGGCAACTCCAATCCTGCTCTGGCAGAGGGCATCTGCTCCGAGCTTTTCAGAACCCTGGGCAACGCAAACGTGTCTCAGTTTGCTGACGGAGAGTGTTCCGTCTCTGTGGCCGAGCCCGTCCGCGGCAAGGACGTTTTCATCGTTCAGTCCACCTGCAACCCTGTAAACGACAACCTGATGGAGCTGCTTATAATGACGGACGCCATGCGTCGTGCCTCTGCCGGCCGCATTACCGCCGTCATACCTTATTTCGGCTACGCCCGTCAGGACCGAAAAGCCAAAAGCCGTGACCCCATATCTGCCAAGCTGGTGGCAAACCTGATAACCGCCGCCGGTGCCGACCGTGTCCTCACAATGGATCTCCACGCTGCCCAGATACAGGGCTTCTTTGACATCCCCGTGGACAATCTGGTGGGCAGCCAGCTGTTTGTAAAGCATTTTATAAAAATGTTCGGCAAAGCCAATGAGGACGTTATGGTTGTCTCCCCTGATGTGGGCAGCACCGCCCGTGCCCGGGCTTTCTCCATGAAGCTGGGCACCAACATGGCCATAGTGGACAAGCGCCGGGAACGGGCCAACCAGTCCGAGGTCATGAACATCATAGGCAACGTTGAGGGCAAGACCTGCATACTGCTGGACGATATCGTGGATACCGCCGGCTCCCTCTGCGGCGCCGCCAAGGCCATAAAGGAACTGGGCGGAGCAAAAAAAGTCTATGCCTGCGCCACCCACGGCGTGCTCTCCGGCCCCGCCATCGAGCGTATAAACGACAGCTGCATTGAGGAGCTGCTGCTGCTGGATACCATTCCCTATCCCGCCGACAAACCCAAGTGCGACAAGATTCGCTACCTGTCCACCGCCGCGGTGTTTGCCGAAGCGATCCGCCGCATATACGAAGAAGTCTCTATTTCCAATCTTTTTGAATAAGTTGGAGCCCCGCAGTTGAATCTGCGACATTGGGTCCTTCCTGCAACACAACCCTTTAAAGCCTAATTTTGATTTCATAGCCGCCAGCGCGGCCCTTCAGGTGAAGCATACATGCTCTTAAAAAAAAGCGGCGGAGTGAACTGGCTCATAGTGTTTCTGGGTAATCCCGGCCCCCGCTATGAGTTTACCCGCCATAACGCAGGCTTTATGGCGGCGGACGCCATGGCCAGAGAGAAAAACCTCAAAATAAACAAACTGCGCTTCAAAGCTCTTACTGCCGCCTGCCAAATAGGCGACCAGTCCGTATTGCTGATGAAGCCCCAGACCTTTATGAACCTGTCCGGTGAGGCTGTGCGTCAGGCAGCCGCATTCTATAAAGTTGCACCGGAGCATATAATTGTTGTCTCTGATGAGATAAGCCTGCCCTTGGGTAAACTGCGTATTCGCACCAAGGGCTCCGCCGGAGGCCACAACGGCCTCAAGGATATTATCGCCAAGCTGGGCACTCAGGATTTCCCCCGCATCCGTATAGGTGTGGGGACGCCTCCCCACCCGGATTATGATATGGCCGACTGGGTACTCTCCACTTTTAAAAATCAGGATGCCGAGGACATGAAGGCAGCCGCTCTCAGAGCGGCACAGGCTGCGGAGTGCTACATTACCCAGGGGCCGGACCGGGCCATGAACCTTTTCAATTAGTATTTACGGCACGCTCCCCCGCCCCCGTTGGGGGAGGCCGGAAGATAAAGTACGAAGGAGGAGACCGCTTATGAAGAAAAACTGTATTGCAATGCTACTTGCTGGCGGTCAGGGCTCAAGACTTTATGCACTGACACAGAAAGTGGCAAAACCCAGCGTTCCCTTTGGCGGGAAGTACCGTATAATCGACTTCCCCCTCTCCAACTGCGCAAACTCCGGGATCGACACCGTTGGCGTGTTGACCCAATACCGTCCCCTTCAGCTCAACAGCTATATCGGTAACGGCCAGCCCTGGGATCTGGACGTAGCCGACGGCGGGGTATATATCCTGCCGCCCTATCAGAGTGCCGGTGAAAAAGGCTCATGGTTCTCCGGTACCGCCAACGCAATATACCAGAATATCAGTTTTATCGAAACCTATGACCCGGAGAACGTGCTTATTCTCTCCGGCGACCACATCTATAAAATGGACTACTCCGATATGCTCCGGGAGCATCTGGAGAGAGAGGCCGCCTGCACCATTTCCGTGCTCCAGGTCTCCATGGAGGAGGCAACCCGCTTCGGCATAATGAACCTGGGAGAAGACGGCTACGTCAACCAGTTTGAAGAAAAACCCAAACAGCCCAAGAGCGATCTGGCTTCCATGGGCATATACATATTTAATTGGAAAAAACTGAGAGAGTACCTCATCGCCGATGAGAATGACCCCAATTCTTCCAAGGACTTCGGCAAGAACATCATCCCCAATATGCTTGCCGCCGGGGAAAAGCTCTGGCCCTACCGCTTCAAGGGCTACTGGAGAGACGTGGGCACCATTACCAGTCTGTGGGATGCCAACATGGATATGCTCTCTCCAGACCTTATCAACCTCTACGACGCCTCCTGGCCCATCAGCTCCAGGAGTCCCATCTGCCCGCCCCACTATGCCGGCGAGGAAGCAAAAATAATCCACTCCATCGTTACCGAGGGCTGTGAGGTGGACGGCCATGTGGAAAACTCCGTACTGTCTCCCAATGTTATCATCAATAAGGGTGCCACTGTAAACTACAGTGTGCTTATGCCCGGTGCCGTGGTAGAGAGCGGAGCAATCGTGGAATACGCCATTGTGGGTGAAAACACCGTTGTACACTCCGGCGCCCATGTGGGAGCACCCCCCGACGGCACCGATGCCTGGGGCGTGGCCACCTGCGGGCCGGATATAGAGATCAGGAGCGGGGCGGCCGTGCCTGCCGGCGCCATGATCTACACCGGGGAGGAGGTTTAAGCAATGAAGGATTTCCTTGGAATTATCTTTGCCTACAGCGCTGCCCCTGAGTTGAGAGAGCTGGTGGGCGCACGTACCGCCGCCTCCCTGCCCTTCTGCGGCAGATACAGACTCATAGATTTTGCCCTGTCTTCCATGCGCAATGCCGGCATTCTGGATGTGGGCATAATCATGCAGAGAGACTATCAGTCCCTGCTGGACCACATCGGCAGCGGCAAGGCCTGGGACATGAGCCGCCGCACCGGCGGTTTGCGTATGCTGCCCCCCTTCGGGCTGCCCGAGTACCACACCGGCAACTACACCGGCACCATTGAAGCCCTCAACGCCGTGGCCACCTATATCCGGGACATTCCCCAGAAATATCTGGTGCTGCTGCTTGGCAATCTCTGTGCCAATATTGACCTGCTCCAGCCCATGCGCCAGCACAGGCGCTCCGGAGCGGAGATAACCGCTATCTGTGCCGACCATACCCCGGCCCAGAGCCACCACCACTATGTGCTTGGGGAGGACGGTTTTGTAAAGCAGATACTCTTCGATCGCACTGATGAGGCTGAGGGCCTCCCCTCTCTGGAGGGCTACATCATCAACAAGGACACCCTGCTGAAGATGATGGATGAGTGCAAGGCCCGCAATCAGTACAGCTTCCATAAAAATGCCGTGGCGGCCTTTCTGGCCGAGGGCGGCAAGATGGATACCTATGTCCACCCTGGCTATGCCGTGACAATACGCACGGTGGAGGCATATTATAAGGCCAGTATGGATATGCTTAAAACCGAGTACCGCCGTCAGATATTCCCGGCAGACCGGCCCGTGCGCACCAAAGCTCACGAGGAGGTCAGTACCTACTACGGGGAAAAGGCGGTCTCCCGCAACAGCCTTGTGGCGGATAACTGTAAGATAGAGGGAAGCATCGAAAACTGCATTATCTTCTCCGGCGCCAGAATCGAAAAAGGCGCAAAGCTTCGCAACTGCATTATCATGCGCGGAGGCATAGTGGGCGAAGGCACCGAACTCAACTGCGTTATCGCAGACAAGTACTGCTCCTTCTCCCCAGGCACCGTCCTTACAGGTAATTCCAGATTGCCCATGGTGGTGCCCAAGGGCGTCAGCATCTGAGCCTTTTTAGCCCCTATTATTTTGCAGGATTCCCGGTGCGGCAGCTCAGTCTCGCCGCACCGGAATTTTGATATTATACCAAACGACCGCCTGCCGCCTATGCGTGGCCCCGGTCAAACATGGAGGAAAGAATTTAATGACCAACCAAATTTCCCGCGACGAAGTGCGCAGCGCCATTGAGGATAAGCTCTGCGCTCATTTCGGAGTGGCCAGTAATCTTGCTACCGATGCCCAGATTTTCCAGGCGACAGCCATAGTGATCCGGGAACTGATGAGCCGCCTGCTCACCGCAGAGAACCCCCATCACGCCACCAAGGAAGTCCACTATATGTCCATGGAATTTCTCATGGGCCGCAGCCTTATGAAGAACGCCTATAATCTTGGCATCTCCCAGGCAGTCATAGGCGCTCTTGAAGACATGGGCCGCAGCGCCGCCGACATCTTTGAAGAGGAGCCGGACGCAGGCCTTGGCAACGGCGGTCTTGGCCGTCTGGCTGCCTGCTACATGGATTCCATAGCCACCGAGGGCCTGGAAGGCACCGGGTATTCCATATGCTATGAGCTGGGCATGTTCAAGCAGAAGCTGGTTGACGGCAAGCAGACCGAAGTGGCCGACGACTGGCGTATCAGTGCCGAAAGCTGGCTGGTTCCCCACTACGAGGATGCAGTGGAAGTCCGCTTCGGTGGTCAGATAGAGGCTCACTGGGACAATCTTGGCCATTACCATGCCGAGCACCGCAACTATGACGCGGTCATAGCAGTGCCCCGGGATATGCTCATTGCCGGTTACAGCGGACGGGAGATCAATAAACTGCGTCTGTGGGACGCCAAGAGCACCAACTCTCTGGACATGTACCTGTTCTCCGAGGGCAAGTACGTAAAGAGTATGGAGCAGCGCACCATGGCCGAGGTTATTACCAAGGTCCTGTACCCCGCCGATGACCATATGGAGGGTAAGTCCCTGCGTCTCAAGCAGCAGTACTTCTTCGTCTCCGCCACAGCTCAGGATATAGTCCGCAAGCATATTAAAAAGTGGGGGGACATCAGAAGCTTTGCTCAGCACCACACCATCCAGATCAACGATACCCATCCCACCCTCATCATCCCCGAACTAATGCGCATATTTATGGACGAATACCAGCTGGGTTGGGACGAGGCCTGGGACATAGTCAAGGGCAGCGTGGCCTATACCAACCACACCGTCATGGCCGAAGCTCTGGAAAAGTGGCCTCAGGGCCTGGTGCAGCAGCTGCTGCCCCGTCTCTGGGAGATCATGTGCGAGATAAACCGCCGCTGGTGCGAATACCTTATAAGCTGCTTTGGCAGCAATGAGAAAGTTGGCCGCAACATGATAATCAGTGACGGGCAAGTACACATGGCCAACATGTGTCTGGCCGCCTGCTACAAGGTCAACGGTGTCTCCCGCCTCCATGGTGAGATACTGAAAAACGATCTGTTCAAGGACATCTACTCCCTGAGCCCGGAGCGCTTTACCCACGTTACAAACGGCATAGACCACCGTCGCTGGCTCAGCCAGATAAACCCCGGCCTTCACGAACTCATCGTAGAGCTTCTTGGCAATGACGACTACCTTCTGAAGCCGGAAGAGCTCATCCGGCTGGCCGGCTTTGCCTCCGACTCCCAGGTGAGAGAGCGGGTAAACAAGATAAAGCAGGAAAACAAGGCCCGTTTCGCCCAGTTCGCCATGAGAAACGACAGCTTTGTTCTGAATACCGACGCCATTATGGACGTACAGGTCAAGCGTCTGCACGAGTATAAACGTCAGCTGCTGTGCGCCATGAGTATCGCCAGCCTCCAGATGCAGCTGCATGACAACCCCAATATGGACTTTGTGCCCCGCAGCTTTGTATTTGGCGCTAAGTCCGCAGCCGGGTACAAAGTAGCTAAGCGTATTATTGAGCTGCTGCTGTCCATGGCCGACGACATTAATAACGACCCCGTCTGCAAGGACAGACTCCAGGTGTACTTTGTGGAGAACTACAGAGTCAGTGCCGCCGAAGCCATCATGCCCGCCGCGCAGGTCTCTGAGCAGATATCCACCGCCGGTAAGGAGGCCTCCGGTACCGGCTGCATGAAACTTATGATGAACGGAGCAGTGACCATAGGCACCCTGGACGGCGCAAACGTTGAGATGTACGAGAGGCTGGGAGATGAGAACATGTTCCTCTTTGGCCTGCACACCGACGAGATAGCCAACTGGCGCCGCAACGGCTACGACCCGGCGGGTCTGGCCCAGCGCGATGGAGAGATTATGCGCATTATGTCCCGCTTCCGTCAGGGCTTTGCTGACGGCAAGAGCTACTCCGATCTGGTTTCCAGTCTGCTCTACGGTGGCGACCAGTATATGCTCATTGCCGATTACCGGGCTTATGCCGACTGCCAGAAGCGCATGTATGAGCGCATCAGGGACGACGGTGAACGTGCCCGCCTGTCCATCATGAACACCGCCCAGAGCGGCGTGTTTGCTGCGGACCGGGCCATTGCCGAATATGCCAAGGATATATGGAAGATAAAGTAAGGCCTCAAGCTGACAATATTGATGCCGCCGTAGTTTTCGGCGGCATCAATATGGATATATGGGGCCGGCCGGAACGGGTCCTTGTCCCCAAGGACTCAAATCCCGGCACGGTGTCCCTGCGCCCCGGCGGCGTGGGGCGGAACATTGCCCACGACCTGCGGCTACTGGGGCTGGAGGTCAGTCTTGTTGCGGCCATCGGCGGCGACGTATATGCTGCTGCCATTACCGAGAGCTGCCGTGCACTGGGCATAGATCTCAGTTATGCCCCAGTCTTCCCCCAGAGGCGCAGCTCCACATATCTGTACATCAGCGACGAAAAGGGGGATATGCAGCTGGCCGTAAGCGATATGGACATCTGTTCAGCCCTCACGGCGGAATATGCAGCCTCTGTTCTGCCCAAACTACAGGCCGGGGCTATTGTTGTGGATGCAAACCTTCCGGAAGATACTATCCGATACATATGCAATAACAGCAGCATCCCCGTATATGCCGACCCGGTTTCCACCGCCAAGGCTGTTAAACTGCTGCCGGTGCTGCACCGTCTCTCGGCAATGAAGCCGAACGCCCTGGAGGCGGAAAAACTCACCGGGGAAAAGGACCCGGAGCGGGCCGCCCGAGCCTTAGTTGAGATGGGAGTAAAGCGGGTTTTTGTCAGCCTTGGCAGCCGTGGCATGATAGCCGCCGATGAGAAGGAGCTGCTGCTCCTTCCGGCTCCGCTTACCCAGGTGGTGAATACTACCGGCGCAGGAGATGCCGCCACCGCCGCCATAGTGCTTTCGGGAATTAAGGGGCTGAGTTTGCGGGAGACGGCGGAGCTTGCCCAGAGGGCGGGTGCCGTAACCTGTGGCAGCGAAAGCCCCAACGCAGAGGAATTAAGGGAAATATTGAAAACATTTTAAAAACGGGGGATAGTACAATGGAGACCAGCGGTAGGAGATTCAGCTTTTCAGGGCTGCTTTTTGCCCTGCTGCTGGCTCTTGAACTCAGCTTTGTAACGGACATGCTCACCACCAGAGCGATAAGCAATCTGCCGGCAATGGCGCTGGGAATAATCTTTGCCCTGAGCTTTTTGGCCTTTGCCGTTTTGGGGCAAATGAAAAGCAGGCTGATTAAATGGCTTTTCATACTCTTTACCGCCGTAATCTTGCTGCTTGCCCTGGGCCTGTACCTGATTTGGCTGAACACATATAAAAACGGGGTATACCAGGATGTGGACAAGGCCAAGGCCCAGATCTTCGGCGGGAAGAAAGTCATGGTCATCGTTCCCCATGAGGACGATGAAATGAACCTTGCCGGCGGCGTGCTGGAGCAGTATGTGAAATACGGCAGCAACGTGTATGTGGTCTATGTGTTCAACGGGGATATGCACGGCGACGGAGTGCAGCGCATCACTGAGGCCGACTCCGCCATGACCTCCATAGGCATTCCCTCGGAAAATCTGATTTTTTTGGGCTATGGAGATCAGCTGAACCTGGATGGAACTCCCATATACCTCTGCCCTGAGGATGAGGTGCTGACTTCCGCCTCCGGCTTCAGCAGCACCTACGGCACCGACAGGCATCCCCCATTCAACCCAGGTGCCGCCTATACCCGGCATAACCTGTATGAGGATATCCGCACCGTACTGCTGCGCTATACCCCGGACGTGGTATTTTGTACGGACGCGGACAAGCATATCGACCACCAAACCGTGTCAATGTTTTTTGACCAGGCCATGGGTGAGGTGCTTAAAGCCCGTCCAGCCTATGAGCCGGTAATATTCCGGGGCTTTGCCTACAGCACCGCCTATGCCGCTCCCCACGATTACTATGCCCTCAACGCCCTGTCCACAATAAAGCCCGGAAACGAGGACTTTATCACCGACGGCGGCAGCAATATATATAACTGGAGCGAACGGGTTCGTCTGCCGGTATATTCCGGTATTTTGTCCCGCTCTATATTCAGCAGCTCCGGTTACGCCATGGCCAGCTGTTATTCCAGCCAGAATGCGGCGTCCCGGGCCGACGGAATAATCAATTCCGACAAAGTGTTTTGGCTCAGAGAAAGCGGCTCTCTCAGCTATGAGGCGGAGTTCTGGGTCAGCTCCGGGGACGCTTCGGTTTTAAACGACTTTATCCTCAGCCAGCATACCCAGGTCCACGACGACCCGGGCTACTCCGACAACACCTGGGTGCCGGAGGCCGGGGACGATGAGAAACGAATTATAATCAAATTTGAAGAGCCCACTATATTGAGCCGTGTAGTGCTCTACGACAATCCCTCCCTCTCCGACAATGTACTGGAGACCTCCATTCGTCTGGATAACGGTGCTTTTTACCTCAGCGGACCGCTTGAGCCTAATGGCTCCGGAACCGAGATCAGCTTTGACCCGGTGTATGTAGAAGAGCTGGAGATCGTCCTGATGGAAACCCAGGGCAGCGGCGCCGGACTTACAGAGGTAGAGCTGTTTTCTGGCAGCTATGAGCCGCCTTTTAGTTTTATAAAGCTCACCAATGCTCAGGGAGACTTCATCTACGATTATTATATTGACCCCAGCGGCCGGGAGGAACTTGGTCTTTATTCCTTCGGCTGCAGCAGTGAGGCGGAGGATTATAAAATTATCTGTATAGGCGAGGACTGCTATGTCTCCACAGAGGACGGCAGGCTGATAATGAACTGCCCTGAGGGCAAGAGCTGTACCCTTACTCTTATGGATAGCAGCGGACAGCTCAGTGACACCGTTTATATAAGAAACAGCAAAAGCTGGCCGGTGGAGCTTGCCCAGGCTCTGGAATGCCACATGCGTTTTGAATTTAAGGACGGGCAAAACAGCAACACAGCAATAATCATTAACAAAATAAAGGAGCTTGTGGACAGTTGGCAATGAGCAAATTCAAAGCTTTCCTGCATAGGAAAAATATTATCTTTTCCGCCCAGCGTTACGGTATTGAAGCCTTGGGGGCAATGGCCCAGGGACTATTCTGTTCCCTGTTGATAGGCACCATCATCAACACCTTGGGCCAGCAGCTGGGTCTGGTATTTCTGGAAGATGTAGGCAGCTTTGCCATGAGCGTCTCAGGAGCGGCTATGGCCGTTGCCATTGGTTACGCTCTGAAGGCCGACCCCATGGTGCTCTTTTCTCTGGCCGCGGTAGGTTATGCCGCCAATGCCGAAGGTGGCGCCGGCGGGCCTCTGGCAGTGCTGATAATAGCCATCGTGGCAGCCGAGTGTGGGAAAGCTGTAAGCAAGGAGACCAAGGTGGACATTTTGGTAACTCCCGGCGTCACTATCCTTGTTGGTGTGGCTCTGGCTAAATGGATAGCCCCACCCATAGGCACTGCCGCTTATGCCTTTGGTCTGCTTATTGATTCGGCCACCAAGCTCCAGCCTTTCTGGATGGGCATAGCCGTATCGGTACTCGTTGGAATGGCGCTGACTCTTCCCATATCTTCCGCGGCCATCTGCTCAGTACTACAGCTCACCGGGCTTGCCGGCGGCGCCGCAGTTGCCGGCTGCTGTGCTCAGATGGTGGGATTTGCGGTAATGTCTTTTAAAGAGAACCGCTGGGGCGGTCTGGTCAGCCAGGGGCTGGGCACATCCATGCTCCAGATGCCCAATATTATCCGCAACCCCAGGATATGGATAGCCCCCACAGTGGCTTCCGCCATCACCGGTCCCATCGCCACCTGTCTTTTCCGCCTGGAGATGAACGGCGCCGCCATCAACTCCGGCATGGGTACCTGCGGTCTCTGCGGCCCCATTGGGGTGTGGACAGGTTGGATCTCCCCCTCCGCTGAAGCCGTGGCCAAAGGAGCCTCGGCAGTCTCCCCAGGAGCCATGGACTGGCTGGGGCTTGTGTTGGTGGCCGTGGTACTGCCTGCCCTGCTCACGCCCCTGATAAACATCCCTCTGCGTCGACTGGGCTGGGTCAAAGATGGGGATCTGAAGCTTTGATAAGGTTTTCCCATAAAATAAGTTTCCCAAAACAGCAGAGCCCGCTGTGGACATATTTCCACGGCGGGCTCTGCTGTTTATATATAGTTTACCGTATGTTTTTCAAACTGGGAGAAATAATTATAAAAAGGAGGCTTCGTGTATGAATGTGACCAGAGAAACAATAAAAGACTTTGAGAACATGCTCTATCTCAGTGAGAAATCCAGGTCCACCGTGACAAAGTATTCCGCCGCCCTGCACCGGCTGAGAATTTATCTGGCGGGAAAAGACATCACAAAGCAGCGGCTGCTGGAATACCGTGAGCTGCTGCTGCAAAGGAACAGAGCCCAGACGGTAAACGGCGCTTTGTCTGCCATAAACGCATACCTGGAATTTGCGGGGCTTCCAGACTGCCGAGTAAAGCTCTTAAAGGTTCAGCGCAGGGCCTTTATAGATGAGGACCGGGAGCTGAGCGGAGATGAGTACCGGCGGCTGCTCAGGGCAGCGCAGGCCCGGGGCAGCAAAAGGCTATATCTAATTATGCTCACCCTCTGCAGTACCGGCATCCGTATAAGCGAACTGCCTTTTATTACCGCAGAAGCCGCCTCTACCGGCCGGGCCGAGATCCGGCTCAAAGGCAAAACCCGCACAGTTCTCCTGCCCAGGGAGCTGCGCAGCCGTTTAAAAGATTACTGCCGGCAGCAGGGCATACGCAGCGGCTGTATTTTCCGCACCCGTAGCGGGCGGCCTATGGATCGCTCAAACATCTGCCATGAAATGAAGCGGCTGTGCGCCGATGCCAGGGTGGATGCCAGGAAGGTTTTTCCCCATAATTTCCGCCATCTGTTTGCCCGCAGCTTTTTCGATATAGAAAAGAACCTGCCTCATCTTGCAGACGTGTTGGGGCACAGCAGTATTGAAACTACCAGAATATATGTGGCAGTAAGCGCCGCCACTCATGAAAAAACACTGAGCAGAATGCAGCTGGTGATATAAAAAAATTACCCCAGAATATTTCTTCTGTGGTAATCGCAATCTTCCTTAATGTAAACACATGAACTGGTTTTATAATTGTAACTCATTATTTTTAACTTTGCAAGTGTAAATACATATTTTTCCCCGTGAAAAAATAGCATGAAACGCATTTTTTGTTCCATACTTCCTTTTGCTGTAAAAATTTTCCCCTCCAGGATATGAGGGGTACCCCGCTTCGCCCTTTTTCGCCCGGCCACGATGCTAAGCTTACCACAGAAGAAATATTCTGTGGTATCTCTGGAAAACCTGAAGCCAGAATACCGGGAGGGGATTTGATAACATGAAGCGGAACAGCAAGAACAAGTTACTGGCACTGCTGCTGGCAGTCATTATGCTTATGTCTGTGCTGCCCATGGCAGGCATGGCAGGACAGGAAACAGTGCCTGAAGAGGAATGCAGTTTCTCTCAGGACTGCACGGCAACCATTCACCAGGAAGGCTGCCCCTCGTATGGAACTAGCCAGAGCAGTACTACCAAAGCTGCCGAAAAGCTGAGTGCAGCAGACACACCTAAAGAGGCCGCGCAGCCCAAGGAAACTGAACAGCCTCAGGAGACTGAACAGCCTCAGGAGACTGAGCAGCCAAAGGAGACCGAACAGCCTCAGGAAACCGAACAGCCAAAGGAGACCGAACAGCCTCAGGAAACCGAACAGCCCAAGGAGACCGAACAGCCTCAGGAAACCGAACAGCCCAAGGAAACCGAACCGCCCAAGGAAACCGAACCGCCAAAGGAGACCGAACAGCCAAAGGAGACCGAACAGCCTCAAGAAACCGAGCAGCCCAAGGAAACCGAACAGCCAAAGGAGACCGAACAGCCCAAGGAGACCGAACAGCCCAAGGAGACCGAACAGCCCAAGGAGACCGAACAGCCTCAAGAAACCGAGCAGCCCAAGGAATACTCAGATGCTGTCAATGCCTTTTTGGAAGCAGTGAAAGCAATCCAGCTGCCTGAGGAGATAAACGATGAAAATCGCGAAGAGCTCAGCAAGCTGGTGTCTGCCGCTGTGGAAGCCTCTGAGAAGCTGAGTGAAGAAGAGCTGGCCCTGGAGGATGTAAAAACCGCGCTGGCTCTCATGGACGAGGCGGTCAAGGCGCTCAGCAACATCTCCACAACCGAGGAGCCGGTCCCCGTGGCCAAAATCGGTGACACGGAATTTCCCAGTCTGGATGAAGCCGTCGCCGCTGCCGATGACGGCGCCGTTATAGAGCTTCTTGCCGACTGCGAAACCGAGGGTCTGAACCTCAGCAAGAACCTAACTATAAAGGGCGGCTATACCGTTACCTTTACGAAATACGGCATTGCCCTCTGGGGCAAGTCCCTCACTTTTGACGGCTGCACCGTGCTTATGAACGGCATCGGCTCCACTCCCTACACCGCTGAATGGAGTTGGATGACCATCTGCGCAAGCAAGGGTGCCTCTCTCAATTTAAATAATGCCGCCATGACGCTGGACGGTTCAGGTGCAGGAAACGTACATGCCATTTACTTCTGCTCTGATAACAAACTGAATCTTAACGGCTCCAGCCTTACCATCAGGAATTATGCCCAGGATGCCCTGGAGTGGGACGGCGGTGACGGTGGATATAATGTTAATATCATTAACTCCAGCTACACCTCCGACCATAACCGTTCAGGCTTTACCGGCACTTTCTATGTGACCGCAGACAACAGTACGGTCAGCGTGGTCAACAGTGCCGGAAATGGCTCCAACGGTTCTCACTTCATCATCAGGAACGGGTCCGTGGTTGATTTCAGCGGCAACGGCAGCCACGGTCTGTCCGCCGGGCTATTAAGCGTTGACAGCTCCACAGTAACAGCCAACAACAACGGAATGTGCGGCGTAATCTTTACCGGTGCCGGCACCTTTGTAAATTCCGACATTACGATTACCGGAACAAGGGGCATCAGCTACTGGAATGCCGGTATGAGACTCTATACCGCCAACGCTACGGCTTCCATCGACGGGAACACCCGTCTTACCATTTCAGATAACTATGTGACCGGTCTGTATCTGGACAGCTCCTCCAGTCTGAGTATAGCAGAGGGCGCCCAGGTACTGATCACCCGCAACCGTGCGGAACAGGCAAACTGCAGCACCGCCAAGGACTTTGCCCTCTGCGGCGGCGGCATCGCCGTCAGAAGCGGCGCTTCTGCTGCTCTGTCCAGCACCACACAAATATACAACAACCATGCGGCTCTGGCCGGTGACGATATCTATGTGGAAGATGGCGGCAGCATCAGCTTCGGCCCTGTAGGCAGCGGCTGGACTCTGGACGATTGCAGCCACGCCATAGACGGCTGGTACGACGACAGCGCTAATGTCACCGAGGGTGACAGCACTACATATAATCGCTGGAACGCCCACGACAGTGCAAAAGAGCACATTGTCCTGAGCGCTCCCGGCAGCTACACCGGAGTGACAGCCCTCAAGGCCGCCCACGGCATACTGCCTCCCGCAGAGCCCCTGCCCTGGCCCGACTCCCCGGATAATATTTCCCGCTCCAAGACAGCCACCAACCTGGACGCAAACTTCGAGTCCACCGTGACTCTGGGTCTGCCCGCCGCAGAGCAGCAGCTGGTCAGTGACGTGGTCTTCGTGCTGGATAAGTCCACCAGCGCCCAGGTAGAGAGCCAGGTGCTGGATATGCTCTCTCAGCTCAATGAGCAGATAAAGGGCAGCAGCGCCGCCGTGAAGGTGGGCGTGGTGATCTTCAACAAGCAGGCCAACAATGTATTGGAACTGACGGAGCTCAACGACGCCAATCTCCCGGCCATTGAAAATGCCATCAAGACCGAGATAAGCAGCGGCACCAACACCCATGCCGGACTTCTGGCAGGTAAGGCCATGCTGGACGCCGACAGCTCCGTGGATGCCGGGCGCAAATACCTCATCTTCGTCAGCGACGGCATAAGCTACATTTTTGATGCGGAAGCCAACTCCATCAACTCCCAACAGATGACCACCGGGGAGTATGCGATCATGGCAGGTCCTGACTGCTGGGGAATCCGCCATTACCAGGAGGGAGCCCAGAGCTACGTCCCTGAAGACTTCGGCAGCTATCTTGGTACCGTGGGCCTGGATCTGAGCATGGTGCAGCAGTACATCCAGCCCTATGCCAGCACATCCTCCAATCAGGCTCTGCACATTCCCAGAGACAATGGCACCGCCTATCCCAGCTGTGTGGATGTAGCCTTGTATAAGACTGCCATTACCTATCAGTCCGCTGTGGGCTCCGGCTACAACTGCTATGCCGTCACCGCAGATACCGGTTCCGCCTCCGCTAACCCCTGGGGTCCGGCCTTCATGAGCTACCTGGCCCAGGGTCATACTGTGAACTTTGAAGGTATCAAGAATGACATTCTCTATCTTCTCTCCGCCGGTTCCACTGTAGAGGACTACATAGGCAGCGGCACCGACGACAAGGGCAATGCCTATAATATGGACTTTGTCAACGACCTTTCCCGTCTCAGCCTCACCGTGGGCGGTGCGGAGCTTGACAAGGTCAAAATTGCCGAGAACAAATACGGCTTCGGCTCTCTGGGAGACGGCAAGTATCGCTTCGTTCTGGAATACTTCCCCGACAGTACGGAAGGCGCCGATGACGAGCACTTCGTCTGGTACATCAATGAGTCAATAAAGATAACCGAGCCGGTGCAGCTGAGCTATGTGGTGAAGCTGGCCAATCCCCAGACTGCCGACGGGACCTACGGCGAATACGACGCCAACGGCAGTCAGAGCAAGACCGCCCTTTATACCAACAACTCGGCCACTCTCTATCCTGTGGACAGCAGCGGCGCTCCGGGCGTACCCCAGATATTCCCCAAGCCCACCGTTTCCTACACCGTTGCCCCATCTCTTATTACCGTTAGCGTCACCAAGATTTGGAATGACAGCAACAATTCTGACGGAATCCGACCGGCCAGCCTTACCGTTACTCTATATGCCGACGGCAAGAATACCGGCAAGACCCTTGTGCTTAACGAGGCAAACAACTGGCAGGGCAGCTTTGACGCTCTTCCAGCAGCGGAAAACAACACGGCAATAGACTACAAGGTATATGAGGATGAAGTTCCCGGTTATACCGCACAGGCCAGCGTCAGTGAAGCGTCGAAGGGCATCACCGTCACCCTCACCAACACGCATATAGTGGAAACTGTATCCATTCCGGTGCAGAAAGTCTGGCAGGACAACAACAATGCCTACGGCCGCCGCCCCAACAGTGTAACCGTGTACCTCTATGCCAACGGCGAATACACCGACAAAGTACTGATTCTCAGCCGGCGTGGCGGCTGGGTCGGTAGCTTTGATAATCTGCCCAGATACAGCAACGGGCAGCCCATAGAATACACCGTGCGTGAAAAGTCCATGTACTTCTACAATGGGAAAGTAAGCGTAAATCCTGAAGGTGGCTTTATCGTTACCAACTATTACACTACTACCCCCGGCACCGGTGACGGCAGCAACCTCTGGCTGTGGCTGGCAGTCTGTGCGGGAAGCCTGGCCGCTCTGGGAACCTCTTTTGTGATAATCCGTAAACGTAAAACCACGCTGTGATGCGGTCATCTCCACATTTCTACCTTGCGTCAAGGCGTAGATTTTAACAGCAGATCCCCCAGGTATTTTGAAAATGCCTGGGGGATTATTTATAAACGAATGATTTGCTTTTTTCCCGGTTTTTAGTCACACGCATCAGGAAAGCTTTCATTTTCCAACTCAATGCTGCCGAATTCTGCTATACTCCGTAAGCCACTTTAAAATCCTCCGCAAGCTGGCGCAGATGGGACACTATTTCCGAAGGGAGTCCGCTGACATCTATATACTCCACATCTTCAAGTCCCAGAAGGTAGTCTGTAGATACGGAAAAGACCTGTACCATTCTTTTAAGCATCTCTATGGAGGGCTGTATATTGTCATTTTCCCAGTTTGAAACACTTTGTTTTGTAACACCCAGAATTTTTGCCAGCTCCACCTGGCTTAGACCTCTAGCCTGTCGTAGTATTCGTATCCTCTGATTTAACATTTTCTCGCCTCATATGTCAATTATTACAATACTATTGTATCAACATACGTTGACAATATTAAAATACTTTGGTATTTTAATATTTGACACAGAGGCGATATTTTTGCGCAGCAAACTATGCAAGACAGGAAAGTTGTTTTTACAACATGGCGCGTTCTTAATATGCTTGGGTGGATTGGTTTTCTTTAGCTGTCCCATAAAAACTGCTGGGTATGCCATGCCCTGGCTGCGGGCTTACAAGGGCATGGGTATGCTTTCTCGCAGAATAGTGGAGGTTGGCGCCGGAATATCATCCGCTTTTCCTTGTTTCACAGGCGGTGCTGCCTCTTGCGGCTCACGGCGATTCATGCCTGAAGGTGAACTTTGGCAGGGTGCAGCTGCTGCTGTTGACTTTAGTTTCCCTAACGGAAAAGTCAGCGTTAATCCCAGCGGAGGGTTTATTGTCACAAACTACTACACCACTACCCCCGGCACCGGCGACGGCAGCAACTTATGGCTGTGGCTGGCAGTCTGTACAGGAAGCCCGGCCGTCGGTACGGCAGTGTTTGAAATTCTGCGCAGGCGGAAATTCCGGAGCTTAGCAGGCCAAAGACTTTTAATGGCTGCCCGTATGTGCTAATTTATCACCTATTTGCGCCCCATGCCGGTCTTTTCGGTCAAGGGGCGCTGCTTTGATTCCGGCAGGGATGTCCCTGCCATTTGTTCTGGAGGGGTATTTGTGGGAAGAGCCTGTAATATATCGGGTCAGCGTTTTGGAGCTTTAACTGCCGTGCGGTGCCTGGACATGAACAATAAAGGCTACCGGGTCTGGCTCTGCCGCTGCGACTGCGGAGGGGAGATCGCCGTGGATACCAGGCGCTTGAAACGGGGCATCGTTACCAACTGCGGCTGTGTACCAAAAGAGAACGCCCGCAGCGGCAGTCTGGCGGAAGATTTGAGCGGACAGCGTTTCGGCCTGCTCCTTGTCCTTCAGCGTACAGAAAACAAAAAGGGGCACACCTGTTGGCTCTGCCGCTGCGATTGCGGCAGAACCTGTGCCGTTACCGCCCATGAACTGAAATCCGGTGCTGTCAAAAGCTGCGGCTGCATGAGAGGCCTGGGTGAACACGGTTTTTTAGACATATCCGGCCGGCGTTTCGGCCTGCTAACCGCCATGTATCCCCTTAGCCTCAGGAACGGCAGAGGCTCAGTATACTGGCACTGCCGATGCGACTGCGGAGGTGAGACCGATGTCTCGGAGGACGACCTGGCGCACGGAAATAACCGCAGCTGCGGCTGTCTTAAAAAGCAGGCGCAGCAGGATATCCCGAACCGGCTGCACCGCATTGACGGCACTTGTGTAGAAATCTTGGAAAAGCGAAAGCACCGCAGCGATAACTCCAGCGGCTTTCGCGGAGTATACTGCCTCAAAAACGGGCGCTTCAGAGCATCTATAGGCTTCAAGGGGCAGCGCTTCAATATAGGCACCTTTGAAACTTTTGAAAAGGCGGTGGAGGCTCGGCTGGAAGCAGAGAAAAAAATCCACGGCGGTTTTGTAAAGGCATATTACCGCTGGCAGGAAAAGTGTGCCCTGAAAGACGGGGCAAAAGACAGTGAGCTGCTGTTTCACGTAGAAAAGAAAAACGGCGAATTCGTAGTTACCACCAACATGGAGGATTAAAGCTCAAACCGCCGTCAAGGCGAACCGGCCGCCATACCTTGACTCCGGTCCTTGCCTGTCGTCACAGGTAGCGTCCCGATCCGCTATCCCCTTGGATATCCGGACTTGGGGACTTTGCCTCAGCCTTGGAGAAAACAAAAAAGAGTTCGGAGGAGAATCTCCGAACTCTTTTTCTTGTATGAAACTTATCAGTCGGTCACATAGGGCAGGAGAGCGATCTGACGGGCTCTCTTTATAGCCTCGGTGAGCTCACGCTGATGCATGGCGCAAACGCCGGTGGTGCGGCGAGGCAGGATCTTGCTGCGCTCGGACATGTAGCGGCGAAGCTTGGCGGTGTCCTTGTAGTCGATAAAGGTAGCCTTATCAACGCAGAACTGGCAAACTTTTTTCCGTTTGCGATTCTTGGGGTTGTTCTTATCGAAAGCCAAAGCTGTATCCTCCTATCAAATATTATTGTTGCGGCTCAGAAGGGCAGCTCGCCGTCGCCGTCATCCAGCTCCGCAAAGGGACTTGCAGAGGGAGCGGAAGAGGCTGGAGCGCTGTAAGAGCGGCTGTCGCCGCTGCTGCCATAATTGCCGCCGTAGCTGCCGCTGTCACCGCTGTCGCGGCGGCGGCTCTCACCGAAATAGACATTGTCAACAACGACCTCGGCGCTGCGGCGCTTGCCGCCTTCCCGGTCGGTCCAATCCCTTATTTGCAGACGGCCGGAAACTACGGCCATGCTGCCCTTCTGGAAATATTTGCTGACAAATTCGGCGGTCTGACGCCAAGCAACGCAGTCGATAAAATCGGTCTGCTTTTCACCGCCGTCACGTCCGCCGTAATCGCGGTCAACGGCCAGGGTGAAGCTTGCCACCGGCGTCTGGGACTGGGTGTATCTGAGCTCCGGGTCCCGGGTCAGACGGCCCATGATTGTAATGTGGTTAAGCATAGCCGCGCTCCTTACTCTGCACGCAGGGTGATCAGGCGACGCAGTATGCCGTCAGTGATACCGAGAATACGGTCCAGCTCAGCGGGGAACTCGGGAGCGCTGGTGAACTTCATCAGCACATAGTAGCCCTCGGAAATGTAGTTGATTTCGTAAGCCAGTTTGCGCTTACCCATCTCCTCCATTTCGTCAAGAGTACCATTTGCTTCCACAAGTGCCTTAAACTTCTCAACAACAGCTGCGGTCTGCTCCTCAGTGAAGTTGGGGTTGATGATGTACATTACTTCGTACTTTTCGCTTGCTTTTGCCATGGTTGCACCTCCTTTTGGTCTGTTGGCCCCCGCGCAGGCGGGAGCAAGGATTACCCGTCACATGGACAGGCTATATTATTATACTGATTTTCCCTGGAATGTCAAGGCTTTTTGCGCCTTTAAGTAAAAAAATCTGAGAGAGGCTCTGTCTGTACCCTCTCTCAGATAAGCGGAGTTCAGCACTCCATCTGTTTGCCCAGGAAAAATGCCGCCATTTGAGCCAGCTTATACTCCAACTCTGTTGCGGCGCTGCCGCCATGCTCGGCAATAAACAGGACACAGCCCATCAGATCTCCCTCTGCAATCACCGGCACAGCCACAGAGACATGGTATTTGTCGTTTACCTGGCTCACGGGCAGCTCACTGCCACCGGGAGAAAAACGGTAGGGGCTGCGCCCCTCCATAAGCTCCGAAAGCTGCGTGCTCACAGGTTTTTCCAGCAGCTCCCGGCGTGCGCCACCAGCTATTGCAATAAGACTGTCCCGGTCACAGACGGCGGCTATGCCGTCGGTCGTCTTGCGCATGCTGTCGCATACCTGGGCGGCAAAATCCCCCAGCTCGCCAATTGGGGAATATTTTTTAAATATCAGCTCTCCGTCCTTATCGGTGAATATCTCCAGGGGGTCGCCCTCCCGGATGCGCATGGTACGGCGAATTTCTTTGGGTATGACCACTCGGCCAAGATCGTCTATTCTGCGGACGATTCCTGTTGCTTTCATAAACCTTTCTCTCCTTGCTTTGCGTTTGCATTTCTATTGTTTGCAGGAATTGGGAAATTATGCGATTTGTCAAGGTCGTACTCGCTTCAGCTTTTGAATCCTTTGCATCCTTAATATAAATGTTGTTTTATTTCGTAATAAATATTGCCGAAATTTTTTCCAAACTGTAAAACAAAAGACATGCTATGTCGAAACTGCTGGAAGAATTCTTGAAAGGAGCGCGCCCGCAGGAGTGAAGAGAACAAATCAAGATGTTTTTCAGAAGCTGCGCGGCAAAAAGCGGGTATATTGTCTCACATCCGGGCCGCTCAACAGCAAAACAAGCACTTTCTCCGCCGTCCTGCTCATTGGCCTTAATCTGGTGGCGGCGGCTTTGGCCGCCCTGGCTATTCCCGGCTACTCGCTGAGCTTTTATATTGTCTCCTCCCCAGTCTCCATTTCGGGCAGCAGCATTGAAATTCCGGTAAATGTACATAATATGCCCGAGGACGGGCAACTAAGCTATGGTCTTTCCCCGGCCCTGTACCCTGAGCCTGGAAAAGTCAGGACCACCCGTAAAACGGGTGATCCTGACTTTTTCTTATTTCATCTATCGTCTCAGTCCAAAATGCGGCCGTCCACAGAAATGGTCACCACCTGCCATGGGATAAATTTTCCGCTGGCCTGCAGGGCTTTTTTAGCGGCAAGCTCCAGTCCACCGCAACAGGGTACCTCCATTCTTACAATTGTAAGGCTCTGGATATTGTTGTTGCTGATGATCTCAGTCAGCTTTTCACTGTAATCCACACCGTCCAGCTTTGGGCAGCCCACAAGAGTTATCTTACCCCGCATAAAATCCAGGTGCATGTTTGCATAGGCATAGGCAGAGCAGTCGGCTGCTATCAGCAGCTTTGCTCCGTCAAAGTACGGAGCATTCACCGGCACCAGCTTTATCTGGCAGGGCCACTGTCCCAGCTGAGAAGCGGCGGCTCCCGGTGCCGGAGCCGGGGCATGAACCTGAACATTCAGCCTTTTGGGCTGGTGGCCTGGGCAACTGGCGGCTTGGGGTTGCTGCTGTTTTTTCCGGTTTTCCTGCACCGCTCTCTCGTCATAGGCCGCCGCCTCCCTCTCCACAAAGCTGATGGCCCCGGTGGGACAAGCGGGCAGGCAGTCCCCCAGGCCGTCACAATAATCGTCCCGCAGCAGTTTGGCCTTTCCATCTACCATGCCGATGGCACTTTCATGGCAGGCCGCGGCACAGGCGCCGCAGCCATTGCACTTTTCCTCGTCAATATGTATTATCTTACGGATCATTGTCCATCCTCCTTATCCATGTTCTTGACCTTATAGATTTATTTTAATATAATGTGGTCATTATATCTGTTGGAATTCCAACATCGGAGGTCTTTTGTGGAAAAATATTTCTCTGTTTTATCCCAATGTCCCTTGTTTTCCGGGATCAGCCATGACGATCTTAAGGCCATGCTGGGATGCCTGGGTGGGAAGTTTGTAAGTGTCTCCAAGGGGGCGCCTGTTTTTCTGGAGGGCGAACCTGCCCAATTGGTGGGGCTTGTGATCTCCGGCGCCGTTCAGGTGGTCCAGGATGATTACTACGGGAACAGAAGTGTGCTGTCGATCCTGTCGCCGGGTGAGTCCTTTGGAGAGGTATTTTCCTGCGCCGGGCTGGAAACCATGCCTGTAAGCGTGATAGCTCTCAGGGACAGTCTGGTGCTTCTTTTAGACTGTCGGAGGGTACTTACCATGTGCTCCGGCTCCTGCCATTTTCACAGCCTGCTGATACAGAATCTGCTTCAGGGTATTGCCAGGAAGAACCTGGAGTTTACACAAAAGATACGGTACATGTCCAGAAAAACTACCCGGGACAAACTCCTGTCCTATCTTCTGGATCAGGCCAAACGGCAGGGAAGCTCCGAATTTGTCATTCCCTGTGACCGGCAGACACTGGCGGATTACCTGGGCGTGGAGCGCTCCGCCATGTCGACGGAGATAGGCAAGCTGAAAAAGGACGGCCTGCTTGACACCAAGGGCTCCTGGTTCAGTCTGCATTTGGCTGAAGAATCTCCGTGACAAAATATGGCTGCGAAAAACACGCAAAATCCGGGGCTCTGCAAAAGAGCAGCCCCGGATTTCATTTTAAACATTCCCCCGTTTCACGGGGCGGGTTTTCAGTTCTTCCCCTTTTCCTTTTTGCCCCCGGCTTTGAAGATCACCAGTACCAGCAACACCAGATACACCGCCGCTATGCACAATGTGGCAAAGCACAGCAGGTCGGATTTTGGCGCCAGACTCACCAGCACCAGTATGGGCGCACCGAAGATGATGGCAAAGCTGCTGCCCGTAAGCAGGTTGTTTGCCGCCGGGGTGGAATAATCCGGGTCTATCTCCCTGAGCAGCAGTATGCCCGAGCCGATTGTCCCGGTGAGCATGCCATACATGGAGATGAGGCCCTCATAATAATAGTCGGGGTAAAGCTTTTTGCACACCCAGCGCAGGAACAGCCATGTGAGCACCGCCCCTGCCAAGCTCAGCAGAGCAAAGGGCAGCCACAGCCCGCTGAGTTCTTCCATGTTGATGGCTGAGATACCGGCGACTATCATTATATCAAAGAAGAAACCGGACAGGCGATTCAATAGATAGTTGTTTTGATATTGGTGCTCTATTATTTTGGACTTCTGGGCCTTGTTCAGCAGCAGGCGCACCAGCATGGCCACTGCCGAGCCCACCACGAAGTTGAATCCCCACAGCAGGGTATTCACCGTATCCGTCAGCCCGGGGGCCAGAGAGGTCACTCCCCCCGCCAAGCCTTTGGTGAGCAGGTAAGTCAGCAGGTACACCAGCAATATAAGGGCAAACTGTACCGACAGGCGGTCAATGGAGTCGGAGACTGGCAGCTCATTGTTGTCCTGGAAGAAGCCCACAGATAAATCCTTGCTGTTTTTGTTTTCCGTCCTGGGATTTATCTTGTGACTGCGGCTGAGAATATTGAGCATGATAACACCCACGATACAGGCGCAGAGGTATCCGGAAGCGGCTATTGCCAAGCCAAAGCTTTGGCCGCCGGCAAAGCCCATGGCCTCATAGCTGCCGCCGATATTGTTGGCCTGACCCGGGCCCTGGCCGTAACCCATGGGCAGCAGGAGGCCCGCTGCCTTAAAAAGTCCCGGCATTATCGTATAAGCCAAGCCCATGGTTATTATCAGCCCGGCCACTCCCTGTACCAGATATGTACCCACTATCAGCGCTCCGGAGCGAAGGCCCACCCGTTGGCCTCCGCCGGACATTTTTCCGCCGGTGGTGCGGAGGGACATGGCTATAAAGCCCAGCGCTATGCAGTGGTACACCAGCATTTCCAGCAGTTCCGCGTCCAGCTTTACAAGGCCTATATACTTGAGTATCAGCAAAATAAAGCCGCCTAAAACCGCAACCGGCATCATGCTCTTTCTCACAAAGGCTACCTTGCTGCGCAGAAACTGGGATATCAATATGACCCCGGCAATAAGGCCCAGCTGAATGATTATATTCCACAGAGAGATATTGGCTGACGAATAATCCATATATACCCCTTTCTCTTAGCCCAGATGTGAATTCTTCCATACCGCCAGATATTTTCTCAGGCAGCACGGTCTTTTGGTGCGTATCTCATAATATTTTCCGCCGTGGGAAAAAAGCAGTACTCCGGTCTGTACCATCGCCATATCCGTAATATCGGCAAGCTCAAAGTCGTGTCCGGCACAGCTGATGCGCTGAGGATACTGACGCAGTTCTCCCCGCCCCAGCTTCAGCTGCCTATGGCCTTCGCCTATCTCCACAAGGCTCATATCACCGTCGGAGAACAGCATCTCACCCTCATGGGGAAAGCTCCCCTCCTTCAGCTGCTCATGCTGCCAGTCGTCCCACTGGGCAATATTCTCGAAGGGCTGGGGTGGCTGGAAACTCCCTTCCTCGGTGTATTCCAAAGACATACCACAGCTGCAGCTCAGCCGGTCGCCCCGGCCCTTCAACGTGCCTATACAGCCGCATTTTGGGCACATGAAAAGGGCCGTCTCTATAAACTCGGCCCGTCTCCGTCCCTTAAAACGCACATGCTCCGTCTTCTGACGCTCCCAGGCATCTTCATAAATGTCTCCGTTTATCAGTTCGTCTATCTCCTTGGGAGTCATGCCTTTCAGCGTTTCCGGCGGATATATGCCTACGGGGTGCCCGTATATCCGTCCCCGGTGCAGTGTGCTGCTCCAGCGCGGGTCGGTGAGGTAAGCCCCCTCCAGGCGATAGGTGATAAGGGTAGCACCGCTGCGCTGTACCATTTTACCTGTAGCAGGGAAGATGGTGCCGCTGCGCCCGTTCCAGGTGGCCTCGCCTTCGGCAAAGAGGCAGACCGAATGACCCGCACGCAGATGGCGCAGGATGGCCATGACGCTGTCCACCCCTGAGGAGGCCTTGCGCCGGGGGATAGGTTCCACAAGCCAGTTTAGCAGGGCCGAAATAAAGCCCTTTCGAAAAAGGTGCTCGCTGGCCACAAAATACATCTGCTTGTCCGGGAAGCTCATTGCTACCATAAGAGGATCTATGGCTGTCACGTGGTTGGGAATAACTATACACGGTCCCTCCACCCGGCAGGTCTGGAAGCTCATGTTCAAAAGCCTAACAAAAGGCCTGTGAATAATATGATACAGCACACGCCAGACCTTTTTGTGCCGGGTATATTTATCCATAATTACCCTTCCCTTCCTTTTAACTATTACATAGTACCATGTTAAAGAGGAATGCTCAATCATAAATCTTAAAATTTCTTAAAAATTTTTGATTCTTTTTAAGTCCGCGGATGAAAAAACTCCCCGGCCTTATAAAATGAACCGCGCCAGATTGTGCGGACAGCACAAAAAAGCCCCTGGTGTAGGAATATTGAGTTTTAGGTGGAGAGGCGTCGCGCAAGCGGGGCCTCTCCAGTCTTTAGCTGGATGCGCTCATGATTATAAAAGCAGATATAGCGGTCAATCATTTCGTTTGCTTCAACGAAAGTAGCCGGTTTGTGACGGTAGATACATTCTGTTTTGAGGATGGAAAAGAAATTTTCCGCCATAGCATTATCATAAGGATTTCCTTTCCTTGACATCGAAGGCGTAATGCCGTATTGTTGAGTCAGGTTGAAGTATGCTTGCGAGGTGTACTGAAATCCTTGGTCGCTGTGGAGCTGCAACTCTGCGGCGACCTTCTTTTCCTCTTTCTTCATTGCCAGACGAATGGTGTCCAGAACCAGATTCACCGTTTGCTGC